>MDTB01238893.1_pt1 | contig 67880 bp, 67 predicted proteins | sample 811161 | NCBI WGS metagenome assembly MDTB01 (sample SAMN05326650, study PRJNA326480) | marine metagenome | isolation source: seawater | place: Mediterranean Sea | collected 2009
GAAGCGCAGTAATGCGTGCAGCTGACCAGTACTAATAGCTCAATTGGCTTGATTTATGCACTGAAAAAAATTTTTTTAAAATAAAAACAAATTACAAAGATAACTTAATATAATTCTTAGTATTTGTATGGACCTTTTTATTAGTTAGTATTGATTTAATTGAAAACCATTTATATTTACTATGTTGTTCGACAGGAAGTTTTTTTAAGGCAAATTTTAATTTAAATTTATAAGCATGAACAACATAGTGTGTACCAAATTTTTTGTTATCAAAATTATTTTTATAAAAATGTTCGTAGACTCCTAAAAATTTTGCTGACTTAAAATCGCATTTCATACCGAGTTCATTAAACGTAACTCTTCCAAACGCTTCTTTGAAACTCTCATTTTTTCTAATACACCCTCCCGGAACGAACCAACTGTTAATAGCTGGGTTATTAGTTCTATTTCCTAACAAAACTTCTTTTTTACTATTTACAATGAGCAAATCGATAGCAATTAAAGGGCCAAATTTTATTAATTGCAAAAATTTTTTTTTTGGAATTGGTTTAATCATAAATAGAAAAAATTATAAACATTTGCACTAATATAGTAGTTTAGAATCTTTTTCAATAGTGATAATATAACCACATGTTACGTTCTGAAATAAATCAAATTATAAAAAAATCAAAATCATATTTTAATAAAAATAATTTTTTTCTACCTGCTTGGTCTAATTGGACCTTAAATGAATGGAAAAAAAATATAAATTTTGCAAAAATTGCCCATCAATCTCAAATTGGTTGGGATATTACAGATTTTGGAAAAAATAATTTTCGTAAAGAGGGTGCAGTTCTTTTCAGTATCAGAAATGGTAATAAAAGATACAATAAATTGATAACTTACTCTGAAAAACTTTTGTTACTTATGCCAAACCAAAAAATCCCTTTTCATTTTCATAAAAAAAAAACTGAAGACATTATTAATAGATGTAATGGAGTTTTAGAGATGGGGCTATATGCATCTGACAGTCACTTTAAAAGAAAAAAAGACAGTTTCATTTTAAATATTGACTCAATACCAAATAAAATTAAGCCAAACGAAAAAATATTTTTACATCCAGGTCAAAGCATAACTATTAAGCCCTACTTATGTCACTATTTAAAATCTTCTAATAAAAATAAAAAAACTTTAATTGTAGGAGAAGTATCTTCTTTAAATGATGACAATACTGATAATTACTTTCCGGACAAAAATTTGAGATTTACGAAAATAGAGGAAGATGAAGAAATACGTATTCCTTTATGGAGAGAATTATCAATACTATTTTAGGAATTGAATAATATAATAACCTGATGAATAAAAATCATAAAAAAGGAATTATCTGTGCAGGAAATTGGATATTAGATGAAATATTATCTGTAGATAAGTGGCCAAAAATAACTGAACTATCAAAAATAAATAATATTCAATATAGCTCTGGAGGATCTGCATTTAACGTGATTTGTAACTTTAATTATTATAATGCACCTTTTAAAACATATGGGGTAGGATGCATAGGCGGTGACTCAAGAGGAAAAAAAATATTAGAAATTTGTAGAAAAAATAATATTTCAACTAAGTTTTTAAATATAATAAATAATTGTAGTACTTCTTTTACAAATGTAATTGTTTCACCAAAAAATAAGGAAAGAACTTTTTTTTATTTTCCAGGCGCAAATAATAAATTTAATTCAAAATTTGTTAGCAAAAGTTTAATTGATAATTCAAAAATTAGTATTTTTCACCTGGGTTATTTATGCCTACTTAAAGGCTTGGAGCAAAAAGATAAAAATAAAAAACTAAATATTGTAAATTTATTTAAGAAGATAAAAAAAAATAATATTGATATAAGTCTAGATACGATCACACTAAGTAATTTTCTTGATTATAAAAGAATTTTGGTTTGTTTAAAATATGTTGATCATTTAATTATTAATGAAAAAGAGGCACTTCTTCTTTCTAATATTAAAATAGATAAATATAAAAAACTGAAAATTTCAGATTTGATTAAATCATGTCAAATATTGTCTAGGCAAGGAATCAAAAAAAATATAATTATTCATAATTCAAACCAGGTCGTTTGGTACAACAAAAATCAAATTTTAACAAAAAAATTTCAAAAAATACCACCAAGCAAAATTAAAAATAAAAGTGGTGCTGGCGACTCCTTTTTAACTGGAATTTTATGGGGTATAAATTTAAAATGGAGTAAGGAAAAAACCATAAAATTTGCACACAAACTAGCCGTTAAAAATCTTAAGTTAAACACATCATCGAGTTTTTTAACTTAAGTAATGTAAATTTTGTTTTTGTGATCAATACTAAGATTAAGGATTGATTTTATTATGAAAATTAATTTCATTTTTTTTTATATTAAATGAGTCTGAAAAAATTATTAATTATAATTGACTTTGTGTTTAAATATAAGTACTTATGCGCGAATTAATGATAAATGTAAGTCCCATTAAATATTACAATATAATGAATTTATTACTTTTCTTAATAAGAGATGAAAAAAAGAAAAAATGAAATTTATTTCTCATAGAGGCAATATCAATGGTAAAATTTCTAAAAGAGAAAATGAAATTGATTACGTCGAAAAAGCGATTTCACTTGGTTATGATGTTGAAATAGACATCTTTTTTTACAAACAAAATTTCTGGACGGGACATGACAAACCTAAAAATAAGGTAAAAAATAAAAAACTTTTAACAAATAAAAAAATCTGGATGCATGCAAAAAATATAGATGCTGCTTATGAATTAAGTAAAATTAAAAATGCTCATTTTTTTTGGCATCAAAATGATGATATTGTCTTAACCTCAAAATCTATATTATGGACATATCCTGGCAAACAACTCACAAATAATTCCGTATGTGTTCTTCCCGAACTTGACAAAAAAATGAGTATTAAAAAAATTAAAAAATGTTTCGGGGTTTGTTCAGATTATATTCAAGAATTTAAATACAGATTAACTAAATGAAAAAGAGCAACTTATTAATATTAATGGCAGGGGAGGGAACAAAATTAAAACAATATTATGAAGAGCCTAAACCTTATATTCGAGTAAATGGACTGAGACTTATCGAGTGGGTACTTTTAAATACTAATTTAAATTATAATCATATTGTTGTAGCTAGAAAAGAGAGCGCAGAAAAATACGACTTAGAAGATATTATGAAGAAATATACTTCTAGTTCTTCGATAGTGAAATTAGATAAATTGACTGAAGGTGCGGCTGTGACAGCCTTAACTGCTAAAGATTTTATTAATAATGAAAATGAACTTGTTATAATTAATTGTGACCAGTATCTTGAATGTAATTTAAAAAAACTTCTTAATGAATTTAAAGAAGAAAATGTTGATGGTGGTATATTAACTGTTCAAAAAAAGGATGATATCAAGTGGTCCTATGTTAAATTGGGAGAAGACAATTATGCTGTGGAAGTGGCAGAAAAAAAACCAATTTCTACCAATGCAACTGTCGGAGTTTATTATTGGAAAAAAGGTTCAGATTTTGTCAAATTTGCAGAAGAAATGATTAAAAAGGATATTAGAGTAAACAATGAATTTTATGTATGCCCAGTTTATAATGAAGCAATTAAAAGTGATAAAAAGATATCAATTAAAAATATTAAAAATTTGTGGCCCTTAGGAACCAATGAAGAAATAGAAAATTTTATAAAATTTTCAAAAACAATTGAAAAATAATCAAAAAGTCTAATAAATTAAGATTTACCAAAATTTTTAAATTCCGGAGTGCTTAAAATATCCTTTTCCACATTTGTTAATTGTGGATGCCATAAATCTACAATCAAAACCACTCTATCCTGATTTCCATTATGTTGTACTTCATGCTCAAAGGAATCATCAAAGATAATACATTTATTTTGTAACCAAGATTTTTTCTCCTCACCCACTCTTATTTTAACTAATTCAGGCTCAGGAACCTGTATACCTAAGTGATATCTAAGTCTTAAATTAGTGGATCCTGTGTGAGCTTTAATGTGGGTTTTGGGGCTTAGTTTTGAAAAAGCAACAAAACCAAAATTTCTACAAACTGGCATTTTACTTAAAAGTTCTATTGTTTTTGGAAATGACTTAGAATTATTTAAATCAACTCCTTTTGCACCAATTAAGGTTATCGACGACCATAAACCCTTATCAGTAAGCAATTTATTTCCTGGGTGTATAGTTGAATTTACTTTGGATTTGAAAAATTCATCTTTGATAGCTTCAACATTTTTTTCTAATAGTTCTGACCATTGGTCTTTTTCTGGCCAAGGACAAGAGCTAATTGATTTACAGTTCCATATTGTAGGATTAGATAATGTTAGAGGTTTTTTTTCTATTGCTGAAAAATAAATATTTTTTACACCATAATTTTTAGGGCTCTCATCTTGATATTTGTCTATAAAACTTTGTTTAAATTTTAATATGTGAAAGCATCTCCAAAAAAAGACTTTTAAGAACCCTAGAAAAGAGACAGCATATTTAATATTCAAATCATACCAATATAAATTATCAATATGTTTTGAGTACAAATTATGATTAATTAATTTATCAATTCTCTTAGACAAAACCCAATGCTTTATAAGCGTCATCATAAAATTTATCTAAATTATAACTATTTTTTTAATTTTTTTTAATAATTCTTCACTAAGTATATCAAGACTCTTTATAAAATTATTTTTTATTTTAATGTCTGGATTTTTAGGAAAATCTGGCTTGATGTGTATGCCTACAATGTTCTTTTTAACTTTTTTATAAATCTTCTTTTTTTTATTAAATTTTACAATATCATCAACCTCTGTCTTAATAAATATTTCTAAATAATTTTTAATTTTTTTTCTTTTTATCTTTCTTAAAATCTCAATCAAAGCGATTCCATCATAAATTACATTAATCCTTTGTTTTAAAATTAAATTTATTAAATCTATATTCTTTTTTCCGATCTCAGTCCTTTCTCTTTTAGAATAGCCACTATATTTAAGTACGCTTCTAATTTTTTCTCCACTAAATATAAAAGTTGGACCATATAATTTTCTAATTTTCGATTTTATTCTGTTTGTGAGAGATGTTTTACCAGAACCTGAAAGACCTGTTATAAAAAAAAGTATACCAAAGTTTTTGTTAATTTTTTTTTTCATCTTTTAGCCTTTTTTCATAAAATCTCTTTTAATTTTAATAAATTTTTTGGGTCTAGGTAAATTTTTTACAGTTCCAGTTTTTGTCTTTACATGCAAAAAAGATGGACCTTTAATTTTTAAAAATTTATTTATAGTTTTTTTTATTTCCATATTTTCTTTTATAAAAAAATATTTTTTAAATCCTAATGATTTAGATAATTCTTTAAAATTAATTTTACCTATATTGATTGGTTGTAAACCAATAGACTCGTGAGATTCGTTATCTACTAATATATATTTAAAATTTGAAGCCTTAAAATTTTTTAGTATTGATAATGAGCCCATGTGCATTATAAAAGAACCATCTCCATCTAAGCAAATAACATTTGATTTACTATACTTTGTCATAGACAAAGCAGTCATCGAAGTATGCCCCATACCACCAACCATTAAAAAGTCTTTACCATTTTTGATATTAAATTTATCCCTTAAGTAAAATAATTCTCGTGAATTAAAACCAACTGATGAAACTATTTTGGTATCTTTATTTATTTTTTTTAAAAGCTCAAATATGAAATCTTTTCTAAATATTTTGTAATTATTTTTTTTGTGAGAATTTTTTACTTTTGACAAAATTTTAGGTTTAAATATAATCGCAACTCTAGCTGATTTTTTTTTTGAGTAGTTAATTATTTTTTCAATTTTTATAAGATCTTTATTATTATTTACTACAAGGCTTTTAATCTCAAATAGCTTAAGTGAGTCCAATAAAATTTTACCCTGTATATCATGCTGAGCTTCGTCTTGTATTGAGGGCGCCCCTCTCCACCCAATAAGTAAAATAATTGGTACATTGTAAACATTTTTGCTTATTAAATTTGTTAAAGGATCAGTGGCATTTCCTAAACCAGAATTTTGTAAATAAACACACGGTATTTTTGATGTTGATAAATAATATCCGATTCCTAAGGATACAGCGCTACCCTCGTTGGCTGCTGTTAAGTTTGTAATATCTTTATGATTTGAAAGTTCATTACAAAATTCATTTAAACAGCTGTCTGGAACACCACTAAAAAATTTTAAACCTTTTTTTTTAAATAAGTTAAATAGTTTTTTTGTATCTATCATAATAGGAAAAATTTATTCTGGCTTAACATTAAGAATATCTTTCACTGATGATATATTTTTTTCAGCCTCAAATGACCTTTTATATTTAAGTATGTCTTTAGCAGTTTTTTTCATAACCATATATGAAGCCCTTAATAAATGATTAGCATATATAACGACACTAAATCCATTTTTAATAAGGTCCTTCTCATAAGTTTTTGAATAACTTGAAGGGACTGCTATCATGGGTTTGAAGTATCTATTTTTTTTGAATTTTTTCGCAAAATTGAATATTTGATTTGGATTACTTTCTTTAGAATGGATTAAAATCGCATCTGCCCCTGATTTGGAGTAATTTATAGCTCGTTTAAGAGCATCATTTAATCCTTTGCCTAAAATAAAACTTTCAATTCTTGCTACAATCATAAAATCTTCAGATTTTCTGGATTTTTTTACGGTTTTAATCTTTTTACAAAAATTGTTAATCGAGTCTTGTTGAGTATCTTTTTGATTTTTGAGAAGTGAATTTTTTTTCAATCCAATTTTGTCTTCTATAACAATTGCTGAGACCCCTTGTCTTTCCATAGAGTTTATTGTGTAAGGTAAATGTTCTATTCTTCCCCCATTGTCTGCATCAAAAATTAAAGGTTTAGTAGTAACATCTAAAACATCGCTCAAAGCTTTTATTCTAGTGGATAATTCTACGGACTGATTATCTGGTTTACCCCTAATAAGAGACTCAGTTAAACTTGATGACCACATAGCGTCAAATTCAAAATTTTGATTTTTTTTAGAAAAATTTAAATTTTCAATTATTAGACCAACTAAAGGGGAGTGAGACTCAATCACTCTAACCAAAGTTTTATTTTTAATTAGTCTTTTTAAGATTGATGTTCTATTATTCCTAAAAGATGAATTATTCAAAACATCTTTTTTAATTTTAGTTGAAGATATATTCTTTGTATACTTAAATTCAATTAATTTACCTGACCATTTTTTCAATTCTTTAATAACTTGATCTCTACTTTCTTTTAGAACTCCGTTTTTCCAATCATCTCCATGCACTACATAGTTCGGTTTTAATTTCTTTAAATTAGGTCTATAATCTTTTGTATCTTGAGGTATAACATTTTTAACCATTGACAGATTTTGAACTACTATTTTTCTTTGTGTATAATTTAAAAGAGGAATTTTTTTATATTCGCTGATAGCCTTATCAGTCATTAAACCAACAGTTACATTTCCAAGTTTAGAGGCCCTTTTTAAAATATTGATATGACCTGAGTGAAGAATATCAGCAGATAATGAAACATATACTTTTTTTTTCATATTTTTAAAATCGTTAATCTAATTTTTTGATTATTTTTTTTGCTTCAATTAGATCTTTGTTTGTATCAATTTCTTTCCAAATATAATTTTTAATATCTATGTAGTTTATTTTGATTCCATCATCAATCATTTTTCTAATTGCGTATGTATAATAGTCTTTATAATTGTTTTTTTCTTTTAATAAGTATTTTTTTAGAAGTTTAGATCCAGCTTTAGTAAATTTTGAAATACCAATGAAGTTTCCACTCCCTTTATTCACAGGTATGTGACTTCCTATATCGACAATTTTATTATTTTTTACTTTTACCCTCATCGTTCCACTTAAAATTTTTGAGGTATCAATAGTTAAACAAATTTTACCTTTAGCAATTAACAATTTTTTTAAAATTTTTTTTTCATAAATTATGTCTGCAAATAAACAAATAAATGAGTCTTTTATCAGTCTCTTCACGTGAAGTAAGGTTTGTAAGTTATTGGTCCTATAGTAATTTTTAAAATAATTATAAAAAACCTTTTTTTTTAAAACCTTAATTATTTCTTTTTGTCTATAACCAGTAATTACATGAATCTTTCTAACTCCATGATCTTTTAAATTATTATACGATCTTTCAAGCAATGTTTTTTTACTTTTATCCAATCTTAATAAGCACTTAGGTTTATTAAAAAATTTTTTTAAACGAGATCCTTTGCCAGCAGCTAAAATAATTGCTTTAGTCATCTATTTATCAATGAATTCTCTTATCCAAAGTTCAATGTTTACTAGCATCCAAATTTTTTTACCATTGAAGTCATATTTGTCATTATTTTTTTTATTATCAAATAATAACTTTTTAATTTCATTTCCATCAAATATATCTCTTTGTAAAGTTTTTTGGTCCATAATGATTTCCTCAATACTTTTATTTTGCATCCATTCATTCATTGGCAGTGGAAAGCCTAACTTTTTTTCTTTGGCAATATTTTTTGGTAAATATTTTGAACCTAATTTTCTTAATAAGTATTTATTTTCATAATATTTTTCTGAATAAATAAAATTATTAGAGAATATAGATTTGAATTTTTGAAATTTTGAATTCCATTTAATCTTATACTCAAATGGAACAGTATTAATAAACTCTATTAATTCATGGTCTAAAAAGGGCACCCTAGCCTCGATAGAATTAGCCATTGTCATAATATCTAGTCTATCAAGAAGACATTTAAGATGATTTTTTTGAAACATTAAAAGTGTTTTTTCGTAAAGATTACAATCATCATAATTTTTTATGATGTCACTCCAAGGCTTTTTAACCTCTTCAATATCAATATCTTCTTTAATATTCATATTAAGAATAGAATTTGTTTCATTAAAAGAAAACCAATTATATTTATGAAAAAAAAATTCCAAAAACTCTGAATTATCAAAATTGAAATCTTTATCTAGAGAAAAAATTTTTTTTATTAATTTATAATTTGCAAGATTTCCCAATTTTTTACCTTTTAGATAATCTATAGGTGAGTTTTGAACCCTGGAATAACCCCCAAAAAATTCATCCGCTCCCTCACCGCTTAATACAACCTTTATGCTTTCTTTCATTTTTTTACTTAATAAATATAGAGGGTACTCATGTGGGATCGATAACGGTGTATCTTTTATTTTAATAATATCTGATAGATTTTTTAAAAAATCATTTTGACTAATAAAAACCTCAGTATGGTCTGATTTTATAAACTTTGAAACTTGTCTAGCTTTCGATGTTTCGTCATAGTTTATTTCATCAAAACCGACTGAAAAAGTCTTAAGCCTATCGTTAGTTTGTTTAGAAGCTATGGATGATAAAATTGAAGAGTCAAGACCACCAGATAAAAAAACCCCCAAAGGTGCATCACTCACCAATTGTTGTTTAATAGATTTTGTTAATAAATATTCTAATTTTTCAAAATAATAATTTTCACTTTGAATTTTTTCGCTCTTTATTGGAGGTATTATCCAGTAATTTTTTTCAATTATTTTTTGGTTTTCTATGGAAATTTCCAAATATGATCCAGGGGTAACTTGAAAAATATTCTTAAAAAAATTATTATTTACAGGATATCTAAAGGATAAATACGAGTATATTGCATTATAATTTATCTTTTTCTCAAAATCAGGATAATTAATTATACCCTTAATTTCAGAGCTAAAGATTAAATTATTATTAAAAACACTGTAGTATAATGGTTTAATACCAACTCTGTCTCTAATTAAATATATCTTATAATTTTTTTTATCATAAATTGCAATTGCAAACATCCCATTAAATTTATCAACACATTTAACTCCCCAATGCAAAAATGCACTTGCAACTATTTCACTATCAGAGTTAGTTTGAAATGAATAACCCAAATTAATTAATTCATCTTTTATTTCTTTAAAGTTATAAATTTCCCCGTTAAAAATTGAAACAATATGTTCTTTAATGATAGGTTGATTACCCTTAACTAAATCAATTATTGAAAGCCTATTAAAACAAAAAGAAACATAATTATCATCAAAATACCCCTCATCGTCAGGTCCTCTATGATTAAGATATTTATTAATATATTTTAGTTTACTCCTTTTTGATAAATCTTTTTTTTTAAAGTCTATAATTCCTAATATACTACACATGTTTATGTCTTTTTATAAATAATTGATTATTTTTTTAGTTCTCATAAGTGATTTATTAAAATATTTAATTCTTTGATTTCGTAAAGAAATAATTCTTTTTTTATAAATTAATTTTTGCTTTTGAAAATATATTAACTTTTTCTTTATTTGATTGAATTTAGTTAATGTAATCCCAATTTTATTTCTATCAATAAAATAATAAAAACTTAAAAACTTATTCTTCTTTAATAATTTCTCATCGGGTGAATAAAAAATTACGGGCTTTTCAGTGGCAAAAGCATAAGTATAAGCAGTACTAGAAAGATCTGTAATAAGAAATTTTGAATTTTTAAAACTATTTAAATAAGAAACAGAGGAGTCCATATAAAAATTACTATTTTTAGAAAAAACTTGAATTAATCTTTTTATAAAGTGTAAATTTCCTTTTGTCGTAAGATCAAATGGATGAGGTCTATAAACTACTTTTTGATTTAAATCATTTAGCAATAAAAATATAATTTTTTCGAGATCAATAGTCATGTTATATTTTTTATTTACAAAACTTGAACAGGGAGCAATCAAGATATGTTTTTTTTTACGTGAAAATTTGGATCTTTTAACCTTTTTCCATATGTGATCTAATTTGAGATAACCAGTATTAATTAATTCAGGAAAAATTTTAATTTTATATTTCTTAAATTTTGAAATAAAGTAATTTTTTGAAATTTGGGAAGATAAAAAAATATAATCTAATTTTTTAATTTGTAAAAAAATTTTTTTTTCAATTGCTAAGTTTACCATTGGTGCATCGTAAATATCATGACTAATATAAATATTCTTTGAATTTGGCGGATATATATACGAAAGATATGAACTAAAAAAATAATTTACTCTCTTTAAAAAAAAATTTTTAAATGGAATGAATTTTAGTAAAGTTAAATCTAAAAAAAATGAATTTGTTTTTTTTTTAATTTCAGTCGCAGAAGCCGAATTGTATACAAGAATACTAAATTTATTTTTTTCTTTTAAAGAACCAATTAACTCAGTGATATTTTCTTGGTATATCCTTACAGGAAAGTAAAACATTAATATTTTTTTGGAATAAGGTAAATCTTTTAATTTATGGTAAATTACTATTAGGGAATATAAAGTTCTAAATAGATTTAAGATCTTAGTCATTTTTGATTAGGCTAGCTTTATCCAATGTTCAAATATTGAACATTATATTGATTTCATGGCTATTTACAACAAAGATTAAATCTCTTTACAGATAAAATTAGTGGTAATATATTGTTCATAAATTGAACAAAGATAAATATGGACAATAATTCTGATTTTTTTGAAATTTTGAGAAAAATTAATAATTCAAGCAAAATAACCCAAAGGGAGCTTGCTAATGAATTAGATTTTAGCTTAGGGAAATTAAATTATTGTATGCAAGCTCTTAAAAAAAAAGGTTATATAAAAATTTCAAATTTTAAAAAAAATCCAAATAAAATCAAATATATTTATTTATTGACTCCAAAAGGTATTACGCAAAAAACAAAGTTAACAATTCTTTTTATGAAAAGGAAAATTAAGGAATATGATGAGTTAAAAAAAGAATTGAAAGATTTAAAAAATAAAAATAAGCCTTAATAAGATAGAATTTTGTTTAATGAATTTATTTTCAAATTTAGATAAATTTTCCTCAAACACATGTGTAATAGATGAAGATTACAAAGAATTTAGTTATAAAGATTTGATTCTTTTATCAGAATTCATTACTTTAAAAATAAAATCTCGCTCAATAGTTTTTTTACTTTGCAACAATTCTTACGAATTTTTAGCATCTTATATCGGCTTAATAAGAAAAAAAATTGTCCCTTTTTTAGTTGGCAAAGATATAAAAGAGTCAGATTTAAATAAACTTATTAAGTTATATAAACCACAGTTTATTATTAAACCTTATGATGTAAATTTTAAAAATTCATTTATTGAATTTAAAAATATAAATAACAATTTTCAAATTTTAAAGACTAATTATAAAATCTACAAAATTCAAAAAGAATTAGCTTTATTACTTTCTACTTCTGGAAGCACTGGAAGCCCAAGGTTTGTTAAGATTTCTTACTCAAATGTTTTGGATAATACAAAAAAAATAGCAAAATTTTTAAAAATATCAGTCAAAGATAGGGCCATTACTACTTTACAGCCTAATTATGTTTACGGACTTTCAATAATTAACAGCCATTTAATAAAAGGAGCTTTAATCGTTATGTGTAAAGCTTCCCTAGTTGAAAAAAGATTTTGGAATACTTTGAAAAAAACAAAGGTAACAACTTTTGGTGGTGTTCCCTATACTTATAAAATATTAAAAAAGTTAAAATTTGAAAAAATGAAATTACCCCATCTTAAATATATTACTCAAGCTGGAGGAAAATTAAATTCAAATTTGCTTAATGAACTAATCTTAGTGAGTAAAAAAAAAAAAATAAAACTAGTGATAATGTATGGGCAAACAGAGGCAACTGGAAGAATTTCATATTTAGATTGGAGTTATATTGAAAAAAAAAGAGGCAGTATAGGAAAACCAATACAAGGTGGAAAATTTTATTTTAATAATAAAAATAAATTAGATGATAAAAAATCCAATCATGGAGAGCTTGTTTATGCTGGAAAAAATGTGATGTTAGGCTATGCAATTGAAAAAAACGATCTTAATAAAAATAATTATACCCAAAAGCTTTTTACTGGTGATATTGCAAGAAAAGATGAAGATGGTTTTTATTACATAGAAGGTCGAAATAGTAGATTTATTAAGATAACTGGCTTTAGATTTAATCTTGACGAAATAGAGGAAGAATTAAGAAAAAAAAAAGTTGATTGTATCTGCACGGGTAAAGAAGATAAATTACAAATTTTTTTAGAGAGAAAAATATCACATAAGAGATTAACCCAATTAATACTAAAAAGGTTCAATATACATAGAGTTTACATTCATATTTATGATAAAGTGGAAATTCCAAGGAATGAAAATGGAAAAGTTTTATACGAACAATTAAACAATAGAATAAATTAAATGATTAACTTTGAAAATATTTTTAATAAAAATTTATATTCTCATGATAGAAATTTTAAAAATCCATTTTTTCTTAAAAATTATATTAAAATTAATAATCATCATTACAAAAACTGCAAAAATTTTAAAAAGTTTATTAATAATTTTAAGATTATAACTTCAAAAAAAAACAAACAAATTGAAGATTTTCCTATGTTACCAGTGAATATTTTTAAATTTCATCAATTAATCAGTGTTCCTAGAGATAAAATTGTAAAAGAAATGAACTCCTCGGGAACAACATCAAATAATTTATCTAAAATTTTTCTTGATAAAGAAAACTCTTTAAATCAAAAAAAAACATTATGTAAAATAGTTGAAAATATAATTGGAAAAGAGCGATTACCCATGTTGATTGTTGAAAAAAAATCAATAATTCATGAAAGAAAAAATTTCAATGCTAAAGTAGCTGCAATAACAGGATTCTCTTTATTTGGTAAAAATTATACATACTTAATTAAAGAAGATAATCAAATAGACTATAATGAACTAAATAAATTTTTAAATCAAAATAAGGATAAAAAATTTCTGATTTTTGGTTTTACAAGTCAGATTTACGAAAATCTGATTAATAAACTTTCCGTTAGAACAATTGAAGGTAATTTTAAAAAAGCCATTTTGATACATGGAGGAGGTTGGAAAAAACTTGAAGAAAAAAAGATTAATAATTCTTTATTTAAAAAAAAAATTAAAGAAAAATTAAGTATAATCAATATTTTTAATTATTATGGAATGATAGAGCAAACAGGCACTATTTTTTTTGAGTGTAAACATGGTTTTTTTCATACAACTATTTTTTCTGATATTTTTATCAGAGATAAAAATTTAAATGTTTTAAGCCATAATAAAAAAGGCATTATTCAATTAATTTCTTTGATTCCTACTAGCTATCCTGGTCACAATATTCTGACAGAAGATATTGGTTTGATAGCTGGAGAAGACAATTGTAAATGTGGGCTTAAAGGAAAATATTTTAAAGTAGAGGGTAGAATTAAACAGTCTGAAGTAAGAGGATGTAGCGATGTTAGATAATAAGATTTTAATTAGGAATATCACTAAAAATAAAAAGTTTTGTATCAATATTACTCAACCTTTTAACAAGATAAATTTAGAATTTATAAATAACTTTTCCCTCGAATTAAAAAAAGAACGCTTAACTTATAAATATCTTGATTTAATTTATCTTTCATCTTGGTGCTCTAAAGATAAAATTTTAGAATTTAAAAACAGATACTCATTTAAAAAGACCCAATTAGGAAGAGGTCTTGTTTTTCATATCTCACCTTCAAATGTTCCTACTAATTTTGTTTATTCCTTTATTTTTGGATTATTAAGTGGGAATTCAAATATTGTAAAACTCCCAACAAGTGAATTTTCTGAAAAAAAAATAATTTTAAGAATTATTAAAAATCTATTCAAAAAAAAAAAATATGAAAAAATCAAAAATTCTAATCATTTTATTTCATATGATAAAAACAAAGATAATGAAATAACTGAAAAAATTTCATCAATATGTGACGGACGTGTCATTTGGGGAGGAGATGAAACTATAAATCAAATTAGAAAAATTTGGATACCAGAAAGAGCTATTGAAATGACTTTTCCAGACAGGTATTCGTTTAGTATTATTAATTTGAATAAATTAAATAATCTTAAAAATATGAATTTTAGAATTTTGATTAAAAAATTTTTTTATGATGCATATACCATGAATCAATTAGCTTGTAATTCACCACATTTTTTATTTTGGTTAGGTAAAAATAATCATAAATTAAAAAATAAATTTTGGAATACTTTAAATGAGTTTGTAAAAAAAAGATTTGATTTAAATGAAAAAAATTTCATAAATAAGTATACCAATCTTGTAAATAATATGTTTGATCAAGAAAAGTTTGATAATCTAAATATGTTTGAAAATTCTTTATATGTTATTGATCCAAATAAAGATTTAAAAAAAATAGAAAATATTAGAGGTGAAAATGGAACTTTTTTCCAAAAAAACATTAAATCACTCTCAAATTTAAAAAATTTTATAACAAAGAAATGTCAAACAATTACCTATTTTGGTCTAAATAAAAAAGAGATTGAAGAATTTGTAATATCAAATAACTTAAAAGGAGTTGACCGAGTAGTTCCCATAGGTAACGCCTTACAAATGGATATTACATGGGATGGATTTAATATTGTTAATTCCTTATCTCGAGAGGTTACAGTACAATGAAAAATTTCTTAATTTTAGATAAAAAAAAAATTTTAGAATATCAGAAAAATGAACCACCTTATTTGATGATTGATTATGCGGAGGAAGTAATTCCAGGTATTTCAGCAAAAGGCTATAAAGATTTAGATAAAGATGAATGGTTTTTTAAAGTTCATTGGAAAAATGATCCTAATATGCCTGGAATGCTTCAAATTGAGTCATTGGTGCAAATGTCGGCGTTATCTATACTCAGTTTACCTGGAAACAAGGGTAAAATAATGTATCTAACATCTGCGAATAACTTAAAGTTTGTTAAAAAAATTGTTCCAGGGGATAGACTTTATATAGAAACAAAAGTAAAAAGCTATAAAAGGGGTATAGCTCATTTCCTCGGGACAGGAACTGTTAAAGAAAAGATAGCATGTAAAGCTGAATTTAGCTTAATATTGCCAGAAGAAGTTAAAAAGTATAATTTAAAACATTAAATCATATGCCAATAGCATCATCACTACTAAATAAACCAAGACTGATGGAAAAACTTAGAGCATTTTATGATTATGTAAATAAAAATGATGGTAAAGTTGGTACTAAAACAAGAGGAATAGATCTTAATTTTAATAATGCATGCAATCTAAGATGCAAATATTGTTTCACTAATTCTCCCAAAGGCGATCACGTAAAAGAGTACTTGGATATCGAAGCAATCAGAAAACTTGCTAATGAGGCAGATGAACTCGGATATTTTGAATTTGATTTGCAGGGCGGAGAATTGCTGCTTCAACCGAAAAAATTATTTCAAGTATTGGAAGCAATTCAGCCAGAGAGATTCTACATGTATTTAACCACTAATGGATTTTATTTGGATCAGGCTATGGCTAAAAAATTGGCTGACTACAAAGTTAGTAGAGTTTCAGTAAGTATAGATAGTATGGATGAAAAAATTCACGATGAAATTAGAGGAAGAAAAGACTCATGGAGAAGAGCTATGGAAGCGCTTAAGCATGTTAAGGATGCAGGAATGGATCCTTACTTAAATATTACAGTTGGAAGATATAATGCGAACACTGAACACTTTAAACAACTATTGGATTATTCTAAAGATCAAAAATATAAAACACTTTTAAACGTAGCAGTTCCCTCTGGCATGTGGCAAAATGCTGAGGATATAATCTGTAATGATGCCGACAGAGAATACCTTAGAAAAATTAGAAAAGAATATAAAAATTTAGTTAGAAATATTTGGAATCCTTTTGATAGAAACCATGAAAAAATTTTGGGCTGCACAACGGTAAATAGAGTGTATGTTACACCAATAGGAGATGTATTAGTTTGTCCTTATGTACATATTAAAATTGGAAATATTTTTGAGCAATCATTAAAAGAAATAATAGATCATGGCTTTAGTATAAAATATTTTCGAAATCATAGTGATCTATGTTTAGCTGGAGAAGATAAGTCATTTATAAAAAATTTTATGACTAAAAGTGGACAGACAATCTTTAAACCGGCTTTAGCAAAAGATATTTTTTCTAAAGAAGATTACTACGAAAATGCTTCTAAAAAATAAAGTCTCAATTATTACAGGCTGTAATAAAGGTATAGGTAACCAAATCTTAAAAACTTTTTCAGAGAATGGCTCAGTTGTCTTTGCTTGTGTAAGAGATTTAAATGCCTCTTTCAAGGCACATATTGATGAAATTCAAAAAATTACAAAAAGTGAAATTATTCCGATCCAAATAGATTTGAGTAAAGATGATCAAATAAAAAAAGCTGCAGATGAAATATTATCTTTTAATAAACCTATTGATGTATTAATTAATAATGCTGGAATCATTCACACAGCATTATTTCAAATGACCTCAGGTAAAAAATTAAGAGAAATTTTTGAAGTAAACTTTTTTTCACAATCCAAGTTTACTCAATATATATCTAAATCTATGATTAAAAATAAAAAAGGTAACATCATTTATATTTCTTCAACTTCAGGAATAGACTCAAATGAGGGAAGGAGCGCATATTCCTCATCAAAAGCAGCAATGATCTCAGAGTCTAAATCATTATCAAGAGAACTAGGGCATTATAATATTAGAGTGAATTGTATAGCGCCTGGTCTTACCAAAACAGACATGATGAGCGATAATACTCCTGAAAAGATAATAACTCAGGTTAGAAATAATGTATCTTTAAAAAGAATAGCAGAACCAAATGAAGTTGCTAATGCAACTTTATTTTTGGCATCAGATTTGGCTAGCTACATCACTGGTCAAATTTTAAGAGTTGATGGTGGTATGTAAAAATGAAAAAAAAAGAAATTTTAAAAGATGTTAATAGCTTTTCACTAAACTTAAAAAAAAATATATTGGAAATGGCTTTAGTTGCTGGAGCTAATAGTTCGCATTTTGGAGGCGCTCTTTCCATAGTTGATATTGTGTCAATCTTGTTTTGTTCACAAATTCGAAGTGAGGAAAAAAATAAAAAAAAAATTAATAAAGACAGATTCATTTTAAGCAAAGGTCACGCATGCCTTGCTTACTATGCAGCTTTATGTGAAATTGGTATAATTAAAAAAGAAGAACTAAAAACTTTTGAAAAGAATGGCTCAAATCTCCTTGGTCATCCTGTGTTAAATAAGAATATTGGAATTGATTTTTCTACTGGTTCTCTTGGCATGGGACTTTCGATTGGAATAGGAGTCGCAATTGCAAATCAGAAAAGAGAGAATAATTTTAATACATATGTTTTGCTTGGAGATGGAGAGTGTAATGAAGGCTCTGTTTGGGAAGCAGCAATGGCAGCACCTAATTTTAAATTGAATAATTTATATGCAATAATAGATCACAATAAGTTTCAACAAACCGGATCAAATAAAGAGATTATGGACTCTGGAAGTCTGAAAAAAAAATGGGATAGTTTTGGCTGGGACACAACTGAAATTGATGGTCATAATACTAATGATCTTTTAGAATATTTTGAAAGTAGAAAGAATATTTTGAAACCAAAAGCTTTAATAGCGAATACTATTAAAGGAAAAGGATTTACCTTCTCAGAAAATAACAATGATTGGCACCACTCAGTTTTAACAAAATCTCTTTATGAGCAAGCTTTGAGTGAACTCAAATAAATTAGAAAATGGACATAAATCAAAGAAATATTAAAATTTGGTCAACTATAGGTTCTAGAGCAACATTAGGTTTAGTGGCTTTAGATTTAGCAAAAGAAAAAGTTAACGAGAATTTAATTATACTCACTTGTGATGTCTCTACTTCAGCTGGATTGGATAGATTCAGAAAGTTACACCCTGACAAATATTTTGATTTAGGAATTGCAGAGCAAAATATGATTGGTGTAGCTGCAGGTCTTTCAAGCGAGGGATACAAAGTTATTACCACTACATTTGCTCCATTTCAAACTATGCGCTGTTGTGAACAAATAAAAGTAAATTTGGGATATATGGGTCAAAAAATATGTATGGTTGGTATAGCTAGTGGTTTATCTTTAGGAACCTTAGGCTTTACTCATTGCTGCATTGAAGACGTTGGCGTTTTAAGATCAATACCGGGCATTACAATTATATCACCAGCAGACTCTCTTGAAACAGTAAAAGCATTACAAGCAGCATTACAACTGGATGGACCCTCTTATATAAGATTAACTGGATCTTCTAATAATCCGATAGTTTATAATAAAGATTATAGTTTTAAAATTGGAAAATCTATTAAACTTAAGGAGGGATCTGATATCACTATTTTTGCTGCCGGTGCAACTGTTCACGCTAGTTTAGAAGCTGCAGAATTATTAGATAAAAAAAACTTATCTTGCGCAGTAATAAATATGCATACTATCAAACCATTGGATTTTGAAGCAGTTAAAGCAGCAACTAACTCAAAGTTAATCGCATCGGTAGAAGAACATAATATAATTGGAGGCTTGGGATCAGCAATTTCAGAATATAATACTACAATTCCAAATAGTCCAAGACAATTATTTATAGGCATAAAAGATACCTATGGCAAAGGTGGAGAATATCAATTCATGAAAGAAAAACATGGACTAACTCCAAATAAAATAGTAAGTCAAATTTTAGCTAATATTTAATTCATGCAAAATACTGAAAAATATAAAAAAATTTTTATTGAAAGTTTATCTATAGAAGAAAAAGATTTTAAAGATGATCTAAAATATAATGAGATTCCTGAATGGGATTCTATTGGTCATATGACTCTGATGTCAGGATTAGAGGATGCATTTAAGATTTCTTTAGAAACTGATGATATTGTTGATTTTAGTTCATTTAAAAAGGGAAAAGAGATTCTTACTAAATATAAAATTAGTTTTTAATTTGAGAATAAAAGATGAAAAATCTTAATATAAATAAAAAAAATAAACTTTTAGCCAAAGCAGAAAAAATTATTCCAGGAGTTGCTCAGTTGTTGGGTAAAAGACCAGATATGTATTTAAAAGATAATACATGGCCAACATACTACTCAAAAGCAAAAGGTGTTAATGTTTGGGATCTAAATAAAAGAAAATATTATGATTTTACAATGTTTAGCGCAGGCACTTCTGTTCTAGGTTATGCTGATGAGACAGTTAATAAAGCATCGATTAAAGCTATAAAAGATGGTTCAATAAGCACTTTAAATCCACCTGAAGATGTAGAGCTAGCTCAGATTTTATTAAAAGATCACTCTTGGGCTGGAGGAGTTAGATTTGCAAGATGTGGGGGTGAAAGTATGGCAATAGCGGCAAGACTTGCTAGAGCTTACACTGGAAAAGATAAAATATTATTTTGTGGTTATCATGGTTGGCACGATTGGTATCTTGCAGCAAATTTAAATTCGACAAAAAATTTAAATTTTCAATTATTGCCAGGACTTGAACCTTTAGGAGTTCCAAAAGGGCTCAAGAATACTATCATTCCATTTAGATTTAACAATTGGGAAGATTTTGATAAAATTATAAAAAAAAATATTAAAGTAAGTGCTGCAATAATTATAGAGCCTTGTAGAGAAGGTTTTCCAGATAAAAAATATCTCTTAGAATTAAAGAAGATTGCCAAAAAGAGTAACGCTGTCTTAATATTTGATGAAATTACCTCTGGATGGAGAATTAATCCAGGTGGTGCTCATAAACTTATAAACGTAGATCCAGATTTGGTCGTCTATGGTAAAACTATTGCAAACGGAATACCAATGTCTGCTCTGGTAGGTAAAAAAGATATTATGAGTTATGCGTTAAAAACCTTTATAAGTAGCGTTTTCTGGACAGAAAAAACTGGTCCAGCTTCTGCTTTAGCTTTCATAAAAAAATATAAAAAATTGAATGTACATAAGAAGTTAATTCAGGTTGGTAAAACAGTAAAAAAAATATGGAAAGAAGCTGCAAAAAAAAATGATCTAGAAATAGAAACTTATGGGATCGACTCATTAGCAGGTTTCAAAATAAAAAGTAAAAATTGGCCAGCAGTGCTAACTTATTTTATTCAAGAAATGTTAGAATTTAATATTTTGAGTACTGATAAATGTTATGCTAATTTTAGACACGATAAAAAAGCATTGAGTTTATATAAAAAAGCTTGTGAACATGTGTTTAAAAAGATCTCATTTTATGAAAAAAAGGGAAATTTAATAAAGCAGTTAAGAGGACCTATAAAAGAGATGGGATTTAATCGGTTAACTGATCCGTATAATGATAAATAAAAATTATTTGAAAATTGGCAAAAGAATAATAAGCGACTTAAATAAACCATTAATAGTTCCAGAAATTGGAATTAATCATAATGGTTCAATTGAAACAGCAATCAAAATAGTTGACTCAGCTAAAAGGGCAGGTGCAGAGATCATCAAACATCAAACACATATACCAGAAGATGAAATGTCAATAGAGGCAAAAAAAATCAAACCAGGAAATTCAAAAAAAAATATCTTTAAGATTATTAAAGAATGTTCACTGAATCTTGAAGATGAATATAAGCTTTTTAGATATGTTAAAAAAAAAAAGATGATCTACTTAAGTACTCCCTTTAGTAAACTTGCAGTTGATAGGCTATTTAAATTTGGAGTAGATGCTTTTAAAATTGGTTCAGGAGAAATGAACAACTATCCATTATTAGATTATATAAACAAGAAAAAAAAACCAATGATAATTAGTACAGGAATGAATGATTTAAAGAGCATTAATCGTATGTTAAATAGTATAAATTTTAAAACTTCTGTGGCATTACTTCATACAACTAACTTATATCCAACCCCAGATAATCTTGTAAGACTTGGAAGTATAACAGATTTAAAAAAAAGATTTCCTAATTATGTTATTGGCTTATCTGATCATACAAAAAATAATTATTCTTCTTATGGTGCTATAGCGCTTGGTGCAAACATAATTGAAAAACATTTTACTGATAAAAAAAATAGATCAGGGCCAGATATACCAGCATCAATAGATGAAGAACAACTTAGAGAATTAATTATTGGATGTAATACTATTTATGAGCAAAGACAAGGAGGAAAAACATATTTAAAAGAAGAACAGGTAACTAGAAATTTTGCCTATGCTTCCGTAGTTGCAACAAAAAATATATTAAAAGGCCAAAAATTAAATTATGATAATCTTTGGGTTAAAAGACCTGGTTCTGGAGATTTTGAAGCCTCTAAAATTAGTAGTTTGATAGGTTTAAAAGCAAAAAGAAAGATAAAATTTGATACTCAAATAAGTAAAAAAGATGTCCACTAAAAAAAAAATAATTTTTTTAACATCTACAAGAGCAGATTTTGGTAAAATAAAATCTCTAATAAAAATTACTAAAAATCAAAAATTTTTTGATGTCTATATTGTTATTACCGGAATGCATGTTGTTCCAAAGTTTGGAAATACTTATAAGGAAGTTCTTAAATCTTTTAAAAAAAATATTATTATTTTTAAAAATCAAAAAAATAAAACGATTTTAGAATCGATACTATCTGACTCAGTTAATAAATTTAAAAAAATTATTAAAAGAATAAAACCTGATTTAATAGTAATTCATGGTGACAGAATAGAGGCGTTAGCACTTGGGTTAGTAGGCTCTTTAAATCATATACATACTGCACATGTAGAGGGAGGTGAGGTATCGGGAACAATTGATGACACTATAAGACATGCTATTACAAAACTATCACATAGTCATTTTGTTGGCTCAAAAATTGCAAAAAAACGAGTACTTAAAATGGGAGAAATTAAAGAAAACATCTATCATATTGGTTCACCAGATATTGATATAATTCAAAAACAAAAATTACCCACAATTGATAAAGTCAAAAAAAGATATTCAATTAAATTTAGAGAATATAGTATTTTACTATGGCACTCAGTAACCTCTGAGCTAGATAGTTTGAGATCAAATACAGAAAAATTAGTAAATTATGTTAATAGTAGCGATAAAAATTTTATAGTAATCTACCCGAATAATGATCCAGGAAACGAAATAATATTAAATTGTTTCAAAAAAATTAATAAAAAGAATAAAATAATAAAAAACTTAAGGTTTGAATACTTTCTAAGTCTATTAAAAAATGCCCAATTTATAATTGGGAATTCAAGTTCAGCAATTTACGAGGCACCCATGCTTAACACCCCTGCAATAAATATTGGTAATAGGCAGAACAAAAGATTAAAAACAAACTTAATCAAAAATATTGAAATTAGTCAACTAAATGAAAATTTAATAAATTTTTTTGTAAAAAAATATAGAAACCAAAATAAAAATTTTTATGGTGTTGGAAATAGTGACAAAAATTTTCTTAAGGTACTTAAAAAAAAAAATTTCTGGAATACTCCAAAACAAAAATTTTTTTCTGATAAATCTCAAAATTAGTCACTATAACAAATCTCTAATTTTAATTTTTTTAGAAAAAAATTGATTAAAATTAAAAGTATGTTGATTCTTACTTTTTATTTGACAGTCAAACATCTTAAAAAAAGGATCGTTTTTTATTTTATTTTTTTTTAAGTTTGATGTAAAATCTTTCCAAAACATATTTTCATCTCTTTTATTCATTCTAGACTCATAATTTGGTTTTGAATTTGGCATCATATTACAATTTGTTTTTGACAACTTTATTTGAGTTAGTAAAAAAGTTTTTGCTTTAAGTATCTCAGAATTTGTAGGCAATTTGATTTTTTCAAGATTATTAAGAACCTTTATATACTCTTTTATATTTTGTGGAATTTTTTTGAAACCAAAATGATTATAATAAGAATTCTCAGCAATTAAAACTTTTTTCCCGAAAGCTTGATATTCAAGTGCGGTTGTACCATTACAAACTATAGCAAGATCCGTAAAATTGATTATAGATTTAGGATTAACATCAAGTGGAACTTTTTTAATATGTGGATAGTTTTGTGTAATTTTTGAAACTACTTGGTCAAGATCTGTTTTAGTTTGATATCTGATTTCTTGCGGGTGCTCCTTTAATATCCAATTATATTTATCTATTTTTTTTGCTTCTTTCAGTGTATTTAAGATCCACCTATAATTATCAATATATAAATTTCTTCTACCGTTCTGATAAATTCCATCGATAAGGTACGGGAAAAAAATAGATATAATTTTTTTATTTTTATCCCATTGAAATTTTTTTGATATTTCGTCTTTGTAATAAATTTTTAGAGATTTATTGGATAAAGTAACATTATTTTTACTTAAACTTTCATCTCCATCTATCTTATTTTCCCATAATTTAATCTCAGATTTGTTTTGGACTGCATTTGCCCAAGATTTTCCATAAAGATTATTTTTTTTCAAAAAGTTGTAATATTCATTAAGCATTTTATTAATTTTGTTTTTTCCAAATGAGACTAATACCTTTTTAAGGGCTAATGATGAAAATTTTATTTTAGTATAGTTTCTCTCTTTAAAATTTGAAAAAATTCTTACTGTAAATTTACTAAAACCATCTCTCGCATAAACTTTAACATTTTTTTTTAGAGCAACCTGAAAAAAAATGCTTAGGGGGACAAATTGTTTTTCTGCTTGGACAAGATGTTTAATTTTATTATTTTTGATTATTCTTTCAAAATATTCTTTTGTATGAAGAGCATTTGCCAAAATATATACCATATTAATATTTATTTTATCTGTTGAAGGTATTTTTGAGTATCTAATCCAAGTATCATACACTGTTAAGCCTAGATCAATTTCTTGGAGCTTGAAGTTATATAAATCTTTTGTAGTTTTAAGTTTTGAGATAATTTTAGATGATAAATAGATGTATTTAATTCTGTTGAAAACTCCACCAAACTCATATTTATAAATTTTATCTATTTGAAAACTTTTTAAAATAACTTCAGTTTTAAAATCATATTTTCTAATTATTGCAGATGAAGTGGTTTTATAAATTTTTTCTAAATATTTGCAAAGAAGCATATTGGACATATTTGCTAATTGTTGATTAATAAAACATTCTACTAAGATACCATCTGAATTATTTTCTTTTCTTTTTTTTTCCCAATAGTTCTTATTTGTATTTAAAAGTTTCTCTAAATCTTTTGATGAATAAGGGTTTACATTTTTATTAAAAAAAAAAATTATCAATTTAAATATATTATAATCTCTTATAATTGATCTTATCAATTTCAAATATTTAAGGATGTTTCTTAGTTCAGAGTAAATTAAACAATTAAAAAAAATAAATAAAAATCGAAAATTGAACATTTCACTTTAATGATAGTCCACCATCTATAATAATATTTTGGCCAGTAGTATAATCAGATGCGCTACTTACAAGATATAAAACTCCAGTGAAAATGTCCTCAACATTTGCTAATCTTTTTAGCGGAACATTATTTCTAAATTTGTTAATAAATTTTACAGATTGTTTTTTCCTATTAATAATACCTCCAGGGGATAAGCAATTAATATTTATTTTTTTATTTGCTAATAGCACTGCAAAATATTTTGTAATTTGTATAACTGAACTTTTAGATGCTCCGTAAATCTCAGAGCTATATCTATCTCCTCTTGAGTAAATTTTAAAGTCTGGAGATAAAAATCCATAAATTGAAGCGATATTCAAAATTTTTCCTTTTTTCATATTAAACTTTTCAAACAGGATAGAATAAATCTTTATAATCTTTATTACTGACGAACAATTTATATTAAATATTCTAGCAATTTCTTTTTCAGTCCTTTTTTTGTAATTACTAAAAATTTGTTCTGCAGCATTATTTATAATTATATCTATTTTTTTTTCTTTTCTGAATATAAGCTCTAGTTTTTTTTTTATACTTTTTTCAAAATTTAGATCACATTGAATATAATTAACCCCTTTAGTTGATAAAGAGGACTTTTTGTGAACATCCAAGCCATAAACATTTGCGTTTAAGTCTTTGAATAAATTGCATAAAGATAGACCAACTTGGCCATTACATCCAGTAATCAACACTATTTTATTTTTAAAGTTGAATAAATTATTTAAATTCATTATTGTTCAATAATTGAACTCATTGTAACAATAAAAATTGTAAATTAAAGATATTTCTTAAAAAAGTTATATTTATTGATTGTGAATATTTAAAATAACATGCTTAAAAAAATTCTTACTTTATTAACTAAAAAGGAACAAAAACAGATTTTTTTTTTATTTTTATTGTTTATCGCATCCACTTTTGTTGAAGCGCTGAGCATAAGTTCTGTCCCGATATTTGTAATTTCACTAACTGACTCAGGTAGATTGCTTACTTTAATACCAGATTTTTTTGATTTTGGTTTGATAGGAGGCGTAAATGAAAATAGATTAATTCTATATATTAGTGTCTCTATTTTAATTATTTTTATTTTAAAAAATATTTTCATATCTTTTGTCAATTATTTTAATCTTAATCTTATTAAGAAAATTAGAACTAAGATTTCTAACGATCTTTTTTCTTATTATCTTAAAAATGACTATGAATTTCATATTTCAAGAAATCCTGCTGGTTTGATAAGAAATATAACATCTGAGACAGGACATTGTGTAAGTTTGATCACAAACTCTATACTTTTTTTAAAAGAAATATTAGTTGCAGCTGCAATTCTTTCGTTATTAATCTTTGTTGATGTATCAATCTCTTTATTAATTTTCATCATTTTAGGTTTTTTTTCAACTGTATTTTTTATGTACACAAGAAAAGGATCGAAATTTAGAGGAAAAGTAATTCAAGAGTTTTGGGGTAAACAAATTCAAACTTTAAATCATGGTCTTGGTTCAATTAAAGAAAATAAAATTTTAAATAAAGAAAATTTTATCATTGATATTTTTAAGGATAATGTATCTATAATTGAGAAACATAATTTTATACAAAAATTTTTAGTAACTTTACCAAGACTTTTTTTTGAAATTGCAGCAATTCTTGTAATAGTAATAATTTCATTTAGTTTTGTTTACTCGGGTAGACCTGTTATTGATATGTTGCCTTTATTAAGTCTAGTTACAGTATGTGCCGTAAGAATGATACCATCGTTTAATACTATTTCATCATCTTATTTAGCTATAAGGCATTATTTGCCATCATTAGATATAATTATAGAACAATTTAATAATTCAAAAGAATTTTTAAGAAAAAATAACTTAAGCCCATCTGAGATTATTGAAGACTCAAATAATTTTAAGATACCATTTCAAAATGAAATCCAAATTAAAAATTTAACTTATACTTATCCAGGAAGTAAAAAGAAAATTATTGATGACGCCTCATTCGATATTAAAAAAAATGATATAGTAGGAATAGTTGGTCCTTCAGGAATTGGAAAAAGTACTCTTATTGATCTAATATCTGGTTTATTAAAACCAAATAATGGAGAAATTCTAGTTGATGGTTTAAATATTAATGAAAATGTCAAATCATGGCAAAAACAAATTGGTTATGTTCCTCAAGAAGTTTATTTATTAGATGACTCGATTAAAGCTAATGTAGCATTTGGCGTACGAGAGAGTGAATTTGATGATAAATTGTTTAAAAATTCACTTAAATTGGCTCAGATAGAAGAATTCGTTTTGTCACTTCCAGATAAAGAAATGACAAAAGTTGGAGATAGAGGAGTAAGAATTTCTGGTGGTCAAAAACAAAGAATAGGAATTGCTAGAGCTATATATTTTTCACCTACAGTTTTGATTTTTGATGAGCCTACAAGTGCTTTAGATAAGGAAAACGAAAAAAGAATTATCTCAGATCTTTATAAACTATCTTCAAAAAATTCTATAATAATAGTAACTCATAAGCTATCTATTTTAGAGAATTGTAACAAAATTTTTGAAATAGGAGAGGGTAAAATTTTTGAGAAATCTTTTAATGATTTTTATTAAAAGATAATTTAAACGTCATTCCAAGTAATTGGATGATCTTTTCTGATAGCTTTATTGGTTTTTTTATTGATTAAAATATCCATAAACTTCGGCAAAATACCCCCTCCAGGTCCTTTAATGACTAAATTATTTCTTGTAAACTTTTCACCTGTTTTAATATTTTTCTTTGCATAAATACTTTTTCTTTGTGAGTAAATTACATTAAACTCACTAGGTTGAATTTTTTTTTGCCCATCTCCAAATATTGACAAAGAACTATTTGATATATCTACTAATCTTTTCATTTCGTCTGGCTCGCTAGATAAAATATGATCAGGTCCTTCGAATGACTTATCTAAAGTAAAATGTCTTTCTATGATATTAGCACCCAAACCTAATGATAGAAGAGATATTTCGATACCAGGAAAATGATCGGATAAACCAACTGGAATATTAAAATTATTTTTTAAAGTATTAATTGCTTTAAGATTCATTTCATTTTCATTTGCAGGATAACTTGAAAGGCAATGTAACAAAATAAGATTTTTAATGCCTGTACTTTTAAAAGCCTCAATAGCATCTTCAATGTTGCTTAAATTAGACATTCCTGTGGATAAGATTAAAGGCTTACCTGTAGCACCAACTTTTTTTATTAAAGGAATATTTACTAAATCTATAGAAGCAATTTTATAAAATTTTACTTTTAATTTTTCTAAGTAGTCAACACTTTTTTCATCAAAAGGTGTTGAAAAAATTTCAATCCTTTTTTTTCTAGCATACTTGAAAATTTCTGAATGTTCTTTATTATTAATTTCTAATCTTTCAAACATTTGATAAATGTTTTCCTGAAGGCCATCAGCTTCTTCAGCATATTTTGCTGACATTACTTCTTTTGAAATTCTATCCCCAGCTTTGTATGTTTGAAATTTTATTGCATCACAACCAATTTTTTTTGCTTCGTCAATCAATTTTTTTGCAATTGAAATATCACCATTATGATTTAACCCAGCCTCAGCTATGATAAAAGGTTTATTGTTATCTCCTACAGTTCTATTTCCTAACTTAACCACATTATTTAATCTAAAATTTTGAACGTTTCTTATCATTTGATTTTGATTTGAATATTTATCACAGAGAGTTTTTACTAAATCAATAGTTTTATGAAATATTATTTGACTATCAGCATAATTAAATTCTCCACCAGTTCCTAGTGAATATAATTGATTAAACTTGGAAATTTTAGTTAAATTTTCAGACAATTCGTACTTATAATCAGTAAATTGAACAGGATAAACAAAATCCTCTTTATTTTCAGATATGTTATAAATCTCTGAATATTTTTTTATCAAACCAACTTTTAACAAATCTCTTTTTATAATTCCTTTCATATCTTTTAAAGAAATTTTATCTATTGTATCATTTTTTGAATAAGCTATTTCAGCACTTAAATAAGTCCTATTTTTTGGGGCTATAAATTTTGTCATTGTTTTATGTTCTGAGACTCTGTTAAAGATTACATTTCTTGAGGAGAAATATAGCCAGTTACAAGTTTTTGGTAAAACTCTTGATTTGTTGATCGCGATATAAATGGTTCTCACACCTCGAAATTTTAAGTTTGATTTATATCCAAGTAGTTTAACAGTAAGACTTAATGGAAGACTAGATACAATTGTATTTTCTTTACTAATTCTAAGTTTTTTTTTATTTTGAAACTTCAATAATTTAATTGAACCATTTAAATGTTCCATACCAATTAGTGTATGGTTTAAGAAGAACTTTGCTCCATTTTTTACTGCCATTTTTTTTATTTTGTTGTAAACACTTCCAGTCCCATATTTTCCTACTGCTGACATTTCTCCGTGATAGAATGGTAAAGATTTGTCTCTAAATTTTACTCTTTTAGGTGCCCATTCAGCTGTCATATCTTTTGTTTCTATCCCCCAAACTTTTGCAGGGTAGTTTTCAAAAAACATTTCTGTTAGGGTAGTACCGACTTGCGCAGATACATGTTCTTTAAAATTTGTTGAAGTAGAGATATTATTTTTTAATAATTTGATTTCTTTAAAAATCCTCTTTTGTAAACTCTTATCAAATTTTTTTATGCCTTCAATAGATAGTGGATAGTCATATAAATTATCAAAATCATCATTATAAGTATTTTTCGCCCAAAAATCTCCCTTGACCAGAAGTTCTCCAAAATTCTTTTGCCAAAAATTCCACATGTTTTTGTCAGGAGTATGAAAAATATGAGGACCTGTATCAACAGTAAAATCTGACCATTTCCAAGATCTGCACATTCCTCCGACTATTGCATTTTTTTCATAAACCTCTACATCCCATTTTCTTTTAGAAAATAACCAAGCTGAGATTAATCCAACAGGTCCAGCCCCAAGAATAATAATTTTTTTTTTCATTTTCTGAGATATTTTCTTTTTATAGTATCAAATTTTTTTAATGAAATTTTTTTAAAACTTCCTTTTCCGTCAGATATACCATAAATTTTTTTTGGGTTTGAAACATTATCTACAATGATTGAATTTTCTTGTGCTAATATACCTCTCTTAATTAAGTATACATTCTTAATTTTTCTTTTAGAGATAAATTTATTTAAGTATAAATTTTTTGTAGAATATATGTTTTCCAAATAACCCTCATAAGCTGGCGAGACATCAAGCCTATAAACAAAGATATTTTGATTAATCGACAGTTTAAGAGCCTTTTTTTCCAGCAATCCTTTGCCTACATCAATAATATTAGCATCCTTCTTTAAATTTAGTATATGTTTTTTTTTCAATAAAGGGATGCCATTAGTAGTTCCAACAATTAAATCAAATTTTTTTAAATTATTAATCTTATTTATTGATTTTGCTCTTGCTATCGTTGCTTTAGGTAATAATGAGTTTATTGTAAAAACGATTTTTTTGAGTAATTTTTTATTTCTTCTATAAAGATATACATTACTTCCACTCTCAACTAATTTTTGAGCAATTTTAAAACCAATATTACCAGCTCCTAATATTAATGCTTTTTTTCCACCAACCCCTCGTATATCGTTAGTATAAATATCATTTATTAAAGTTTCACAAGCTTGAACAGTCAAATCATTTCCTTTGTAGGTAAAAACCTCAGTTTTAATTAATTTATCTTTTACTTCTCTTTCTAAATTAATTAGTACATTTTTGTTTTTTGAATTTACTTTTTTTTCGAGGTCAACAAATGCTAAATTAAAGTGACCATCTACAATAGAAGCAATTTTTTTTGCATGGTAATTACTATAAATCACTGCGCCAAAGTATATAAATTTTTTATTCTCTCTAATATTTGTTATGTAAAATGAATTCGACTCTCTTTTTACAGTGCTACCAAAAAAGAAAACTTTCTTTTTTTTTGATTTTTTGATTATTTTTAAATTTTTTTTTAAAATTTTATACATAAATATTTTGAATTTGTTAGAAAAGATCCTTTCTATTTTCTTTGAATTTTTTTAAGTTTTTCTTTGAAATATCATTAATCACTTTATTACTATCGATAATTTTGGCAACATTTTGATAAATGGGCTTATATTTCTTTAACTTGAGCTTTTTTAATATTTCTTTTATTAAAGTTAATTCACTCTTGTAATCTAAACTATACTTATATTGAGATAAATTATTTTTATTGCGTAAAACCATAGTTTTAAAAATTTTTGGATTTTTCCAAAAGAAATTTGTGACGTGTTCTTTATCTTCTGCTTTTTTTGCTAACTTAGAAAGTTTTTTTAGTGAAGTATATTTATAAATTTGAATATCAGTTCCATCAGGAAATCTACTTTTTTTTGGTGGATAAGTATTTGAAAGATAGTCTAATTTTTTTTTAATAAATACTTTAAGCATTCTTTTAATTAATCCAACATCAACTAATGGGCAGTCAGCAGTTACATGTATTACATTTTTGACTTTAAATTTTTTACAACAACCAATATACCTATGTAGTACATTTTTTTCAGAACCTCTGAAGTAGTTAATTTGCTTTATTTTTAAGAGTTTGATTAATCTATCATCTTTTTTATTTGTAGTAGTAGCGATTAAAATATTTTTTTTTTGAAATTTTGTTAAAATACTGTCAATCATAAATTCAATTACAGATCTATGATCTATTTTGTGAAGTATTTTAGATGGGAATCTTTTGGAGCCTGTTCTGGCTTGGATAATAATCGAAAATTGCATTCAAAATTTATTTTTTGTTGATTTAAAATTGATAACCAATATCTCAAAAAAATCTATCTTTAATAATACGAACAATTTTTTTGGTTCCACTTTCATTTGGGTCAATTATATGAAATTTTTTTATAAAATTATCGTAATTAATTATATTTGAATTCAATATTTTAAGCATTTCATCTTTATCAAAATTATAATCATCTTCTAAGTTTTGATGAAGATATCCAACTTTTGTAGAGTAATATCTAGAATGAATTTTTTCATTTTGACTCATATAATTTGACTCCAAAGACATTACTCTTTTCTTTAAAAAAATTGCATCGGTAATAGCACTTGAGTCAAAATGAGTGACTAAAAAAGCTTTAGAAATAAAATCTCTTGTTTTGTATTTTACTATTTCAAAATCTTCCATATACTTTTTATGTATATTGAGATCATATGCAGGATGTATTGTAACTATAATTTTTTTATTGAATTCTTGAGAAAGTTTATCAAGAAACCTATTTAAATAAAAATAATGTTTTTCTAAAATATCTTCACTTAATTTTCCTCTTAATTGAATTTCGTGTCTATGATTAAGATTAGCATCTAAGTGAACAATATAATCTTCACTTAAATCTAATTTAGTATTCAAAAAAAAATCATAAGTTCTACTATTTACTTCTATTATTTCTTTTATATAAAGAAATTTATTATGATATAAAAATTTTTTAAAACTACTTTTCAAAATATTTTTTAATACTGTTTTATCGCTCATAAACCTAATTTCTATTTTTGGTATAATTCTAAAATTAGAGAGTAACACAGTTACTTTTTTAAATATTGTTTGATTAAAATGAAAAATTATAAATTTTATAAAATGAAATAATTTTGGTCTTTCTTTATCAGTTTTCATTACACCCAAATTCATTACCTGAATTAGTTTTACGTTGTTTTTTTGTAAATAAAAAAGAGTCTTAAGATCAAAAAAATGTTTGCCTATATTATTAATTAAAACTAAGTCCTTATCTTTACAAAAATTGTCAAATTCAGTAGTGTTTTTAGGATTAATTAATTCAAAATTTTTAGGTTTATATGGAACATCTATATTTTCATTCTCGAAATCCTCTAAGTAAATCTTTTTAGCTAATTTAGGAAATAATCTCAAATTTTGATCGTTGATTAAGTAAACTTTATCAAAATTATCTGAGATTTCTTTTATCAAATCTTCATGAATTTGAAGAAGTCCTTTTTTTAAATTTACAAAGCTAGTTATTATGCCAATGTATTTTTTTTTATTTAATTTGTTTGATTTCATTAAAAAGTGTAATTTATACTAAAGAAAATTAAATACTATTTATAAATATCATTTATAGTGAAAAAAAATATTAAAATTTTACGATTAAGAACAAGTGAAAAAAATAATTTTTTCAAATTCATACAAAATTATTGGGTTAAAAAAGTTAATAGCACCTTAATTAGGAAGGTTTTTAAATGGCAGCATGAGTCTAAAGATAATTATAATTTTGTTTTAGCTAAGGATAATTCAAAAATAATTGGAATTCAGGGGTATATTCCGATGAGTCATTACGACAAAGCTTTATCAAAACAGAACTTATTCCAAGTTTTTTTAAGAGTTAAAGAAGGAAAATATATAGGAACTGCTGTACTTCTTCATAAAAAAATAGTTTCTTTATGTGATGCAAGTTTTGTAGGAGTTGTTGGAATTGACGAAATTACACATAAGTTTCATAGATGGTTAGGATTTAAAATCTTTAAGATGGATCATCATTTTTTATTTTCAAAAAAAATTCAAAAATTTAAAGTTGCAAAGTTGAATAAAAAAATACTATTTAAAAAATTCTCAATAAAGAAAAAAAACATATCTTATGATTTTTTAAATCTAAAAAATATAAATACAAAAATTGATAACAGTATATTTAAAAATAATTATCCCTTAAAATCTAAAACTTATCTGGTGAACAGATATTTAAAAAATCCGTTTTATAAATACTTGATTATACAAGTACGGAAAGCTAATAGGCCAAACTCGATTTTTGTTATAAGACCTATTAAAGTTAAAAAAAAATGTATAATTAGATTAATTGACTTCATTGGTTCAGAAAAAAATTTTAAGTATCTACATTTTGCTTGTATTGATATTCTAAAAAAATTTGAGGCAGAATACATTGATATTTATTCTCATGGTATTTCAAAAAAAACATTTGAAAAATCAGGATTCATTAATCGAATGAATTACAAAGAAATTATTATTCCAAATTATTTTGAACCATTTATTAAAAAAAATGTTGATATTTTTTGTGCATATAAAACTAATTCAAAAAAAAAAATTAAGCTTTTCAAAGGAGATGGGGATGGTGATAGGCCTAGTGTAACTATTTCCTAAAAATTTTGTTTAAATTTTTATTATAAGGAATTCTCATTGGTATACCAAGCTCGTATCCACCACTTTTGAACTTTTCATCTAACAGGTAAGGAGTTTTGTGAGGTAAATGGTAATTTCCAAGCATTGTCCATCTAATCCCAGGACCCTTATAATTTGTAGATCCATGAAATAACATAGATCTAAATATGACTGCATCCCCTGGGTTTAAATTTGGAAAAAGTAAATTTTCTTTCCTAAAAAGTTCTCTTACTCTTGAGTTTTTATAATTTGATATCTCTGTGCCTTTGAGAATTTTATCTATTTTTCCATTATTATATTCTTCTGCTGGAATTTTAGAGTTTTCAAACTGCAAATGACCAAATTTATGTGATTTAGGAATTATGCAAAGCGAACCTGTGTTTTTGTTTACTTTTACGAGAGGGCAGAAAATTAAAGCAGATTCTGTTGAAATATTATTCAATTCTTGATGCAAACTGAGATTGGCTTTTTCATTTTTGTGATCTGTTCTTAGTCTATGATTTGTTATTAATAAAGTTTTAGTATTTAGAAGTTTTTTAATTATTTTAACAATTTTTTCTGAATATATAGCAGTATTAAAAGAGTCTAATATTCTTATACAATCGTAAAATTTAGATTTAAGAGTTTTTTTCTTTTTTTTTAGTAAAAAATATTTTTTTTCAATAGAAAAGCCTTTTTTAAACTTGATATTATTATGAATCAAAATAGTATTAAGTAGTAAATCTAATTGAAAAAAAATTTTTCTTATCTCTTTTTTACTTAGTAAGTTTTTATAGATGATATAACCATCTTCATTAAATTTTTTAATCTGTTTTAAGCCAATTTTCATTTTTATTTATACTTTAATAAAGTTAAATTTTTCATCAAAAGCGTAAAAATTCAATCTACTTTTATTAGACTTGCTAATATTTTTCATTATTTCTTTAACAGATCCTATTGTTGCTATGATTATGTTCGAACCATTCATAAACTTATTATAGTCAGGTTTTTGGATTTTAAAATTTAAAAATTTTTTTGAGACTTTTTCACTGGAATTATCGAGAATTCCTTTTAATTTTATTTTTTTAATTCTTTTTGAATAAAATAAGAAGCAACTTGCTGTAAAACCAGTTCCCAATATGTAAGTATTTTCTTTTTTTTTTATTTTATCTAAAACCGTATCAACTTTTTTATAAATTTTTTTAATTGTATTACAATAAGTAATAATTTCCTTTTCTTGAATCTTATAATTTTTAAGATCTAATTTTGTTTTTTTTATTTTGCTTCTTTTTTCAGCAACTACTGAAATAAAAGGTAATTGAGTAGACTCATAAATTTTATTCACAGATAGAATTTCATAACCATTAGATTCAATTAAGTTTTTTAAAGTGCTTTCATTAAAATAGTAAATATGTTCTACATTTAAGCCTGATGGAGGATATAAATTAGTTTTTTCAAATAATGGAACTTCAATAAAAATCTTCTGACCGTATTTTTGAATATTATAACATTTTTTCAAAGCTAAAGAGGGATCATTTAAATGTTCCAATACATGAGACATCATAATTAAATCATATTTGATTTTTGAATTAAAATTTTCAATTGTTTTTGGAAAAACTTTAATTTTACTATTTCTTTTAAAATTTTTTGATAAAATTAGGCTTGGCTCAATGCCATGAAGTATTTTTGCACCCTCTTTTTGCATTAATCTTAAATTGTAAGTGCTCATCAGACTTACTTCAAGTATATTTCTAGGAAATAAACTACATTCTTGTTTAATATGATTTATTTGTCTTTTGATACTTATAATTTTATCTAAGCTTGGTTTCTTAAAATCTTCAAAATAAAAATTGTTTTTATAAAATTGAATAAATTCATTTTTAGTAGGTCCTAAAGTTTGTAATACTAGACCGCATTTCTTGCAAATACCATATTCAATCATTTTCTTTCCAAAATGATATAAATAGAGTTTCTCTCTTACTTTTTTAATTGTCTTAGAATAACACAGAAAACATTTTTTTCTTTTATAATTTACATTTTTAATCATTTATTTGGATTTGAAATTATTTATTATTTAATATATCGTTCATTTTTTGAACATCAAATATTATTTTCAAATGAACAAAGAAATCACATGTATTATTCAAGCTAGACTATCAAGTTCTAGATTGCCTGGAAAAGTGTTACTATATGGGTACGATAAACCATTAATTTTACATTTAGTAGAAAGATTAAAAATGTCAAAACACATAAAAAAAATCATTATTGCAACAACAAATCAAAAAATTGACAAGCCAATAATTGATTTATGTAAAAAAAATAAAATAAGTTATTTTTCAGGACATCCAAAAAATGTTTTAAAACGATATTACGACTGTGCAAAAAAATATAAAATTAAGAACATCATGAGAATCACTTCTGATTGTCCCTTAATGGATTATAGAATAGTTGATAAAGTAATCAAAGAATACCAAAAAGAGAAATATAGTTATGTTAGTAACATAAACCCCACAACAACTCCAGACGGTTTTGATATTGAAATTTTTTCTTTCAAAATTTTAAGAAATACATTTATGAATGCCAGAAAAAAATATGAATTAGAGCATGTAACACCATATATTTGGGATAATCCAAAAAAGTTCAAAATTTTAAACGTAAAAATTTTCCAAAATGACAAATTTTATAGAAAATATCGTTTAACACTAGACTATTTGGAGGATTACTTTGTTATACATAATATATATAACTCTCTTTATAAAAAAAAAAAAAACTTTTCACTTAAAGATATTATAAGGTATTTAGTAAATAATAAAAATATTCTAATCAATAAAAAATATATAAAAGTAAATTGGTTTAGACATCACATGAAAGATTTAAAAACAATTAATAGGAATGATACTAATTTAAAGATAAAATGAAACTTTCAAAAAAAAAAATCATTATCTCAGGCTGCTTTGGAATATATGGTTTGGAAATTACAAAATATCTTTTAGAGCAAAAATGTGAAGTAGTTGGTTTAGATATTCACTCTACTACTTTTAAAGTAAATTTTTTAAAAAAAAAATATCGTAATAATTTTAGATATTACAGATGTGATGTTTCAAATAAAACTCAACTTCTTAAAGTTAAGCAACAACTTAAAAAAAATTTTTTAAGACCCGATGTTCTAATTAATTTAGCAAGCATTACTGACCCTGTTGAAAAAAAAAGAAAAAAACCAATTAAATTTGAAAATTATTCTGAGACTGAATTTAATGAAATAATCTCAAAAAATATATTAGCTACATTTTTACCATGTCAGATTTTTGGAAGTGAAATGAAAAAAAACAAAAAAGGTTCAATTATAAATTTTTCATCAACATATGGTTTAGTGGGTCCTGACCAAAAAATTTATGTAAATAAAAATAACAATACAAAGTTTATAAAAAATCCAGCCTATCCATCATCTAAAGGGGCTATAATTAGCTTTACAAAATATTTATCTTCATATTGGGGAAAATTTAATATTAGAGTGAATTGTGTAGTTCCAGGGGGAGCTGAAAATAATCAAGAAAAATTTTTTATAAAAAAATATTCTGAAAAAACTCCACTAGGCAGAATGGCTAATAAAAAAGATTTGAATGGGATTATTCATTTACTATGTAGTGAAGAATCACTATATATTACAGGATCAACTCTAATTGTCGATGGTGGATGGACCTCAATATGATCTTATCAAAAAGAAAGTTTTTCAATTATAATTTTAAGCAAATTGAACATTTTTTAAAAAAATTTAAAATTTCTGATTTTAATAAAAAAAAAAAATTGACATTTATTACAACTTTTTTAATTTAGAAATTCTGATCAAAAAAAAACTATCTTCAGATAAGATAAAATCACATAAAAATTTGATTTTAAAAAATGTTCTTAAGAATGAAAAAAAACCATTTGAATATGAACTTGACGATTTATGTAGACTACATTGGATTATTTTGTCTAAAAAAATTTTAAATACAATGGAATTTGGCTCAGGTTTTTCAACTCTTTTTATGGCAGATGCATGTTACATTTTAAATAAATACTTCTCAGATCTTAAAGATTTAAGAGTAGAAAAAAAATTTCATGTTTATTCTTTGGAGGAAAGTAAAAAATTTTTGTCTATTACAAAAAAAAGAATCCCTAAAGAGTTGATCAAGTTCGTCACTATAATTCACAGTCCAGTTAAAGGTATTAAATTTGAAAATAAATTTGCAACTGTTTATAAAACAAAACCTTCTATTTCTCCAGATTTTGTCTATTTAGATGGACCAACCCAATACGCTGTTAACAAAAAAATAGATGGTTTCAGTTTCAAGGGAATTGCTAGATTTCCAATGTCTGCTGATCTGCTTCAAATGGAGTATTTTTTAGAACCAGGAATTTTTATTTTAGTTGATGGAAGAACAGCAAATTCGAGATTTTTAAATGATCATTTTAAAAGAAATTGGAAATATGTAGAAGACCATAAAGGAGACTGTCATTATTTTGAATTAAAAGAAAATACTTTGGGTATTCACAATAGAAATAAATTAAGGTTTAAATTTGCAAAAATATAAATTTGAAAAAAATACTGTCTCAATTGTAGCCTATCATTATATTAGAGAGTCAAATAATTCTAACTATCAAAATTTTAATTTTCTTAAAGTGAAAGATTTTGAAAAACAGCTTAAGTTTTTTAAAAAAAAATTTCACGTAGTTTCAGCAGAGGAATTGATATATTTTTTTGAAAGCAAAGAAAAGTTATCACATCCATTATTAATGTTAAGTTTTGATGATGGTTACATTGATCATTATAAATATGTTTTACCATTATTATCTGAAAATAAAATTAAAGGTTGTTTTTATCCCCCAACAAACATTTTTAAAAACCGTCTTTTAAATGTGAATAAAATTCATTTTATTTTAAATTTTTTTCAAAATAGAGATGAATTATTTAAAAAAATAAAAAATTATTTATCTATAAAGTTTAAATATGAAATTGATAAAAATAAATTAAAAAAGATCTTTTCGACGAATAAATTAAATAAAAAAATTCCAGAATATGATGACAAAGCAACAATTATCATAAAAAAACTATTACAAAAAATTTTACCTGAAAATATTAGGGATAAGACTTGCGATTATTTGCTATTTGAATATTTAAAATATAATGAAAGTTTTTTATGTAAAGAAACTTATATGAACATAAAACAACTAAAAGAATTAAGTTCTGAAGGTATGCATATAGGGTCTCATGGCAGTGATCACCAAAATTGGAGCCAATACGATTTAAATTATCAAAAAAAACAAATTAATTTAAGTAAATCTTTTTTTATTAAAAATAAAATTAAACTTAAGAATTTTTCAGTTTGCTACCCTTGGGGATCTTATAACAATCATACTAAACAATTAATGAAAACTATGAAATTGTCTTTTGGGCTAACCAGTGACACAGGAAATTTTAAATTACATTCAAAATTAAACAGATTTTTTTTACCAAGACTGGATGCCAATGAATTTAAAAATATCTAGTTATCATAAAAAACAACATAAGAAGATATACAGATCAACAGAACTTTTTTTAAAATTTTTAAAAACTTATGAAAATTTAGAAAATAAAAAAATATTGGATATTGGTTGTGGTGCTGGCGCTAATACTATTTACCTAGCAAAGAAATATCCAAACGCAACTATTTTCGGCATTGATAAAAATAAAAAAGCTGTTCAATTTGCTAAGGAACAGTGTAAAAAAAAAAGAATTAAAAATTGTTTTTTTTTTCACTCAAATATTTTAACTTTTAAAAAAAGGCTAGATATTGATTTTATTATTTCTTTTCATTTCTTATCTTTTACTGAAATTTTTTATGAAAAAATTTTAAAAAAATGCTGTAATCTTAAAGTTTCTTCTATGGCACATAGTTCTTTATTTTATGATGGTTTAGCAGAAGCAAGTATCGAGGTAAATGACTTTTCCAAAAGTGAATTAAAGCAAAGTCCTTATAATATAATAAGTTTGCCAAAAATTCAAAAATTTTTAAAAAAATATAAATTTAAATTTTTTGTAAGCAAGCCAATGCAAATAGATATTAATTTAAAAAAACCTAAACATAAAGGCATGGGTAGCTATACCAAAAAAAGCATAGATGGCAGAAGTTATATAATGTCTGGCCCTCTTTATTTGCCCCATGGGTATTTTTATTCATCAAAAAGGACTATTTAGCTTTTTAGGTTGTAAAAGATCTATTTAATATAAAAGAGTTTACATATTTAGAATTTTTAGAAAGACGAAAAGAATTATTTTTTAAATTAAATCTAACAAAATCATCTAAATCAACATCATATTTAAGTTCTAATATCAAATGAGAATAATTTTTTGTAACATCTAAATCAAAATTACTTTTTATCAGAGAACTTTTAATATTAAAATCTAATGTAGCTCTTATCAAATTATTATTTGAAATATAGTACTGTCTATCGTAAGAGGTTATGGCTGTAGGCCGTAGGACTTTTGATGATTTAATTTTTTTTTTCACTAAATTTTTGATTAAATTTAGATCCTTATTTTTTTTATGTGAAAAGTTATTAATTTCATTAATATTAAGTTGTAATTTAGAGTTCTGGAAACCAACTTTTTTTTTAATTTCTATATTAGCTTTATTAATCAGGCTACTATTTCCATACCATCTAACTCTTATTTTTTGTTTGTGATTTATTCCATCTATATTTTCTCTAACGGAAGAAAGTTTATTATCATCAAAATAGATTGAATTTACTTTTCTATTAGGAAATTGATCTTTAAAAAAAAAAGATGACCTAGCTAAAATTAAATTTAACTGGTCTTTATTAATTTTTTTTTATCAACCATTTTCTCTCATATCTTTTAATTATCATATTCTTTTGCATAATCTTAAATTTTTTCTAAATCATCCAATATATTCAATTCTTTTTTATAAATTATTGAGAGAATATTCTGTGTTTTAGATTTAATGCTTTGATCTTTGTTTTGAAAAATAATTTTAGAATCTAAATCTGAAATCCATTTTTTTTTAAAATTAAGTAACTCAGGTTTATTTTTTAAAAAAATATCTCCATTTTTATATGTGGGCTTTTTATTATAAGCAGCAAAAGGAATATTGATGTTCTCAAATTTGACATCTTTTAATTCTACATAGGATCCATCCTTACAAGCTACACCAATAAATGAATTAGACCCCCCAAGATTCAAGATTGAAATATTTGATTTTTCACCAACACTAATTAATTTATCTCCAACATTATTTAATTTTACATTTGTTATTGACACTTTTGATCCAGAAAAATCAATCCCATCATTACCAATATTTTTAAAATCTGAGTTATTTATACTTCCAATTCCAAAATCAATATCTATGGCATCAGATTTATTTTCATTAAATAAAAGATTATTAATTTCAAATTTAGATTTTACAATATTCAGCGCATCTTCAGAGGATATTTTTTCAAACTTTAGATCACTTAATTCAACATTGGTGTTATTAAAATTTAATGAACCTAAAATGATATATCCATGATTTGTTAAATTTTTTTTTAAAAAAACATTTTCTTCAAAAGAATTTATTGAATTTTCAGAGTCATAAGTAATTGTAGAAAGTATTTTACCTTCAATGTCTTTGTATTCTGGCTTCATTCCAGCTAGATATTTAAAATTAACGTTCATAAATATTGATTTATCTTTGGTATCAGAAATTATAAGTCCTCCACCAAAGTTTTCTTTCAAGCCTGAAATTTCTATTGGCCGATCATTAGAACCTTTAACTAACCAGGGTGACTTAGAAAAAATAAATGCGTTGTCAGTAATTAAAATTTTTTGTCCTGGTTTAATAACGACTTTGAAATTTTTTGGGATAAAAATATTTTCATTAATTATTTGGACATCTTTTTTAGTAAATAAATTTTTATTTTTAATATCAAAAAAATTTTTATAATTATCTAATTCATAATAATCTTGATTATCATAGTTTGAATTTAAATGGTTTATTTTAACTTTTATGAATTTCTGATTAAGCGTGTCTTGAACCAAAAATTCACTACATTTTTCATAATCGGTAATATTTTGAAATTTAAGATATGTATCCTCGTAAACATTAATCTTTTTTTGAACCAAAATTTCATCTTTGCAAAAAATCTTTTTTATTTCAAAATCAGTATAGGTTCTGAATGGCTTACACTTAAAACAATTTTTAAAAAAAAGTTGAATTTTAAAAGCATTTCCATCATTAATAATATAAACTTGGGCATTTAAAGCATCAATTTTTTTTTTGATAATTTTTGCACGATGAGAGAAATCTTTTTTATTGAAATAATATATACCTGGCCCGAAATCTGCTCCATTTGCATATAAAAAATAATCTGCATAAATTTTGGAGTTAATCTTTTTTATGTCCTTATCTTTTTTTTTAAAAAATTTTTTGATAAATTTTTTTGAGCTTATTTGTTTAAGATATTTTAGATACAAACTATAAAAATCTCTATTTAATCTTTCATCATTAAAAAAGAATTTTTTAACCCACCAAATATTCTTATATTCAATTAAGATATTATCGTTAAATCGATTGTTAAACTTATAATAATTCGGATGCCCCCTCTGTCCATCATGGGCTATAGGTTCAAAAAGACCATTAATTGGATTATAATATAATTTAAGTGTTCCCGGACTTACTGAATGATATGTATAATTAAAATCTATTATTGCAAATAAGGCCGCAAATTTTTCCAAATCAAATGTATCTTCTAACTTTCTATCTCCAGACAAAAAAGTATTTAATTTTTGAGAGGCAACCTTAGCTAATTGAAAATTTCCATCTTTTTCCCAAAATTTCTTGTCATAAATTTCGAACACTGGATTATTTTGATCTGGTTTAAACTTTGTTTCAAAATTAACTTTATTATCATCAAAACCAAAAATAGGACCGTTTCTCCTTTCATTCGATTCAAGCAATTCTTTTCCAAAAGCTTCTTGCAAAACATACAGCCCATTGTTCGTTCCATTAATATCTAAATTAGCAAACTTGTATTTGATTTTTATTAATCCAAATTCTCCAACCATTTCTAAAAATAACCATTCAAATAAATAATTTCTTACGCGAGGTTTCTGTAAAGAAAAGTTGTTCATTCCATATATACTTTCATTTCCTTTTATCTTAACTTTATATGATGATTTTTTATTATTATTGAAATGAACAGGTCTTTCTCCTTTTAATCTAATTGAGGACTCAATCTTTTTATTACCGAAACCTATAGTAGCATCAATATTGGGTATATCTTCAGAATTTCCAAGAGAATTAAGTTTAACAGATTTTTTCCTAAAATTTTCCAGTTCTAACAAATTACTAAAATTTATATTTAAATTTATTTTATCTAGAGTATAAAAATTTGACTTAAAAGCCTGGTAACCAATATTAAAAATATATACGTACTCAATTCTTCCTGCTTGAGCCAAATAGTCTAAATAAGAATATAATTTTTTTTTAAATGTCCATGATGAAAGGAAAAAGATTAAAAAAATAGTTATAGCTGAAATACTAAATAAAAAGTTTATTACTAAGATTTTTTTGAAAATATTTGTGAATTTAATTTTTTTATTTTTTTTATTACTTTTGATTATCATAAAGATAAATCATTGTTTCTAGCAATAAGAATTCTGGCACCTTTAAAATTTTTCTTGAGTACTTCATTTAAATCTAATAATTTTTTTACATTTGAAACTTTTATGTTCAAATTAATATTAGTAGATTTATGTTCACTTGACATAGAGACAAATTCTATCTGATATGCATTTTTTTTAATCTTTTCGATAATAAGATTTATTTTTTCACTGCTAAAATTTTGGTCGCTCACGACTGATATTTCTAGATTCTCATTTGTATCAACATCATTTCTTTTTTTAAAAATTAGTGTGTATATATAAATTAAAATAAGAGAAAATATAATTCCTACAGTAATAATCTTAGTTTGTCCTGCACCAGCACCTAAGCCAGCTGCTATTACTAAAAATAAATACACTAACTCTTCTGGCTCTTTAATTGCTGCTCTAAATCTAACAATTGAAAGAGCACCAACAAGCCCAAGTGACAAAGCTAGTGAATTTTTTACTATCACAATAACAATACAAGTTGTGATACCGAGAATTACAAAATTTTTTGAAAATTGTACTTTATTGGATAAACTTGAGGCATATCTTAAATAAAATATTTGTATAATGAAACAGAGTATTGTTACAGTTATTAAATTTATTAAAAAGGTAAAAAAGTCAATTTGGATATTTTCTTGAATTAATAAATTTAAATTATTTCTATCCATAACGAAGATAACTATCAAAAATAACTAAATAATCTATCAAAAACACAAAAATTTCAAAATTTTGTATTAGATAATAAAGCTCCTTCAAAATTTGTATTAATTATGATTGCTTTTTCAAAATCAGAATTGTTCAAGTTTGTATTTTTAAAACTAGCATTTTCAAGATTAGTCTGTTTTAGAGACGCATCATCAATTTCTGATCCATGGAGTTTTGCAGAGTCAAAATTTGAGTTGTCCATAATTGAATAACTCAAATCAACATTTATAAGCTTTGTTTTAAAAAAATTAGCATGCTTTATACTTGCGTTTCTTATTGAAGTTCTAAAGTAAACAGATCTATTAATGTTATTTTTATTTATAATGTTTTCATTAATTTTTTTTGAATTTATGAATAAACTTCCTAGACTTAATCCGTATGTATTTAAAGGTCTCAAGTCAGCCTCTGTCATATCAACAAAATTTAAATTCGAAGAATTCAAATTTGTTCCTTTTAATTTACTCTTTAAAAATTTTGAATTAGATAAATTACTTTTACTAAGATTTGCACCGGAAAGATTTGAATAACTAAAATCAGTTCCAGTTAGATTTAATTTTGATAAATCAGCCCCCTGCAAATCTATTTCAGTAAGATCACAATTAATACAGGATTGTTTTTTTTTTATTTTTAGAAGATCTTCTTTATTAAAAGCATTAGAAACTGTAAGATTTAATATGAAAGATATAATAAATATTACTAAAAATTTGAGTTTATTTTTTTTTTTCATATAAAAACGAATTTAACGAGTTAGAAAATTTGAGTAAAATAAATATTCCTAATACCCAAAATATGATTTGCCAAACCCAAATAGATGGTAAACTAAATAACCAGGTAGTCGAGTCATTTGGTTTTCCAAAAATATCATTACCAATAAAGATTCCTGGTCCTATCGAAAAAAAGAACCAAATTACAAAAATAAAAATTGAGAAATATAAATTTAATTTTTGAGAATTATCATATTTTTTATTTTGTAAATAGAAAGTGTGAATTTTTTCTTTATTTTTACTATAAAAATTTTTCTCCTTTAAAAGAGATATTAAGATAGCCACGGAAAAGTTAGCCATAATACCCCAAAAACCAGAATAAATTGTAAACGGCCATTTACCCCATGGAATGTATTCTCCAAAAAACATTTGCCCTAATTCATCAGTCATTAATGTTATGATTATTCCAAAGATAAGTCCGAATCTTATTCCGGAAGATGTAAGTTTTTTAAAAAAACAAATAGCCATTAAAGGAACAATTAATTGAAAGCTCAGAGCAACTGATAATCCCACTAATATTAAGGAAATTTTTTTAAAAAATATTGCAGTTAAAACGGCGATTACTGCAATAATAAATGAAAAAATTTTAATCAAAATAATTTTTTTATCATTAAAGTTTTTATCTTTAATAAAGTAGGAATTAACTATCATTGAAGAACCACAAAGGATAAATATAGATCCAGATGATATAATAGCTGCAACGAAACTCATACTTAGTAATCCAAATATAATAATTGAATGTTTTTTAAATAATTTAATTAAGTTTAATATTAATGACTCTTCATTAAATTTACTTAAAGACTCAGGTAAATAATTAAATTTAGTAGAGCCTAATTCATTTAAAAAAAAATTAGAACCTATTAAATTTGAACTAATACTAATAAAAATTATAAAGATAAATAATGCTATCCCCATTATTATTGAGGATAAAATTATTTGTTTCTTTTCAAATTGATAATAATTTTTTGCAGAAATAGATAACATTGAAAATATGGGAGAGGCCTGAACCCCCATAAAAGTGATTATAAAAGAAAAAGTCATTGTTGCAGTCCATATACCTCCAACTGGAACTTCTTTAGGAATACCCTTGGTCAATTGAATAATATCAGGCACAGCAAATAATGATGAGTAATTTTGAATAGGTGTTGTGTTCCATCTTGTTTTTTCCAACAAAGCTAATTTGGAAAGGGTAGTTTTAAACTCTTCAAAACCACCAATTAAGTAAAATAAGCTTAATCCCAATAAGATTATCCCAAACCAAATTAAAAAAAGATTTAAAACACTAGTCAGAGCAATAGATTTTAAACCACCAAAAAAGATGTTTAATAGAAGAATTATTCCAATAAATAAGACTATATAATTCAATTGCCAATTATAATTGGATATGAAGATAAGTAACTTACTTACTGACAAAAATTGAATGCTTAAAAAAAAAACTGAAAAAAAAAGTGTAATTAAAATTATGATTAGTTTTATAGTATTACACTTAAAATAATCGTAATACATTTCAACTGGAGAAGTATAATTAAATTTTTGTGCTAATAACCACTGTTTTTTAAAAAATAGTATCCCAGTTAATGGAATAATTATAGCTACAAAACAAATGAATGATGCCTGAAAACCATCTCTAAAGATTATTGAGGGAAAGACAATCATTATACCTCCAGAAAAAGATGTAGCTGTAATTAAAATGTTAAATAAGTTAGGGTTTATTTTATTTCTATAAAAATCAAAATCATTTTTTAAATTAGAATTTTTTTTAAAACTTATTGTTATAAATAAAAATAATATTAAGTACAAAAATACTGCAAGATATAAATAGCTGTTTTCCATTCTTTAATTTAACTATAGTTTTTAAAATTTAATTTGTAATTGAAATATTTGCAGTTTATCAATATTTTTTATAAAAATTGCTATTTTTGAAATTTGAATACTTTGAATATAATTTGAAAGCGAGCATGTTTTAATGTACTAAACTTGTTACTCTAAATTATGATCAATTTTATCAAAAAATTCATTAAATCTTACATTAGAAACAAACAATTTATGACTGGGTTGTCTCATATTCTTAAGATTAGACAAAATTATAATAATATTCAAATGTTGAGTGACGTTGATTTTAGAATTTTCTCTCAAAATGGGGAAGATGGAATTTTAGATTATTTACTATATCAAATTAATATTGAAAAGCCTAAATTTCTTGAGATTGGAGTGGGGAATTATAGTGAAGCTAATACAAAATTTATTTTTGATAGGGTTTCATCTAAGGGTTTTATAATTGATTTCATCAATGATTTTGAATCTGAAGTAAAAAAAAATACTAAGTACTGGAAAGGTGATTTGACTATAATTAATGAAAAAGTTGATAGCATAAATATTTCTCGTATCTTAGAACATCACACTATTCTCAAAGACTTAGATTTATTTAGTTTAGATATAGATGGAATTGATTATTGGATTTTAAATGAAATGCCCAAAGATTTTTCAAAGATAGTAGTCTTAGAATATAATCCAACTTTTGGTAATAAATTTGATATAACTGTTCCAAATTTAAAAGATTTTAATCGTAAAGATTATCATTATTCTCATTTGTGCTATGGGATGTCTGTTCAGGCAGCTATAAATTTAATGAAAAAAAAAAATTTTTATTTTATTGGAGTTAACTTAATGAGAAATAATGCTTTTTTTGTATCGAATAAATATCCAAAAGAAAAATTTTTTAAAAATTTGAATATTCCTAAAATCAATACAATAGATAATTCTAATTTTAGAGAGAGTAGAGATAAAACTGGAAAACTTAACTATTTAACAGGTAATAATAAGATACAAAAAATTGCAGATTGTGAAGTGATTAATCTTAAAGATGGAAAAAACGTAAAAATAAAAATTTCTAATTTATTAAATGAAAATTCTATTTGATCATAAAATTTTCTGGCTTCAAAAATATGGTGGTATTTCAAGATATTTTGTCAATTTATTGAAGTTTATTGAATTAAAAAAAAAAATTCAAATTAAAGTTTTTTCTGTTTTTTATAGAAATCATTATCTTAAAAACGAAATTAATCAAAAGTATAAAGTTGGAACTTTTATAGATGAACCTGTTCCTAAAACATCTTTTTTTTTAAAATTCATGAATGATTTTTTTTTTAATTTTTATGCTAAAAAATATAAACCAGATTTAATACACACCACATATTTTAATCATAAAATTAACTACAATGTGCCATTGATTTTAACGGTATATGATCTAATTCATGAAAAAACCTCTAAAAAAAGATATGAAAATTTTTTACCAAAAAAAAATGCTATAAGCAGAGCTGATCATATAATTTGTATTTCAAAACAAACTAGAGCAGATTTACATAAATTTTATAACTACCCTAAAAGTAAATCTTCTGTAATCCATCTAGGTGCTGACCATCTCAAAAATTTAAGATCAAATAATAAATCAAATTTATTAAATAAAAAATATATTCTATATATTGGATCAAGAGAAAAATATAAAAATTTTAATGTTTTAATTAATTCATTAAAACAATTAAAAAAGAAAGATTTTATTTTAGTTTGCTTTGGAGGTAAGAAATTTACTAATGAGGAATTAAATCTTAATAAGTCAAATATTAAGATTAAACAAATTTTTGGTGACGATTTAAAATTAAAAAATTTATTAGAAAAAGCAATATGTTTAGTTAATACGTCAAAATTAGAGGGATTTAGTATACCCAATGTAGAAGCAATGTCTCTTGGCTGTCCATTGATTTGCTCAGATATACCAATCTTTAAAGAAATTTGTAAATCGTCAGTGTTATATTTTGATGTGAACAGCTCTAAAAGTTTGGCTAAATGTTTAAATAAAATAATGATTAATGAAAAAATTCGAAAAAAACTAATTATAAATGGGAAAAAAAGATCCCTTTATTTTAAATGGAAAAACTGCACAAATCAAACAATTGATGTTTATAATAATGTTTTAAAGAGTAGTTTAAAAAAGACTTAAACTTTAATCTGTTATAAGTTTATATTTTATTGATAACATTTTTGATGTAATTAAATTAAGCAAATGAAAAATAAGAAAACAGCAATAATCTTTGGAGTTAGTGGTCAAGATGGTGCGTACCTTTCATATTTTTTACTAAGTAAAGGTTATAATGTTATAGGAACAACAAGAAATAAATCCCTAAAAAATTTGACTCGACTAAAAAAATTAAATGTAATTAAAAAGGTTAAAATTTTAAAAGGAGAGGCGTCAGATAAAAGTTTTTGTAATAATATTTTATCATCAAAAGTAAATGAAGTATATTATCTAGCCGGTGACTCTTCAGTAACGAAATCTTTTGAATACCCTGAAATTTCTTTGACAAGCAATGCAATGGGATTACTTAATATTCTTCAAATTTTAAAAAAAAAAAAAATTTAAAACAAAACTTTTTAATTCAGGTTCAGGTCAATTCTATGGTGATAATAAAAAAAATAAATATAATTTAAGTTCTAACATAAAACCTGTAAGTCCATATGGTATTGCAAAAGCAGTAGGTTATTGGCTAGTAAAAATTTTTAGAGAAAAGCATGGAGTTTATTGTTGTACAGGTATCCTTTTCAATCATGAGTCTTGTTTAAGATCAAATGAATTTGTAACAAAAAAAATCATTAATACATCAAGGATTATTAAAAAAAATAAAAAAGTTAAGTTAAGACTGGGAAATATTAATGTTTATAGAGATTGGGGCTGGGCACCGGAATTTGTAGAGGCATTTTACCTAATGCTTCAAAGAAAAAAACCTTTAGATTTAATTATAGGTACAGGCGAGACTCATACCCTTAAGGAATTCGTTAACGAGGTCTTTAAAATACAAAAAATAAAGAAAAAAAATTTAATTGCAAATGTCCCAGAATTTAAGAGAACATTAGACATAAAAGGATATAAAGCAGACATAGGTTTTACAAAGAAAAAGATTAATTGGAGGCCCAGAACCAATTTTAAAAAAATCGTTTATAAAATGGTAAATGATGAATTATTTTAAATTAATATTTTCAAATAATAGCATATTGAGAATTCTTCAAAATGAAGAATTTAAGAGATATAAGATTACAGGAAAGTCTATAGAATTTGGTGCTAATTTTAATATTGAAAGAAACTTTTTAAAAGAAAAATCTAAAAAATATCAAACTATATTTTCTAATATTAAAAAAAAAAAAAATTTTTTATACTTGAACCTTCAAAAAAAAATTAAACATAAGAAAAAGTATAATAATGTAATAATTTTTAATGTTCTGGAACATTTACCAGATATTAATTTTGCTCTTAAAAATTTGAACTCTTTATTAAAAAAAAATGGAAATATCATAGGATCGACTCCATTTATCTACAGGATACACGGTGCTCCAAATGATTATTGTAGGTACACGCATGATTATATCAAATTGTCTCTTAAAAAAAATAAATTCAAAAATATTAAAATTAGAGAATTAGGTCTCGGTCCCTTTTTGGCTAGCTATTCTCTACTAAGAGGATATTTAAAATATTTACCTATTATATATCAGGTATTATTACTAATAGTCTTGATTATTGATAGATTAATTTATCTATTCATGAAAAATGATCATAAAAAAATATATCCAATAGGTTATATTTTTTCTGCAACTAAAATATAATTAAAGATTATTAGAAAAAATCAAGTCAATGAAAATTTATTATTGGTCACCTTTTTTAACAAACATAGCAACTATAGATGCTGTAGTAAGATCTATTAAATCAATTTTAACTTATGGAAAGAAAAGAGAACTAACACCATATCTGATTGATTCTACTGGTGAATGGAATAGTAAAAAAGAAAAAATAAAAGATTTAAATGTAGTAAAGCTCTATAAGAAAAATTTTCATTATTTTTTACCTAAAACAGGATTTTTGAAAAGTAGGTTTTCACAGATATTTATATTTATTTATAGCTTTAGAAAATTAAAAAATCTTCTTGTTAATGAAAAACCAGAATTTTTATTGGCACATTTGATTATTTCCTTGCCATTGTTGTTGTTTTCAATCTATAGTTTTGAGACAAAGTTGATAATTAGAATTTCAGGAACACCGAAACTTAATATTTTTAGAAAGTTATTCTGGTCAACCTTTTCCAAAAATATTTATAAAGTAACCTGTCCTACAATTACAACTTACAACAAATTAAAAGATTTGAAAATTTTCCCTAAAAATAAACTAGTTATTTTGCGAGATCCCATTTTATCAGTTAAGGAAATTCAAAAAAAAAAGAATGAACCAATAGATCCAAATTTTCGGAAATCTGAGTTTATCATAGGCATAGGTAGACTTACAGAGCAAAAAAATTTTAAATTATTAATAAAAGCATTTTGTGAAATTAATAAAATATTTCCTAAAATAAAATTAATTATATTAGGTGAAGGAGAAAATAGATTAAAATTGGAGAAATTAATAAAAGAATTAAATTTAGATAATAAAGTTTTTTTGGTTGGATATAAAAAAAATGTTTTCAATTATATAAACAAAGCCAAGTGTTTTATTTCCTCCTCTTTATATGAAGATCCTGGTTTTGCGATTCTAGAAGCCGGTTTTTTAAATAAGATTGTTTTTGCATCAAATTCAAATACCGGACCTTCAGAGATTATCAAGATATCTGAAAGAGGTTTTTTGTTTGAAAATAATCAATTTAACGATTTAGTGAAGATATATTTAGATTATACAAAAATGAGTAGCTTAGAGTTAAAAGATAAAATACTTAAATTAAAAAAATATTCAAAAAACTATACAATATTTCATCATTTTTTAAATTTAAGAAAAATATTATTAGATTAATTTAATTAAAATAATGATTCTTTAATAAAGAAATTGTTGATATATCAAATATAAAATTATGCGAATATTAATTACAGGGGCTGCCGGTTTTATAGGTTTTAATCTATCAAAATTTTTACTTATTAATCGTAAAGTAAAAATTTATGGTGTTGATAATTTGAATGAATATTATTCTAAAAAATTGAAATTAAATAGAATTAAGAAATTAAAAAAATTCAAAAATTTTAACTTTAAAAAAATTGATATCTGCAAAAAAGATCTTTTAATAAACTTTATTAAACATAAAAATATTCAAATAATTATTAATTTAGCAGCTCAAGCTGGGGTTAGATACTCTCTAGAGAAACCATCAGAATTTGTAAATAATAATATTTTAGGCTTTTATAATATAATTAATACCGCAAATGAGCTGGGTATAAAAAAAATTATTTATGCTTCTTCAAGCTCAATTTATGGAGACTCAAATAAATTTCCATTAAAAGAAAATCAAAATGTTAATCCAAAAAATATTTATGCATTATCAAAAAAAACTAATGAAGAAATGGCAAGAGTTTTTTCAAAACAACATAAGATTAGCTTTATAGGTCTGAGATTTTTCACAGTTTATGGAGAATGGGGAAGACCTGACATGCTTCTTATGAAGTACCTTGAAGCTAGTTATAATAAAAAAAAGAAGTTTTTTTTAAATAATTTTGGCAATCATACAAGAGATTTTACGTATATTCTTGATGCTTGCGAATTAGTTAAAAAGATAATTTTTTCAAAAAAAATTAAAAGTAATCATGAAATATTTAATATTTGTTCTAATAATCCGATTAGGTTGAAAAAAATAATAGGTGAAATAGATGATTTAACAAATAGAAAACCTAAAATTTACAAAAGATCTTTACAACAAGCAGATGTAGTTAAAACTCATGGATCCAATAAAAAGATACAATTATTTATTGGTCATCAAAAGTTTACACCTATTAAATCAGGTCTATTCAAAACATTAGATTGGTATAAAAAATATTACAACTATTAAGTTATAACAGTATTATAAATAAATTTGTAAAAACATATATCTTATGAAAATTATTATTGTTATTCCAGTATTTAACGAGAGAAAGAATTTAACTAATCTTTTTAAAAAAATTAGAAAATATAACAAATACGATATTCTCTATGTTAATGATAATTCGACTGACGGAACTACTCAAGAAATTTTAAAGATTAAAAAGAGATTCAAAAATATTTATCATATGAATAGAAAAAAAAAATCTGGAATAGGTTCTGCTCATAAGGATGGAATTTCTTGGTGTTATAAAAAAAAATATGATTTAATTATTACAATGGACGGGGATGGCACTCATCATCCAAAATATATTAAAAAGATTATTTCTAAAAATATTAAAAATGATATTACTATCACAAATAGATTTTTAAAAAAAAATTCTCTCAAAACTTGGCCGTTGCTAAGAGTTTTAATCACTAAACTGAGACATTTATTAATAAAGATGTTCCTTGGAATGGATTTTGATGCCTCAGGGGCTTTCAGGTGCATTAATATGAATAGAGTCAATCTAATTGATTTACTTAGTACTCGAGAAAACGATTATATATATTTTTGGAAAAGCATTTATAAGTTAAGCAAAAAATATAGAATAAATGAGATTCCCATAGACCTACCTAGTAGGGAGTTGGGACATTCAAAAATGAGAATAAATGATATTTTTAAATCTTTAATATCTTTAATTTTATTTACTTTAAAACAAAAATTTTAACATAAAATTTGTCTTTAATAAATTTAGTTATATAAACTTTAATTGATGAAAATAACAAAGTGCAATAACTGTAAGTCCAAGAATTTAAAAAAAATATTTTCTCTAGGTAAGTTAAGTTTTTCAGGAAGGTTTGGGAGAAATTTTAAAGAAAATATACCTGCAGACCATATTAATATTATTACTTGTAACGATTGTAGGTTGGTTCAATTAGATAGAAGTTTTAACCCAAGATATCTATATGGTAAAGGTTACGGTTATAGAACTGGTATTAATAAAACTATGACAAACCACGTATATAAAACTGTTAAAAAAATATCAAAAATCTCAAATCTAAAAAAGAAGGAATGTGTTCTTGATATAGCCAGTAATGATGGGACTTTATTAAATTTTTACTTAAAAAATACGATTACAGTAGGTATTGATCCTTTAGTAAATAAGTATAAAAAATTTTATAAAAAAATAAATTTTAAAATCTCAAATTTTTTCAACAAAAGTGATATTAATAAATTAAATATAAAAAAGAAATTCAAGATTATTACTGCTTTATCTGTTTTTTATGATTTAAGAGATCCAAATAAATTCATCCAACATGTAAGAGAATTGCTTGATCAAAATGGTATATTTGTTTTAGAGCATGCTGACTTGTATAGTATTGTTAAAAATAATGTTTTTGATACAATTTGTCATGAACATTTATGTTATTTTTCCTCTCGTGTTATAATTGAAATGATGAAAAAAAATAGACTGCGTGTTTTTAAACATGAATTTAATGATATAAACGGAGGAAGTTCCAGGTATTACATTTGTCACAAAGACTCAAAATATAAAGATACTAAATCACTCAAAAAAATTATTTTAAAAGAAAAAAAAAGTAAAATTGCACAAAACGTAACTTTAAAAAAATTCTTTTCAAAGATTCAAGAAGAAAATAGAAAATTAATTAATTTAGTAAACAATATAAAAAAAAATAACAAATCAATTCATGGTTATGGCGCCTCAACCAAAGGTAATATAATGTTACAATTTTGTAAAATTGGAAAAAAACATATAGATTTTATAGCCGATAGGAATCCACTTAAGTATGGATTGTATACACCTGGCACAAAGATTAAAATAGTGTCAGAAGATAATTCAAGAAAAATTAAACCTGACTATTACTTAGTTTTACCCTGGCATTTCAAGAAAGAAATATTAATTAGAGAAAGAAAAATAAGAAATAAAGGAGTAAAATTTATTTTTCCATTACCAAAATTAAATGTAGTCTAATGATGAGATTAAAAAGTTTTAAAATTTATGTAGCTGGTCATAACGGAATGGTCGGTAAAGCGTTAATAAAAAACTTAAAAAAAAATGGATTCAAGAAAATCATATATTCTAATAGAAAAAATTTAAATTTATTGAATGAAAAAGAGGTATTCAAATTTGTTAAATTAAAAAAACCTGATGTAATAATAAATTGTGCAGGATTAGTTGGTGGTATACTTGCTAATTCAACTTACCCAACTCAATTCTTGAATGAGAATATTCAAATTCAACTTAATTTGATAAATTGCTCGTATAAAAATAAGATAAAGCATTTTATTAATTTGGGAAGTTCATGCATTTATCCAAAAGATTCTAAACAGCCTATTAAAGAGAATTATCTTTTATCAGGTGAGCTTGAAAATACTAATGAAGCGTATGCGATAGCTAAAATAGTGGGTTTAAAAGCCTGTCAATTTTATAACGAGCAATACAACACTAAATATTTTACCTTAATGCCATGCAATCTTTATGGTCCAAATGATAACTTTGATAAGAATAATAGTCATTTTATACCTGCTCTTATAAGAAAGTTTATAGTAGCCAGTAAAACTAAAAACTCGGCTGTGGAAATTTGGGGTTCTGGTAGACCTAAAAGAGAAATCATGCACGTAGATGATTTAGCTTCTGCTATTTTTTTCATTATGAAAAAAAAAATTACAAAAGACAAAGATCTTCAAAAATTTTTAGAAACAAAATGTGTTATTAATGTTGGCTTTGGAAGAGAATTTACCATAAAGAAATTTGCTCAATTAATTTCAAAAATAATTTCAAAAAAAATCAAATTAAAATTCAATAAAAAGTATCCCGATGGAACAAAAAGAAAAATTTTAAATAACGCAATATTAAAAAAAATGGGCTGGAAACCTAAAATCTCTGTAGAGGAAGGATTAAGGGAGACGATTAATTGGTATAAAAATTCAATTAATTAATGAAAAAAATTATTATTTTTATTCCATCAATTGAAAGAGCAGGTGTTGAAAAAAATTTGTTCATAATATCAAATTATTTATCTCAAAAATTTGAAAGAATTTATTTAGTCACAGCAAATAATAATTTTAAAAAAAAAATTTCTTCAAAGATTAAAATTATTTGTCCAAGTACAAATTTCTTTAATAATAAATCAAGGTTTTTAAAATCTTTTTATTGTTTTTTTAAAATATTTTTTTTTATTAAAGAAAAAAATTTTATTTTATTGGCTTTTCAATCAAGTTTGATTGCTGCAATAATATCAAAAATATACGATATAAATTTGATTATAAGACTCAATACATCTCCAAACAAATATATAAATAGTCCTTTAAGAGAATATATTTTTTCTAAAGTTTATCATTGTGCTTCAGCAATTATCGTAAATAGCAAAGAATTTAAATTTTTACTTAAAAAAAAATTAAATGTTTCTTCAGAATTTATTTACAATCCAATTGTAGATAAAATTTCCAATTCAAAGTTAAAATCTAAAAAAATTAAAAAATTGAAAATACTTAATATTGGAAGACTAACAGACCAAAAGGATCAAATAACCTTGTTAAAAGCCCTAGTATTACTTAAAGAATCTAAGATACCTTTTAATGCAAATATTATTGGGGGTGGAAAAAAATTCGTATGTTTGGAAGATTTCATAAATAAAAATCAATTAAAAAATAATGTAAAACTACTGGGTTTTAAAAAAAATAGCACCAAGTTCATGAAAAAAGCTAACATATTTGTTTTATCCTCAAAATTTGAAGGATTGCCAAATGTTCTAATAGAGGCACAACAGAATAATATCCCAATTATTTCATCTAATTGCCCCTCTGGTCCAAATGAAATTTTGTTAAATGGAAAACTTGGAAAATTATTTCCTGTAGAAAATTATAAAAAATTATTTTTAGAACTTAAGGATTTTTATTTAAGACCAAAAAATTTAAATAAAAAAGCAAAATTAGCTAAAATGTTCTTATTTAGATTTAACAAAAAAGAAAATTGTAAAAAGTATTTTGAAATTATAAAAAGATTTATTTAGTTATTAATGAAAAAAAATAAAATAAGCATTATAACAGTTACAAAAAATTCTGAAAAATTTTTAGAAAAAAATATATTAAGTGTATCTAATCAAAAATATAGAAACTATGAACATATAATTATAGATGGAAAATCTACCGATAAGACTATTGAAATTATAAAGAGGCATAAAAAAAAAATTAAAAAATTTATCAGTGAAAAAGACAAAAATTTGTATGAAGCGATGAATAAAGGAATTAAATTAGCAACTGGAGATATAATTGGAATTTTGAATTCAGATGATATTTACTTTAGAAATACTCTAGAAATTGTTAATAATTATTTTTCAAAAAATTCAAAATTAGATTTTTTATTCGGTAGTGTCTATAAACACAAACTTTTACATGGATATTACCCTAAAAAAATAAGTTGGACATTTGGTTTTTATAGTACTCACTCTGTCGGATTTTTTATAAGAAAAAAATCTCATAAAAAAGTGGGATTTTATAATACAAAATATAAATATTCTTCAGATTATGATTTGTTTTACAGAATGATTGTAAAAAAAAAAATGATAGGACAAGCTACAAAAAAAAACGAGATATTTGGAAAATTTAGGAGCGGTGGGATTTCATCTAATTTAAAATATATTGATTTTTTACGAGAGTGTAATCAGATTCGAATAGATAACGGTCAAAAAAAAATTTGGGTTTACCTTATTTTTCTAATCAGGTTTTTAAAGAATATAAGAAGAGTATTTTAATGGAAATAGCTATTTGCATTTGTTTTAGTAAAAAAAATGAAAAATTTCATCACAGGGTTTTAAATAACCTTAATAAATTAGAAATCCCACAAGGTAAAAAAATTTTTTTTTATTTGATAGTTAATGAAAATATAAGAAATATTTATGACTTATCTAAAAAGATTTTAAAAAAAGAAATAAATAGAAAAATTTTGTATTCTCCAAAAAAAAATATTCCCGCTAGCAGAAATGTTTTCATTAATAATATTAAAAAAAAAAAAATTAAATTTATTGGTTTTTTAGATGATGATTGTAAATTTGATAAAAAATGGTTATTTAAAATGTATCAATTTATTAAAAAAAATGATTGTGATATTGTTGGTGGACCACAAATTCATGAAACAAGAGATAAAAAATACAAAGATTACTTCAATTTTTTGGAACCCAAATATAAAGATAAAAAAAAAATAAGATGGGCAGCTACTAATAATTGTTTCTTTAAAAAAAGATTTTTAGAAAGAACAGGGGTAATTTTTGATGAAAGACTAAGAAACATTGGAGGAAGTGATCAATTATTTTTTCAAGAACTTAACAGATTGGGTTTACTGATTTTGTGGAACAAAAATTCTAAAGTGTATGAATATAGTCAGTCAAATAGAGAAAATCTTTGGTGGTTTTTAAGAAGAAATTTTAGGTATGGAAACTCTGGCCTGATGATAGATACTAAATTAAACGGAAAATTAATTGGAACTTTAATTAGTATTCCAAAAATTTTTATTTTACTCATTTTTAGTATTTTGAGTTTTTTAAACGTTTTCAAAAGTAAAAATTTTATTTTGAGTTTATTCTATCTATCAAGAATGGCTGGAAGATGTGCAAGCCTACTTAGAATTAAAATCAATAAATATAATTAGTTTTATAGATTAAATTTATTGAGAAGTAATAAATCACAAAATATGAAATAATATAAATATTTTTTTCTATTGAAATTTGAATTTTTTCCTTATTAAAAAATAAATAAAATAAGAAAAAAAACATGATTTCAAAATATTTTTGAAAAACAAAAAAACCCGTAGAAAATATTGAAATCATTAATATACATAAGATTAGATTTTTTCTATCCTTGACATAAAATAAGATTATAAAAGTTCCTAAATAAGCACTAATAAAAAAAATTACATTATTACCTAAAAATATATTTGAAAATTTTAATATTATTCCTCCGCCAACTGTTTCGGCATAAAAGAAAAAGTATGTTGCAACGATAAAAAATAACAAAATAGGAATTATATAGATATTTTCAAAAAACTTTACAAAATCATTTAAACTGTTTTGATTAGATAAAATATAGACTAAAAAAATTGGCAGTAGATAGAAAAAATAAATAGAAATACTGATTAAAACAGATGAAGGAAAATTTGTTATATCTAAAGTATTATAACCTATAAATAAAAGAGGATTTTTTGTTAAAAAAAAAATTCCTGGTATTGATAGAACAATTAAAAATACAAATATTTTATAAAGTTCTTTTACCGATAATTTCTCCAATAAAATTAGAAGATAAAAAGGAAACAAAAAAATATAATATTGTTTAGTATATGAGGCTAAAGTTAAAAAAAATAGTCCATAGAATAAATTTTTTTTATTTTTATCAACTGAGGTCTGAAACTTTAAAAAATTATAAATAGACGCTAATACAAAAAAAATAGCAGTTATATGGGGACTGCCCCAAATCGCAGAGTATTGAAAACTAGGTAAAATGTATAAAATTGAAGCTAAGTTAAATAAATTTGTTTTATCTATATTTCCAAACCTTATTTTCAAACACTTATAAAATAAAATAGGTAAAAATAATGAGATTATAAAAAAAAATAATAGATAAGTTTTTATGTTAGAATTTATTATAGGTATTTGTGAAAAAATTATATGATGAAGAGGATAATTTAACAATCCAAAATCTTTACCTAATTCTAATTTTAATAAATTAGACAGATCATCTCTCAAGAGTTCAATATATTTCCAGTGAGTTACTAAATCACTGACTGCACCACCACTTTTGGCTGATATTCCAAGGTTTGTTAAATAACTATTTAATTCAACTGAAGAGCTGACATTAGACAAATTTATATTGTGATAATAACTAATAATTGAACATAAAATTGCCAATGTTACAAATAAGTATTTTTTTAAATTTTTTTTTATAGAATTTAATGGCATGCAAAAATATTTAGTTAGTATAATTATACCTTATTATAAGAAAAAGAAATATTTTAAAGAAACTATTAAATCAATAAAAAAACAATCCTATAAGAATTATGAAATTATTTTAATTTATGATGATGAAAATTTAAATGATTTGGATTTTATTAAAAGAACATTAAAAGATGTAAAAAAAAAAAGGATTTTAATTAATAAAAAAAATTTAGGTGCTGGAAAATCACGAAATTTGGGTATTATGAATTCAAAAGGTAAATATATTGCTTTTTGTGATGCTGATGATATTTGGAAAAAAAACAAATTAGATGTTCAACTTAAATTTATGATATCAAATAATTTAGATATTAGTCACACCAGTTATTATGTGATAGATGAATCTTCTAAGAAAATTGGAAAATTTAAGGTCAAACCTAAGATTAATTATAAAGATCTTTTAAAAAGTTGTGATATTGGATTATCGACAGTTTTAATAAAAAAAAGTACACTTAAGAATTTTAAATTTTCAAATCTTAAGACTAAAGAAGACTATTATTTATGGCTAAGATTATCTAAAAAAAATCAGTATATTTTTGGATTGGATAGTTTTTTAACTTTATGGAGAGATAGTGGTGAGTCCTTATCATCATCATTAATTCAAAAAATTTCAGACGCCTATAGATTATATAAAAAACTTAACTATAATAATTTAGTGTCTATCGTCTTAACTTTTAGACTTTCGATATATGCTTTAATTAAAAAAATTTTTATATTTAAGTAGAAATTATGAAAAAACTAACTTTAGTAATTCCCGCTAAATTTGAAACACATACACTACCAATTGTTCTCGAAGAACTAAAAAAATTTGATTTAAAAAAGATAATTGTTATTCCTTCTTATGATCTTGAAACTATTAAAGCTGTAAAAGGGTATGATTGTGAAATAGTTGAACAAGTTGGAGAGGGGTATGGCAATGCACTTATCGAAGGTATCAATAAAGTTACAACAGATTATTTGTGTATTTTTAATGCTGATGGATCTTTTGATCCAAAATACTTAAATGAAATGTATGAACTAATGGAAAGTAATAATGATTTTATTTTTAATTCAAGATATGATAAAAAAGGCGGAAGTGATGACGATACAATTTTAACTTTTATTGGTAATAAATTCTTTACCTTCTTTTGTAAATTTTTATTTAAATTGGATATTTCAGACGTTTTATTTACATATGTAATGGGTAAAAAAGATGCATTTAAAACCTTAGATCTTAGTTCTAAAGATTTTACTTTTTGTATAGAACTGCCAGTGAAGGCTAAACTTCAAAATTTTAGGTGCATAAGTCATGCATCGCATGAAAGGTCTAGAATAAGTGGTAAAAAAAAAGTAAATGAATTTAAAGATGGTTTTTTGATTCTAATTTCTATAATTAGAATGTTTATTTATAAAAAATGAAAAAAAAAATTGCACTTATAACTGGCATAACAGGTCAAGATGGATCTTATCTAGCAGAACTGTTATTGAGTAAAAACTATCAAGTCCATGGTATAATTAGAAAATCCTCCTCTTTTAATACCAAAAGGATTGATCATATTTATGTTGATCCTCATAATAAGACAAATTTTTTCTTACACTATGGAGATCTTACTGACAGCAATAGTATTTACAATATTATCCAAAAAATAAAACCAAATGAAGTTTACAACTTAGGCGCCCAAAGTCATGTAGGGGTATCTTTTGAAAATCCTGAATTTACATCTGAGGTATCAGGTATTGGAACTTTAAGAATTTTAGAGGCAATAAGATTTTTAAAAATGAAAAATGTAAAGTTTTATCAAGCGAGTACCTCCGAATTATATGGTGAAACTTATGGAAATTCAATCTTTAATGAAAAATCAAAATTTCATCCTAAATCTCCCTATGGTGTAGCAAAACTTTATGCTTATTGGATTACCTCTGTTTACCGAGAGTCATATGGAATATTTGCTTGCAATGGAATTTTATTTAATCATGAAAGCCCAAGAAGAGGTGAAACTTTTGTTACTAGAAAAATTACGAGATTTTTAACTAGAAAAAAACTTGGTTCAAAAGAAATTCTTTATTTAGGAAATCTCAATGCAAAAAGAGATTGGGGTCATGCGAAAGATTATACAGAGATGCAATGGAGAATTTTACAGCAAAAAAAACCTAATGATTATGTTATTGCAACAGGAAAGGCTTACTCTGTAAGAGAATTTATTAACATTGCATCTAAATATTTGAATATGAAAGTATTTTGGAAGGGTAAAGGTTTAAAAGAAATTGGTTATTTAAAAAATAAAGGAAAAAAAGAAGTAATTATTAAGATAGATAAAAATTATTTTAGACCTAATGAAGTTCATTATTTAAAAGGAAATGCATCTAAAGCTTTTAAGGATTTAAACTTTAAACCAAGATATTCTTTTAATGATTTAGTTAAAGATATGCTAAGAAGTGATATTATAGAAGCACAAAAAGAATTAAAAAAATAATTAGGATGTTAGAAGTTTATGCGATTTTTACTTCTTTATTTTTAACAGTTTTATTTAATTATCTAGCTAAAAAAAAAAATTTTTTATTAGATAAAAAATATAGCCCACACAAATCTTTTGTGTCAGAGGATTTAGTCCCAATAACTGGTGGTTTGATATTTTTCTTATCAACAATTTTTTATTTAAATTTTGATGAATACACTATCAAGATTTTGATTTTTTGTATTTTCTTTATTGGTTTTTTATCTGATACAAATTATTTGTATTCCCCAAAAAAAAGGTTTTTATTACAAATATTTTTTATTTTAGTTTTTATTTATATAAGCCAAATTTTTATAAGTTCAATCAGAATAGAAATCATAGACACTTTTTTGACAAATGTTTATTTCAAATACTTCTTTACAGCGTTTTGCTTGTTAATTCTTATGAATGGAGCAAACTTTATGGATGGTGTAAACACACTTCTAATTGGTTATTTTTTAATAGTCACACTAATTTGTTTACTTACAATAAACAAATTAAATATAGATTTAGATTTCTTCAATTTAAAAATTATTTTTTTTGTATTAGTAGTATTATTTCTATTTAATTTTTTTGGTAAAATATTTTCTGGAGATAGTGGTGCTTATCTAATATCATTTTTAACTGGTTTTTATTTGATAAAGATAACTAATCTAAATATTCAAATTTCCCCTTATTTTATAGCGTGTATTTTGTGGTATCCTGCATACGAATGTTTTTTTTCAATGATAAGAAAAATTAAAAATGGCAGTTCAGTAGTAGAGGCAGATAATAAGCATTTACATCAAATGATTTTTCAAATGTTGAAAGCTAAATTTGATCTAAAAAGAAAATATGCAAACACATTATCTGGTTTAATAATTAATTTGTTCAATTTTTTGGTATTTTTGTATTCTTTTAATTATATTTCTAAAACCAATATACAACTATCAATAATTTTATTTTGTTTAATTGTTTATAATTTAGTTTATTTTTATCTTATCAGAATTCTTAAACTTTAAATTTATTTTCAAAATTTGCTAAGGAAAATATTATCCAAAACAATGAGCCGTTTAATGTTGAAAAAATAGATCCACCAGGAAGTAAAGGGATTAAAAAAATCAATAAATAAAAATTTAAACTATAACCAAAAATATTTTCATTGTAATAATACTTTTTAAAATTTCTTTTTAAAAAAACGAACATTAAATAAAAAAATAAAATATAACCTATTAAGCCTTGCTCAGATAGTAATTCAAAATGAACTTGGTGTGGGTGTGTAGTGCATCTTTGGGTAGAGAATTTTTTTTCTTTTTTAAAATAAATTTCATTTGAGCATTCTTTTCTAAAGTTTTTATTACCCACCCCGATTAATGGATTATCTTTAAAAATTTCAAATGCAACATCGTAGTGAGAAAAATATTTGATATTCTCGAACCTTGTTGTGAAATTAGTAGTTTTTTGATCAGTTATTATTCGTTTAAAAAAAGCCGTTTGTTTTGTGTATATATTTTCATTTAAAAAAATTGTTAAAAAAATGATGATTATAAAACTGATCACAGATTTTTTTTTACCCAATATTAAAAATGAAGAATTTAAAAGAAACAAAATTACTATAAACAAAAGAGTAGCTTTTATAAAATTTGAACGTTCTCCAGTTACTAATACACTCAACGGTATAAAAAAAAGAAATAAATTTAATAATAATTTTTTTGAGAATGATAATTTTTTGCTTATAAAGAAAGCAAATAGAATAAAGCTAAATGCAAAAATAAACGCTCCAACAACACTTTCGTCATAAAAAAAACTTATGATTCTAGTAGTGTCTAGACTTTGAAAGCCAAAAATATTTTTACCAAAAAAAAGTTCAAAATAAACATCAAAAATCACAACTAAAGTGATTATCAACCAATTTAAAAAAATTTTATTAATTTCATTTTTTTTTGTTATTAATAGCTGGAAAGAAAAAGTTAAAAAAATAAATTTTATAAATCCTATTGATCTAATAATACCATCAATGCCATAATTTGGATTATTATAAAAATTATAGATAGAATTAAGTACTAAATAAATGTATAGAATAATTAAAATTTTAAAAATTTCATTTTTAGTCCACTCTAATTTTCTTTCATCAAATGTTTTCACCAACATTGCAAGTATTATTAAAATGATATTAAGATTTAGGACTAAATTACCTATTATCATTGAAATAGGCATTAAAGAGAAAAGAGCTATATTAAAAAGACTTATCATTAGATACTTTTAATTAAAAATATTATCTATATAAATTTAAAAATTTTTCAATAAAGTTTATTTATTATTTTTAATTTCAATGTTTAAACTTAGATAATAAGTAATTTTTGATTAAAATTTTACTGATGAAAATATTATTATTATTTTTTTATTATTTTGGGATTATTTTTTCAATAATCGGTTACGGAAATTTAAGTGCAAAATTACTTAAAAGAAAATATTCGCTAAGTGAAATTGGATTTCATGGTTTATTATTTTTGATTTTAATTTCTTATATTACAAATTTTCTAGTATCACACAATTTAATCCATAATATAATTATTTTATTAATTGGATTATTCTCATTCGTTTATTTTATAAAAAATGAGTCTTTCGATAAAAAATTATTTCTTCAAGCTTTGGCAATTTTTTCAATCTTATTTATTGGCTTATTGATGTATAAAAATCATGACGATTTTTTTTATTATCATTTTCCTTACACTCTTTCCCTTATCGAACAAAAAAAAATTATAGGTATAGGCCATTTAGAGCATGGATTTAGAACACCTTCATCAATATTTTATTTGAACTCTTTATTTTACTTACCTGTAGTAGATTATTTTTTAATTAATGCCGGAGCAATTTTTTATATGGGATTTAGTAATGTATTTTTTTTAGAAAAAATAAATAAAGAATTAAATAAAGGTAAAAAAGATTTTATATTATTTTTATCTCTCATTTCATTAATATTTGTCAATACAGCTTTTTATAGAATAGCTGAGCATGGTACAGATCGGTCTGCTTTGATCTTAGTTTTTGTTTTAGTAATCTTGTATTATGAAACTTTAAAAAATAATTTCTTAAAAGATAAAATAAGATCAATCTATTTATATGAAAAAATGATTGTTGTACTTTTACTTATTATTTCGCTTAAAAGTTTTTACTTAATATATTTAATTTTTTTACTTGTTTGGGCTTATCAATTTAGGTTTATTGTTTATGACTATGGTATACTTCGACTATTATTTAAAAATCCCTTTACATACATCCTAGTTTTTGGAGTCTGTGTTTTCTGCTTAACAGTATTTTTAAATACTAGTTGTCTGGTTTATCCTGCTAGCTTTACATGTTTTAGCTCAGTTGAATGGTCAATATCTATTGATCAAATAAAAAATATGAAAGATTGGTATTCTTTGTGGTCCAAAGCTGGTGCCAACCCAAATTTTAGAGTCCAAGATCCAAGTTTATATTTAAGTAATTTTAATTGGATAAGTAATTGGTTATCTAATTATTTTTTTAACAAAGTAAGTGACTTTTTACTTGTGATTATCCTAATCTCTGCAATATGTTTTTTTTCAATTAAGAACCAAAAAATAAAACAATCATTAAGTTTTAATTTTAATCATAATATTATTTATTCAACTATATTTATTTTGTTTTTGGAGTGGTTTATTAATCATCCAACTTTAAGATATGGTGGATATTCAATTATAGCTTTATTATTATTTATACCAACATGCTATTATCTTGATCTTTATACTAAATATTCAAAAAAATTGAAAAAAACTTTTTATATTTTAATATTTGTTTCTTTTGGAATTTTTCTGATCAAGAATGTTAATAGAATTCACAATGAAATGGTTAAATATGATTATAACCCTTTTGTAAGTCCGTATTTTAATATAGTTGAAGGTGCGTTTTATTTTAGTAAAAGATTAAATAAGCTTGATGAGGAAAGAAAGAAAAATAATAAAAATTATTATATTACTTTAATTCAAAATTAGTTTTATGAAAAAAATAATTGTAGTAACAGGTGGAGCTGGATTTGTTGGAACAAATTTAATAAGTTTATTGATAAAAAAGACTAAATTTAGAATAATAAGTATCGATAATTATTCTTCAGGTACAAAAAAAAATCACATTAAGAACAATCGAATAACTTATTTAAACTCAAATACTAAAAATATTTCAAAAATTTTAAAAAAATATAAAAAAAAAATTTTTACCCTATTCCATTTTGGAGAATTTTCTCGAATTTATCAAAGTTTTTTAAGAATGAATGAATGTATCAATTCTAATTCAATTGGAACTCATGAAGTATTTAATTTTTGTTTAAAAAATAAAATCAAATTGATTTACTCTGCCACCTCAGCCTCCATTGGTAATAAAGGAAATGATAAAAACTTATCTCCATATGCTTTTACAAAAGCCAAAAATCTTGAGATGTTAGAAAATTTAAAAAAGTGGTATAAATTTAATTTTGAAATAATTTATTTTTATAATGTTTACGGTCCAAAACAGATTTGTAAAGGCAATATGGCTACTGTTATTGGTATTTTTGAAAATCAATATAGAAATAATAAACCTCTGACTGTAGTTAAGCCAGGAGATCAATCAAGAAGGTTTACTCATATTGATGATACTGTAACAGTGTGTTATCAGGCTTGGAAAAATAATAAATCAAGGCATTATAGTATTTCTCATAATCAAAGCTTTTCGATTTTAGAAGTAGCAAAAATGTTTAAATCAAAAATAAGGTTCCTACCAAAACGAAGAGGAGAAAGGTACGCCTCAGCGTTAACAAACATGAATCTTTCGAATAAAGTTTATAAAAAATTTGGAAAGATAAAACTTAAAAATTATATTCAGGATTTTATTAAAGCTAATAAATAGAGTATAAATTGGTGGTTTACAATTTCTTTCAAATAGGTATAAGTCTCATGCCGGTAGTTATTGCGAAGGTGTTATACCCGATCCCATTCCGAACTCGGAAGTCAAGCCCTTCAGCGCCGATGGTACTTTGTCTTAAGACATGGAAGA
>MDTB01168983.1_pt1 | contig 67835 bp, 57 predicted proteins | sample 811161 | NCBI WGS metagenome assembly MDTB01 (sample SAMN05326650, study PRJNA326480) | marine metagenome | isolation source: seawater | place: Mediterranean Sea | collected 2009
CAGACTGCAGCACCTTCGTTTAATTTCGAGCCCATAAATGTAGAGGCTCGCTTTGATAGTCCGCGCGCGGCAATTGATTCCGATAGATCAAAAAACTGGTTCAAGAGAGTCTTCCCCATACTCTGGGTGAATAAATGGGCCTTCTCTATCGGCATAACCATGACTGTACTGACGATGTTGGTTAGTGTTGCTCTACCCGCACTGACAGGTCAAATTATTGATGCGTTACCTAACGCGATAATCGAAAACCAGCCTGATCACTTCTTACTTCTAGTAATTATAATGATAAGTCTAACTGTTCTGCGATTTATCTTCGGTTTCCTTGGAACTTATCAGATGAGTCGAGTTTCCAATCAGTTAGAAGCTGACCTCCGCTCGGTTATTTATAATCATCTTGTAACGCTCTCCTTTTCGTTCTATGACAATATCCAGACGGGACAGGTAATTTCTCGAGCCAATAGTGATATCAAAGCCATCCAAATGTTCTTAATGATGTCACCGATGCTCCTCACTTCTGTACTTAGTTTCATATTTGCAGCCGCCTACATGCTATCCGTAAGCTTTACCCTGACGCTAGCGGCATTAGTCACAACCCCGGTCGTATACGTTCTAAGCATGAAGCTTCGAGCCATAATGTTTCCTTTATCATGGCTAACGCAAGCCCATCAAGCGGACGTTGCAGTAATCGTAGATGAAAATATAAATGGTCAACGTATCGTTAAATCCTTTGCTCAGGAACAGAGCCAACTAACTCTTCTTGGGAAGGCTGCAAAAAAACTTCAGTGGGTGCAAGTACGCGCTATCGATATCTCTTCCATTTTTAATCCCGTAATAGAGCATCTAACAGTTGTTGGGCAGGTTTTAGTCTGGGTATATGGTGGTTGGTTAGTCATACAGGGGGAAGTGCAACTTGGTGCTTTGGTCGCATTTAATATGTATCTTATGATTATCCAAGCACCCTTTCGCTTCCTCGGCCTGCTTTTACAAATGGAACAGCGTGCAAAAGCATCCGCGGGAAGAATATTCGAAATTCTTGATGAACAACCGGAAATCACTGACCGAGCTAATATATCCTCACTAAAAAGCCCCCAGGGGTATCTTGAGTTTGATGATGTTCATTTTGCTTATAAGAACGATCCAGTCTTAACCGGTCTTGATTTCAAAGTGGAATCTGGCGAAACCATAGCAATCGTTGGTCGCACCGGCTCAGGAAAATCTACAGTTGTAAGATTGCTCTCTCGCTTTTACGAAATGTCTAGCGGAAGTATAAAGATCGATGGTATCGACATCCGTGACCTTGCTTTAAAGAACCTCCATTTTCATGTGGGACAGGTGCTAGATGAGCCTTTTCTATTCTCGATAAGCATTAGAGATAATATAGCCTATGGAAAGCCAAACGCCTCCGTGGCAGAAATTATAAGTGCCGCAAAAGCTGCTCAGGCGCATGATTTCATAAAAAATATGGAAAAAGGTTACGACACTGTCGTGGGTGAACGAGGCTATACTCTCTCAGGCGGACAAAGACAAAGATTAGGTATTGCGCGCGCACTGCTGGTTAATCCACCGATATTGGTTCTAGATGATGCAACCAGTGCTATTGATGTGAAGGTTGAATCCGATATACACGAAGCACTAGTAAACCTGATGGCTAATCGAACTACTATACTCATAGCACATCGACTCTCGACTATTGGCCTCGCGAATCGAGTCGTTTTACTTGACGAAGGGAAAGCCATCGCCACTGGCACACACCAAAAGTTACTTGAGACTGTACCAAGATACAGCGAGATATTATCGCAGCAAAATCGTATGCCAGAACGCGAGCCCAGATCATGAAAGGATTTGGTTCCAAACACGCCTCAGCAGCCGGGCTTCCATTCGCTGGTATCCCTCCAGAAATGGTCGAAAAAACAAATGCATTAATGGAGGATGAACCTGATTTTAATGATCTCCAATTGACATTCAGCCATCGGGCGGGCGAAGAGCAAACGTTTTCGCTGATTAATTTTCTCTCGCCATACAAATATCGTATGTTGGGGGCTTTAGGTCTCGTAGGCATGACTGAAGCACTGCTCCTTTTGGGCCCTTATCTAGTAAAGGTAGCTATCGATGACGCAATCATACCGAAGGATTTCGATGTATTGATCTGGGTGGCAGCCGCCTGGATTTCATCATTATTTGTTGCTGGCTTCGTAAGCGGTTTTCGTCAACGATACGTGGGCAGGCTTGGCCAGCTGCTGATGTACGAATTACGCATCCGAGTCTTTGCTCATCTTCAGCGATTATCGCTCGATTTTTTTACTAAAGAAAAAGCTGGGCGCCTGATGGCTAGGATGACTAGTGATATCGAGGCTTTATCAAACCTATTACAAAATGGTCTTGTCAATCTCGTAGCTCAGACGCTATCTCTGCTGTTCATAATAGGAATACTCCTATCATTTAATATCAAACTCACTCTTATTCTCCTTGTCATCGCAGCACCAGTGATGCTGGTGATGACTGTATGGTTTAAAACCGTTTCTGCTAAGGGATACGCGAATGTGCGTAACCGTATCGCTGATGTACTGGCTGATCTTCAGGAAAGTCTTGCCGGAATGCGACTAGTAATTTCGTTCAATAGAATGAAACACAATATAATTAATCATAGAAATCGCGTGGGCGATTACCGTGACGCAAATAATTACACCGCAAGAGTCTCTGCTACCTACTCTTCTGCTACGATGTTCGTTGACTCGGCTACCACCATTATTATTTTAGCAGTTGGCTACCTTATCTTAGTTGACATTAACCCAACACTTGATCCTCAAGGCGCCTTCACCGTTGGCGCCCTTGTAGCTTTTGCCAACATGGTGTCCAGGTTTTTTAAGCCAATCAACTCACTTGTAGGACTTTACAATGAGTTTCAGTCTGGTAATGCCGCAGTAATTAAACTACGTGAACTGTTGGGTACACCCCCGTCCGTTCAGGAGAAAAGCGATCCTATCGAGATCGAAGATATGCACGGTGATATTAAGATCCGAAATGTAAGCTTCAGGTATGATGCGAATGAGCCGGTGCTAAAGAACTTATCTCTTCATATTGAGGCAGGCAAAAGTATTTCCTTTGTTGGACCAACCGGTGCAGGCAAATCAACGCTAGCTAAACTTATCGCTCGTTTCTACGACCCTAATGAAGGCAGTATTCTGATTGATGACTACAATCTTAAGGACCTCAGTATTAAGTCTCTACACAAGCAACTGGGAGTGGTTCCTCAAGAACCTTTTCTATTCCATGGGTCAATAAAAGATAATATTAGATTTTCCAATATGGATGCTTCTAGCGATGATATTATGCAAGCCTGTAGAGCAGTTGGTATAGAAGACCTCATAGAGCGGCTACCACAAGGACTTGATACGCCTTGCCATGAACGAGGATCCTCACTGTCTTCGGGTGAGCGTCAGCTCCTAGCTCTAGCCAGAGCCTTCTTAAGCAAACCTCGTGTCCTCATTCTTGACGAAGCTACTTCCAATATCGATCAACAAAGTGAATCAAAAATTGAACAAGCTCTTGATAATCTGCTTGAGGGGAGAACAGCAATCATAATCGCTCATCGCCTCGCTACAGCAATGCGTGCAAACATCATTGCCGTGGTGAAAGATCAAGGAATCGTTGAAATGGGTTCGCATACGGAACTCATCGACAGGCGTGGTTATTACGCGGAGATGCATAAAACCTGGATGCAACAAAACGCAGGAACTAATTTAGGCCAACAGTAGCTTGCTTAATGGGCGTGTCGCACCTTCTCTAAAAAACTGGCTAGCGTCTTAGACAAGGATGTCTGTTTCTAGGATAAAAAGTGCCATGGTATACTACTAGTATTTTAAGAGAGGAATTACTAGCGCAATGACCGAGCAAAAAAATAAACGCCAATATTCTTCTCTCGTTGTTGACGGTGTAGAGAAAGCAGCAGCACGTTCAATGCTATATGCTGTTGGCTTCTCTGAGGAAGACTTCAAAAAACCTCAGATTGGAATCGCCTCTACTTGGAGTAATCTCACCCCTTGTAACATGCATATCAATACACTTGCGGATGCCGCGGCTATTGGCGCTGATGAATCTGGTGGTAAGTCTGTAACATTCAATACAATTACCGTATCCGATGGAATTTCCATGGGGTCACCTGGGATGAGATACTCGCTGGTATCTCGAGAAGTCATCGCCGATTCCATAGAAACCGTCGTTGGTGCAGAAGGATTTGATGGGTTCGTAGCAATCGGAGGCTGCGACAAAAATATGCCTGGTTGCGCAATGGCCATTGCACGATTAGATCGACCCGCAGTATTTGTCTACGGTGGCACAATCCAACTGGGCAAGGAAAGAAGAGATATCATTTCAGTCTTTGAAGCAGTAGGTCAATATGCAGCGGGTAATATCGACGAACTCAAGCTGAAGGAGATCGAGTCTACAGCTATTCCGGGACCGGGTTCTTGTGGAGGAATGTATACGGCAAATACTATGGCATCTGCAATCGAAGCCTTAGGTTTATCGCTTCCGAATTCATCTGCTCAGGAGGCAGTATCAAACACTAAACGAGTTGACAGTCACGCAGCAGGGCAAGCTGTCGTTAAGCTTGTTGAGGCAGGGATTAAACCCTCAGATATCTTATCTAGAGAGTCTTTCGAAAACGCAATTACCGTTGTGATTGCTCTTGAGGGTTCAACAAATGCTGTACTGCACCTACTTGCAATTGCTCACGCAGCGAAAATACCACTTACCATAGACGACTTTTCAAAAATTGGGTCAAGAGTCCCTGTACTGGCTGATATGAGGCCTGCAGGAAAGTATGCCATGAGCGAACTTATCCAAATCGGCGGGATTCAACCCTTAATGAAGACCCTGCTAGATGAAGGTCTATTGCATGGCGACTGTCTAACAGTTACTGGAAATACGCTTGCAGAAAATCTCGCGGGTGTTCCTGCCTATCCAGATGGTCAAAAAGTTATAAGACCCCTGTCTGAACCAATTAAAAAAGATAGTCATCTTGTAATTCTTAAAGGGAACCTAGCACCTGAAGGCTCAGTAGCGAAAATAACCGGTCATGAGGGTTTAAGGTTTGTAGGAAGAGCTCGTTGCTTTGCGGGAGAAGAAGCAGCTCTGGAAGCAATCCTAAAAGGCGTTGTGGTATCCGGTGATGTTGTAGTAGTGCGTTATGAAGGACCCAGAGGGGGTCCTGGAATGAGAGAAATGCTATCACCCACGAGCGCCATAATGGGCCGAGGTTTATCTCAGGACGTTGCCCTAATAACCGATGGTAGATTTTCTGGTGGCTCGCACGGATTTGTAATCGGCCATATTACCCCTGAAGCTTTCGACGGAGGGCCGTTAGCCCTGGTAGAGGATGGAGATAAGATCACTATCGATGCCGAGAGAAGTACGATATCTGTTGATTTATCAGAGGATGCATTAGCTCAACGAAGGTCTAAATGGAAAAAACCAGCACCTTATGCAGAGCGCGGAATACTTGCTAAATACGCGCGCCTTGTAAGTTCAGCCTCCCTTGGAGCGGTAACGGATAGCGATTGAGCTCGCCTAAAAGGCCCACTCTCATTTCATAGCATCCCACCAGTTTTAGGTGCCGGTCTAGCCCGCTGATTATATAGCATCTCGGCTAGTCGCTTCTTTTCGTTCTCACTCGCGTCCGGCACTTGTTTAGGCATGGCATTACCTGCCTCCATACCTAATTTTACCGCTGGCCTTTCCCCTATTTCTTCAAACCAGCGTTTGAAGTATTTAAATTCATCAATATCCTGTCCTTGAGCTTTCCACCCAACAGTCCACGGGTAGCAGATCATATCGGCAATCGTATATTCTTCCCCACAAATATAACGTTGGTTATACAATTGGTTGTTCAAAATGCCATAGACTCGATTTACTTCGTCAGTGAACCTAGTGATCCCATAACTCAAATCACCTTTGCCCTCTGCCCGACGAAAATGTCCACACTCGCCTGTCTTTGGTCCCTGATTAGCCATTTGCCAAACAACCCACTGAATAACGTCGTACCGACCTCTCAAATTTTGGGGTAGGAATTTACCCGTTTTCTCTGCTAGATATAACATAATAGCGCCCGACTCGAATATTGATATAGCTCCATCTCCATCAGCGGGATCATGATCAACTAAGGCTGGCATTCGGTTATTAGGGCAAATACGTAAAAATTCTTCTTTAAACTGATCCCCTCTACCGATGTTACATGGGATAAGTTTGTACTCGAGTCCACATTCCTCCATCTGAATAGTGACTTTTTTTCCATTTGGTGTTGGCCAAAAATGAAGGTCTAGCATGAGTGATTCCTTACCTTATATTAAAAATTGTTGCTAGCAGAACAATAGAGTAACTACTCGCTGCTAGAACCCAAGCCCATCTATATATCTCTCCCTTAAGGATATAATTATAGGCATTTTCCACCATAACAACTATGGAACTCAGTCAATTGAATATTACTGCCTTACTGCTTTAGATAATTGACTCATTAGTCGATGGTTTCGCATTTGAAGGTTTAACCTCTCTTCTTCATCAATACTTTGATACGCGAGTCGACCAACACACTAGACTATATTTTTGGGACACTAATCCTAAACTTGGTAGTTAGCAGCTATTTCTCGACGAGGATCGAGGGCATCGCGGACTGCTTCACCAATAAAAATCAATAGCGTTAGCATCAAACCCAAAGTAAAAAATCCGGTAAGCCCAAGCCATGGGGAATGGATATTAGCTTTTCCTTGAGCCAAAAGTTCCCCGAGAGAAGGGGATCCTAATGGTAAACCAAAGCCGAGAAAATCGAGAGCTGTTAACATCGTAACAGCACCACTAAGTATAAACGGGAGGAATGTTAATGTTGCCACCATCGCATTTGGTAATACGTGCCTGAGGATGACTGCCGAATCTGAAACGCCTAAAGAACGAGCCGCACGCACATACTCGAAGTTGCGAGTTCTTAATACCTCCGCACGAACTACCCCAACCAATGGCATCCAACTAAACAATGTCAATATTCCTAGCAACCAAAATACATTGGGCTTAACGACGCTGGCCAGTATTATCAAAATCAGCAAAATGGGTAGGCCAGTCCATATCTCAACGAGCCGTTGTCCGAAAAGATCCACGTAGCCCCCAAAATATCCCTGCACTGCGCCTATTGCCACGCCGATTATCGAGCTCAAGATCGTAAGAGAAATCCCAAATAATACTGAAAGCCGAAAGCCGTAAATAAGTCTTGCTAGCGTATCCTTGCCAGCATCATCAGTTCCCAACCAGTGCCTTAAAGAAGGTGGTGCCGGTGCAGCGCTCTCCATATATAGATCTGAACTTTGATAACTGAAAGGTATTGGAGGCATAATTAACCAGCCGCCTTTTTCGATTACTAGCTCTCTTATAAACGGATCTTTGTACATAGGCTCAATTGGTAACTCGCCACCTAACTCTTGCTCAGTAGAATCAAACAGCACAGGCATATAAAACTGACCTTCGAGATACATAATAACTGGCTTGTCATTGGCAATAAATTCAGCAAACAGGGAGATAACGAAAAGAAAGGAAAATAGAATGAACGAGTAATATCCACGCTTGTTACTTTTAAACTGATGCAAGCGACGTTGGTTTAGTGGAGACACCATCAACCCCTGGTTTCAAAATCAATACGAGGATCTACAAGAACATATACCAGATCGCCAACGAGTTGCATAAAAAGCGCAATTAGAGTTAGCACAAAAATCGTACCAAAAAGTATGGGATAATCGCGCTTAATAACCGCTTCATATCCAAGTAAGCCCATCCCATCGAGAGAAAAAATAACTTCGATGAGCAATGATCCTGTAAAAAAGATACCTATGAATGCTGAGGGGAACCCAGCGATCACAATCAGCATTGCATTCCGGAAAATGTGTCCATATAAAACCCTCCGTTCGGAAATTCCCTTTGCTCTCGCTGTCAATACAAACTGCTTGCTAATTTCCTCAAGGAACGAGTTCTTTGTAAGCATAGTGAGAGTTGCAAATCCTCCGATGGTAAGTGCTGAAACCGGAAGAACTAGATGCCAAAGATAATCTAAAACTTTTTCGGTCCAACTTAATTCACCCCAATTGTCAGAAACTAAACCTCGGAGTGGAAAGAGGTCAAAATAATTCCCACCGGCGAACAAAACTATAAGTAGAATTGCGAATAAAAACCCTGGAATTGCGTATCCCACAAAAATAATACTCGAAGTCCAAAAATCAAAACTTGATCCATCCCGAACTGCCTTCGCGATTCCCAGGGGTATAGAAACACTGTAGATCAGTAATAAGGACCACAAACCGAGTGATATCGAGACAGGCAGCCTCTCGGCCACTAATTCTAATACCGGCCTATCCTGAAAATAACTCACCCCAAAATCAAGCTTCATATAATTAATTACCATATTAAAAAAACGTTCGTGAGGAGGCTTGTCAAAACCAAATTGCCTTTCTAGAGCAGCTATCAAATCGGGATCAAGTCCATAGCTGGCTATAGTCCTACTAGATCCACCAATATCTATTTGAGCGCTCGCTCCAGCATCACCACCACCTGAGATACTGGAAGTAGTTGACATGCCGCCCGTCGTAATTTCCGCAACTATCTGCTCTACAGGACCGCCTGGAGCAAACTGAACTATAATAAAGTTGATTAAGATAATGCCAAACAATGTAGGGAATATAAGTAAAACTCTCTTAATTACGTATGCGGCCATTAATCAAGCAACCTTAGATCTATTATGTCGATTCATTTTGACCATCCCCCACTACTTCGCCGGTAACGCCGTATCTTTCAAACGCGTTAAAGATCGCTCGATACGTCTATCGATCGTGTGATTAACCCATTGCGACGAAATAATTGCTACTACACCGGTAGTGATTACCGTACCTATAAAGATACCCATATAACCAAAAAAATAGTTACCAACCAAAATAATTGGGAGTTTTATAATAATCATTCTTAAAAGAGAGAGCACTAAGGGTGGCATCGGTTTTCCCAGAGCATTAAAGCAATGGGTGGCATTAAAAATGACTCCCATCAAACCGACTGCTAAAGGTCCTACTCGCAAATAATCATAGGCTGCAGACTGGACCAATGGATCATCGTTAATAATACCAACGAAGTAATGTCCGAAAACCACTAGTATCAAATACGACAGAATTCCCCAACCAATAACAAAAACATTAGCAGTACGCATCGCAACTTTGACACGATCATACAGTCTAGCGCCCCAATTTTGCCCAACTATAGGAGAGAGACTGATCGAAACTGCAAAAATTACCATTATTGTCATGAATTCAATTCGCATTGCGACCCCAAATCCAGCAACAACAGCTGTTCCGTGGCCTGCTAACAATCGAGTAATGACTGCCATTGACACCGGTACTATTAAATTTGCCGCGATAGCAGGCAACCCTACGTGCAGCATATCGCCCACCGATCGTTTAAATCCTTTCAACCCGAGTAGCATCATTTTGTCGCGTAACGCGAAAAAATAAAAAAATACTAAAATTTCAAGGAATCGAGCAATGACAAAACTCAAGGCTGCGCCTTGAAGTCCCATCTCTGGGAAAGGTCCGACCCCGAAAATAAATAATGGTGCAAAACCTATATGGAGTAATGCACCAAGTGCTGAGAGATAACCTGGGCTGACCGCATCACCCGTCGATCTCATCAAAGTTATACCCACATTCGTCAGAGCGAAGATAGGCATACCAAGAAGCCAGATTGTCATATAGGAAACAACGAGTGGAAGAACTTGCTCACTTGCACCTAACACAATAAAGATCGGTGTCAAAAAGAAATATGCGACGGCCCCGATTAAACTTGAAAGAACAGTTACTAGCAGGAGACAATGGGTGCTAAGCCTTTTTACTCTATGGGTATCGCCACCCCCGATAGTGCGAGCCGCCACCGATCCGGCCCCAACAGAAAGACCAAAAGCCACAGACTGCAAGATCATTACTACCGGGAAAGTAAAACTAATAGCAGCCAGCTCATTCGTACCTACCATACCGATGTAAATAGTCTCAACCAAGGTTGCAACGTTATAAGAAATCATCGACAACATGAGGAAACCAGTGAGACGAACAATGTGCCTCGTTATCGGACCAACTGTTAAATCATTATCGCTCGATCCTTCATTGGTTCCGTCAGTTTTTTTCATGGCTCTTTGATTTAAAGGGAATACAGGGGTTGGCCCGCCCAGAGAGATTCGAACTCCCGACACCCAGGTTCGAAGCCTGGTGCTCTATCCAGCTGAGCTATGGGCGGAGACACAATTCCCCTATTGTAGCGACAAATTCTCTATGATGCAGAAAAGTGTTTGTAAAATTATTCTAGTATTGAGAGCAAAATGAATAAATCGTCGCATTGCGAAAAATAAACTGAAGCCTCCCATTCTTCGAATCATGAGCATCCGTTTTTGTCTGCCAGATTATGGGCTCATCCGTAACACTCTGAGTGATAACCTGACTCTCGCAAACTATTGTTCTATCGTCATTTAACAATCGCACAATAAGCTCTCCATCTTGTTGGACATCAGCTGATACCTTGAACTGATCTCCATTCAATACTGGCGTTGTGGTAATTAACGCCAGCTCTTTATCTGCGCTGTAACCTGCAAAGCCGTCTGGTCGTATAGTTGCCAAGCAGAGAAATCCATTTCGCCAACCCGTATGAAGTCCATCACTAGCCCCATAAAAAATTCGAATCTCATCTTCTAAGAACACTGGATTCGCTGCTGTATAGATGCAACCCCAGTCATAATCAAATTCATTACCTTCATTAGCTATAAAAGGTATCCCAGGTAAGACTCTATGCCACTTCTTCGTATCTGGACTCCAAGTGAGCTCTGCCCAAACGCGATCAGTATCCTGGTCATGAATCGCAATGATTCCTAGGTACAAGCCCGCATGCTGAAAAATCGGCATCGAGTAAAGTTGTTTAGAGGTATCTAGACCTTCTAATACGATTTCCGTTTTTTCCCAGTTCTCGAAATCTTCGCTAGAAGTCCTCGCAACTTGGCGTACGTGCTTTTCGCTGGTTTTTCCCCATTGGCGGGTAATGCCAACATATTTTCCGATATCATCAGACCACAAAGCATTGTTGTGAGTATCGCCTGCGCTATCCGCCTCTGGGCAAGCAATCGCGGGAGCCCAGTGAATGCCATCTTTCGAGTAAGCGATAGATAAAATGTTTGACTTAAGAAGTGCCTTGTATCGTCGATTGGGATCCGACTCGTGTGCATCTTTGAATACTCCGGTCCCATGAGGACCTCTCCATACTTTTTCTGTCTCATCCTCTCGCCAAACTTCACCCCGCCACAAGATATTATTTGCGGTAGTTCCTTCGAACTCGACAATTCCCAACTCCGGCTTTTCCCAGACAATTCCATCAGCCGAGGTTGCATAACAAAGCGCCATCTCCCGATTCTTTGGTGCCCAATATTTTTGTCGACGCTCTTCCAGACTCATCCCTAAAGCTGAGTTATCAACAATGAAAGGGCTGTACCAGCATTTATATAAATTTTCCTCTTTATCGTATATTACGTTGGCATAGAGGTTATCAAAACGAGCCTCCCACGGTTTATCTTCTCCGAATAACGGATTACTCCCGTGTTTCTCCACAATTCCAAGCGTTAGTTTGGTTTTTTCTGTATCTTCAATGATACGATTATCAAGCAAAAGATATCTTTGCTCATTTGGAAGCTCTGACTTCATAGTGGTTCAGCCTGCAGAAATGATAGTGATAATAATCCCGTAAATGCAGGAAGAATGCCATTACTCCTAGTGCTTTATATCTAACTTTGAGAAACTCTCACTAAGAAAAGAGGAGCGTTCGTTGAATACTGAAAACTGGTCAGGACTAATAGCAGCAACTTTCACGCCAATGAAGGATAATGGCGAACTCAATATCTCTGCGATTCCATCAATAGTAAACCAATTAGTGGCTGAAGGGGTAGCAGGACTTTATGTTTGTGGAGGAACCGGTGAAGGAATTTCATTAACAAACAATGAACGAATGATCGTAGCAGAGGCTTATATTAAGGCTGCTAATGGTAAAGTTCCTGTCTTTATCCATGTTGGTCAAGATAGCGTCTTTGCCGCTCGTGAACTGGCTAAACACGCGCTGGCAAATGGTGCAGATGGAATTTCAGCTATGACTCCTACTTATTTTAAACCGAACTCAACTAGGGCTTTGATTGATAGCTTAAAAGTGATTACTGAAGCAGCCCCTGATTTACCATTCATCTATTACCATTTTCCAGCAAAGTCGATGCTACAACTAAACCTTGATGAATTTGTCGAGATGGCGGGCGACCAATTGCCATCTATGTATGCCATCAAATTTACTGACTCCAAAGTGTATGATCTTCAATCGATACTCCATGTATCAAATGGCAAGCTCAAAGTCTTCTTTGGTACGGATGAAATGCTCCTGACGGGACTTTTGGCAGGAGCCTCCGGTGCCATAGGAAGCACTTATAACTTTGCACTCCCACTTTACCTAAAACTGATCGAGGCCTGGAAAGATAATGACTTGGTCAAGGCCCAGTATTTGCAGAATCTTTCGGTTACCATGGTAAAAACATTTGCACCTTTTGGTGGTATTGAAGGACAAAAAGCAATAATGAGTATGGTAGGAATGGAATGTGGCCCAACTCGATTACCATTAAATATACTTTCAATATCCGAAATTGAACAGCTAAGACAACAACTCGAAGAAATTGGCTTCTTCCGCTGGGCCAGATCTTAGAATAGATTTACTTGCTCACATTACCTAACGATCTTTACAAGCTTGAGCCACTATACTAATTAAAAATATCGTACTAGGTAGAAAATGGCGTTTATATTAATCTTCAAAACTCCAAACGATACTTAATGGTGGATGATTTCCTCAAAAAACAGTAACGTTTGGCTCTAGTACAGCCAACTTCAACTTATATCACTATTATTTTAGGACGTACGAATGATAGAAAACATTTTCTCCATGGCAGGGAAAGTCTGCGTAATCACAGGTGGATCAACCGGGCTTGGCAGCTACATGGCACAAGGGTTTTTAGAAGCAGGCGCGTCGAGAGTTTATATAACCGCCCGTTCAGAAGATACACTAGTAAAAAAAGCAAAAGAGCTTTCTGCGGTGGCAGAAGGTGAGTGTATTCCTATCATTGGCGATCTGAGTTCGATAGAGGGTGTCGAGGCATTAGCAGCGAGTCTGCAACAAAAGGAGAAACACCTCGATGTTCTAGTAAACAATGCCGGCATTGGAACCGGTGGGCCATTCAGTGAACTGAAGCCAGAAACCTGGGATATGACGATGGATCTGAATCTTAAATCCCCAGTTTTTCTTACTCAAAAACTACGCGATTTGCTTAGTTGTAAGGCAACATCAGAGGACCCCTCGCGCGTAATATTTATAGCCTCGGTCGCGGCAAGTTATTCGATAGAAGGGGTATTGGCCTACTCAACGAGTAAAAACGCTGTCGAACACGTAGTACCGACCCTCGCACTCGCTCTTTGCGAGGAGAATATACTAGTTAATGCCGTCTCTCCTGGACGTTTTTTCTCGGAAATGACCCGTGGCGCATGGCAAGATGCCGAATCAGAAAGATATCAAGCAGAATTAGCACGCATCCCAGCCCATCGCTACGGTGATATTAAGGATATCGCTGGTGTTGCCATCATGCTCTGTAGTCGTGCTGGCTCGTATTTTACTGGCGAAGTACTCAATCTTGATGGAGGCCACAGATTGAGGCATTAATATAAAGTTAAGATATGGCTGAGCATTATCGAATAGCCGGAATGATAAAAGCGAAAAAATAGGAGAGGTAGATAGAGGAAATGGAAAAACTTATCAGCGGGGATATCTTTCCCGATATTAGCCTCAACATTGCATCCGGTGAACCCTTGAAGCTACCGAGAGATCTTGATGCGCCACTTACGATTATGCTTTTTTATCGGGGATATTGGTGACCATACTGCATCCGTCAACTAAACGGATATAACGAGCGCCGTGACGCGTTCGCAGATCAAGGAGCTACCATTGTTGCCGCAGTTGCTGACAGTAGGGAAAACACGCTGAAAGTAGCCGATACAGTTGACTTCCCAATTGCTTATGGAGTAACCAAAGAGCAAGCTGAGATATTAGGGTCTTGGTGGAGCGCGATAGGACCAATGGAATTCATACAACCCAGCGAATTCGTTTTAGCATATGACGGTAAAGTAATTGCCGCTACTTATAGCCATGGTCCGATCGGCCGGATGGATCCCACGGAAACCTTGACCTACCTATCCCGCGATGCATTCGACTCCTTGCGCGAGGACTATAATAAAGATTGAGCCCTGCCTCTTTTTCGACCCTAAGTTTACACTAAGCGCACAACCGTGCGCGCAAATTCGTGAGATTCGCCAACGCGGGAGCGATCTGATGAGGTCATGTCAATACCGGTCAGCCTATCTCTAGTTCCAGCAGGAGCTTGAACAAATCGAATGCTTGTTTCCTCGAGAGTAATTGAACAGTCGCTACTCACTTCCTTTCCCAGCAGCTGGGCAAAACGGACCGCGACACCATCAGGATCAGCGGAAGAAATCTCTACCGCCGAAATACCTGATACCACATCCGTTCGCCTATGCCATTTCCATGCGGCGCCTGCCCAAGCCCAATCATCCCAGTCATCGACCCAATCAAGAGAAGTAAGTGGACCGCGTGTATCGCTCGGATGTAAATGCAGAGCACCGACATTTATCCCATGTCGAACTGCGACCTCCATATCCCAGGCAATCCTGATATTCAGAGCGTCGACCCGGGCGCGAGCCTTTTCTAAATCGTCGACTTGAAGGATGAGCATATATCCTGCGGGGCCACCTTGTTTTTGAAGAAATTTTGTCGTTGGTGCTTCCGGCCGCTCCGGCTGCAATATTTCTAAGAATGAATCTCCAACGGGGAAAACGCCGTTGTACATCCAAATCGGCGGGCCAGGCTTATCTCGGTGCGCGGCTGTGATATCCAAAACCTGCTCAACTTGTCTTTCCACAGGCCTAATGTCTGGTACGCACAAAGCAATTTGCCGAATACGAATTTTATCTGGGGCGGGAGGGAGCTGACTCATTTAACTAACCTTTCACACAAAATATTGATACTACACCAGAAGAAAGCACTAATGGGATATCAATTTAGAGTTAATGGGGTCAGAAAACGGGCCGAAAACAACAAAACACATTTACTTTTTACCATAGCGCTGTAATCATCGCTACCGATTCAACGCTAACATTAGAAATATGAACGAAGAAGAAAAATATCTTTTTGATTTACGAGGCTACCTTGTTGTAAAGAATGCTCTTACTCAAGAACAGGTGAAGGACTTATCAGAAATTGTTGATGAAAAGGTCAATGGCCTAGAGCATCACACAGGTGGTCGAAAAAAAGGCATCATCAGCGCGGATCAGATCGAACTTGGTTCGCAAATGACGACGATATGGCATGGTCCTCCCCTGCCTTGCTTGACTGGGGAGGCCCCTTTATCGATCTCATTGATATTCCTACTATTGCGCCTTACCTAGAAACTTTACTCGGCATTAACTACCGGCTAGACCATGACTATATGCTCATTTCAAATAAGGAGTCTAGTCATCCTTTATTTCTGCATGGCGGGGGTCAAGGTGCTGGGGGTACATTAGATCTCGTAGGCCCAACGGATGGGGGCCAATGCTATTATCGGTACAGCAACGGCCGCTTTTTTAATGGTCTAATTGCAGTCGCATTCGAATTAAATACAGTTTCACCTCGAGATGGTGGCTTCGCATGCATACCAGGAAGCCATAAGTCGAATGTCGAGGTGCCCGAAACTTGCAAACCCAGGCCACCATTCGAAAAGAGAGCAACCGGATTGCCTGGTCTTGCTGCATGCGAAATCCCTGATTTTGTTGATCGCGTTACTGCATCCGCGGGTGATGCCATCATCTTTACTGAAGCCTGTCAGCATGGGACGGTACCATGGAATACAGAGAGCGATAGAGAGCGGCGGACCCTTTTTTATAAGTACTGTCCGCATGCAGTTGCCTGGAGTCCCTGCTACTACAACTCGGACCACTATGAGGGGCTTACCGAACATCAAATCAATATTTTGATGCCACCAAGCGCTTTTGGTCCTAGTGATCGCACTAGTATCATATGGAAAAAAGCGCAAGCTGAGCAGGCGGAGCTGATGCGCTTGAGAGCAAAAGGGAACGAATAGACTTTCAGTAAGCTAGGTAAGCCTGAAGCCGTTAGCCAAATAGTCTTAGTTGAAGCTAAGATCTTGTATGATAGAAAAGCACGGGGCTTTTCGTCTAAATGATATTTCTAGGATCTTAGCTGATGAGATCTTTACTTTTTTTCTCGATCACGCATAAGCTCCGAGCAAAAAAGACATCGATAATTCAGTTGAAAAACCGTTAAGCTAAGTAAATTGGTGTTACATGAGGTTTTATGATGCGCTGGGCATCAGGTTTTCTTGCTTTTGGTATTGCCTATTCACTATTTGTTGGTGCCATTTTCTGGAAGGATTGGCCGTCTATCGAAAACCCACATCTCTTCGGTAATCTTGAGAATAAACTCTCCCAGAATTCGAGGAACGATGTGGTTAAAATCATTAAAGCATCGGAGTCAAAACCTCACACGAATCCTTATCAGATCAAGTTTCAATCGTTTGAGATAGACAGTGCGTTGATGACTGAGATAATTATAGCGAATGGAGACAGCATAATCTTAGATGGTCGTACTAACGAGTATAGAGCACATGAAATAGCCAAGGAATATTTGGCTTTACTCACAGCCCATGTGCACTACAAGGTTGCAGAACATAAGTTCGAGTTGGTGGTAACAATATTTATACCACTCATACTTTTGGCAGGCTTCGCCTGGATATCGAGAACTATTTGGAATGTGCTTTCAAAAATCGATTAATTAAGACTTCAGATTTAAGCGCCCCAAAAATACCTGACATAGAAAGAGCAAATAGCTAAGTTACTCTTGTACAAAGTGGTACTTAACCTTGTGACTGGAAGCAGTCAAGAGCACGAAGGCGCGAATACCGCAAGTATTGCCAGGAAACGAGTTGCTAGAGGAAAAGGAATAATATATTCCTTTAGATAGTCACATACTTTCTTTTATTAAAACGACTACTCACGAAAATCTTTTTTCAGAAAATCATCCCAAGAATGATGGCATTGCTGGCTCTTTAAGCTTCCTGGAAGCGAGTTGACCCTGACTAGCAAGTTCAATCCGAGTCACTTTCACACCCTCTCGAGGAAGAAGCTCCACAAAAGCAGCGGTCATTTCCGGTGTTCCTTGGTTGATATTGGGTGAGCCAGGATAGGCCGCCAGGGTATCTCCGTGCTTCATTTCACTAAATACGTGCACATGGCCCAATGCGAGGTAATCAAGACCACTTGCTTCAATCTGCTCCGCAGTTATCAGCGAGGAATAGATGTCAGCACCTCGATTTATATAGTAGCCGTGTGCTAGCCCGATAAACCAGGCACCACTTTCTTTTTTAGGTACTCTTTCTAATGGCCTGTTATCGGGATGATGATTCACAATACCTTTACCCCAAACCTTAATCCCGAGTTCAGGAAAATCGATAACTGCACCCGCTGGATCTCTGATGAAATGAATATGATCTCCTGCTGTTTCAGGCTCATATCGGTGATAAATAGAATATTCAGCCAGACAATCATGATTACCCGTTATCATGACAACAGGACATCGAACTCGGGCCAGCTGTTCTGTCGCAAATTCAAGGCAACGATCTTTCACTCGGTTGTGGTCGAACAAATCCCCTGCGAGCAAGAAAAGATCAACATTGAGCTCAATAGACTTATCGACAGCATCTATTAGCCCTCGCTGCGCAAAACTCTCGTCTCCTTTCCCTCCTAGATAGTCATCAAGGTGGATATCAGAGGTGTGCAGGATACGGCAGTAATTCAATGACAAAAAATTTCCCTCAAATATTATAGGCTTACGGAAAGTGTAGGCACTGAAGGACTCAGAGGTCAACTATTAAGAGGGAACTGTTTCGTCCTCGTATTTCCAAAAAGACCTACTATTTGACGAAAATTGTTTGCGCAAAAATGCCATTTGATCTCCCAGAATACGACCACTATGGGAGAGTGCCAAATACTCGGCATGATTGGGGCAATATGGTAAAGCCAACAACTCCAAATTACATTCCTTAGTTAGAGAGTTACCTTTACGAGCATTACAACGCTTACAAGCGGTTACGACATTTGCCCAGGAATCTTGCCCACCACGAGAAATAGGATAGACATGGTCTCTACTCAATTGTGAATCTTGGTAGTAGTTACCGCAGTATAAGCAAGTATTATGGTCGCGCCGAAAAAGAGCCTTATTCGTAAGCGGGGGGTCTAGCCTACTCTTTGTATAAATCTTCCCCTTACACGCGATAATACTGTTTAGAAAGATAACTGTCTGCTCTCCAGTTTTCCTGGAGTGCCCACCCCTCACTCTCATGAGCTCATTACCATAGGTCCAACTTACAAGCTCTCTAGCATGAAGACATACCGCTTCTTGCCAATTCAGCCAGTCTGTTGGCAGCCCTGCACTATTAAGTCTGAGAATACTAACGCCCATGAAATGTAAACTTTATTGACCGTTACCAAAAAAATATATTAATCATGTCTCTCGAATTATCAACCATTCACCGATAACATTCGGAGAAGATTACTAATCAATTAATACGTGTTGTCGAAAAAGCAAACATGAAAAACAGAGACAGTTCAAAAGTAGATAAAGTTTACGCAAAGCCTATTAGCGAGTTACAAGACTTCGAATTCAATTCCCAAGTTGCTGTCGTTTTTCAAGATATGCTCGAACGATCTATCCCAGGGTATTTCGTCATGTTAGAGCTAACTAAATTGTTGACTGAGCGATTTGCTAAACCAAATACCAATATCTATGACTTAGGTTGCTCATTGGGGGAGACAATAAAACACGTACATGCATCGTTACCAAACAATTGCCAAGTTATTGGCGTAGAAAAATCTCTACCTATGGTAGAACAATGCAAAGCTAATCTAGAATCGGTACAAAACAAATCAAATATCGCAATTCGCCATGAAGACCTGCTTGATACCAAGATCGAAAATGCGTCCTTGGTAATAATGAATCTCACCCTGCAATTTATACCCCTTGAAGATAGAGATGCAGTACTTAAAAAAATTGCAAACGGCTTAACGGATGACGGTCTCCTCCTTCTTTACGAGAAAGTAACCTTTGAAGATGCCGATGAACAATTACTGCTTGATAGGCTGTACTTTGACTTCAAACTTGCTAACGGCTATAGCAAACTTGAAATTGTCCAAAAGCGTGAAGCTTTAGAAAATGTTTTAATTCCAGATACGATTCCTGAACTCAAGAGACGAACCAAACGAAGTGGGTTTCGAAAAACTGAAGTGATTTCTCAATACCTTAACTTCGTTGGTCTGATTGCAGTGAAATGACTCTCAACTATGGCGCTCAATGACAGTTAGAACCTACTGATACTTATGTCTTTAGACAAACTCTTTTTACCTCGTCCTCCCCTTATTACGGAAGAGAATTTTCATTCCCTCAAGGTTTCGCTGAAGAACCATTTTAAGCCCCATGGGAAAGACTTATTTTGGGAAAAAGCTTTGCTTAATATACCCACTCTCTCGAACTCGGACGCTATTTTTTTGGAAGACGTGGTCAAAGTAAGTGGTAGTGATCCCATAAATGATAACCAGCTAAGAAACTCACTAAAAGAGCTTATGCCATGGCGTAAGGGACCTTTTCATCTTCTCGGAATAGATATTGATGCTGAGTGGAGATCTGATCTCAAATGGCAAAGATTAGTCAGGCATATTGCGCCACTAAAAGATCGAAAAGTACTCGATATTGGATGTGGAAATGGCTACTACCTATTTCGAATGCTTGGAGAAGGGGCGCGATATGCGTTAGGTGTTGATCCCACCCGCCTGTTTTACTATCAATTTAGAGCCTTGCAAAAACTCTTTCCTGCCAACAGTGCGTTTTACTTACCACTGCGCTCTGAGCAATTGCCAGAATTTAACAGCTTCGATTCAGTCTTTTCTATGGGTGTTCTCTATCATCGTCGTTCTGCAGAGGAGCATTTACGTGAGCTGATTGGGTTTCTTCGACCAGGAGGAGAATTGATTCTGGAAACGCTCATAGTGCCGGGAGACTCGTCAAAAGTTCTTTTCCCCATTGATCGTTACGCGAGCATGGCGAACGTATGGTCCATACCAAGTAGCGCCGCGATAAAAACCTGGTTACAAGCTTTAGGAATGAAAGAGGTGAGAACGGTCGATATCACCCAAACCAGCATCCATGAGCAACGACGAACAGAATGGATGCAATTTCTTTCTCTTGAAGATTTCCTCGACCCTACGAATACAGACTTGACCATTGAACAATATCCCGCTCCGACAAGAGCAATCTTATTGTCAACCAAGCCAGGCTAACACTGAGACCACATGATGTCAGTCAATCTAAAGCTAATGCTAGATGACGAATAAGCTTAGAAAGGTACTTGGCTAGAAAATGACATTGGCTTTTGAGTTGTAGGATGTTGAAAAATTATCTTAGCCGCATGGAGTTGAAGTCTATTGGATAGCTGTCGCGCCTCTTCGTGTGCGTAAAGATCACAACCAAGTATTGGGTGACCAACGGCTGCAAGATGAATACGCAACTGGTGGCTGCGACCAGTGAGAGGGGTGAGGAGAAGTTCCGAGTGTCCTCCATGAACTCTCAATAGTTCATAACGAGTGCACGCTGGCTTACCTCCGAGTGAGTCTATCACTTGTTTTGGACGATTCACTGGATCAGGCCTAATACCCAAAGATATTTCGCCCTTTGGCTGCTTGAACACCCCAAATGCCGTCGCTGCGTATTCTTTCAGAACTTCTCTCTCTCGAAACTTTCGGTTGAGTTCGCGTGTTGCTTCTTTTGATAGCGATAGGACCAAAAGTCCAGAGGTATCGAGGTCAAGTCTGTGGACCACTGTTGCAGTTCGATACATTGGCAAAACACGGGTTAATACAGAGTCCTTCACGATACGGCCTGGAACTGTTAGCAGGCCTGAGGGCTTCTCTAAAACTAAAATATCGTCATCGACATACTTAGTAATAATGTCTTCTTCACAAGGATCGGGAACATGCTCAGTGTAACGAATCAATGATCCATCCTTTTCTCATGGCAAGTCGTCAATGAAACAAGGAAATAATAATATTAAAGCCACCCTTTTCGGAGCCACTAATTTAGCACCATAATACTAATGGTAAGCTCAGAGTGACTGCAAAGATTCCTCGCTTACCTGGTGTCTTACCACCTGCCCTCCTTCCATAAATATGATCTCCTCTGCAATGTTAGTCGCAAGATCTGCCAATCTTTCTATATTATTGGAGATCGTCAAATAGGATATTGCAGTGGTCACAATTTTTGGATCCGCCTCCATCGCGTTCTGCAGGACACGGTAATTTCGGGAATGCAAGGCGTCGACTTCATCATCCATATCCACTACCTCTTGGGCTCGCTCTACATCCCTCAGCTTCAGCGCTTCGAGAGATTTTTCCACCATATTTCTGCAAATGGCACCCATGGTATTGAAATCTAGATCCAAAACTAAACGATCCAAATCAGAAAGGAAATTTATTCGCTCTGCAATGTTTAGTGCCTGGTCCCCCATTCGCTCTAAATCGTTGTTTATCTTAAGTGCAACGATAATAAATCGTAAATCAAACGCTACTGGCTGATGAAGAGCCAAGATTTTCAGGCAGTCTTCCTCAATATCGACTTCCATCTCATTGATAATAGACTCGTTATCAAAAATTTCTGCAGTCAACGTTTTATCGAAAGTTTCTATACACCGGATGCACCGATTTGTTGATTCAATAATGAGCCCACCTAACTCATCGATTCTGTTCTCTAGTCGCAAGAGATCTCTATCTAGATGTTTCATAAACCCCTACCCAAACCTTCCGGTTACATATTCTTCGGTTCGCTGATTTTCCGGCCTAGTAAAAACCTGATCAGTATCTCCAAACTCCACCAAAACACCATTCTCTAAAAACGCGGTATACTCGGAGACTCTCGCTGCTTGCTGCATATTGTGCGTTACAATAACTATCGTATACTCCCGTTTGAGTTCAAACAACAGGTCTTCAATTCTCGACGTTGATACCGGATCTAGAGCGGAGCAAGGCTCATCCATGAGGATAACTTCAGGTTTCATCGCGAGCGCTCGAGCGATACAAAGTCGTTGTTGCTGCCCTCCGGATAGGTTCAAGGCAGAATCCTGTAGCCGGTCCTTTACCTCATCCCAAAGCGCGGCCTGCTGCAGTGCGGTCACTACTCTCTCTTCAATATCCCCGGACAAGCCGTTGATGGTTGGACCCCATGCCACATTTCTGAATATCGATTTAGGGAAAGGATTTGGTTTTTGAAAGACCATACCGATGCGCAGCCGCACCTCGACTGGATCGACCCCGGATTCATAAAGATCGTGGCCGCTTAGCATAATATTACCGCTTTGCTCGACGTTTTCTATAAAATCATTCATGCGATTGAGCGATCTGAGCAAAGTGCTTTTCCCACAACCAGAGGGACCAATAATTGCGGTTATTGTCTTTTCAAGAATCGGCATCGAGACGTTTCTCACTGCCAGTTCGCTACCATAACTTATGGAGACATTTTGAATATCTAATACTGTAGACTTTTGTTCGTTTGTTTCCATTTTTTTTCCTAGTCATCATCGCAAAGGATTTTGCTCTTTGCTCAAGATGTCAATAGCTTACATTTTGGATCTAGTCCCTCGATAACGGATATAGACCGCGATTGAGTTCATTATTAGTAACACCCCGAGTAAAACAATAATTCCTGCTGATGCTAATTCATGGAATTCTAACTGCGGTCTTGCTGTCCAATTAAATATCTGAATTGGCAAAGCAGTAAACTCATCCATGGGTCCCTCTGGGATAAAAGCGATATAAGTTAACGCTCCCATCATTATTAGCGGCGCTGTCTCTCCAATCGCTCTGGATAGTGCCAAAATAACACCCGTCAATACGCCCGGTATAGCGCTTGGTAAAACGTGGTGTCTTATAACTTGCCAAGGCGTTGCTCCAACAGCGTAAGCGGCCTGTCGGAGGGATTGCGGTACTGCTTTAATCGATTCTTTAGACGCTATGATAATGACTGGAAGAATTAGTAAGCTCATAGTTAATGCCCCAGCAACGACACTGCGCTCAAGGTGAAAAAAGCGAACAAATAGTGCGAGGCCCAAAATACCATAAACAATTGAAGGTACTCCTGCTAGATTAGCAATGTTAAGCTCAATGAATCGGGTGACCTTGCCGGGCTTTGCGTACTCCTCCAAATAGATAGCAGCCAGTACTCCAGTTGGTATCGCAAATAATGCTGTCAAACCGACCAGCCAGAGCGTTCCAAAAAATGCAGATTTGATGCCTGCTCTTTCTGGAAAGCGGGAGGGAAAACTATCCATAAATTGCATATCAAGCCAAGGCAACCCCATAACCGTCACCTGATAGATCAAAATACCCAGAATTAACACTGCGAAACCGGTAACAGCTATACACGTCCAGCGGAATATCTTTGCGAGAAGGTGTCTTCCATTGAGATTGTTATCTTTCATTCATACGTCTCTTTGAAGCGACGCATAACCGAACTGGCCGTGAGATTAAGGAACAGCGTAAGGGTGAATAGCACCGCAGCTACGGCAAAAAGCGTCTTATAGGTTAACGTGCCGGCAGGCGTGTCACCAAGCGACACTTGGACGATATACGCAGTCATCGTCTGGATACTCTCGAGCGGATTCAATGTAAAGTTTGGCGTCGCCCCTGCTGCCAAGGTAACCGCCATGGTCTCACCAATTGCTCGTGAAATGGCCAAAACAAACGACGCAAAGATTCCGGACAGTGCTGCAGGCAAGACAATACGTATCGTAACTTCGAAGGAGGTGGCTCCTAGAGAGTAGGCTCCCTCTCTTAGACTATCGGGTACTGACTGCAGCGCATCATCGCACATAGATGCCACCATAGGCAGTACCATAATCCCAACTACAATTGCTGCGCTAGCCGCATTAAAGACATGAGTACTTTCAAAAATACTTTGCAGCATCGGCGTGATGAACGTGAGCGCAAAGAAACCATAAACCACAGTAGGGATCCCAGCAAGAATTTCGAGGACAGGTTTCACGATATTACGCACTCGATCACTAGCATACTCTGAGAGGTACACTGCGGAAGCAATACCTACCGGCAAAGCCACGATGGAGGACCCAACCACGATCATCAAGGTTCCGCAGAGTAGAGGCAACATACCATAAGATTTCGGTTGAAGTAGAGGAGTCCATTCGGTCCCGAATAAAAAATCTGTGATCGGGATTTCAACAAAAAATCCATAGGTCTCAAATGCCAATATACAGATCACCGCAGTTGTGGTGACAACCGAAATGCTGGCGCAACAGAAAAAGGCCCCTTTTAGAATTTTTTCCCCTAGTCTAGGGCGCCCTGTTAATTGCTCTTCCACTATTTAGTCCGTCAGTAACGTGCCGACTCTGGTGGAGCCAGAATAAGCCGTGCCAGTTTCTCGACTGGCGACTCTTTGTAAGGCTCGCTCATAAACTTCTGATGGGAGCGGAATATAACCAACCTCTGACGCAAGTTGTCCCGCAGAGTTCAAATAAAAATTCACAAACTCTGCAACGGCGGGATCGTCTAGCGAACTAGCCGTCACATAGATAAAGATCGGTCTCGATAATGGGGAGTACGTCCCTAAGTTTATGCTTTTCATCGTAGGTGCAACCGGTCCTTCTCCCCCGTCGATAGGAACGATTTTGACTTTACCCTGATTCTCCTCATAGTAAGCATAACCAAAGTAACCAAGACCGTACAAATCCCCGGAAATACCCTGGACCAACACGTTGTCATCCTCGCTAGCGGTAAAATCTGCACGTGAGGCCTGTTCCTTGCCATTTATGACTTTAGTGAAATAATCAAAAGTGCCTGAGTCTGGCCCCGGACCATAAAGACGAATGGGCTCTTTTGGCCACTCTGCTCGCACATCACTCCATTCATCAACAGAGCTACCTGGAGCCCAAATAAGGTTCAATTCTTCTACACTCAAGTAGTCGACCCAATCATTACCAGGGTTTACAACCACGGATAATCCGTCGAACGCCACGGGTAATTCTATAAAGTTGATATTGGCGGCAAGGGCTCGCTCTATCTCGCTTTCTTTTATCGATCTCGACGCATCATTGATGTGGGTTTCTCCAGCGATAAACTTCTTAAATCCTCCCCCCGTGCCGGAAACACCAACCGTGACCCTTACCCCCGGTTCAACCGCACCAAACTCCTCCGCCACTGCCTCACTTATCGGGAATACAGTACTTGAGCCATCGAGTCGGACCTTACCTGAAAGCCCCGATTGTCCGCTGTCAGACAAAGAATCGTTACGGTCAGCACATGATACCAATACCAATAGTATGGTTAGTGACGAAAATATTTTTTTCACTTTAATGACTCCCTCAATTAGCGACACCAATTACACCAAATTTCAATTAAGATAATGTAAAGCTTGCATCATTTTTTTGGGTATCTTTTGCGAATGGTTGGTCCAGATGCGTAATCCGCGTTACATTGCCAGAACTAACTTACTAAGTACATAAGGTATTCATATGTTTTCTCTTTTTTTAAAGCTCACAATAGTGTCTATCCTCTCTCTCAGTTCGAACCTAGCCGCAGCAGACGAAATAGGCCGAATAAAGAAAGAGCTCTTCTCCCTATTGGAAAGAATTGAAGCCTTAGAAGCTGAAAACAAGCAGTTAAGAGCAGTGACAGATGGTTATGCTTCATCAAAAAAGATTACAGTGACAGGGGATCTGAGGTACCGATATGAGGATATTAAGACGCAAGGGAAACCAGAACGAGAGCGCAGCAGAGTGCGCGCACGAATTAGTGGCGTTGCAAAAGCCACTAAAGATATTGAGCTCGGGATTGGCTTGGCGAGTGGAGGATCAGATCCTTTATCGACTAATCAGACTTTGGGTAGTGGGGGAAGCTCTAAAGGCGTGGTCTTAGACCTTGCTTACTTCTCTTGGGAATTAGGAAACGGGTTTAGTGTCTTAGGAGGAAAATTTAAAAATGTATTTTACAGACCAGAGAAAAATACGATGATGTGGGACTTCGATTATAACCCAGAGGGACTAGCAGTCATCTACTATAAAGCACCTATCTTCATTAATACTGGATTTAATTGGTTAGAGAGCGATAGCAAGGTAGACGACCCGATAGCAATGCTGGGGCTGCAGATTGGTTACGCCGCTGAGATTCAATCATCAGCCCTTACCATTGGAGCCGGATTTTATGACTTTCCGGTCAAAGGTAGAGAAGTCTTTAGAGGGGATAATGACGATTTTTTTGGCAATAGTTTTCTGTGCACCGACACTGAAGCCCTATTGGGCTGTACCTACAATCACGACTACGAAGAAATTGAAGTCTTTGCCCATCTGCGAACCTCGCTGGCTAATCAGCCCACGACTTTTTATGCTGATTACGTGCACAATCGGGGAGCGAACGATCAGAATAAAGGATTGGAAGTTGGACTGATATTCGGTAAAGCCAGTGAACCTGCCAGTTGGCAGATTGGATATAGCTATCGAGATATAGAGGCAGATGCCGTTTTTGGAGCTGTTAGCGATTCTGATGTCGGTGGCGGTGGCACAGACGTAAAAGGCCACGTTCTGAAGGGCCAATTCGCGATCAATAAGACTTGGAAACTAGTGCTTACCTACTTTGATAACAAAAAGGAGATGAGTGGAAAAAACCAGAACTATGATAGGTTCCAAATCGATACCGAGCTCAAATTCTAGTTACTTTGGAGGAGATACAACAGTCGCCATAAAGTAGCCGCCACAAGCGCGTGATCGATTTCTCCGGATACGAGGAGATCGGATATTTGCTCCATGGGAATCAATTGCACTTCCGTATATTCAGTGGCGGTATTGCTAATGTCGGCTACCGGTTTCGCGTTCATCGCCACAAAAGTATGTAAGTCGTTCGAGAAGATTGCTGGATTAGGATTAAGGACGCCAAGAGAAACAAGTTCGTCAGTTGAGTAACCGGTTTCCTCCAAACACTCGCGCGATGCTGCAGCTACCGGATCCTCACCGGGATCCACAAGACCTCCCGGTATTTCAAGGGAGATCTTCTCCGACCCATGACGAAATTGACGAATACAAACCACCTCGTTAGCTGGCGTTACTGGCACCACGTTGACCCAATCACTTGATTCTATGAAAAAAAATGGATGTTCTTTTGCTGTGGAAGGAGAAACGGATGTAGACTCACAGACTTTGAAGACCCTGCAGTCAGCTATTTGTTTAACCTTTTTTCGTTTCCACGGTTTAATACTTTCACTTTCCACAGCGTACCCTCCTAAAGATTATTATCAGCTCAATCCATCGACTGGAATACTCGCTCCGTGCACCGAGATGGCATCATCTGACGTCAAAAACCCAATGACATTAGCAAGATTTGATGGAGTAACCCACTTACTAAAATCAGCGTCTGGCATATCACTGCGATTTCTAGGCGTATCGATAATCCCTGGCATGACACAATTGACATTGATATTTTGCTCTCGCAACTCCATCGCCATGCTTTCCGTTAACCTTGCCACGGCTGCCTTACTGGCAATGTAAGGTCCCATTTTTGCAAGTCCAGCATTGGCAGCCCGCGCTGCTACATTGACAATTTTACCGCCATTATTTTCCAGCATACTTGGTACCACTGTACTCGCTGCATTCATTATGGATCTTGCGTTCAAATCAAAAAGGAAGTCCCAAGTTTGATCTGACGTTTTATGAACATCTTCACCCATCATAAAACCACCCGCAATATTGCATAAGATATCGATACCTCCCAGCTGTTTTATCGCCGTTCGTAGGCCATTTTCACAAGACGACCGATTCGTAAGATCACAAGAGAGATAACAATTATTATCATTTTTTTTGGGATAGCTCGCGTTCAGCAACTCATCGCTATAGTCAAGAATTGCCACGAACGCACCCTTAGATTCATAATAATTGACCACTGCACCACCCAAGGCTCCCGCCCCTCCGGTTACAATCACTCGTTTATTGTCAAACATCGATTTTCCTTTTTACCTAAGTGGGAGAAGTATCAGTCTATTAAAGATTCTCAAGATTGAAAAATAAACTTAATGAGATTCTCATTTGCAAGACCCCTTCCGAGTCTAAACAACCTTCGAGCCCAATGACGAGGCCGCATTACTCTCACCCCGGATCCTCTTTCCCGTATTTTTAGATAATAGCTAGAATTTGCGTTATGCCATTATGCTAGATGAACGCCAACGGCAACCCTATTGCCCTATGTTTTATCGACCCCTTTTCCGTTTTGGCGCGGATACCATGGAGACTGACGATAAAACTGAAACACTCTTTTATCTATTAAATGGGGCATTTCTACTTGAAAAGAGTTATTTGATATTACAACGCCCGGCTCCTTTAAAAAGTTAGCGAGGAAGAGTGCGAACTAGTCGACTATTTTTATTAACGCTCCGGGTTCGGGTTGTCCATTAGGATAAAGGCCGTTCATGACTCGCAACTTGTCCAAGGCGTAGTTGGTAATCGGCGATTTCTCCGCCAAGCCTTCCATAGTAATCCCATTTTCTGCCCTCACCACCTGTAAACGCGGCACTTTCGCTTTTCTAAAGTCTTGCAGATCCATCGCATCAAAACTAAAAATTGTTGCTATGAAATCTCGATCATTGGCAATTTTACGAAGATCGTACTGACCACTACCATATAGCTCATAAACCAGTCGTCTTCTCGCATCAAAAAGGATTGCGAAGCGCAGCGGTCTTGGGCCATAAAATGATTCGCCCCTGTCTGCTATTCCCAGAAAAGCTGGATAATCTCCGATAGTAATGCTTCTTCCCTCACGTACGCTAAGACCCAGATTTTTAGTGGCATACGATTCTGGTGTCGAGTCTTTACCCAGGCGTCCTGTAGTGATGAAGAACGAGGCATCTCCCGTTCTTGAAACGATTTGAACTCCTCGCCTCCTAGGGTTAACACGCCATTGATCAGGAAATCGAAGTTTGATGCCTAATTTAGGATGATAAAAAGTGTTTCCACGAATAACGCCGACCTGCCTGCCACTTCCGTATGCCAACCCATTTAGTTTCTCCAGAAAGTCGTCAGTCGTAATAAATTCACTATACTCAGAGGCTAAATTCATTGACGCCTCAATAGCTTGCTTATACCGAGTGTCATGATCGGGGTGCGTGGACAAGAAGCCATGATAAATCTCCGGCTTACGCTTTTCGAGCCGTGCCTGTTCAATTTCTATTCGATCCTTCGCCTTTAGAATATCGATCGTACGAAGCATAGCCTGCGGATTATACCCCGCTTTCGCCATAAACCTCGCTCCCACCTCATCTGCCTCAAGCTCGTACTCTCTGCTATACCCTGTGACCAAGACTCCACCATACATACTTCCTAACTCACTGAGGCCGGCAGAGGCCACCGACCCCATCTGAGAGTAAACCACGGCAGAGGCTACCGAATTGATCAGATTGACGCCTGTTCTTGCCCGATTACGTCTGAGCGCATGTCTTTCAGTCACGTGCGCTATCTCGTGGCCAAGCACCGCTGCCAGCTCAGACTCGGAGTTCATATGAGTGAGCATGCCACGAGTGATGTAGATAAAGCCTCCAGGCAATGCGAAAGCGTTAATCGCAGCGTCATTCAGAACTGTGAATTGATACTCAAGATTAGGACGGCTGCTAAATGCTGCCACGCGTTTGCCGACCATCGTAACGTAATCTTGTAGTGTCTTATTCTCATAAACACCGTACTGACTGATAATTTTCTTGTGCTCTTCCCTCCCCAGCTCGATCTCTTTCTCTTCGGACATGGCGAGTAGATCTGTAGTGAGCGTCGCAAACAGCACTAGAACTAAGAGACTACGAATTTTCATATTTTTACTGTAGCACCATCCCATTTAATTTACATTTTACAAATTTCGTTACTGACACTGCACTAAAAAGACCAGTCCACATAAGCAACAGAATCACTATCTCCCGAAAAACCAATTACGCCGAAGAAGCACGCCCTTTCATATCCTTAGACATTGCTAATGCTTTTACGTTGCAAAAACCCAAATCGCTGAACACCTATTAAAATTTTTAGTCTAAACAAGAAAAAGATCAAACCTTCTGCTAGGGTTAAGTAATGATTACCTACGAAAAAGGACGTATCTTTCTCTTCTTTGCCCTGTCCTTTTGGTGGACCGCTCTGAATGCTAACAACGAACGGGCTCCACAATCTCCGCCGTTTGAGGAAAACTCCGCGCTCCAGCTTAGACTAGAAAACTATCAAGCCACCATCGATGAAATTAAGGCTTCTCATGGGGAGTTTAGCATCCAGCTGCTCGAGCCTCTGCAAGGGCTAGGACGAACCCTCAAAGAACAAGGCAGAGAAGAAGATGCTACCGAAGTCCTGAATCATGCAATTCATTTACTTCGCAGAAATGAGGGGGTCTATACACCCAAGCAGCTAGACCTAATCAACGAACTCACTGAGATTTCCATTGGAGGTGACAAACCACTGAAGGCCAATAAACAGAAAGAATTTTCTTATTTCATTAGCTCTCGTTCTCACGGTGAAGATAGTCTAAAACTAATACCTGCAACTTACGAACTAGTGAAATGGTATATGAGAACAGGGCAGTTAAGGAAATCAATGGAACTTCTGGAAAGGACCTTAGACACCATGGAGAGTGGGGGTTGGAAGAATGAACCAGGACTTATCGAAGCACACCTAATGCTAGCTAATGTAAAAAGACTGCGAGGTATGTGCTGTTCAGAAAAAGCGTTAGAGACGGCCCTTAAAATTGTTAAGGATAATTCAGAGCTGCCATTAGATATAGTGAATGAGGTATACCTCGAAGTTGCTGATGCATTTTTGGTCAGTCGTAAATTTAAAGAGGCCGAAAACTATTACGCCTTAATCAAACATCAAAACAGTGAGCCATCACTTATTGTGATGGGCAAAACTCTGGATAGAACGCGTCAGAATTTCAATACAATTTACAGAACGAACGAGGATGCAATTGGCCCCAGCTTCGTGAGACTATCAAGAGAAGAACAACTCGTAGCAGATCAGCAGCCCCCACAGAAATTTTTTGTTCGCATGTCAGAACATAGAAAGAACTTCGATATTGTTAATTTAATTGGTAAATCGAATGCTAAAAACAAAACGCCTGAGCGAATTGGCCACCCCTTCCAATTTTACACTGAGCAGGTGGAATACCTACTCAGATTTTCAAAGAAAGATAAAGACAGGCTCAAGCAAAGCGAAATAACACTGGATTTCACAGTCAATAAGGATGGAAGCACAGCAAATATTGAGATCATCGAGACGAACTCACCATCGAAACTAAATAAGTTAATGAAACAAGTGGTATCGAAAACAACATTTAGACCGGCACTCTCGGCAGGCAAGCCTATTACTCGCGACCATTTTAAAGTAACGCAAAGGTTTTATTGAGGGATCATGCTTAAAATTATACCGTATCGGTCATGAGAAAAATAAAGAATATAGTAATGGTAATATTTTGCTTGGCGCACCACTGCGTTCACGCAGATGGGGAGATGCTTGATCTCTTGGTTCCCTCAATAACTGTCTCGGAAGGATCCTCGATAAGCTACACCGATATAGAGAGTCTTCTGGCAGACAGATACTTTGACGACGCGATAGCCAGTGCTGAGGAAATTGTCGAGAATAATAACTTTCTCAAGACGACAAAACCCATCGCCTACGGGAAGCTTGCAACGAACTTAGCGATAGTCCTTGGCCATGCAGGACAATACGAAGATTCACTGGCAATATCGGAAAAGGCCCTCGCACATCTGGAATCCTCAGTACCCCAATTTAGTCCCGAGCTGGTAAACGTAATTTTGGCCAGATCATACATACTAATCACGATGGAAAAGCTAGACGAGGCTAGGCAGGAACTTAGGCGCGCGCAACACATTACCCACCGTGATGACGGGGTTTTTACTGTCAGCCAACTACCAATAATAGAAAAGCTTTTTGAAATCAGTGCACGGACCGGTGACTATCTTAATGCTGATAAGCAAAAATTATTCACTCTACAAGTCTTGAAGAAAACTCACGGGCCTCAAAGTGAAAAATTACTTCCTAAATTAATAGAGCTCGGACGCTATTATGGCGAGAGAGCCTCATCTACTGGTCAATTTGGGGATGGGCAACTAAATCATCTTCGTCAATCACTATTCCGACAATCGATCGGTAAATATGAAGAAGCGATTTCAATCATCGAGGGAAAATACGGCAAGTCAGACCCGAGACTTATCGAGCCACTGCAAGGGATCGCCAGGACGAGATACATTCAACGCAGCAACAGAAAGTCGGAACAAGCAGCAGAACGCGCACTAGCGTTAATAGAGGGCAATCCGGCAACGGATACACAAGACAAAGTTAACGCAATTATCAGACTTGGCGATTTGTATACCCTAACAGCGGATAAGCGCGCGTCCGATTTGTATCTCAGAGCTTGGCGACTGATCCAGGAGGGCGAGGAATTCAAGGGACAAAAGTCTCAAATATTTAGAAGACCACAGCGTCTTTGGCCAAGGGCGCGAACTATCGTTTATCTCAACAGAAGACCCAGCACTGCAGATAATTCGGATAAGGAATTATTCATTAACGCTGAGTACACTGTGAAGTCTAACGGGCGCGTGGGAAACGTGAGACTCCTAAACAAGAACGTGCCAAACAACGAGGTTAGAAGCCTTCGCACTCACCTTTACGAAACGCGGTTCCGGCCGAGAATTGTCGAGGGAATAATTGTCGACACGCCAAAACTTGTTTTTAAACAAAGATTTCTTGTTGCTGAACCTCGTCCCCCACTGGACACTTAGCAGATGCTAACTCCCGCCCAGAATAAAATCCCGAAGCTGGTTAGCTAGGCCCTTACATGCAGCATTACCGGGCCTTGCTATTATCGGAATAGGAATTACAAGGCCTGCGATATAGGAGGTGCCCGACGCGTCTGCACTTATTTTGCCGGCGGTCGTTAGTTCATTAACATCCCAAATCGAAGCCTGATAAGATGCATCTTGTTCCCAATAACTCATGCCAAAACATCCCCCCCCAAAAGTTGTGAGCGTACAGCTCATCGAGCCACCCTTATTAGTGGTGAGGGTATCACCATCAATCCATGCTAAATATCGAATTTTAGCCTCATCAATACGCGCTCTTACCCCAGGCTCAGTAAAAAGGCGCCCCAGTTCGGATGCACTGGTAGGTGCTGTTCTTGGTTCAAACCAAGGATACAAATCATCTTTAAATTTATCTTGCGGTATCAACCGGATGGCTCCACTACCCCCAGATAGTTCCGCTTCAATACACTCCGTAAAGCTAGCCTTCGTTTCTCTTTCGTTATAACTAGCTCTACCTAAAATCACCATAGCTTCATCAGATTCTATACCGGTCACTATATCCCGTGACTGCTCGATCCTCGAAGATACACAGCCGCTTAGAACAAGACATAAGAAAATGGCGCATCTTATGGTCATTTAGCCAATCCCTTCTCCTGCCATATTCCTGCTTCTTTCAGAGCAGTCGCCATAGCAGGTGCCACTTCGGTAGCTATTCTGGCACCGCCATCTCGGATGGCAAGCATTGTAGCCTCCCCCACAGCCTCACCAGACCCAAACCTTGAAGCCTCTGCTTTTCCATAACCCACGAAACTCCAACGACCAAGATTTTTTCCATATCGGTCCTTTAGTTGAATTTCGTACTTTATCGAAACCTCATGAAAACTTAGTGTTGACATCGCTGGAACAAGAAAACCGTACTCCACTATTCTTGGAATAAATACTGCGTCCAATACCGATCTTTGTTCCGAGGTTAATTCGGGTGAGTCGATTTCTAATACTTCAGCGAAGAGAGCGCCAGATAGGTTGCGGAAAAACTTTAGATTCTGATTACCCAAGTCTATTTCGTAAGCACCAAATTGGGGTAAATTTTCCTTATACTGATATGATTTGAATTCCTCAGAGTAATAAACACCCAGGCGAGCCGGTATCTTTTCAACGAGAGGTGTCGGCAAAGATCCCTCGACCAGTACCATGTTCGTGCAAGAGCTTTGCGTGAGGGCCATCAGGAAGGGCAACAACATCTTAGAAAGACCTTTGTGCTTTACCCAGATCACAAAAGATTCAGACCAAACTTTCAATATTGCTACCCTTATCAGGGACGCTAGTCCAAACAATCTGCACTCCAGTGTGAGGCCGCCCATTTCAAAGTAGCCTCTCAGGCTTGATTTCACTGACATATTCTTACCATCCTACTCGCGCCGCCTCCTAATTCCTATACTTCGTCGGTAAAGTATTAGATGTCAACAAATAAAAAAGGAACGATTGATGGGAACCACTTGTCAAATATAACACCAAATAAGAGTTTTTGAGACGAGAACGCAGACTTGTGGTATTTTTCCAAGTACGAAACAGCCGGTAATTAGACATAGAGCAATGTAAGCATCAACCTGTGAGCATCCAAACACGAGATAAAGGCGTAACGGGCCTATGAAAAGAGTGCTTTTTAACCTTCCAGTACTTCTCACGCTCGTGCTTCTTACCTCGTGTGGGTCTAATCCACCGCAACCACCAGCGCCACCTGTCGCGGTTCCGAGCCCGCCTTCGATGCCAAGCCCACCCGCGATGCCAAGTCCGTCCTCCTCAGAGCAATCAAACGAGCGCCCCTCCGAGGCAGGCGCGCCGCCCTCGAGCACTGCATCTTCTTCTTCTGATAATAATGAAATCCAGGAATCTAGAGAGGAAATAGGTCAAACGTTACGAGAGTCGGGCGATCGTATTATCCGAGCAAGTAGAGACCTGAATATTGGCAACGATGATCCTCTAATTCCCTCAGGGGATTCGGAAGCATCCCAGCAGAAACAGGCGGGAGTCGATCAAGCGTCCGCGGGTACACCCCCCCCTCTGAAAGAAACGGCTGAGCAGAGCCTAGGAAGCTCGAATAACCTGCTGGAAGACGAAATTAGGGAGACACAGGACGCTTTAGAAAGGGCTGCTGTTGCACTGCAAACTACAGGTTCGATAGTGGAAGCCACAAGCAGTCAAGAGGAGGCTTCGGCAGCCGAGGTCGAACTGACAAACGCAAGAGTGGCCATAATTGTTGCGGAACAAAAGCTTGTCGAGCTAAGGGAAATTCTGCAGGACACAGATTACAGTAGTGATGATATCGATATGATCGTTTCAGCATCAGAAGCCGCGCTTGAAGAGGCTAATTTGGCAGTAGTACTCGCGTCAGAAATCGTCGGTGAAACGCTTCAAATGCCGACGCAGAAATCCGGGGGTGATGAGTCTCAACGTGGGGCCAATGGACGATTGAGCGAACTTGATAAGGAGTTAGAAGATTCCTTGATCATTTTTGATGGTGCTCTGGGAGAAAGAAAGAGGATATTATCTGACTCAACGCCAGCACCCGTGCAAGCAAGGGAGACCTCAAATTCTGGTATTGCTTCCGAGGAAGGTGAGGCAGCAGAGGTCAATATAGCTTCTAATGATCGAGAAGTAGTTGGCGATGAACAAGGCGGTTTAACCCTAGGGCAAGGGGATTTCGGGGAGAGCTCAGACACCAGTGAGAATTCAATCCCCGAAGATATTCCAGATGCTCAAGGAGACGATATCGTGGCGAAGCAACTAAGGGAAGCAGCATTGGCAGAGAACGACCCCGCAGTAAAAGAGAAGCTTTGGGAAGAGTACAGACGTTATAAGACTAGCCTTTAATGGAGGAAAACACATGTCTTTAAAATTTAGTACCTCACTTATCATTTTTAGTTTGTTCCTAGGGGGTTGCACGTCTACAAAGGTGATTAACGCGAATTCAACTCCAGCGATCCAGGCAGTTGGGAGTCAAGCAGACGAATTCCTTCTAGACATCGGCATTACGCCATTCGACCCTAATATTCCATCCAAAGAAGAAGACTTAGCCAATGGTTTTATAATCCCCGATGTTAGAAGGGCAGAGTCGGGCTATATCGCCTATCATCTTAAAGACACCCTTGAGCTTACCGGCAATTGGGGCGCTGTTCGAGTCACGCCCAAAACTACAGACACAGTGGGCTTGCACGTCACTGGAAAGCTTCTCATCTCTGATGGAGAAAAACTCCGAATAAGTATTCGGGTAGTCGACGCAACTGGAAAGGTTTGGATAAATAAAACGTACCAAGATACTGCGAGTAAATTTTCTTATGAAGTCATTAAGGAGGACCCCTTCCAAGATTTATATAACGAAATTGCCAACGATATACTTCTCGTTAGACAAAAAAATGCCCCTGATCGAATTAGGGAAATCAAGATGGTTGCAGATTTGCGATTTGCGTTAGACCTAGCGCCCGATGCTTTCGAGGGTTATATATCCGAGGATAAGACGCGATTAATCCCGATGCAGTTACCTGCAGAGGATGACACAATGATGCGTCGCCTAGAGAAAATCAAAGAGCGAGAGTATGTATTCGTGGATACAATGGACGAATACTATGGTCGGTTCTATACAAATATGCGTGAATCCTATGACGAATGGCGGCTTGCGACTTATGAAGAAGCAATCCTACTACGACGGCTTCAGAAACAATCAAGAAACAGATTGATTGGTGGGGCTGCGCTGGTTGCGGCAGGTATTTATGCAGGTAGCGAGAGCTCCACCTATGCAGAAACCCTTGCCTCATCAGGTGTGGTCTCTGGCGGTGTAGCTGCAATTAGAAGCGGACTTAACAGACGAAAGGATGCAGAGATTCATGCTCAGTCACTCCGAGAATTAGGACAGTCCCTAGGAAGTGAAATAGGGCCCTCCGTTCTCAAGATAGAGGGTGAAACAATCGAACTTGAAGGCTCAGCCGCGGCCCAGTATGAGGAATGGCGTAATATACTCAGAGCAATCTATGTCGAGGAAACTGGCCTAACCACCGATCTACAATAATCAAGGTTCTGTGCTATGGCTTACCCTATAAAAGGACAAGACTTTGACAGATTTACACTACTCGACTTAATATCGGAGTCCTCTTCGACGACAACTTGGTTAGCCTTTGACGGGAGCTCGAACGAACGCATCTGCCTGAAGCTTTACAAAGAAGCTTCATCCGAAAAACAAGTATCTGACACCATCGCCTTTATCTCGAAAAGTAAGGGCCTTAATCACCAAAATATTCTGCGTGTGTTCGATGTTGGTATCGTAGAAAAGATTCCCTACCTGAGTCAGCAGTTTCTGAGAAACGCAAAGCCTGTTCCACTTAACAATAGATCACTATCAGAGAACTTAGCATTAATAAGCGAGATAATTGACGCTTTAAGTTTCGCTCACAGCCTTGGTTTAGTCCACGGAAAGCTTAGCCCTAGTAAGCTATTGTACGACGAAAAGGGGCATTTATGGGTTAGTGAGTTCGGCGTTAGGTTAGGCAAGATTAATGGTTTATACAGCGCACCCGAAGCGGGAGAAAAAGCTACAAAAGTCGACGATATCTACTCTCTGGGCGCACTGACCTATCGAATCCTAGCTGGTGAAGAAGTCACCGAGAGAAGACCGGATCTTGATTTAGTGCCCTCCGAGCTGAGACTGGTGGTCAAGGCAATGCTGGAGCCTGCTGACTATGAAAGACCGGATGATCTTTTAGAGATTAAACAAGTTTTTGTTCAGTATGCTGAACAACTTGCTGAAACTTCGTTAATTTCCTCCGATACGTCTTTTGTAAAACGGGAAGAAATACCAATAGCGTCCAGACAAAAAACCTTAGTAAGTAATAGCTCAGAAAAAAAAGACATTCCCATCCAAACAGTAGGATTGGCGCTACTTATCCTTATTGGTTTAGCGGCTCTAGTGTTCTTTTACCTCCCAAGTAATAAAGCCATAATAATTGAGCAGCCCGTTGGAATAATTGAAGAAATTTTTAAAGATGGTGATACGCTATCAGATATCAGGCCAACAGAGCGATTCGCGCCATTTGAGCTGGCTCAAATAGAGCTTGCCAAAGAGAAAAGTATCGAAATCGCGGATCAAATACTCCGGCTACAAATCAAGCTAGAGGACCTCAAAGTGGAGCTTTGGGCTAAGGAGTCCTACGATTCACTGACGGCAAATGCCCTTCTGGCTGACGATGCTTTCAGGGGTAATGAATATCGAGAAGCTCTCAGAATATTCGAGGCTACTCATAAAAGCCTAGAAGGCCTTTATGTGTCAATTGAAAGAATCCTTCTGGAGCAGGTTGAAATTGGAAATACGGCCCTTGAGGATGGCAACGCAGACCTCGCTGTAAAAGCCTTCAGAATAGCTGTAGCACTCGATTGGGAAAATGATTCGCTTAAGAGCCAGCTGAAAAGATCGGAAAACTTAAAGACTGTAATAGAAATCGTCGATTCAGCGCGGCTCTCGGAGAAAGAAAACAAACTGGAGTCTGCACTAAAGTATTACGAGGAAGCTGCAGGCAAAGACCCGCTCTGGAAACCAGCAGCGGCCGGGATGCTGCGCGTACAAGAACGCCTCCGGCAAGTCGATTTTGAAAATATAATGTCCGAAGCGTTCGCAGAGCTATTGCAAAAAAACTATGCGGCAGCCCGAAGTGCATTTCAAGCTGCAACAAAAATTTTTCCAAATTCATCCGAGCCTGAAGATGGGCTGCTGCAAATTGAGCTTGCGGAGAAAAGAGATGAAATTGATATGCTTAGACTTACGGCAGAACAGAATCTGCGAGAGGAGTTCTGGGAAGAGGCGATTCTACAATTCAAGCAAGTCCTACAGCTCGATAACACACTAGTTTTTGCGCTTAATGGGCTAGAGGCAGCAAAGCAAAGGCTGGATTTACGTAATCGGCTGCAGTACTTTTTGGATGATCCGACAGTTATGAAGGACGATAACCAATTAAGAAAAGCAAAAAAAACAATATCAGACGCGAGCGTATTCGCTGCCAGTAGCGCAGCCACTGCCAACCGAATAGGCTCGCTCTCTCGATTGATCTCTTTAGCTCGGATACCGACTAAAGTATTAATCGCTTCAGATGGTAAAACGGATATTTTTGTTTATCAGGTGAGGCGTCTTGGCAAAGTTACCTCCCAAGAACTAGAGCTTTATCCTGGGACTTATACAATCGTTGGTAAGCGAAGAGGATATCGCGATGTCCGCCACACTCTAAAGTTATTAGCAAATGCCCCAACTAATACGATTAATATCAGCTGCGAAGAAAAAATCTAGAAGATGAACGAGCAAAATAATGACGTCAACAGCGAGTTAGAAGCTGTAAACTTCAAGAAGGCGGATAGAGCAACAAAGAAAAGGAATCGGATCCTCAAACCCTTATCTCTGTGTCTAATCTTTTTGTTCACATTACTTTGTTCAGTGACACTATTTACACTTCAGGCCAGGGGATTAAAAATAGCCGTTACTCCCGAACCAGATTCTCTGGAAATTCTTGGTGGGTTCTTTACTTACCAATTGGGCGAGCGTTTTTTAATTTTACCTGGGGACTACCGGATCCGAGTGAAAGCTGAGGGTTACAAAGACCTCGAAATGGCCATAACTGTGGGAGCAGAACCGAATCAAACGATTGAGCTTGAGATGGCAAAACTACCAGGTTTTCTGATTGCGAATTCAGCGCCAACCGCCGATATAGACGTATTTATTGATGAAGTCTATCAAGGGAAAACACCATTGAGGACTAAAATAGAGCCAGGGCTACATGATATTTTTTTTCAGAGTGAGCGGTACCTTACTTACAGTACAAAAATCCAGATAGAAGGTCGCAATTTAGAGCAAACAGTCACTGCAAACCTTTCTCCTGCGTGGGCAGAACTCAATATTTCATCAAACCCGTCCTCTGCAGAGATTGTCGTTGGTGAGGAAAAAGTTGGAATAACGCCTACTAAAATAGAACTTCTTCAAGGTGACCACACAGTCAAATTAAGTAAAGCTGGCTTCAAAGTTTGGCAATCCGACATAACAGTATCTGCTGGATCAGTCATAAATCTTGATTCAATAAACCTTCTCAAAGCAGATGGTCAGTTATCAATCGTCACGGATCCTGCAGGCGCAAACATAACTATAGATGCAAAATATCAAGGACAAAGCCCTCTCGTGGCGACATTGGAACCAGAAAAAACACACGAGATTCTCTTAACGAAAGCCGGCTTCGAGCCAATTCAAAAAGCTATCGAAGTCGAGCCCGGTCAAGAAATCACGCTCAAATCAAATCTAATTCCAATGACAGGGGTCGTGGAATTAGAAATAGAACCAAATGATGCAACCGTCCTACTTGACGGCCTTGAACTCAAGAGCAACACCAGACGTCTCACCCTCTCAGCAACTAGACATAGGATCCAGATTATAAAATCCGGTTACGCCACTAAAGATATGATAATTATTCCTAAAGCTGGCTTGACGCAGGAACTAGTTGTTCAGTTGAAAACCGAAGCCGAGGCTAAAGTCGCTGCAATCCCCTCAAAAATTCAAGTGATGGAGAACGTCACTGCAAAACTGATTATCCCAGATAAATTTACAATGGGTTCAAAACGAGGGGAACGAGGGAGGAGAACAAATGAAATTGAAAAAGAGGTGCAACTAGCGCGACCCTTTTATCTTGGTACCAAGGAAATCACTAATCTAGCCTTCAAAAAATTTGACCCGTCACATGATTCTGGAGTGCTTGGTCGGTCATTACTAAGTGATGATGATAGGCCAGTGGTTAACATTTCTTGGGAACAAGGCATTTTATTCTGCAACTGGTTAAGCAAACGTAATAATCTTGAAGTTGCTTATGAAAAAGTGGGTAATATCTGGCGTCTTAAGGAGCCCATTAGTACAGGATTCCGTCTCCCGACAGAAGCGGAATGGGCTTGGGCTGCTAGATATAATCAGGGTAACTCTGCAACTAGATTCCCATGGGGGGACTATATGCCGCCACCGCCAAACGCTGGAAATTACGCGGATGAGTCTGCAGCAAACATGTCCTCTTACTATATCATCGGGTACAACGATAGTTATAGAGGAACTGCACCCGTTGGTAGCTTTCCCGCAAACACTTTCGGGATCCAGGACCTAAATGGTAATGTTTCAGAGTGGGTTAACGATATTTATGCAACCAGTGCTAGGAGAGGCGTTTTTATTGATCCAATAGGACCAAAAACAGGCGATTATTACGTAATCAGAGGTGCTAATTATACTAGTGGACGCTTTAGTGAATTGCGATGGACTTACAGAGACTATGGCAAGACTGGCAGGCCAGAGGTGGGCTTTAGAATAGCGAGGTACGCGGAATGAAATATATTGTCCTAGTCTTTTCTCTTAGTCTACTAATCTCTGTGGTCAGTACAGGTGATCCTATTACTGCAGTTGGTCAGATTGAAAACAATGAAGACCAAGAGACTCCAGGTGGAGCAACACAAACCACCGATGAGCCGGTCAGCAAGGTACAAGAGTCGACTCCTCAAGCAGGGGATTTAACGGAAAAAACCCTTGGAGAGAGCTTTCGTAATTTTGTTCCCAGTGAGTTGATAAGCGCCGACAATGCTGTCCCATTCCCAGTGGATATTTAAGGAACATTATGAAGAAACAATTACCGTTCGAATTCATCTTCCATATATTTTCATTATTCATTGCACTCATCCTCGTTCACGCCATATACGTTTCTATAGTAAGGCCAAACGCCACGGCCGTATTGGAGGAGCAGGCAATCCAAATCAATGAAGATCCTAACTATATTCCTGAAAGATCAATTTATGTCGTCATCAAAGATTTAGAACAAGAATGTTGTTTCGTTCTAATGCTTTGGGCTATTTCGCTAATGGGTTATAAGTCCTTATCTTCTTTTAATGAGAGAAAAATACTAGAAACCGACCTTATACCAATTAATCAAGGTACGAGCATTCTCGCGGAAGACGCGCGCGAATACTCTCGACCGATACAAGCATTATCGGAAAAACAACAGAATTATCTGCTTCCAAGGGCGGTCTTAACTGCGCTGCATCGCTTCCGATCAACAAGAAATATACAGGACGTTTCGAGTTCAATCAGGGCAATATGTGAATCAGAGTCGGAGAGGCTTGATTCAGAGCTGTCAATGATTAGGTATATAGCATGGGCTATTCCTTCGATCGGGTTCTTGGGCACTGTGAGAGGGATTGGCCAAGCCTTGGGACAGGCACACAAAGCTGCACAAGGGGATATTGCTGGTGTAACGCAAAGCCTTGGGGTCGCATTTAATTCAACCTTTGTCGCTCTTCTTATAAGTATTCTTGTTATGTTTCTCTTGCATTATCTTCAAGTAACACAAGAACGAATCGTCCTTGACACGGAAGAATACTGCGATAAAAGATTAATTCAGCACCTTCAGAACTGATACAGGACAAAGAAGTGACGATAGGTATTATCGAGTTAAATGATCTAGGCATCCAAGTCGCATGCGACGATGAAATCGTGGCAATAAGTCCAGGATTTGCGCTGATTAATAATAATGGTGAGCTCCTAGTTGGAAATGACGCCTTAAAAGAAACCCGATTATTGCCAAGCTGGAACAACAACCATTTCTGGAATCACCTCAACACGAACCCAATCCCTAACGCTCGGGATTCTATAAGACACAACGCAGACCTTGCTTTTGCACATCTAGAGCTCCTTTGGGAGGAGTTAAAAGGGCGTGTAGATACTGTCATTTTCGTCGTACCGAGTTTCTATAATCGGGCTAGTCTCAGCCTTCTCTTAGGTATGGCAGAGGAATGCGGAATACCTACTTCTGGTGTCGTTGATTTATCCATCGCAGCTGCCTGCAACCAAAAGCTGAGAGATATTTCTCTTTACCTCGACATCCATCTGCATCGCATAACGCTGACAAGGTTATCAAATAGTCTAAATCTATCGCGCACTAATTATATAACGGTTTGTGAAACTGGTATGGCCACACTACTAGATAGGTGGGCAAGCGCAGTTACAAATCAGTTTATTCAAGTGAAACGATATGACCCACTTCATGATGCTAAAAGTGAACAGGCGCTATATGACGCGCTACCTGATTGGATTCACAGTTTCGAAACTAAACGAAACAACCTATTTAATTTAGATATCGATGGGCTGAAGCAGTCGGTAAGTATCTCCGTAGAACAACTTATGCCTGCCTGTGCGCCTCTTTATCCTCAGATAATACAGGCGATTCGCAAACAAGCCAGTATAAATGAAACCTCCACTTTGTTTCTCTCTCATCGCTTCAACGGTGTCCCTGGTATCAAGGATACGCTAAACCTCTTAGAAAAAATTGAATTGGTTGAGTTACCGTCAAATGCGGCAATTGCTGGAGCCTTCCAGCATACCGACAAAATAATGTCAGGAGGTGGTACCATCACCCATGTCGTTAATTTGCCGATCAAAGCAGCCTCAAGTGCAGATGAGACAGTAACGAGGAATCAGGCAACTCATCTACTTTATGGTGATCATGCAACAGCCATCGGGCGAGTATTCAAATTATCAGAGGAAATTTCGAGCGGACTGATACAGGATTTGTCCAACCCGATTTGCTCCATTTATCCCAAAGGGGTGCATGTTTATGTGGACATCCATAAAGCCAACAAAATTAAAATTAACGGTGCGCCCGTAACTAAACAGACAACGCTAAAGCCAGGAGATACTATAAGCTTAGGGGATCAAATTATGACTTTGATCTCAGTAACTTGATGGCCAAACGTCGCGAGTTAAGTATCTTTAACCTCTCCTTTCTAGACATTATGTCATGCGGATTTGGAGCTGTGATCCTAATCTTCGTCGTTATTAATAATGCATCCCAGGAACTCAATGCAAATCCTAAAACAGAACTGCTTGCAAAGATAAAGAAAGTAGAGGAGGAAGTCGAAGAGGAAATATCAAAACTGAGGGAAGTTAGTCTGGCCATGAAGGAAACCGACCAGCAAGCCCTCGATCAGCAAGAACTTATAAAGCAACTTACAGCAGTTATCGCCAGTACTAACAAACAGATAGCTTCCCTCACTGGCACTAATCAAGACGAAGTTGCGAAGTTAAAAGAAGAAATAAAAAAACTTGAAGAGGAAACTAATCTCCTTCAAACAAGTCAATCGGAAGAGGTTGCGGGTGGTAAAGATCTTTACAGTTTCACCGGCGATGGCGATCGGCAATATTTGACAGGGCTTAAAGTTGGCGGCAGACATATCCTTATACTCCTGGACGCCTCAGCGAGCATGCTGGATAAAACGATTGTGAACGTCATCCGTACGCGAAATTTATCAAGAGAACGTAGGATAGGATCAGAGAAGTGGCAAAGAGCTGTCAGGACGGGTGAATGGTTAATCGCGAACCTGCCTCGACAAGCGAGTTTTCAGTTGTATACGTTTAATGAAAGCGCTAAGTCAGTGATACCTGAACAAGATGCCAAATGGTTATCAGTTCAAAATCGAGACAATATCGAAGAAACCGTTAATTATCTAAACCAAATCGTTCCAAAGGGTGGTACTTCTCTTCATCATGCGTTAGCTAAAGCGAATCTACTTGAACCGCCACCAGATAATATATTTCTCATCGTGGATGGCCTACCCACCCAAGGTTTGAATCCACCGAAAAGCAACGTAGTGTCAAGTCAAGAGAGGAATGCACTATTTGTAGATGCAATTTCTCTAACCTCAGGAAATATTCCAATAAATGTTATCTTATTTCCAATGGAAGGAGATCCATTAGCTGCAGCATCGTATTGGCGGTTAGCTCAGATTACGTCAGGCTCATTTCTTGCTCCGTCCGAGGATTGGCCATAATGAAAACGAAACGCAGAGAAATCGAAGGATTGAGTCTATCATTTTTGGATGTTATCAGTTGTGGTTTTGGTGCTCTTATCCTTCTCCTCGTATTAACAAAAGTTTTCGACCCAAGTGCTATTGACGATAGCATAGATAATTTAGAGGATTATCTTATTACTCTGCAAAAAGATCTTCTGGCTAAGCGTAATGATATTCGAGATATGCGAACAGAAATAATTCGCCGAGAAGATCTGGAAAGTGAAGAAACACTTCGGTTAACTGGACTGCAAGCAGAACTTCTTCAATTACAGGAAAAATATGAAACTATCGTAAGAAAAACAAAAGTCGAAGAAATCATAAAAGCAAGATTGAGTGTCGCCAAGCAAACACTAACCGAGGAAATGCAGCGTCTACTAAAGAATTCGATTGTAAAAGATAATGCTGTAGGCGGGATACCTGTAGATAGCGAGTACGTGATTTTCATCATAGATACTTCTGGAAGTATGTATACCAATGCGTGGCCACTGGTTTTACAGAAGGTCTCTGAAACACTTGAGGTCTACCCTAAGCTCAAGGGCATTCAAGTGATGAATGATATGGGAAACTATATGTTCTCACAGTACGCCAATGAGTGGATACCCGATACTGCAGCAAGACGAAGCGCTATTATAAATCGCTTACAAAACTGGAACGTCTTTAGTAATTCGAGCCCCGTTGAGGGAATCACAAAGGCAATCTCTACTTTCTATAGACCCGACCGAAAGATAAGCCTTTATGTGTTTGGTGACGACTTCTCCGGAAGATCTGTAGAGCAAGTCATACAAGTCGTTGATAAAATCAATAGAGTAGACTCAGAAGGCAATCGACTCGTTCGAATCCATGGGGTGGGTTTCCCGGTGCTTTTCTCTCTGCCACCAAGATATCAGGCATCAGCTATTCGATTTTCAATTTTGATGCGCGAGCTTTGTATACGAAATGGGGGTACCTTTGTGGCACTAAATGACTACCGACTATTATAATCTTTATTGGGCTCAGAGAAATTAAAAGCGACCAGACTAACTCTAAACCGACCTAGAGTTTCGTAGCGAACTTACTGTTATACTCTCGCATTTACTACCGGAGCATTTATGGCAACCGGAAAAATTTACGACCGCGCTGCTGAGGACGTGAGTAATATTATTGCGATGGAACACGTTAATATAACCGTTCCGGATCAGGCTATCGCAACTCTCTTCTATGTTAATGGATTGGGGCTGACGCGAGACCCTTATATAGATTTTGGCCCAAGTAATGTTTGGATAAATGCAGGAAAACAACAATTCCATTTACCGACAAAAAAACCGCAGGTGATACGAGGTCATATCGGGCTTGTCGTCCCTGATCTAAAAGCATTAGCCAAGCGCCTTCATTCTGTGGAAAAACGTTTAACAGACACTAGATTTTCGTTTACGAGTGCGAAAGAGTTTATATCGGTTACCTGTCCATGGGGCAACAAACTAAAGTGCTATGGTTCGGGTAAGCGATTCAATATGCGACTCGGAATCCCATATGTCGAATTCCTGGTACCTCGTGGAACTGCAAGAGGTATCGCTAGATTTTATGAAGACTTATTCAGCTGCAGAACCACCTTAACAAAGACCTCATGCCAAATCGCTGTCGGTAGAGGCCAAAGCCTAAGGTTCAAAGAAAACGAACAGAAATTGGATTATGATGGCCATCACATCGCTATCTATGTCTCGAACTTCTCGACTCCTCATCAATATCTTGATCATCATGGCTTGATAACTGAGGAAAGTGATGCTCACCAGTATCGATTCCAAACTATTATTGATCCGAGTACCGGACAAGAACTTTTCGATGTTGAACACGAAGTCCGAAGTTTACACCATCCCATGTATGGCAGGTTCTTAGTGAACCGTAATGCATCGCAATCCTTCGTGGATTACCAGCAAGGGTTGGACTCATTTCATCCCTAGGCAAGTAATGCTTATGTCTGATCATACTTCTCGGCAAGCCTTTGGCCTAAAAATCTTAAATGCTCGCCATAAAGAAATTAGGCGACTAAAGCGCGAAGGTTATATCGCAGAAATCCATGGGAATAAATTTTGGAATTCAAGTTTCTTAATTATGGATTATCTTCGTCAACATCCAATACCATCATCAAAACGAGTACTAGAAATTGGATGTGGTTGGGGATTGCTCGGACTATTCTGTTCAAAGAAATTTAGCTGTAGTGTTCATGGTATCGATGCAGATGAAAACGTAATTCCTTACTTAGACCTACACGCAAAAGTAAACAAAACGAAAATGACTGCAGAGAAAAAGAAATTTGAACAGTTATCGATAGCCTATCTTTCTCAATTCGATGTCATCCTTGGGGCAGATATTTGTTTTTGGAACGAAATGACTGAGGCACTCCTAAAACTGATAAATCGAGCAAAAAGAGGTGGAGTGAGTACTATAATGATCGCGGACCCTTGCCGATCCCCCTTCACCGATCTTGCAGAGAGGGCAAAGGAAAGATACAAAGATGTGAGTGTTGTAGAGAAATTCCTAAAAAAACCGGTGAATGCGACAGGAGAAATTCTGATTATAAATACCTAGAACTTCCAAATGTAATAGGAATAGATTCATGACCATGCAACAAACACCACTTCTTATGTCTCGTATTCTTGGTCGGGGCGCACAACTTGATCCCGAAGTAGAAGTTGTAACCTTACAAGAAAGTGGAACCCATCGACAAACCTTAAAGACCACTTGGGAAAGAGCAAATCAACTCGCAGGAGCTCTCGCTAAATTCGGGATATGTCACGGAGACCGTGTCGCAAGTTTCATGTGGAATAACTATCGGCATCTAGAACTTTATCAAGCAATTCCATGTATGGGTGCTGTTCTCCATACTCTAAATATTCGGCTGAGCCCCTCAGAGCTTACCTACATCATCAATCACGCCGAAGATAAAGTAATTTTCGTTGATAACACTCTCTTCCCATTACTGGAACCGATCCTAAAAGTTACACCCAAGGTAGAACTTGTCATTGTGTGTGATGGTGACGTGACATTCTCTCAATCAGCCGATTACGAGAACTTCATTACTGACCATCCCACTGAATTTCCATGGCCTGAGATAGAAGAGACTGCTCCGATGGGTCTATGCTACACAAGTGGCACCACCGGAAAACCAAAAGGGGTCATGTATACCAATCGTTCAACTTACCTGCATACAATGGCACAAGCCATGACCGACGCGATGCATCTTTCCGCTTTAGATTCCGTATGCGGTATCGTCCCTATGTTTCATGCAATGGGCTGGGGAATACCTTTCACTGCGTCCATGCTCGGATGTAAACAAGTAATGCCCGATAGATTTACCAGTCCACAGCAACTCATAAAACTGATGGCTGCAGAAGAAGTTACTATATCTGCTGGAGTACCCACTATCTGGCAAGGAGTCAAAGCTATCCTTGAGGAACATTGTGAAAAATATGATTTGTCAAAACTTTCTAGGGTAACCTGTGGTGGCTCTGCCCCTGCTACATCGATGATGCGTTGGTATTGGGAGGTACTGGGGGTAGAGGTCATACAAGGCTGGGGAATGACTGAAACGAATCCGCTTGCAACCTTGTCCAGAAAGGTTGCAAAACGCTCTCACTTAACGCTTTCTGAAAAAGACCAATTCAGTAATATTTCGAAAGCAGGTTTACCTATGCCCGGTCTAGAACTAAAAATTGTTGACGAAAATTGGAATATCCAACCACATGATGGAAAGGAGGTGGGAGAGCTGTTGGTTCGAGGGCCCTGGATTTGTAACAGCTATTTCAATAATCCTCAACCTGACAAATTTTACGAGGACTGGCTTGTAACAGGAGACATAGCGAAGATAGATAATGAAGAGTACCTAATCATTTCAGACCGTTCAAAAGATCTTATTAAATCCGGTGGGGAATGGATATCGTCTATTGATTTAGAAAATCACATTATTGCGTTACCCGGAGTCAGTCAAGCGGCCGTTGTAGCTCAACCCCATCCAAAATGGGACGAACGTCCTGTTGTACTTATCATCAGAGATAAAGACACAAGCTTGTCAGCCGAATCTATCTTGCAGCATTGCCACTTAAATTTTGCTAAGTGGCAGATTCCTGATGACGTTATCTTTTGTCAAGAAATCCCGACAACGTCCACTGGAAAAATCGATAAGAAGGCAATCAGAAAAAACCTGAAAAATGAAGAATACATCCTGCCAGATTTACGCTAGCTCTTTTTAACGCGTATTATCGTGATTGATCATATCGCTTGCTTTTTCGGCAATCATGATCGTAGGAGCATTCGTATTACCCCCGACCAGTGTTGGCATTACAGAGGCATCTACTACTCTCAATGAGGCTAAACCGTGAACTCTAAGCCGATCATCCACGACAGCTAGGTAGTCATTTCCCATTTTACAGGTACCGACTGGGTGATAAATTGTCTCTGCATTTTTTCGCACAAATGAAGCAATATCCTCATCATTAAGAGCACCTTTACTCGCTTCGAATTCCTCTCCTAAGAATGCACTAAAAACTTTTGTCTGAAAAATCTTCCTCGCGACTTTAACTCCCTCTACCAGAGTATCTAGATCAGAACCAACGCTGAGATAATTAGCTTTAATCGATGGATTATCTAAGGGGTTATTAGAAGCAAGCCTGATCTCACCACGACTCTCTGGTCGTAACTGACAAACATGGATCGACAAACCTGGTTCAGTAAATCGTTTACGACCGTGATCATTAAGTATCAAAGGTATAAAATGAAACTGTAGGTCAGGCATTTCCAAATCTTTTCGGCTCTTAATAAAGGCCCCAGCGATACAGCCATTTTCAGTCCCAGGGCCATTACCAAACAGCATATACTGCAATAAAACCCTCACCATATTACTAACCTTTATATATCTAGCGACCGAGAGTTCCGGATCTTTGCAATAATATTGCACCATAATATCAAGATGATCCTGCAGGTTCTGCCCAACCCCTTTCAAAGGATGAAAACAACGAATGCCATGCAGAGCTAAGTCTTCTGGGTTACCAACACCTGATAGTTGCAGTAGCTGGGGCGTTTGCACAGCACCCGCCGAAATAATCGTCTCGCACTCTGCCTTCACATGATATTTCTTACCACGCTTTAAATAGGTGACACCGATCGCTTTTTTACCCTCAAAATCAATACTTAATGCCTTTGCCTCAGTAACGACTGTTAAATTATCGCGATCTAAAATTGGGGAGAGGAAAGCTTGAGCTGCACTGCACCTCCGATTTCCTATTTTTGTTAATTGAAAAGGACCAAAGCCTTCCTGAGTGGCACCATTAAAATCAGCGTTATAGCTATACCCAGCTTCTATACCCGCCTGAATAAAATAGTCATGGCTTGGCAGATTCGCTTTTTCATCCGAAATGTTAAGCTCACCATTAATCCCGTGATAAATGTCCTCACCCCGCTCATTATTAATTGATTTCCTAAAATAAGGGAGGACATCATCATAACCCCAACCTTTGTTACCGAGCTGTCGCCAATGATCATAGTCTCTTGGGTTTCCACGATTATAGATCATGCCATTGATTGAGCTTGAACCACCAAGCCCTTTACCTCTCGGCCAATAAAGGTTTCGTTTATCAAGTTCAGGTTCTGCATCGGTTTGAAAGGCCCAATTAAAGTCACTAGTTGCAATGAGGCGGGCGATCCCTGCAGGCATATGTATGAACGGAGAGGAATCTTTTTTACCCGCCTCTAATAGCAATACTCGAGTCTTGGCCTTTTCAGATAGTCGATTTGCGAGCACACAACCTGCCGAGCCTGCGCCTACGATTATGTAATCGTACATAGACATTTTGTTCCATTTTTTACATGCTATAAAAAGATATCATATGATATCGTCGATTAAAGAGTGTTGTCGCGGCTCATGCCAAAAACTTACTAAATTCATTTTATTTATAGAACGGTTCTCTATGTCTGAATATCACATTGTCGCTTCTACCGCTGAACTTGGTGACGAGGACCAAGTTCACGTTAATGTAAATGGAAGAGATATATTACTCTGTAAGCATGCAGGAAAATATTATGCTATCGACTATTACTGTAACCATGCATTCCTGCCTATGGAGGGTGGGACCATGCAGCATGGCCTTATTACATGTCCATATCATGGAGCAGAGTTCAGTCTCGCAGATGGTTCGGCTCAGGCTGCCCCTGCTTGGGAGGCTTTGACGAGCTATCCTATTCAAGTAACTAATGAATCCATAACCATCGCCGTTACATAATGGAGGAGCTACTATCCGACTTAAGTAGAGTGCTTGATTTAGAGCCCATTGAGGTAAATCTGTATAGAGGGGTGAACGAATACCGAGAATACAAAAGGTTATTTGGGGGGCAGGTTCTAGCACAAGCGTTGAGCGCAGCCTATAGGACAGTGGAAAATCAAAGAATCTGTCATTCCCTCCACGGCTACTTTCTTCGCCCTGGTGACACAGAGCATCCTGTTATTTATCAAGTAGACCGTATACGCACGGGTAAAAGCTTCACGACCCGAAGCGTAAAAGCAATTCAGAAAGGTGAGGCAATATTTAGCATGGATGCTTCGTTCCAAAGTATAGAAGACGGCCTCTCTCATCAAGTAGATCTCGATCAGGTATTTCCGCGAGCTGAAGAATTAGAGGATGATCATGAAGTGGCAAAACGAAAAGGCAAGGCAACCCATTGGTCTCATAGAAAACGTCCGTTCGAAGTGAGGACAATAAAAATAACGCAAGGAGATAGAGGTGCTTCTTGGATCCGCTATCGGCATGAGACTAAGTCGAAGGGAAACCCACAGCATCAATTTCTACTATCGTATGCTTCAGATATGGGATTAATATCTACAGCAATGCTTCCACATAAGGATACTGCTTCCGAAAACATGCACATAGCCAGCTTGGATCACGCTATATGGTTCCATCGAACCTTCTCTGTGTCCGATTGGATTCTATTTGTACGAGAGACTCCCGCGGCAGCTGGTGCGCGCGGCTTTACACGAGGTGCCTTTTATTCTACTGAGGGAGAAATACTTGCTTCAGTCATGCAAGAGGGTCTAATTCGAGTGAGGCCCCAGTGAAGGTAAAAGGTAATCGATTGTAAGCCTTTAAATAGAGGCTACTACTATTTTTGAGGAGGAGTCATGGCAAAGTTAATCATGGTAGAAATCCACAGTAATGGTGTGGCAGATGTCAGACTAAATCGAGTAGAGAAATATAACGCGCTATCGCCAGAGATGTTTGACGCTATTACAGAAACAGGGGAAATGCTAAGTGCGAATAATTCAATACGAGCTATCGTGCTTTCTGGAAATGGCCGGGGGTTCTGTGCAGGACTGGATTTCGATGGCTTTCAAAATATACTGGGAAGTAATAAAAGCTCAATAACAACAAAAAGTTTTGTCTCCGACACAACTCCCGGGAATCCTGCACAAAAAATTAGTATGGTCTGGAAGTGTGCACCTGTACCGGTGATAGCAGCACTACATGGGGTCTCTTTCGGCGGTGGATTCCAGCTCGCATTGGGTGCTGATATCCGTATCGCAGCGCCAGATGCTAAATTTTCGATTAAGGAAGTTGAATGGGGACTAATACCAGACTGCGGGATCACTCAGACATTACGAGAGCTAATACCTATAGATGTTGCTAAGGAATTAACTTTTACAGGCCGGACCTTTGGAGGAGAAGAAGCGCTTCGCCTTGGAATTGTAACGCAGATCAGTGATTCACCTCTGAAGTCAGCTCTGAACATGGCAGAACTTATTGCCACCAAATCACCAAATGCAATTAGGGAAAGCAAAGAGTTATTCGAGGCTACATGGCATGGAACTCGAAATGCTGGACTTGCGCTCGAGGAAAAACTACAAAAGAGGCTTATTGGGAGCCCGAACCAAATAGAGACTGTGAAAGCCAATTTTGAAAAACGATCACCTCAGCACATCGATCCTGAATAAAGTTGCACCCAGGATTGAAAAATTATAGCGTATAATTTTTTTCTAACTCGGACTCCTGTTTTTCTTCAAGAGCGTTCATAGCCTTGATATGCACCTCTATAAGTTCTTCCACAGTTTTGTATCGAAATACCTCCTTACCACGAAAGATACCAATAACTCCGGAAGGATTTTTCGAATAAAATATTCCTGATTTAGCTTTCAATTTTTCACCTGACAAAAACTCGCTCCACAGATTTCTTGAGTAAACAAACCACCTTGATATTTTTTATTGAATGATCAGCGTCGATTAAAAGACCAATAAGTGGGCAATATCTCATCGATAACTAGCCTTGTCTGCTGTATCGTTTCTTTTTCATCACTCGCAATTGGTAACATTACAAACTTTGAGCATCCTGCATCAATATATTGATCAATCCTCTTGACGATATCTTCTGTATCACCAATCACCAGATACTTTGAGGGATCTTTAACTCTTTTGCCTAGTCTTTTCAGCGCGAGTCTTGACTCGAGCTCTCCTTTATTTCCAAACCGAAATGAAAAAGTCGCTCCGTAATGATCTTTATCAATGCTCCGACCTGTTTTCTTTAACGCTTCCTTTATACCGAGAATAACCCTCGCCGATTCCTCTGGTGTTTCAATTCCTCCAAGCCAGCCAGTACCATATCTAGCAACACGCTCAATTGCCTTTTCACTCGAACCACCAATCCATAGCGGGATACTCTGATTAACTGGTCGAGGAGAAATAGTAACATGGTCATACCGAAAGAATTCGCCATTATAACAGATGTCTTCTTCGTGCCAGAGCTTGTGTATAAGTTTCAATACCTCATCTGCCCTTTTACCCCTCCGCTTGGTCGGGGTGCCACTTGCCCTAAAGTCTGCCGAAAAACTACTTCCTAGACCAAAAGCGGGAAGAAGGCGACCCTTACTTAAAACGTCGATCGTGGCAAGCTGCTTCGCGGTTAATAATGGGTCTCGAAAAGCAATAGAAGCCACACTCATACCGAAATGAATAGTCTCTGTTGCGCCCGCTAAAGCGGCCGTGACGGCAATACACTCTAATATTGGGTCCTTAGAAACGAGGCGGTCTGTTTGCCAAATAGAATCGATTCCCCCTCTCTCGCAAAGTTCTACCCAACGCCAATATCCATCAGGACTTTCGAAAGGATACTTTGACAAACCCAAACCCAGACCAATTGTCATAAATTATTCATTTGAAAAATTAATGAGATGTCCCCATTTTAAACAGATCTGTTAGTTAAGTCAGTCAATAACCTATTGGTGAGACTTCAATACATTCGCTGGCGAGATAGTGTAATTATTTGGCCGATATCTATAGACTAGTCTCATGGGAATTTCTTTGGGTAATAGTATGCTAGGTATTCAAGTCTCGAATTCTGTCATAGATTACGCGCTGTCTCTCGGGGCAGACTTCGCCGAATTATTTGTGGAACAAAATCATGTCAACACCATCAGCACTCTTAGTAGCGAGGTACAGGCCGTTAGGTCAGGGATAGACTTTGGTATTGGGATAAGATTGGTTTATCGATATAAGGTGCTTTACGGCTATACTAATCAGATAGAAGAGAATGAACTTAAGCGTATAGTCAAAGAACTCGCTACCAAGGACCGCCGCGATCCTTCAATTCAAAAAACGAATTTTGATTATCGCAAAATAATGGAAGCGCATCCTGCAAAGAAAACGTTGTCAAAAGATGCGTGTATAGAGAGTAAAATTGCTTTCCTTCTCGCTGCAGATCAAAGTGCACGCGCTACAAGCAATATAATCTCGCAGACTAGTGGCTCTTGTATGCAACGTGAGCAACAAATAGAAATCTTTAATAGTGAAGGGTTGCATACAGATGATACTCGACACTATACAAGAGCGAGTCTGACAGCCTATGCGTCAGATGGTATTGAACAGGCAACAGGATCATCCAATGATGGAGGGCTCAGAGGTTGGGAAATCAAGGATGAGATAGATGCTGAAAAAACGGGAAACGAGGCGGCCAGACAGGCTCTGGTTAATTTAAGTGCCAAGGCCTGTCCATCAGGGAGAATGCCAGTAGTTCTCGGTAATGGTTTCGGTGGCGTAATTTTTCATGAAGCCTGTGGACACCTCCTTGAAACTACTGCAGTCGCTAAAAAAGCCTCAGTATTCCATGATCAAATGGGAGAAATGATAGCTAACCCCGTGGTAAATGCCGTAGATGACGGAACATTAACCAATGAATGGGGATCCATAAATATCGATGATGAAGGTCTTGCAACTAAAAAGACACAACTGATTAAGGACGGAAAGTTAACCTCTTTCCTCGCCGACCGATTGGGATCAGCGCAAACAGGGTTTGAATGTACGGGTTCTGGTAGGCGGCAATCCTATCGATTTGCTCCAGCCTCGCGAATGCGAAACACTTTTATTGAACCGGGAGAGACTGATCTTCATGAGATGATTTCCACTATTGATAAAGGAATTTATGCCTCCCATATGGGCGGAGGTTCCGTACAACCTGGTACTGGAGAATTTAATTTTTCTGTCCAGGAAGGTTATTACGTCGAGAATGGCCAAATTCAATACCCAGTAAAAGCCGCAACTTTAATCAATACTGGACCGGCTGTTCTAAAGGAAATATCAATGGTTGGTAAGGATTTTGAACTAGCCTGCGGTATGTGTGGATCCATCTCAGGTGCCGTTCCGACTACGGTTGGGCAACCATCACTTAAGGTAGATGACATCCTTGTCGGTGGTAATGCGTAAATGAATAATGAGCACAGCGCCTCCGCCATCCTTGAGCGTGTAAGAGAAAATGGAGCTGAAGGTGACTTAATAATAGATGAGGGTAAAACTCTCTCTCTTAGAGCGCAAAAGGGAGAACTAGAGGAACATAAGGTTAGCTCAAATCTTATTTTTGGCCTCAGGGTTGTGAAAGAACATCGTGTGGGAACAGCCTATAGTGAAGCATCCAACGAAGATGCCCTAAAGTCAATGGTTAATCAGGCTCTTCTTAATGCTAGCTTTGCAAAAGTCGAGCCCGATGAAAAAATTACAGATATCAGTGGTTCTCTTAAAACTGATGATAAAATCTTGTGTCCCAGTGATATTGTTACTGTTGAAGAAAAAATCGCTTTTACGCTCTCGATGGAGAAAGAACTTTTAGCGAAAGAGAAAATTAAAAATGTTCCATACAATGGCGTGAGTGATTCCATTGTGCAACGCTCTGTTTTCACTACGTCAGGCCTATCTGCGAATTCTAAACAACGCTACTGCAGTGCGACTGCGCATGCGCTTATGGAACATGAAAGAAAGACTGTAATGGAAGGCTCAGGAAGAGTCTCCCGCGAGTTTGGAGAACTTGATTACCGGACAATTGTTGAGGAGACTTATTGTCGATGCTTAGGTCTGCTGGACGGAGAAGCGATACCGACAAAACACTATGATGTAATTCTTGATCAAGAATACCAACCCGCATTATTTAGTACGTTTGCGTCAATGTTTTCTGCACAAACCGCAAAAGATGGAGTAAACCCAATGCGGGATAAAGTTGGGGAAATAATCGCAGATGAGCGACTTAATATAAGCGACAGTCCACATCTAATTGATGGCCTTGGCTATACCCTATTTGATGCTGAGGGAACAAAAACCGAGACTACATCCTTGATAAAGGATGGATATTTGCAAACGTTGGCTCATAACAGCGCCACAGCAAAACATTTTGGCGTGAAGACAACCGGTCATGCAAGTCGTTCTCCCAAATCAACTCTAGGCATAAATCTACATCAGCTACATATAAGTGAAGGAATTGATAGTGAATCAATACTTTATTCAGGTGAATATATACTGATTACTGACTTGGCAGGTCTACACTCTGGTGCTAACCCAATCTCAGGACAATTTAGTTTTGGTGCATCTGGCTATTTAATGACAGATGGTGTTCGTGTTCGCCCAATTCGTAATATAACCATAGCAGGTAACTTCTACGATATGCTTAAGAAAGTCTCAGCCGTTGGTGATCAGCTTTTTTGGAACCAAGGTAGGACCACTGTAATGCCCCACATACGCTTCTCTGACGTCGCAATCTCTGGATCTTAGGTACTTGTAAGATAATAATATTAAGCACATGCCACGAATACTTAGGGATTGTTTACATAGCACATAACACCAATTGGTCTTTAGTGTGTCGTGCTTTTTGGGGTAGCAATCAATCTAAGTATCTTTATCCCTGATCGATCAATCATAGATGGTATCCTTAGACTTATCTTTTCGATCCAAGTGTCGCTTTTGTAAACCTTGTCATAAAGTATTCTAAGCTCCTCTTCGTTTTCAAAACGGCGAGTCCACACATATGTAAGATCGTCTTCAGAACGGAAACTACCTGTTACCACCATACCCAGCGCAACCTGGAAGGGGATTATTGTTTCCTCCATATACTCCACCCACTCGTCCATTTTTCCAGGATAGATTGGATACTGTCTCAGCTCATAAAATGACACTTGCTTCCCTGTTATCCGAAAAGAAACAATGATACTCCTTTTTCAGAACGCAGCCATGTTAAAATCCTACTTCAAATGGTTTTTCCCCCGCACCATAACGTGATAGTTAGCACTTTTGACTTAAAAACCATAGGATGGTATGCTTTAAACCAAATGTTTTTGATAAAGTTTGGATGTTTTACCGTTACACCGTTATTGCGGTGGTACTATTTTTTCTTGGCCTGACCCCGTATAAGAATTACGCAAATCCAACAGACAGACACATACCTTTTTTTAATAGCCAAAGTATCTCACTTGAAATCGATGGCCATTTAACAGAGTCCGTCTGGAAAGAAATTCCTTTTTACGATGATCTTGTGCTTATTCAACCTGACCTCGGGGAACCTGGTCGATATAGTACCCATGTCCGCTATTTCTATACTGAGAAAGGGCTTTATGTAGGCATGCGGAACGAACAACCCAGAGAGACCTTATTAAGAAGGTTGTCCTCTAGAGATGCATGGATTGCAAGAGATAGTATGCAAGTGGTCATCGATCCATCGGGAGAGGGACTCTACGGCTATTGGTTTTCTGTAAGCCTTGGCAACTCAGTATCGGATGGTATCGTGTTACCAGAGCGAAATTATAAAAGAGATTGGGATGGTGCCTGGTACGGGCGCTCACAAATAATAGATGATGGCTGGACAGCAGAGCTTTTCATACCGTGGGGTATTATGGATCTGCCACCAGTCGACTCTCAGAAAGGAAAGATTGGTCTTTATGTTAGTCGCACTCTTGGTCAACTGGGAGAGCGATGGTCGAGCCCCTACCTATCCATGCAGCAAAATCGTTTCTTATCTGCATTTAATATCTATAGAGTGAAAACCCTAAAACCATCCAGAGGAATCAGCGTGTTCCCATATGCCTCAACTGCAATAGATAATATAAAAAAGGATGATAATTACCGTTCTGGGATCGATATATTCTGGCAGCCCTCCTCTTACCTTAAACTGAGCGCTGCTATTAAGCCTGATTTTGGGCAAGTTGAAGCGGATGACGTTGTAGTTAACCTAACGACATTCGAGACGTTTTTCCCAGAAAAGAGGTTATTTTTTCTAGAGAGCCAAGCACTTTTTTCTACGTTCAATCGCAAAGGTTCCTCCACCACAATGCTAAACACTAGAAGAATCGGTTCAAACCTGAGCTCTCGTCAAGGTACTCCAGATGATCTCACCGGTGTGTCAGAATTCGATAAGGAAAAACCGGTAGAGTTACTAGGTGCAATCAAGATGACAGGACAAGTCGGTTCTGTCCGCTATGGAATTCTGACTGCTAAGGAGGATGATACTGACGTCCAAGTAGAAAATTCGTCAAATACTACTCTAGCTGGACGCGATCTGGGTATCGCTCGCGTTATTTACGAAGATACTAGAGGTAATGGCCGTCGATCCTTGGGCTGGCTAGGGGCAATGGCTTCTCATCCAAATCGTAGCGCAGTAACGCAGGGTATTGATGCTCATCTCTTATCCGATGATGGTCGACTTAATTTAAGCGGCCAAATTATGATGAGTGACTTGGAGAATTCAATTGGTTACGGCCTAAGATCGCACATACAATTTTCGCCAGAAAATGGCAAAACCCATCGAATTGGTGTGGACTATTCTGACCGAAACCTAAACCTCAATGATCTTGGATATCTTAAACGGACAGATGAGATAGGACTAAGCTATCAATACGAGCTAGAACAAGTCGATATACCAGGATTGCGTGAAAGGGAATCTGAAATACATATTCGGTACAGGCAAAATCTCGATCACGAGAGGATAGGCAGCGATTTCTTCCTGAAAAGAAAGTGGAAATTCAGTAATAACAACGACATCTCACTAGCCTTATTGTACCAACCGGAAACCGTGGACGATCGAAAAAGCCAGGGCTTTGGCAGCTTTAAACGCGCATCGGGATTGTCTACTGGAAGCCAATGGAAAAGTGATAGTTCGAAGAAAATATCCTACGAACTAGATTATTGGCTGCAACAAGCATCAGAGGGAGGGTATCGGAAACAAATCAAGAGCCGCATAACTTTTCGACCTTCCAGTAGCTACAGTTTGAGTCTTCGAGCAAATTATGTGAAACAAGATTCGTGGCTTCTGCATGATGGCGAAGGTAAATTCACTACCTATGAGGCAGAAGAATGGAGTCCTTCTATTGTATTTAATGCTTTTTTTACTGCTCGCCAACAACTTCAGCTTAGATTTCAGTGGATAGGTATAAAAGCGCATGACAGAAAATATTGGAACTTATCTTCCGACGGAGAATGGTTAAATGAAGTTTCTCGTCCCGAGAATGACAGCGAAGATAGTTTCACTATTAGCAATGCCACCTTACAAGCTCGCTATCGATGGGAGTTAGGGCCACTATCTGACCTTTTCATTGTTTATAATCGAGGCGGAAATGTATATCTGGATGAAGCCTCTGATGGATTTGAATCATTATTGGGAGATTCACTTAACGAACCGGATACTGAGCTTCTTGTAATGAAACTTCGCTACCGGTTCTCACCTAATTAGTTATTGAAAGCCTTCGACTCGCCGCACTGAATCCTTCCAAAACCTGTGCATTGCGTTTTTCATATCGTCCATCATCACATAAAGTAATGGCAAGATTAATAAGGTGATAATCGTTGAAAAAGCTAATCCCCCTATCAGCGTCCTTGCCATCGGAAAATAGGCTGGACCAACGCTGCCAATCCTTACCTCACCAATTGCAAGTGGCAACATTCCCGCTGTCGTAGTACACACCGTCATAAGAATAGGCCTTAGTCGCTGGCGACCACTCGCAACAATTGCTTCTATACGATTCATTCCATCTGAGCGTAATTGAATAATCCGATTTAACAGTACAATCCCGTTATTGACCACAATACCTGCAAGCAGCAACATGCCCGTTAACGCTAATGCGGTCATTGTGGTACCAGTTAACCACAGAGTCCAAAAAGCGCCCACTGCAGAAAACCCTATTGCGAAAATGACACAGGTCGGAAACAAAACTGACTCAAATAAGGCCGCCATCAACATATAGATCAATACCACTGCAACAATAAAATTAATGATCATATCCCTAGTATCTTTACTATCGCGCTTGAATTCCTCTCCCAATTGCCAGCCGTACCCAGGCGATAGTTGATAATTATTCATCACATTATTAATAACTTCCTTTACAACTTTAGGGGTTTCATTATTGCGAGTTCCAAAATTGAGATTAAGCGAGGTCTCCCGATTCTGTCGTTTTATCATTCTAACTGTATTCTCAAATGAAATATCTGCAATTGTCTCTAGAGGCACCGTAGTACCTGCAGGAACGAATATAGGAAAACGTTTTAGCATCTCTATATCAGCGTCTTCTCGTCCCTCTAACTCGAGCAAAATGCTAAGTTCTTTACCCTCATCGATAAACCCTCGACGCATATTACGACCACTAAGTCCTGCTGATATTGCCTCCGATACCTCTCTAGCATTCAACCCTAAACTTTCTGCTTGCTCAGACCGCAACTTAATCACAATCTCACTCCGATTTGATTCACCATCATGCTGAACATTAGTTAATATCGGGTTCTGTTCAAACAAGGTAACGAGGTCATCTCCAACACGGAGGAGCTCTTCCATAGAATCACCAGTAAGTCTGATCCCAAGACCCTCACTGTTTCTGCCGCGACCACCAAAACCACGGCCCTTGCTAGCGAACCACATCCGAATATCTGGTTTTTCAGGAAGATTTTCTCTAATCATATTTTGTATCGCAGCTGGTGCTAAAGAGCCTTCGTTATCTAGACTAATCTTTATATCCCCACGATCGGTGTCATAGGAAGAAAAAATATTTTCGATTTCAAAGCGCTTCTTATTTGTGAGGAGATAATCTTCTACGCGGTCAATATATGCTTCAATATATTCTATATCTGGGGAACCATTGACGCGCATCTCAAGGGTTATTCTTGGGCTTTCTTGCTCAGGATTCATGTCGACATTTACTTTTTGATAGGCAAACCAACCACTATATGCTATCGCGATTACAATCAGGAAACTTAGCAAACGATGGTTAAGCGTGGAACGAACCAATCGTTCATAGTATCGCGCAATACCATCAATGATAGGATGCCCTCTCTCTTCCTTGGGGAGACTAATTCTAGCCATAGCAGCAGGGACTAAGGTCTGAGCAATCAGAAGCGAAGCTATAAGAGCACTACAAAGAGGTATCGCCACATTTTGTTGCATTGTCGCAATTCCTGGATTGCTCGTCATAAATGAAGGGACAAAGACAATTACTGTTGTAAGAGTCCCGGCCAATATAGCCAGACCAACTTCTGATGTACCTTTGTCGGCGGCTAATCTTGGATTCGTGCCAATATCACGACGTCTCAATGAAATTGCCTCGGATACTACAACGCTATTATCTACCAATAGCCCAATCGTGAGCATTAAGCCCACGAGCGACAATATATTCAGAGTGGTGCCTGAAAAATACATTACACCCAGCGTGGCACATAATGAAAGTGGCACCGTCATTGCAACCAGGAGTGATATTTTTACTTGACGAAGAAACAGAAATAACACAATTAGCGATAACACCCCCCCCAGAAAACCGCTATCGCGAAGATTTGTTACGGACGTTATCACGATCTCTGCCGTACTATCCAAAGGATAAAAAGTTGTATTAGCAAGCTGCTTGTCTTGCTTAATGAGATCCATCTTAGAAGAGATAGCGGAAGAGACAGCAACCAGATTGGCTTCCGGTAATTTATATACTGAGATACCAAGAGATGCTACGCCATTAGCTTTTCTACGATTATTATCCTCATCGGGTTTAAGTTTAACAGTAGCAAAATCTTGCAATACCAAGCCAGTATCATTCATTGGCAAAGAGCGAATCTCTTCTAGAGATTTATATTCGCCCATCGGATACACTCGAAATTGAGTCTTTCCAGAATCAATTGTGCCAGCTGACAAATAAAAATTTTCTTGCTGCAATCGACGTTGAATATCTTTAAGGTCAAGGTTATGAGCCTCTACTCGACCTGGGTCTACAGATATGCGGATATTGTTCTGAACAGTCCCATAAAGACTTACTGAACTTACGCCGGGAAGGCGCTCAAGTTCCGATCTTACCTTCCGATCTAGAACATCAAACGCTTGATCCTTACTCAAGTCTTCAGTAACTATTAATAAGTTAAGTACCGGTGATTCGTTCGAATCCCAGGAGTTCATTTCAATCCTCTCCATATCAGCAGGCAAGAGATAGCGAATATTTTCAACTAATTCCTTCGCCTCTATTCGCTTTCCGTTTGAATCTTGGTCCATATCAAGCAGCATACCCACACGAAGTGATCCTGCTCGGGTGTAACTAAACTGCCGCTCTACACCAGCCATTGTCGAAAGAATTTCTTCCACAGGACGAGTAATATTTTGTTCAATTTCTCGTGGCGTTGCTGGATAATTAATACTCATTCCAATATATGGCGATTCGTTTTCAGGAAAGTCCTCGATAGGTAAATTGAAGGCGGCAAATAATCCAATAATGGCCAAACCAATAAATATCATTACCACAGTAACTGGTCTTCTAATGGATAGCCTTGAGATCATCACGACTGAGGATCCAACGCAGCACCGTCCAATCTCCCTCGGTTTATAACTTTTCGGTCAATCAAGTCATACACCACAGGAATGATGATCAGTGTTAGAAAAGTGGAAACAAACAAACCACCAATCACGGTAATTGCCATCGGTGTTCTCAGTTCCGATGCTTCTCCCATACCAATTGCCATAGGCAACAAACCCAAGATTGTAGTCAAAGTTGTAATCATGATTGGACGAAGACGCTGGTTTGCACCCTCGACAATTGCCTGCCTCTTAGTCATACCTAATTCACGAAGCTGATTCACGCGATCAATCAATACGATCGCATTATTCACTACGATCCCAACCAGCAGAATCAGCCCAATGAACACCACGACAGAAATACTCGTACCGGTAAGCGCCAGACCAAAAATTGCGCCTACAGCAGCTAAAGGGATGGTAAACATTATAATAAATGGATGTAGCAAGGATTCAAACAAAGATGCCATCACTAGATAGACCATAATCAAAGCCAATAAAAGTGCGAATCTTAAAGATTTAAACGAAGCTTCCATCTCTTCATTTTGCCCACCCACTCGACTAATTACACCTCTAGGATGCTCGATAATAGAAAGCATTTCTTGCACTTCATTGGCTGCTACACCGAGATCACCATCAAGAACATTGGCACTCACTAGCGCTACACGTTGCTGTCCTATACGTTGAATATCAACCGGGCCTATATCTGTGTAAATATTAGCAACGGTCGATAATCTTACGTCTCGCTCACTAAGGGGATTTATCACCATGTTTTCAATATCTTCTATAGAATCACGGTCTTTATCATCCAGCCGCACACGAATATCAATCTTTTTATCCTGCCAAGTAAATTCGGTAGGGACATCGCCCTTAAGCTTATCAACAACAAGACTCGCAACCTGAGGTACCGAAAGACCAAACGTAGCAGTGCGCTCACGATCAAACTCAATCTGAATCTCTGGATAACCAGATCGCATAGAGGACTCTATATCTCTAAATATCCGTGATTCATTCATATACGTAACTAATTGGTCTGCGACTTTCTTTATCTCAATCAATTCAGTACCTGCGACTTCAATCTCTAAGGGGGTAGAGAAAGAAAAAAGTTGAGGGCGACTAATTGCATATTCCGTTGCAGGAATATCTGCAAGATTATCTCTAAACAAGTTCATAACAAGCTCTTCATCTTCGATATTGCTATCTGGGCTCATGACTACATTTAGCTCACCGATATTCTCACCACCGCCAACAGAAGAAGCATCTAGACGACCTCCGGTACCTGCAATAGCATATGTCTTATCTATAACATCTCTCTGATTAAGTGCTGTTTGTAAATCGCGTAAAATCCTATCCGTCTTTTCTAGCCTTGTTCCTGGCTCCGTTTCTAACTTAACTGAAAATTCTCCTTGAGAAAGCGGCGGAATCAACTCGAGAGATAGTGTGGGTACCAGAAAGAGACTGCCAATAAATGTCGAGGCGGCAAATAAAATAGTGATGATCCTATGCTTCAACGATAACTTTAGTAATGCGCCATAGTACTTTGCAAGCTCCTCATAAACTCTGTCAAAGCCATCTAGAATAGGTCTACCTAAAAAGCTCAATAAAACCGTTAACTTCCTAACAAGGACCATAATGATTATTAATGAGAACCGTGGTAATTCAACAAAAACAAGACGGAAAGGAAGAGTAAGTCGACTTATCCATAAGGACGAATGAGATTCAGAAGCGGCATCATAGTGAGATTCACGCCCACCAATTGCTGATAACATTGGTATTAAAGTGAAAGCCAGTATTAGCGACGCAGTCAGCGCAAATGTTACGGTCATCGCTTGGTCTTTGAACAATTGCCCTGCAATACCATCTACAAAAACAAGGGGCAAAAACACCGCAATAGTAGTTATCGTGGAAGCAAAAACTGCACCACTGACTTCTGATGCACCTTTACTAGAAGCCTCCTCCAACGGTTCACCCATTTCTCGATGACGCCAAATATTTTCTAGTACCACGATTGCGTTATCCATCAACATACCTACGGCGAGCGCAATACCGCCTAGACTCATAACATTCAAACTGATCTCATCAAGATCCATTAATGCAAAAGTGGCCAAAACTGATATGGGAATTGTCGTTGTAATAATGAGCGTGCTACGTAGATCCCTTAGAAAAAGAAATAAAACTAGAACGGCTAATGTGGATCCGATTACTGCAGCAGTTTTTACTTCATCAATGGCAGCACTAATAAAAGTCGACTGATCATATATAGTGACGAGATTGAAGGTTTCTGGTAACTGTTTTTGAATATCGTCCAGTCTTTCGTGAATGTTTTCAGCAACAGCGACGGTATTTGAATCACCCTCTTTGTAAAGGGAAATCTCGATTGCCTCTCGACCATTGACGCGCATTATTGAATCGCGATCTTTTTGGTCTTCTTTTACTTTAGCAACGTCACGGAGACGTAATAATCGCGGACCATCCTGAAAGACAATAGTATCTCCAATATCCTTCATAGAAGTGAACTGATTCACGGTGCGCACGAGATATTCCTGTGTACCATCGACCAAACGCCCACTAGAGAGATTTACATTAGTATTCTGTAGGCGCTGGCCGAGCTCCTGTATACTAATACCCAAAAGAGCCAGCCGCTCTTGGTCAACATGAACAGCGATTTCATCTTCGTAGCCACCACCTATGATCACCGCGGCAACGCCCTCAACGGGGTCTAACCGACGTTTCAAGTAATCGTCTGCGAATCGACGTAATGCCTGCAAATCATAAATCGGATCAACTGAAGTATCTGTGCGGGTTAGTGCGAGACGAAATATGGGGTCTAGGTTTGGATTCAGTCGCAGTAAAGAAGGACGGGCAACATCTAAGGGTAGGTTCACAAGATCTAATTTTTCCCGCACCTCAATAGATACAAGATCCATCTTCGCGCCCCAAATAAACTCGAGTACGACATCCGATCTACCAGCCGCCGAAATTGAGTGCATTTTCCGCAGTCCATTGATCGTTCCAACCCGCTGTTCAATGCGACGTGTGATCTGTTCCTCTACTTCTGAGGGTGCAGCACCATCAAAATCTGTCCGGATCGTAAGTGTTGGATAACTTAACTCTGGAAGCAAATTAAGACCCAAACGATCTAGGGAGATCGAGCCAAATAATACTATCGCTGAGACGGCCATAGCCACTGTCACCGGACGCCTAATAGATCCGGAAATTATTCCCATTGTCGTAGGACCTTCGTTATAGCGATACTATGCGTACGAGTGCTTTGTCGCGCATACCGCCCTGCCCAGTAACTACCACCTGATCACCTTCAACCAGCCCATTCAGAACCTCAACCTTGTCTCCCATCACGTAACCCAGAACAACTACCTGCCGAATTGCGCGACCAGACCTAACAACGAATACTGTATTTTCACTCTTCTGTGTTACCACAGCATTTCTTGCAACAAGTACCGCATTCTCTTTGGTATCGTAACGAATTCTTATTCGCGCAAACATTCCTGGTTTCAACCTATTACTTTGATTTTCAAGAGATACGGTTACTCTAAAGGTGCCGGTACTAGGGTCCACTTCGGGGGAAACACGATCTACAATACCTTTGAATTCCGAACCGTCTACGGCATCTACTGAAGCAATAGCTAATTGTCCCGCCCTAAGTTTGAGCATTTCTTTTTCAGGAACATTAATTGTAGCCTCAACGATAGCCGCCCGCTTGATTTCAAAAGCTTGGTCACCTGACCTCAGGGTATTACCCAGTTTAATATACCGCGTTGTGATGAAGCCTTCGATGGGGGCTTTAATTGTTGCTTCTTCTAGTTCATATAACTGAAGATTCAGTGAAGCCCTTTCGCTTTCGAAGCTGAACAGAGCTTGATCATAAGCATCAGAGGAAATCATCTTACCCTCATGAAGCTGCTTGGCTCGCAAGTAGGCCCTCTCCAAACTTTCAAGATTTTTCCTAGTTCTGGCGACCTCAAGCTCAAGGCGCCGCGTATCTAACTGAGCCAAAGGCGCGCCCAGTGAAACATCGTCACCCTCCTCTACAAACAACTCTTTTACAACACCTTCAGTACGCGCTACCACTGACGCTTCCTCTTCTGCTTGGAGAGATGCAGAAGAAGCGTAAAAAGCATCTACCCGACCAATTGTCACCTGAGCTACCGCAACAGGGATTGGTCGATCTCTAAACTGCGCTGCAGTTTTGGCACTCCTTTCAATCTTTTTATCTTGAGGGCTAGATTCCGACTTCTTTCGATTCTGTTCACCAGGCGACCTCTCCTTACCAAAATCACTTTGAGCCTTCATGATTTGCTCAAGCGGAAGTCCCTCGCAAACGACCTTCCCCAAATCAACTCGAGACATTCCTAACTCTCTCGCTTTACTAGCAACAGCCTTACGGGATTCTTTCGCAGCACTACATATTTGCTCCGAACGAGTCGCTTCGACCGCAACTTGATCACCCGTTTTTGCGCAGCTGACGAATACGCATGCCAGTAGCACTCCGAGAGCGAATTTTCCCATTTCCCTGCCCATATTAATTTTAAGTAGACGAAAAGCTTTTTCCGAAGGGGTAAGTATAGCCTGAAATGGCGGGGACGCTGGTCAGGGTATAGTCAGCGATTGACTTTATTATCTTGACGCGCCGAGCACCTTTGGCATTTGATTACCAAGTTAGAAAAGAGTCTCTGTCACCAATGGCTCTAACCGGTATAGACAGGTAGATAGCATGGCGAGTAACGCCTAATCCTTCACCGGAACCCACTACTGTAATCCTAATCATC
>MDTB01228558.1_pt1 | contig 67755 bp, 64 predicted proteins | sample 811161 | NCBI WGS metagenome assembly MDTB01 (sample SAMN05326650, study PRJNA326480) | marine metagenome | isolation source: seawater | place: Mediterranean Sea | collected 2009
AGAAAAATGGTGGATATCAATAGCAGACTCAGATGTAATTCTATTTGCAAAGGGCTTAGCTATAGGTAAAAATTTTGATGTAGAAATTGTAGAACCTAATGTTGATATTATGGCTGTTCAAGGACCAAAATCATTTAAATTAATGGAAAAAGTTTTTGGTGAAAAAATTACAAAATTAAAATTTTTTGGTTTTGATTATTTTGATTTTAAGGGAAAAAAACATTTGATTGCACAGTCAGGTTGGTCAAAACAAGGTGGATATGAAATTTATGTTGAAAATACAAAATCAGGTTTAGAATTGTATGATCATCTTTTTGAAGTGGGAAAAGAATTTAATATTAAACCAGGATGTCCAAACCTTATTGAAAGAATTGAAAGCGCCTTGCTATCTTATGGAAACGATATGGATAATGGTGACAATCCACTTGAATGTGGTTTTGAAAAATATGTAAATTTAGATTCTGATGTAATTTTTTTAGGAAAAGAAAAATTAAGAAGAATTAGATCAGAAGGAATTACAAGAAAATTAATGGGCGTTCAAATTGATACTAAAGAAATAAGCTTAGTAAGCACTATAGATATTAAAGATGACAAAGATAACAAAATAGGAGAGCTGAGATCTGCTTGCTATTCACCACATTTTGGAAAAGTTATTGGTATAGCTATGTTGCATAAACCATTTTGGGAAAGCTCACAATCTATCAAAATTGAGATAAATAAGAGTACTTTTAACGGAAAAGTTTGCGATTTACCTTTCATCTAGTATAAAAGTTATTAGTTAACATGAATATAGCAATTGTAGGAGCAACAGGCAATGTTGGAAGAAAAATGCTTGAAGTATTGGAGCAAAAAAAACTTCCAATTAATAAATTATATTTAGTAGCATCATCGAGAAGTGCTGGGAAAAAATTAAATTTTAATGGGAAAGATTATGAAGTTTATAATCTAGAAACTTATGATTTTTCTAAAGCAGATATTACATTCTTTGTGGCAGGAAGTTATATATCAGAACAGTATGCTGAAAAAGCTGCAAAAAATTCAATTGTAATTGATAGTTCAAGTTTTTTTAGAATGGACCCTGAAGTTCCACTTATAGTACCTCAGGTAAATGCAATAGATTTAAAAAATTTGAAAAAAAATATAATTTCAAATCCCAATTGTTCTACAGCACAACTTGTTATTGTTCTTAAACCTTTACATGATTTATTTAAAATAAAAAGAGTTATAGTATCTACATATCAGTCAGTTTCAGGAGCTGGAAAAGTACCTATGGATGAGCTGATAGAACAAACAAAATTATTTTTAGATAAAAGAAAGATAAAATCTAAAAACTTTACAAAACAAATAGCTTTTAATGCAATTCCGCATATAGATAGTTTCTCTAATGATGGTTATACAAAAGAAGAACTAAAGATGATTAATGAGACTAAAAAAATTTTAGATAAAGAAATAGAGTTGACAGCAACTTGTGTTAGAGTTCCAGTTTTAGTTTCTCATGCCGAAACAGTAAACATTGAATTTGAAAAAAATTTTTCTTTAGAAGAGGTTAAATTAGCTTTATCAAATTCAGAGGGCTGTATAGTCAATGATAAAAGAGAAGATGGTGGCTATATGACACAATTAGAAGCAGAAGGAAAAAATGATACATACATATCTAGAATTAGAGAAGATAAGACTAAAAAAAATTCTTTAAATCTTTGGATAGTTTCAGATAATTTGCTTAGAGGGGCAGCTCTTAATGCAGTAGAAATTGCAGAAACTTTAATAAAAAATAATAATTATGGAAAAAAATAATCCTCTATCACCACATATTCAAATTTATAGCTGGCATCTATCTTCTTTAATCTCAATCTCAAATAGAATTGTAGGTGTTGTAAATTTAATTGCCCTTGTAGTGATTTGTCTTTGGATATTTTTGCTTTTATTTGGTGAAACTAAATATGATTATATAAAATTTTTTTTACAATCATACTTTGGTAAGTTTTTTATAATAGCTTTAAGTTGGTCATTTAGTTTTCAAATCTTAAGTGAAATAAGACATTTGATTTGGGATTTAGGATATGGATTTGAATTAAAAACTGCAAAAATAAGTGGGATTTTAGTAATTTGTGGTTCTTTTATTTTAGCTGTCATAATTTATTTATTAGGGAAACAACTTGCTTGATATGAATACACCTACAAAAAAATGGATATTTTTAAAATTTAGTTCGGTATTGCTTATTCCATTAATGGGGTGGTTTATTATTAATTTAGTATCAGTATTTGATAAAGATTATTTTGAAATAGTGCAATTTTTTGCTCAACAACCATCAAAGTTTTTATTTTCTTTATTTCTAATAGTTGCATTTTTTTACTTTTCACTAACTATAAGTGAAATATTTGAGGATTATATTCATGATGAAAAAATCAAAAGTGTCGCAAACAAAGCACTTTATATTTTTGCTATAATAATGCCTTTAATTACAATTATGATTATACTTAGCTTTACAATATGAATTCTTATAAAATTATTGATCATGAGTACGATGTAGTAGTTCTTGGAGCTGGAGGATCAGGTTTGAGAGCAGCAGTTGGTTTATCTGAAGTAGGCTTAAAAACTGCTTGTATATCAAAAGTATTTCCTACAAGGAGTCATACGGCTGCAGCTCAGGGTGGTATATCGGCTGCATTAGGAAATATGGGTGAGGATGATTGGAGATGGCATATGTATGATACTGTTAAAGGTTCAGACTGGCTAGGAGATCAAGATTGTATTGAGTATCTTTGTAAAGAAGCACCCAGAGCAGTAATAGAATTAGAAAAATATGGAGTTCCATTTAGTAGAACAAAAGATGGAAAAATTTATCAAAGACCTTTTGGGGGAATGACTAAAAATTATGGTAATGAACCAGTACAAAGAACTTGTGCTGCAGCAGATAGAACGGGTCATGCTATACTTCATACTCTTTATGGACAAGCATTAAAACATAATACAGAATTTTTTATTGAGTATTTTGCATTAGATTTATTAATGAAAAATGGAGAATGCAAAGGTTTGATTGCTTGGAATTTAAATGACGGAACTATTCATAGATTTAGATCTCATATTACAATAATTGCCACTGGTGGTTATGGAAAAGTTTATTACTCTGCAACTTCAGCACATACTTGTACTGGTGATGGAAATGCAATGATATTAAGAGCTGGATTGCCTTTGCAGGATATGGAGTTTGTTCAATTTCATCCAACTGGAATTTATGGTCATGGAACATTAATATCAGAAGGTGTTAGAGGTGAAGGTGGTTTTTTGCTTAATTCTAAAGGAGAAAGATTTATGGAACGTTATGCTCCTAAAGCAAAAGATTTAGCTTCAAGAGATGTTGTCAGTAGATCAATAGCAATTGAAATAAATGAAGGAAGAGGAGTAGGCAAAGAAAAAGATCATGTACATCTTCACTTAAGTCATTTAGATCCAAAAGTTATTGAAGAAAGACTGCCAGGAATTTCAGAGTCATCAAAACTTTTTGCTAATGTAGATGTAACAAAAGAACCAATACCTGTTGTACCAACCGTTCACTATAATATGGGTGGTATTCCAACAAATTATAAAGCAGAAGTTTTAACAGTCAATGGATCGGAAAAAACTGTTGGTGGACTCATGGCAATCGGAGAGGCGGCGTGTGTTTCTGTTCATGGAGCTAATAGACTTGGTTCAAATTCGTTGATAGATCTAGTAGTATTTGGAAGAGCTGCAGCTAAAAGGGCTGCTGAACTTATAAAACCAGGATCTTCACACGAAGAAATTTCAGAATATGAAACAGAAAAGTGTTTACAAAGATTTGATAAATTGAGAAATGGAAATGGAACAAATGCAACTGCAGAATTAAGATTAAAAATGCAAAAAACAATGCAATCCAAATGTGCAGTTTTTAGAACTGACAAAACCCTTAAAGAAGGTGTTAATGAAATTAGAAAAACATTTGATGGAATGGAGTCTATATCAGTAAAAGATAAATCTTTGATTTTTAATACCGATTTAGTAGAAACTTTAGAATTTGATAATTTAATAAGACAAGCAATTACTACTATGGACTCGGCTTTTCACAGAAAAGAAAGTAGAGGAGCTCACGCAAGAAATGATTTTCCTAAAAGAGATGATAAGAACTTTATGCAACACACACTTTCTTGGTGCAACGGTAAAGATACAAAAATTGAATATAGGCCAGTTCATAACTCAACTTTAACAAATGATGTTCAATATTTTCCACCACAGGAAAGGATTTATTAATGGTTCAAATAAATTTGCCTGAAAATTCAAAAATTAAAAAGGGTAATTATTATAAAGATTTAACTAAGTCAAAAAATATTAGAAAAGTTAATATTTATAGATGGGACCCTTCTTTAGGAGAAAACCCAAGAATAGACACATACGAAGTAGACATGGATAATTGTCCATCAAAAGTATTAGATATATTAAATAAAATTAAAAATGAAATAGATCCATCATTGGCTTATCGTAGATCTTGTTCACATGGAGTATGTGGTTCTTGTGCAATGAATATGGATGGTAAAAATGGTTTAGCTTGCACAAAAGCACATGCAGAAATTAAAGGAGATATAAATATATACCCACTACCACATTTAAAAGTTAAAAAAGATTTAATTGGAGATTTAAGTATTTTATACAAACAATATGAGTCAATACAACCATGGCTTAAAACAAGCAAAAAGATAGAAAAGTCAGAAATTTTTCAATCTAGAGAAGATAGGTCAAAATTAGACGGGGCATATGAATGCATAATGTGTGCATGTTGTTCTACTTCTTGCCCAAGTTATTGGTGGAATGGTGATAAATATCTTGGGCCGGCCGTATTACTTCAAGCTTATAGATGGATTATCGATAGTAGAGATGATGAGAGAAAAGAAAGATTAAAAAAAATTGCTGACGAATTTAAATTATATCGTTGCCACACAATAATGAATTGTACCAATTCTTGTCCAAAAGGATTAAATCCAGCCAAAGCTATTGCTGAAATAAAAAAGATGTTAGCTTCTACTAATTTTTAAAAAATTTTTTTTTTAAATTTAGATTTAAGATAAGATTGGAATTGTAAACTCTGGACCAGCATTATCTTCAGACCATGTTACAGTTGCAGTTTTTAATTTAGTGTAAAATCTCACTCCCTCAGGTCCATGCATTGAGTGGTCTCCAAATAACGAACGTTTCCAACCACCAAAGCTATGATAAGCAACTGGAACTGGAATAGGAACATTTACTCCAATCATTCCAATTTTTGCATTTTCAGTAAAATGTTTAGCTATATTACCACTTTTAGTAAAAACTGCTGCTCCATTCCCTAGTTCATGATTATTAACTAATTTTAATGCATCTTCATATGTTTCAGTTGTCATCATACTTAAAACTGGTCCAAATATTTCTTCTTTATAAATTTTCATATCAGGTTTAACATTTTCAAAAATGGTTGGGCCAACAAAATAACCTTTTTCGTAACCTTGTTTTTTAAAATTTCTTCCATCAGTAAGTAACTTTGCTCCTTCTTTTTCTCCAGTATCTATGTATCCAAGAACTTTTTCAAAATGAGCTTTATTATTCAAAGGCCCAAAATCACTTTTTTCATCAGTGTATGGTCCAACATTTAATTTAGATGTTTTTTCTAATAATTTTATTTTTAAAGTTTCAGCAGTTTTTTTTCCAACACACACAGCAACTGAAATTGCCATACATCTTTCACCTGCAGATCCAAAAGCTGATCCAATAATAGCATCAGTTGTCTTGTCAACATCTGCATCAGGCATGATAACCATATGATTTTTTGCTCCACCAAGAGCTTGAACTCTTTTATTATTTTTTGTGCCTGTATGATATACATATTCAGCAATTGGTGTTGAACCTACAAAGCTAACTGCTTGAACATTTTTGTTTTCTAGTAAAGTGTCAACCGCTTCTTTGTCTCCATTGACTACATTCAAAACTCCTGCTGGTAAACCAGCTTCTATTGCTATTTCAGCCAATTTCATAGGACAACTAGGATCTTTTTCAGATGGCTTTAAAACAAATGTATTTCCACAGGCTACAGCTACTGGAAACATCCACATAGGAACCATAGCGGGAAAATTAAAAGGGGTAATTCCAGCACAAACACCAAGTGGTTGGCGAAGTGTATGAGAGTCAACATTTGTTCCAACACTAGAAGAATGTTCTCCTTTTAAAGAATCAGTAATACCAGTTGCGTACTCGACGACCTCGATTCCTCTTTGAATAGAACCCTTGGCATCTGGAATAGTTTTCCCATGTTCTTGAGAAACCATTACAGCTAATTCCTCCATGTTATTTATTAACAAGTCTTTATATTTTGATAAAATTCTTGCTCTATTTATTGGAGTAGTTTTTGACCATTTTATAAATGTTTTAGCAGAATTTTCAATAGCTAATTCTACAGTTGCTTTGCTTGCTAGTTCAACTTCCGCTATCTGTTCACCAATTGCTGGATTAAAGATTGGTCCTTTTCTAGATTTATTATCACTAAATTTTTTTCCATTTATGAAATGAGCTATTTTTTTCATTTAATACCTTTAAAATATAATTTGACCGTATACTAAGTAATTTTTCTTTGCAATCCAATATTCTTTATAATATCTCTTCATAATAATATTTTTAAGATATGAAAAAAATTGGTCTTTTTGTTATAATTTTTTATTTTTTGATTTGTACTCAAATTGTTAAAGCTAATTCTATCACTCCACTAAAAGTATATTTAGAAAATAAAGATATTAAAGATGGTACTACTCAAATTTTTTTATTAAAAAGATGTAGTGCAGTTTATGCGTATGCATCAGCTATTATTAAAAAAAAGGATTTAATAAATTCAGAAAACTTCATAGAAATTGCGAATAACTTATTACTTAAAGCAGTTGAACTTATGATTGTTAATGAAAAAATAAAATTGGAAGATGCTTCAAAAAAAGCTGAAATAGAAAGAAAAAAATTATTTCAAAGTTATATAATCGATGGTAAAAAAAACTGGGAAAAGAATGGATCACATTTTAAAGGATCATATATATCTGAAGATATGTTAATCTGCTCAAAATTGGGTGAAGAAAAATAGATAATTGTTTAAAATCTTGTTGAATAATTTTTTAATTATTAATAAAACATAATCTTATAATGAAAAAAAAAATTGCTTTAATAGGCGCAGGACAAATTGGAGGAACTTTAGCACATTTAATTGGTTTAAAAGAGCTAGCCAATGAAGTTGTGTTATTTGATGTAGCTAGTGGAATAGCTAAAGGTAAAGCTTTAGATATTTCTCAATCATCTTCAATAGATGGTTTTGATGTTAAATTTTCTGGCACAGATAATTATGAAGATATTAAAAGTTCTGATGTTATTATTATAACTGCAGGAGTTCCAAGAAAACCAGGAATGAGTAGAGATGATTTATTAGGTATAAATCTGAAAATTATTAAACAGGTAGCAGAAGGTATTAAAAAAAATTCACCTAATGCTTTTGTTATATGTATAACAAATCCTTTAGATGTAATGGTTATGGCATTTCAAAAATATTCTGGTCTACCGGCTAAAAAAGTAGCAGGTATGGCTGGAATTTTAGACAGCTCAAGATTTAAATTATTTTTATCTTTAGAGTTGGGTGTTCCAATAAAAAAAATAGAAGCAATGGTAATGGGTGGCCACGGAGATACTATGGTTCCCTTACTAAGATTCACGAAAGTTGAAGGCAAACCATTATTAGATTTAGTAAAAGAAGGTAAAACAACTATAGAAAAACTTGAAAGTATTAACCAAAGAACAAGAGATGGGGGAGCTGAAATAGTTAGATATTTAGAAAAAGGTTCAGCATATTATGCTCCAGCAGCTTCTGGTGTCCAAATGGCAGAAGCATATTTAAAAGATAAAAAAGAATTACTCCCTTGTGCTGTTCAACTAAATGGCGAATATGGAGTATATAATTTTTATGCAGGTGTTCCAGCAATAATTGGAAAAGACGGCATTGAAAAAATAGAACAAATAGATTTAGATGAAAAAGAAAAAAAAGAGTTCATGCATTCAGTTGATGCTGTTAAATCTTTATGGAAAGCAGCATCTAAAATAGATCCTGATCTCTCTAAATAAGAATGAATATTCACGAGCATCAAGCTAAACAAATTTTAAAAAAATATGGTGCAAATGTACCAACAGGCATTTTTGCTTTTACAGTAGAAGAATTAGTTGAAAAAGCAAAATCACTAAAAACAGATAAATTTGTTTTAAAAGCACAAATCCATGCAGGAGGGAGAGGTAAAGCAGGTGGAGTGAAAATATTAAATTCAATACAAGAATTAAATACTGCGGCTAAAGAATTATTAGGCAAAACACTCATCACACATCAAACTGGACCCGAAGGGAGAGAAGTTAAAAGATTATATGTTGAAGAATCTTCAAATATTATTAAAGAATTTTATTTATCTTGTTTGATAGATAGGGTTAGTTCAAAAATAGCATTTATTTCTAGTGATCAAGGTGGAATAGACATTGAACAAGTAGCAATCAAAACACCAGAAAAGATTGTTAAAACAAAAGTTGATATAAGTGACGAAATATCTGAAGAAGATTGTAAAAAAATAATTCAAATTTTTAGTTTAGAAAATGAAACTAAAAAACAAGGAATAGAATTGATTAAATCTATATATAAAATGTTTATTAGTACAGATGCTAATATGATTGAAATTAATCCTCTAATCTTAACTAAAGAAAAAAAAATTGTTTGTTTAGATGCTAAGGTAAATTTTGATGATAATGCTTTATTTAGACATTCAGAAATTGTTGAATTAAGAGATTTAAATGAAGAGGATCCTGCTGAAATTGAGGCAAGTAAATATGATCTTGCTTATATAAAACTAGAAGGAAATATTGGATGTATGGTGAATGGTGCTGGTTTAGCTATGGCTACTATGGATATAATCAAATTATATGGTAAAGAACCTGCTAACTTTTTAGATGTTGGTGGTGGAGCCTCAAAAGAAAAAGTTTCAGCCGCGTTCAAAATAATTCTTTCAGATAAAAATGTTAAAGGAATATTGATAAATATATTTGGTGGAATCATGAGATGTGATGTTCTTGCACAAGGAGTTGTAGACGCTGCGAAAGAAATAAATATTAGAGTTCCACTTGTAGTAAGGTTAGCAGGTACAAATTTTAAGAAAGGTAAAGAAATATTAGATAATTCAAGACTAAAATTAATATCGGCAGATAACTTAGATGATGCTGCCAAAAAAAATAGTAGAGGCTATTAAATAAAATGTCAGTTCTTGTTGATAAAAATACAAAAGTTATCTGTCAAGGCTTCACAGGTGCCCATGGAACCTTTCATTCAGAACAAGCAATGAAATATGGAACTAATTTAGTAGGAGGTGTTACTCCAAAAAAAGGAGGTCAAAAGCATCTCGGTCGTCCAGTTTTTAATACTGTTATAGAAGCAAAAAAAGAAGTTGGAGCAGATGCAACAATGATTTATGTTCCAGCAAAATATGCTGCTTCTGCAATAATTGAAGCAATAGAAGCTTCTATAAAACTAATCGTCTGCATCACAGAAGGAATACCAATTCAAGATATGCTTAAAGTTAGAAAAATATTAGATAAATCAGATAGCAGATTAATAGGACCTAATTGCCCTGGTATTATTACTCCTGGTGAATGTAAAATTGGAATTATGCCTGGAAATATTCATAAAAAAGGTTCTGTGGGAATTATTTCTAGGTCAGGAACATTAACATATGAAGCTGTAGCTCAAACGACTGAAAATGGCTTGGGTCAATCAACCTGTATAGGAATTGGTGGCGACCCAATTAATGGAACTAATTTTATTGATTGTTTAGACTTATTTTTAAATGATAAAGAAACAAAATCCATTTTAATGATTGGTGAAATTGGGGGAACAGCAGAAGAGGAAGCAGCAGAGTTTGCAAAAAATCATAAAATAAAGAAGCCAATAATAGGTTTTATAGCTGGAAAAACTGCTCCACCTGGAAGAAGAATGGGACATGCGGGAGCCATTATATCTGGTGGAAAAGGTGGTGCAGAATATAAAATTGAAAAAATGAAATCTTGTGGGATAATTATATCAAATTCTCCAGCAGAAATAGGCAAAACTTTATATGATAAACTTGCTGGATAATTTTTCAATTTTTGTGATAGAATAAATTAATTTAAGCAAAAATGTCATCAATTAAAAATAATTCGATTTTTGAAAATACTTCATTTTTAGAAGGCAACAATAGTTCTTTTATTGATGAACAATATAGTAAATTTATTGATAATCCTGATAGTATTCCTTTGAGCTGGAAAGAATTTTTTGAGGCTTTGGGTGAAGATAAAGAAGGTATTTTAAAAGAAATTTCAGGGCCTAGCTGGTCACCAAAAAAGAAAAACGACTTATTTAATATTAATAAAATAAAAGAAAAATTACAAACAAACGAATTGTCAAACAACCTAACGTTAAATAGAAATAAAACTTTAAGTAAAAATTTCGATTCTGAAAAAGAAAAAGATCAATCTGTAAAAGCAATTGCTCTAATCAGAGCCTATAGAATTAGAGGTCATTTAATAGCAAAGCTTGATCCTTTAGGAATAATGAAAAGAAAGTACCTTCATGAATTACATCCTTCTGACCATGGTTTTTCAAAAGAAGATTATAATAAAAAAGTTTATTTGAATGATTACATGGATAGAAAGTATGAAACAGTAACTAATATAGTATCTTTTTTAAAAAAGACTTATTGCTCATCTATTGGAGTAGAGTACATGCATATTTCAGATCCTTTTGAAAAAAAATGGTTTAGAGAAAGAATAGAAAAAAAGGAAAATCAAATAAATTTTACAGACAATGGAAAAAAAGCAATTTTAAATAAATTAATTCAAGCAGAAGGTTTTGAAAAATTTTTAGCAGTTAAATTTGTTGGAACAAAACGATTTGGTATTGATGGAGGTGAGTCTCTTATACCAGCTTTGGAACAAATTATTAAAAGAGGAGGACAACTTGGTGTAAAAGAAATTAAAATTGGAATGCCCCACAGAGGACGCCTAAATGTGTTAGCAAACTTATTACAGAAATCTTATAAAAGAATATTCAATGAATTTGCTGGTGAATTTGATGAGAGAAATTTAGATTCCACAGGAGATGTAAAATACCATTTGGGTGCTTCTTCTAATAGAGAATTTGATGGAAATTTAGTTCATATAAGCTTAACAGATAATCCTTCTCATCTAGAAGCAGTTAATCCTGTAGTGTTAGGACAAACTAGAGCTAAGCAATATTTTCATAACGACTTCAAAAGGCAACAAGTTGTTCCACTTTTAATTCATGGAGATGCAGCTTTTGCTGGGCAAGGTGTTGTTGCTGAATGTTTTGCAATGTCTGGTTTACCTGGTCATAATACTGGAGGAACAATTCACCTTATAGTTAATAATCAGATAGGTTTTACCACAAATCCTAGATTTGCTAGATCATCTCCTTACCCATCTGATTTAGCTAAAATGGTAGAAGCTCCTATTTTACATGTTAATGGAGATGACCCAGAAGCAGTTGTTCATTGCGCAAGAATCGCAATGGAGTTTAGACAAAAATTTAATAAAGATGTTGTAATCGACATGATTTGTTACAGAAGGTTTGGCCATAATGAAGGAGATGAACCGTCGTTTACTCAACCGGCTATGTATAAAGTTATAAAAAAACACCCAACAACACTAAATGTGTATGCGGGAAAATTAATTAACGAAGGGTCAGTTTCACAAAAGGAATTTGATGAAATGAAAAAAAATTTTAAAAAATTATTAGAAGAACAATTTAATACAGCAAGAGAATATAAGCCAAAATTAGAATGGTACGAGGGTGTTTGGTCAAGATTTAAGCCTGAAAAAGGAAAAGATAAAAGAGGAAACACTGGTGTTAGTTTGAATAAAATTAAATCTTTAGGAGAAAAATTAACTTTTATTCCAAATGACTTTAATTCACATAAAACTATAAATAGAATATTTGAAAATAAAAAACAAATGTTTAAAACTGGAAAAGGTTTTGATTGGTCAACAGCTGAACAGTTAGCGTTTGGAACTTTATTGGAGGAAGGTTATCCAGTTAGATTGTCAGGACAAGATTCTGGCAGAGGAACATTCAGTCAAAGACACTCTGTGCTAAGAGATCAAATTAATAATAAATACTATACTCCTTTAAATAATCTTTCAAAAAAACAAAAAAAATATGAAGTTATTGACAGTTTGTTATCAGAATTAGCTGTTTTGGGTTTTGAACATGGTTATGCAATATCAGAACCAACAACACTTGTTTTATGGGAAGCACAGTTTGGTGATTTTGCAAATGGAGCTCAAGTTGTAATAGATCAATTTATTGCTTCTGGTGAAAGGAAATGGTCAAGAGCAAGTGGGTTAGTTTTGTTATTACCACATGGATATGAAGGTCAAGGCCCTGAACATTCATCCGCAAGATTAGAAAGGTTTTTACAAATATGTGCTCAGGAAAATATACAAGTTATGAATTGTACCACTCCTGCAAATTATTTTCATGCTCTTAGAAGACAAATTCACAGAGGTTTTAGAAAACCTTTAGTTATTATGACTCCTAAATCTTTATTAAGGAACAAGAAATGTGTATCAAATATAGAAGATTTTTCTGAGAAAAATAATTTTCATAGAATATTAAATGACCATGCAGAAGATAGAGAGAATGGTTTAATTAGTTTAAATAAAGATAAAAAAATAAATAAAGTAGTAATATGCTCAGGGAAAATTTATTTTGATTTACTAGATGCGAGGGAAAAAATTAAAAGAAGTGATATTTTCTTTATTAGAATAGAGCAGTTATATCCTTTTCCTGTAAAAACTTTAGCCAAAGAATTAAAAAGATTTAAAAATGCTGACTTTTTTTGGTGTCAAGAAGAACCTCAAAATATGGGTGCTTGGAACACAACAAGAAATTATATTGATTGGACATTAAATTATATTGATTATAAAAAGCAAGTAACTTATATTGGAAGAAAGCCAGCTGCTTCACCTGCGACTGGATATTTAAAAAAGCATCTTGCGCAACAGAAAGAAATAATAGAAAAGGTATTGAGTTAAAATGTCTGAAGAAATAAAAGTTCCTGTTTTAGGAGAATCAATAAGTGAAGCCACTGTAGCTAAATGGTTAAAAAATGAGGGAGATAAGGTTTCTTCTGATGAACCATTAGTGGAACTTGAAACAGACAAGGTAAATATTGAAGTTACATCTCCATCAACTGGACAATTATCTAAAATATCTGTTAAATCTGGAGAAACTGTAGAGGTGGGTTCAGTTCTAGGAGTTGTTAATGGACAAGTAAGCAAAAATAAAAAAGTAAATTTAGATTTAGATCAAAAAGTTTCTAATACTTCAAGAGAAGAAGAGCCAGATCAAAAAGTTTCTAATATTTCAAGAGAAGAAGAGCCAGATCAAAAAGTTTCTAATATTTCAAGAGAAGAAGAGCCAGATCTAGAAACAACATCTGCTAAATCACTTGAGGATTTTAAAGTTTTAGATGAAGAAATTAAAGAAACAACTATTGTACAAAAAAATAAAATTGAACAAAATAATTCTTTTGAAAATGATGAAGTATTAGTTCTTACAGAAGAAGTAACTCAAAAACCAAAAAAAAATCAAAATATAAACAAGACATTATCTCCTGCTGTAAAAAAAATTGTTAAGGAAAATCAAATAAATATTTTAGAAGTAGAGGGCACAGGTAGAAAAGGTAGAATAACAAAATCTGACCTTATAGATTTGATGGGCAACAAACCTCAAAAATTAGCAAGAAAAGAAAAGTATGGTGAAGAAGAAAGAATAAAAATGAGTAGACTTAGACTTACAATTGCAAAAAGATTAAAGGAAGCCCAGGATAATGCAGCAATGTTAACTACATTTAACGAAGTTGATATGACAAATGTTAAACAAATGAGGTTAGATTACAAAGAAGATTTTGTTGAAAAATATTCAGTAAAATTGGGTTTTATGTCCTTTTTTGTAAAAGCTTGTATTGTTGGATTGAAAAATTTTCCCATAATAAATGCTGAAATAGATAAGGAAGAGATTATTTACAAAAATTACTATAATATTAGTATAGCAGTAGGAACTGACAAAGGCCTGGTAGTCCCAGTTTTAAAAAAAGCAGATGAAATGTCTTTTGCAGAAATTGAAAAAAACATATCTATACTTGGTGAAAAAGCAAAAAATGGAAAAATTACAATACAAGATTTACAAGGTGGAACATTCACAATAACTAATGGTGGAATTTATGGATCAATGCTGTCAACTCCAATAATAAATCCTCCTCAATCAGCAGTTCTTGGGATGCATAATATATCCGAAAGAGCTGTGGTAAAAGATGGTGAGTTAGTTTCAAGACCTATTATGTATATTGCTTTATCTTATGACCATAGAATAATAGATGGCAAAGAAGCTGTATCTTTTCTAAAGTGTATCAAGGAATGCTTGGAAGAACCTAGGAGATTATTTTTAGATCTATAAAATGGAAAAAGATTTCGATGCAATTGTCATAGGTTCAGGTCCTGGAGGTTATGTCTGTGCAATAAGATTATCACAGCTAGGCTTTAAAACAGCTTGTGTAGAATCGAGAGAAACATTAGGAGGAACGTGTCTAAATATTGGATGTATTCCATCAAAAAGCTTACTAAATTTATCTGAAATATATCATCAAGCTTCTAAAGAATTTAATAATTTAGGAATTGAAACTACAGACCTAAAATTAAATCTTGAAAAAATGATGAGAAATAAAAATAAATCTGTTTCGATTTTAACTAAAGGGGTAGAATTTTTATTTAAAAAAAATAAGATTACTTTTTTAAAAGGAAAAGGATCTTTAGTCTCAAAAAATGAGGTTGAAGTTATTGATAATTTAAAAAATAAAAAAACTTATAAAACAAAAAATATTATTTTGAGTACAGGATCAGTTGTTTCATCCATACCAAATGTTAAGATTGATGAAAAGATAATTGTATCATCAACTGGAGCATTAAACTTTGAAACAGTCCCTAAAGAACTTGTTATAATTGGTGGTGGATATATTGGCTTAGAAATGGGATCAGTTTGGAAGAGATTAGGATCTAATGTTACTGTTGTTGAGTATGCAGATCGAATTATTCCAGAAATGGACAAAGATGTTTCTACAGAGTTTTTAAAGATTTTAAAAAAACAAGGTATAAACTTTAAGCTAGATTCAAAAGTTACTGATGTAAAAATATTGAAAGGTAAGGCAATAGTTGATTTTTCAAATACTAAAACTTCTGCAAGAGAGAGAAAAGAATGCGATAAAGTATTAGTTGCAGTTGGAAGAAAACCTTATCTTGAGGGGCTAAATCTAGAAAAAATAGGAATTAAGTTTAATAAGAAAAATCAAATTGAAATTAACAAAGATTTTAAAACAGCAATAAATAATATTTATGCAATAGGAGATATTATTAGAGGTCCAATGTTAGCTCACAAAGCTGAAGAAGAGGGTATTGCTGTTGCAGAAATTATAGCTGGTCAGGCAGGTCATGTGAATTATGAGGTGATACCAGCTGTAATATACACTTCTCCAGAAGTTGCTTGTGTAGGAAAAAAAGAAGAAGATTTAATAAGTGAAAATATAAAATACAAAGTAGGTAAATTTCCTTTTATTGCAAATTCTAGAGCAAAAGTTAAAAATGAAACTGAAGGGTTTGTTAAAATAATTGCAGATGAAAAAACAGATAAAGTTCTTGGTGTCCATATGATTGGACCTCATGTTGGGGAAATGATAGCACAAATGGCATTAGCTATGGAATTTGGTTCAAGTGCAGAAGACATTGCTAGAACTTGCCATGCACATCCAACTTACACAGAAGCAATAAAAGAAGCTGCTTTAGCAGTTGATAAAAGACCTATACATTTTTAAGTATTTAGTTCTAATAAAAGAACAATATGAAATTTCCAGTATTAATACCAAGCATATTTAATCATCCATTTACTTATGAAAATGGAAATATTGAAAAATTAAATGTAGGAGATTTTGTTAAAGTTCCATTTGGTAATAAAGAATTAATAGGGCTTGTATGGGATTTTAAAACTAAAATAAAAAAAAAAACAAAAATTAAAAAAATAATTTCTAAAATAGATGTTCCTAACATAAATATAAAAACAATTAAATTTATTAACTGGTTCTCAAATTATAATTTGGTTCCTTTAGGAATGGCTTTAAAAATGTGTTTAATTCAAAAGGGTGTAATAGAAAAAAATTATAAAGATGAATTTTTAAAATATAAATTAAAAAAATTTGACAACAAATATAAATTAAATCAAGAACAAAATGAGTCTTTAAAATATTTAATCAAAGCTGGAAATAACTACAATGTAAGTGTTATTGAGGGTGTAACAGGATCAGGAAAAACACTAGTATATTTTGAAAGAATAAAAAAAATTATTTCAAATTCTAAACAAGCTTTAGTTATGTTGCCTGAAATTACTTTAACTGATCAATTTAGTGAAAAATTTGAAAATTTTTTTGGTGTTAAGCCAGCAATTTGGCATTCTAAGACACCAATAAAAGAAAAAAAAATAATTTGGAAAGGCGTCATAACTAATAAAATCCAATTAGTTGTAGGTGCAAGATCATCACTTTTTCTACCATTTAAAAAATTAGGAATTATTGTTGTAGATGAAGAACATGACCCTTCATACAAGCAAGATGAAGGTATCAGATATAATGCCAGAGATATGGCAGTAGCAAGATGTTATTTAGAAAATATACCTATAAATTTAGTAACATCAGTTCCTTCAATTGAAACTTTTAATAATATTAAAAATAAAAAATACAATGTTACAGTATTAAAAAAAAGATATAATAAAGCCTCATTTCCAACTTTTGAAATTATTAGTTTAAAGTTAAATTCTCTTTCCAAAGGCAAGTGGATAGCAGAAAAGACTATTGATTTGGTAAATCAAAATTTAAAGCGTGGAAATCAAATCTTATTTTTTTTAAATAGAAGAGGATTTGCTCCTTTTGCAATCTGCAAAAGATGCAATAAAAAAATAGAATGCCCAAATTGCTCGGTTAACTTAAATTTTCATAAAAAATTAAACAAATTAGTTTGCCATTACTGCGGATTTAACACCAATGAAAAAAGAAAGTGCATTAATAATCTTGATTGTGATTTGATTTATTGTGGACCTGGAGTTGAAAGAATAGAACAAGAACTAAAAAAAATTTTCCCTGATAAAGTAATTGAAATATTTTCAAGTGATTCATTAAAAAAAAGTAAAATAGCAAAAAATATAATTAATAAAATTGAAAATAACAAAATAAATATATTAGTTGGAACACAATTAATTTCAAAAGGTTTTCATTTCCCAAAACTAAATTGTATAGTAGTAGTAGATACAGATTTAACTTCTCACGGTTATGATTTAAGATCTGCTGAAAGGAATGTACAGTTGTATCATCAACTTAGTGGAAGAGCTGGAAGGACAGGAGATAAATCAATTATATATTTTCAAACTTACGATCCTAAGGATGAAATTTTATTAAATATAGCAAAAAATGACCCTAGAACATTTTTAAATAAAGAACTTGTATTAAGAAAAGAAAAAAAATTACCTCCTTTTTTTAAATTAATTTCATTGATAATTTCTGGAGATAAGGAAAATTTAGTTAATAATTTTGCTTTAAAAATTAAACTAAATATTCCTAATATAAAAAATGTTGAAATATTAGGCCCTGTTAATGCGCCTATTTTTAAGATTAAAAGAAGTTTTAGGTCTAGAATTCTAATAAGATACCCTCATAACTTATATATTCAGAGATATATTTCAACATTCTTAAATAAAACAATATTACCAAAAAAAATAAAACTTGCGGTTGATGTGGATCCAATAAATTTTAGCTAAACTCAATAAATTAGCCCTTTTAAGATAACAATTAGGTTAATAAGTCATACTTGAAGCATATATAATGTTGTGATACGAAAATGAAAAAAATTTAAATCTATAAATAATATTCAAAAAAGATATAAATTCAGAGGATAAAATTGAGCAAAAAAAATACTTTTTCAGAATTAGCTATAAATAGATATGCGCTGGCACTTTACGAAGTAGCTAAAGAAAAGTCAGTTATAGAACAAGTTGAAGAAGAATCAAACAGCATACTAGAGCTACTTAAAGTTAATACAGAATTTAAATCTCTTGTTCAAGACCCCACAAATAAAATGAACGAACAATTAAGTGCAATTAAATTGATGGCAGAAAAGTTTAATTTCAGCTTAATTTTTTCAAAGTTTTTAGGTTTTCTTGTATCAAAAAGAAGATTTTTCTTTTTAGAAAAAATATTAAAATTTTTTTTAACTATTTGCTCAAAAAATAGAGGAGAAATTTTAGCAAAATTAAATTCTTCAAAAGAATTAAGCGAAACAGAAGTTGAAGAAATGCAAAAAGAGCTATCAAAAAATTTTACCTCAAAGGTAAAACTTGATTACAAACATGAGCCTAGTTTAATCGGGGGTTTAATAATTCAGATTGAAAGTGTTATGATAGACACTTCTATAAAAAATAAATTAAATCGTCTAGAAATACAAATGGTAGAGGGGTAAATGCAAATTAATCCGTCAGAAGTTACAAAAATTTTAAAAGAGCAAATAAAAAAGTTTGGAGACAAAGCAGAAGTAACAGAAGTTGGTCAAGTCTTATCTGTAGGTGATGGTATTGCTAGAATATATGGACTAGATAATGTTCAAGCAGGAGAGATGGTTCAATTTGCAGATGGTTCTAAAGGAATGGCTTTAAACCTAGAAAGTGAAAATGTTGGTGTTGTAATTTTTGGTGATGATAGAAAAATTAAAGAAGGTGATACTGTTAAAAGAACAGGATCAATAGTAGACACACCAGTAGGAAAAGAATTATTGGGAAGAGTTGTTGATGGTCTGGGTAATCCAATAGATGGAAAAGGTGCATTAGATAAAAAAGTAAAAAAAAGTAGAGTAGAAGTAAAAGCACCTGGTATTATCCCAAGACAATCTGTTAGTGAACCAATGCAAACAGGATTAAAATCAATAGATAGCTTAGTTCCTATAGGAAGAGGTCAACGTGAACTAATTATCGGAGACAGACAAACTGGAAAAACTGCAGTTGCAATTGATGCTATCATAAACCAAAAAAAGATAAATGAATCTGGAGATGAAAAACAAAAACTTTATTGTGTTTATGTAGCAATAGGTCAAAAAAGATCTACAGTTAGACAAATTCAAAAAACTCTGGAAGAAGCAGGAGCTATGGATTATACAACAATTGTTGCAGCTACAGCATCAGATGCTGCACCACTTCAATTTTTAGCGCCCTATACTGGATGTGCAATGGGAGAATTTTTTAGAGATAATGGAATGCATGCTTTAATTATTTACGATGATTTATCAAAACAAGCAGTTGCTTACCGACAAATGTCACTTTTGCTTAGAAGGCCTCCAGGAAGAGAAGCTTATCCGGGAGATGTATTTTATTTACACAGTCGATTACTTGAAAGAGCCGCTAAACTCAGTGATGAACATGGTGGTGGATCTTTAACTGCTTTACCTATAATTGAAACTCAAGGTGGAGATGTTTCAGCTTTTATCCCAACAAATGTAATTTCTATTACTGATGGACAGATATTTCTTGAAACGGAATTATTTAACCAAGGAATTAGACCAGCTATAAACGTTGGTTTGTCTGTATCAAGAGTTGGATCATCTGCACAAACTAAAGCAATGAAAAAAGTTTCTGGATCGATGAAACTGGAACTAGCACAATATAGAGAAATGGCTGCATTTGCTCAATTTGGATCAGACCTAGATGCTTCTACCCAAAAACTTTTAAACAGAGGGTCAAAATTAACAGAGCTTTTAAAACAGAAACAGTATTCTCCAATGACAGTTTCTCAACAAGTTATTTCAGTTTTTTGTGGCGTTAAAGGTTATTTAGATGATGTAGAGCTTAAAGATATAGCAGATTTTGAAAACAAGATTCTAGAAAAATGTAAATCTGATAAACCAGAAATATTAGATTCAATTTTAAAATCAGGTAAGCTAGAAGAGGGAACTGAAAAAAATTTAGTTGAAGTGATAAATGAACTTAAAAAAAAATTTAATTCTTAGACCATGGCAAGTTTAGACGATCTAAAAAAAAGAATAGTTAGTGTAAAATCTACACAGAAGATTACAAAAGCAATGAAGATGGTTGCTGCTGCTAAATTAAAAAGAGCTCAGGAAAATGCTGAAAAAGGAAGACCGTACTCTGATAAAATGAATAAAATTATTCTTAATCTTTCTAATGGAATATCTGATAAAGAAAATGCACCCAAGTTATTAGCTGGAACTGGTGAAGATAAAGTTCATTTATGTGTAGTTTTAACTTCAGACAGAGGTCTTTGTGGAGGCTTCAATACGAATATAATTAAGAAAGCTAAAGTTTACTTTGAGAAAATTTTAAATGAGGGAAAAACTTTAAAAATTATTACAGTAGGATCAAAAGGTTATGATCAACTTAAAAGAGCCTTTGAAAATAAAATTATTCAAAAAATTTCATTTAAAGACTCTAAAAATATTAATTATTTTGATGCAGAAAAAGTAGGCAAAATATTAATTGATAATTTTCAAAAAAAGGAATTTGATGTATGTACTATTTTTTATAACAAATTTAAAAATGTAATTACTCAAATACCACAGGCACAACAAATCATTCCTTTAAATGCTTCAGAAGCAGAAGGTGTTTCTTCAGAAGATAATTATGAGTTTGAACCAGAAGAAGATGAAATTTTAAGTAATTTATTACCTAAAAATATTACTACTCAAATTTTTAGAGCAATGCTAGAAAATTCAGCCAGTGAACAAGGTTCTAGAATGAGTGCAATGGATAATGCGACTCGGAACGCAGGTGAAATGGTTGATAAACTTACTATCGAGTACAACAGAAGTCGTCAAGCATCAATAACTAAAGAGCTAATAGAAATAATATCAGGAGCAGAAAGTTTATAATTATGAGCAAAGGAAAAATTACACAAATTATTGGAGCAGTAGTAGATGTAAAATTTGATGGTAAATTACCTGAAATTTTAACTGCATTAGAATGTAAAAATGGTGATAACAGGTTAGTTCTTGAAGTAGCTCAACACTTAGGAGAATCGAGTGTTAGAACTATTGCAATGGATGCAACAGAGGGATTAAAAAGAGGAGATGAAGTAATCAATACAGGTTCTCCAATTCAAGTTCCAGTTGGACCTGAAACATTAGGTAGAATTATAAATGTAATAGGTGAGCCTATTGATGAAAAAGGCGAGGTAAAAACAAAAGAAAATTGGCCTATTCACAGACCAGCTCCTGAATTTAATGACCAGTCTACAGAAACAGAAATACTAGTAACTGGAATTAAAGTAATTGATTTATTGGCACCATATGCAAAAGGTGGAAAAATTGGATTATTTGGTGGAGCAGGTGTTGGTAAAACAGTTCTTATTATGGAATTAATTAATAATGTTGCAAAAGCACATGGTGGCTTTTCGGTTTTTGCTGGTGTTGGAGAAAGAACTAGAGAAGGAAATGATTTATATCACGAAATGATAGACTCTGGAGTTATTAAACCTGAGGGAGCAGGATCTAAAGCTGCTTTGGTATATGGACAAATGAATGAACCTCCAGGAGCAAGAGCAAGAGTTGCTTTGACAGGGTTGACAGTAGCAGAGTATTTTAGAGATCAAGAAGGACAAGATGTACTTTTTTTTGTTGATAATATCTTTAGATTTACTCAGGCTGGTTCAGAGGTTTCGGCATTATTAGGAAGAATTCCATCTGCAGTTGGATACCAACCGACATTAGCAACTGACATGGGAAACCTTCAAGAAAGAATTACTACTACAAACAAAGGATCAATTACTTCAGTACAAGCAATTTACGTACCAGCAGATGATTTAACAGATCCTGCGCCTGCTACATCTTTTGCTCACTTGGATGCAACTACGGTATTATCTAGACAAATAGCTGAAATTGGAATTTATCCAGCGGTTGATCCATTAGATTCTACGTCTAGAATTTTGGATCCAAGAATAGTTGGAGATGAGCACTACAGAGTAGCAAGAGAAGTACAAAAAGTTTTACAAACCTATAAATCATTACAAGATATTATTGCTATTTTAGGTATGGATGAATTATCTGAAGAAGATAAGCTAACGGTAGCAAGAGCAAGAAAAATTCAGAGATTTTTGTCACAACCTTTTTTTGTAGCAGAAGTGTTCACTGGATCCCCAGGCAAATTAGTAGATTTAGAGTCTACAATTAAAGGCTTTGCTTCCATTTGCAGCGGAGAATATGACCATTTACCTGAAGCAGCATTTTATATGGTAGGAACAATAGAAGAAGCAATAGAAAAAGCAGATAAATTGGCGAAAGATGTTGCTTAATGAGTGAAGAATTTAAAGTTGAGATAGTAAATCCAGAAAAATCTTTTCTATCAAAAGAAGATATTACCGAAATAGTTGTTCCAGCATTTGAAGGAGAAATGGGTATTTTAAAAGATCATATTTCTATTATTTCTTTTTTAAAACCAGGAATAATAAAATTATTCTCTAAATCGGGAGTAGAAAATTTTTATATAGAAGATGGAATTATTGAGTTTAAAAATAATAATTTGTCAATTTTAACAAGCTCAATAATTAATACTAAAGATATGAACAAAAGCAAAGTTGAAGAAATTCTTAAAGAGGCAGAGGATGATTCTAATAAAAAAGAAATTACAGATCAAAATAAATATTTGATTGATCAAAAAATCGATGTTTTAAAATCTTTATCACTAAATTAATTTAAAATTTTTTTTAATTCTTTATAGATTTTTCTATATAATTCTAATTTAAATTTAACAACAATATTAGTTAATTCGTCTGGATTTACCCATTTCCATTTAAAAAATTCAGGATTTTTAGTTTTAATATTAATTTCTGCTTCATCTCCTGTAAATTTCATAACAAACCATTTTTGCTTTTGACCTCTGTACTTTCCTTTCCAAATTTTCCCTAATAGATTTTTTGGTAAATTATATTCATACCAACTATCTAGCTCTTTAATTAACTTGACACTTACAGCACTTGTTTCTTCTTTTAACTCTCTTAACGCTGCAGCATATATTTTTTCTTCTTTATCAACACCACCTTGTGGCATTTGCCAAAAAGATGATGGATTATCAATTCTTTTTCCTACAAAAACTTTATTATTTTTATTAAGTAAAATTATCCCAACACCAACTCTTAGAGGCAATTCTTTTATTTTATTCATCTAACCAGTTAAAAGTTTTATTGCATAATTAAGTTGATTATCACTGGCTGTATTAATTTTAAAATCGTTTTCATTTTCTTCAATTTTTATATCTGGAACTACTCCAATTTCTGAAATAGATTTTCCTGATGGAAGATAGTATTTTGAAATTGTTAATCTAATACCACCTCCACTAGATAATTTAATTATTGATTGAACAGAGCCTTTGCCAAATGTTGTTTCACCTAACAATATAGCTCTTTTATGATCTTGTAATGCTCCAGCAACAATTTCTGAAGCAGACGCAGATCCATAGTTGATAAGTATAATCAAATTTTTGCCATTTGTTTTATCACCTTTTTTCGCAAAGAATTTTCTGTTTTCTTTTGCTCTTCTTCCTCTTGTTGAAACAATTTCTCCATCATTTAAAAAAATGTCAGTAATATTTATAGCTTGTGAAAGAAGACCACCTGGATTGTTTCTTAAATCAAGAATATAACTAGTAATATTTTTATTCTTTTGAAAATTTGAGATTTGTTTTTTAACTTCTAAGTCTGTATTTTCATTAAAAGCTTTTATTCTCAGGTAAGCTATCTTTTCATCTATGATTTTAGATGAAGCAGATTTAACCTTAATAATCTTTCTTTCAACTGTAAACTCTATAGGTTTTTTTGAGCCTTTTCTTCTAACAGTTAATTTAATAGATGTATTAACTTTGCCTCTCATTAAATCAACAGCTTCTAATAATGTTTTGCCTTGAACTTGCTCCCCATCTATTCTTACTATGTAATCTCCAGCTTTAATCCCAACTTTTGCTGCAGGGGTGTTATCTATTGGAGAAATTACTTTTACTACACCTGCTTCCATAGTTACTTCAATGCCTAGCCCACCAAACTCTCCTTTTGTATCAGTTTGCATCTTTTTAAAATAATTAGAATCCATATATGCAGAATAAGGATCAAGTGATTGTAAAATTCCATTAATAGCTGCTTCCATTAATTGAGACTTATTTACTTCATCAATGTATTCTTTTTCAATTTTTTTCAAAACTTCATTAAATAGATCTATCTTATTATAAAAGTCATCGTCTTCTTTTGAATTAAGAGAAAGTATATTGATTTGAAAAATTATAATTATATATAAAATAATTTTCATTAATTTACTTTTCATATGCTTAATCTTTCTTTTGGTACCATTTCAGACCACATTTTCTCTAGATCATAAAATTTTCTTTTATTAGGATGAAAAATATGAACGATAATATCAATTCCATCAACTAATTTCCACTCTGAACTACTTTTTCCCTCAAGATAAGAATTTTTTACTCCACTCTTTTTTAATTGAATTAATACCATCTCAGACAAAGCTTGAATATGTTTAGAAGAAGTTCCAGAAGCAATTATCATAAAATCAGCTATCGATGTCTTGTTTCTTAAATCAATTATTTTTATTTCAGCAGCTTTATTATCATGCAGTGTTTTTTCTATTTTAGATTTAATTATTTGTATTTTATTTAGAGGCATGAATTATAGTTTTATCAAATTTTCCTAATTTTAGAAGATGAAATGTTTATTTTCTTAAAGTTAACAAATTTCCAATATCTTTTATCTAACGTTTTAGATGCGACACAATTGAGAGCTTTCTTTGAATAGCTAGTTCTATCAAATATGATAATTTTACTAATTCTAGGAATTTTTTTCCAATTATACCATTTATGAAATCTAACAAAACTGTCTGCTCCCATTAAAAATAAAAATTTATTTTCTATATAAGTATCTTTTAAATATTTAATTAAATGATATGTTTTTGAAGAGTTAATTTTTTTATCTAAAAATTCTATTTTAATTTTTTGTTTTTCATTTTTCACTATTTTTTTACAAAGGCTAATTCTTGAATTTAATTTAAAATATGTTTTTTTTTTAAAAGGATTTTGTTTTGTAACTACCCAAATTAAATAATTTAGTTTAAATTTTTTAATCGCAAATTTTGAAATTTCTAAATGACCTAAATGTGGAGGATCAAAACTACCTCCAAGAATTCCTATTTTTTGTTTTTTTTTTAAGTATTTAAGCAAAAGTTAATTCCTTACCTGGCCGTTTCCTTTTAATATATATTTATAAGTTGTTAATTGTTCAAGTCCAACAGGACCACGAGGAGGCATTTTATTTGTAGATATACCTATTTCTGCACCAAATCCTAATTCACCTCCATCAGCAAATTGTGTTGAAGCATTATGAGCCGCTATAGAACTTTTAACTCCCATTACAAACTTTTTAGCAATTTTTTTATTTTTTGTTATTATTGTATCAGTATGGTTTGTTCCATATTTGTTTATATGATCTATTGCATCATTAACTCCATCTACTACTTTTACTGAAATTGTAGAATGTAAATATTCTGTTTTCCAATCTTCTTCTTTGGCTATTGTAAAATTACCTTTGTAATATTTTTGTAAAATTTTTTCACCTATAATTTTACAGCCCATTTTATTTAAACTATCAAGTAAAGGTTTAGAATGAGTTTTTAAACACTTTGAGTCTATTAATAAAGTTTCAGCAGCACCACAAATGGTAGTATTTCTCATTTTTGAATTTTTCAAAACTTTAATAGCCATGTTTAAATTAGATTCACTATTTACATAAACATGACATATTCCCTCAAGATGTCCTATAGTTGGAATAACTGATTTTGTTTGTACTTTTTGTACTAAATTTTTTCCACCTCTTGGTATTATTATATCAATATATTCTTTCATATTTGATAATAAATAATCAACCGTTGATCTATTTCTATTTTTAATAAATTGAACACAATTTTCATCAAAATTTTTATTTTTAATAGCTTTTCTAAATAAATCTGATAAAATTTTATTTGTATTAAAAGCTTCACTCCCACCTTTTAAAATTACTGCATTACTAGATTTAAAACACAGCGCTGCTACATCAGCAGTTACGTTTGGCCTACTTTCATAAATTATGCCAATTACTCCAATAGGTATACTAATCTTTTTAACAACCAAACCATTGGGTCTTTTTGTAGAAAATAAAATCTTTCCGATAGGGTCTTTAAATTTAATAATTTCATATATAGATTCTCGCATTTGTTCAATCTTATAACTATCTATTTTAAGTCTATTTAATACTGCAAAATTATTTTTTTTTGATTTTGTATAAAGAATATCTTTATCATTTTCTTTTAAAATTTTTTTTTTATCACGCTTTAGGTAGCCTAAATATTTTTCAAGTATTGAGTTTTTTAATTTCAAATCAGCTGATTCTAATCTTTTAGAAGCAATTTTTGCTTTTTTTCCTAGTTTAATCATATAGTTATTTTTTTTGCTCATATTTTCACTAAATCATCTTTGTGTATTATTTCATCTCGAGAAGCATAACCTAATAAATCTTTAATTTTTTTACTATGTAAACCTTTAATCTTTTTAATTTCTTTTGATGAAAAATAAGTTAAACCTCTGGCAAATTCTTTATTATTTTCATCTTTAATAATTACATGATCACCTTTTTCAAAGATGCCGTTTACTAACTTTACTCCCGCAGGTAATAAACTTTTTTTGTTATTAATCGCATTAATTGCACCTTTATCTATGACTATTTCACCTTTGGGTGCTATAGATCCAATTATCCATTTTTTTCTTGCATCTAACTTTGAATTCTTTGGTAAAAACCAAGTACATTTTTCATTTTTTAAAATTTTTTGTATAGGGTTAATTTTATTTCCATTAGCTATTACCATGTAGCAAGATGCAAGTTGACAAATTTTTGCAGCTTCAATTTTTGTTTTCATACCACCAGAGCCATACTGATTTACAGTTTTTCTAGCATAATTAAGAATATTATTATCAATTTCTTTTACAATTTTGACTAATTTAGTTTTTTTATTTTTTTTGGGGTTGTCAGTAAAAAGACCATCCACATCAGAAAGTAAAACCAAACAATCAGCATTGACAATTTGAGCTACTCTGGATGCAAGTCTATCATTATCTCCATATTTAATTTCTGTTGTAGCTGTACTATCATTTTCATTAACAATTGGTACAATACCCATCGATAATAGGTTATCCATCGTCCTTCGGGCATTTATAGACCTTCTTCTTTGCTCTGTGTCATCTAGTGTTAATAAAATCTGTGAAATTTTAATTTTTTTTTTATTAAATTCTTTTTTATAAAAGTTCATTAATTCAATTTGACCTAAGGATGCTACAGCTTGGCTTTGATCAATTTTTAACGATTCTTTTTTGATTTTAAGATATTCACACCCTATTGCAATAGCACCTGATGAAACAATAATTACCTGCTTTTTTTTACTAATTAGTAGTTTAATATCATTTGCAAATTCGGCTAACCATTTTTTTTTTGGTTTTCCTTTAGAATCAACAAGTATAGAGGAACCAATTTTTATAACGACTTTTTTAGATTTATTAAGATACATCTTGAATTAATTTTCTTTTTATTTCATCAATACCTGATTTATTTACAGTAGATATTATATAAATTTTTTTTTTTTATTTTTTTACTTAAATAAGATATTTTTTCTTTTATTTCTTTTTTATCAAGTAAATCTATTTTGTTGAGAACAATAATTTCTTTTTTTTTAGATAATTTTTTACTATATTTGTTTAATTCTTTTCTAATCTTATAGTAATTATTCATAATATTTATAGAATTTATATCAATTAGATGAAGAATTTTTTCACACCTTTCTATATGTTTTAAAAACTTATCTCCTAATCCAGCACCTTCATGCGCTCCTTCAATTAGACCAGGTATATCAGCTAAAGTTATTTCTTTGTCATTATAATTGACTACACCAAGGTTGGGATTTAAAGTTGTAAATGGATAGTCAGCAATTTTAGGTTTAGCTCCTGAAATTACAGATAATAAACTTGATTTACCTGCATTGGGCAAACCAACAATACCCACATCAGCTATAATTTTAAGCTGAAGCCATATAAAAAATTCTTCACCTTCTTCACCATTTGTTTTTTTTCTTGGAGCACGATTTGTCGAGCTTTTGAATCTAACATTGCCCAAACCTCCTTTGCCTCCATTTGCTATAATAATTTTTTTATTTGATTTGTCTAAATCTTCTATAAAGGTGATATTATCTTCTTCAAAAACTTGTGTTCCTACAGGAACTTTCAAGATTATATCTGAACCATTTTTACCTGTTTTCTTTTTGCCTTGGCCACTTTCACCTTTGTTAGCTTTATAATTTTGTTTGAATCTAAAATCTATTAAAGTATTTAGGTTTCTGTCTGCTAATAAAATAACTGACCCACCTTTGCCACCATCGCCACCATCCGGTCCACCAAATTCTACAAATTTTTCTCTTCTAAAACTTGCAGAGCCCGATCCACCATTACCAGCTTTTACATATATCTTTATTTGATCCAAAAATTTCATAAAATAATATTAGTCTAACTTTTTGAAGTTTTTTTGACTAATTAAGTGTGGGGATAACAGATACAAATTTTCTGTTTAATTTTGACTTTTTAAATTTTATTGTTCCTTTAACTAATGAAAATAAAGTATGATCTTTGCCCATTCCAACGTGTTTGCCTGGATGGATTTTTGTACCTCTTTGTCTAACTATGATATTTCCAGGTATTACTTTTTCACCTTCATATATTTTTACCCCTAGACGTCTTCCTGCACTATCACGTCCATTTTTAGATGATCCACCTGCTTTTTTTGTTGCCATAATTTAAAACCTTAATTTAATCTTATCATTTTTTTTTATTCGTTAAAGAGCTCTTTTTAATTTCTTTAGTTTTTTTATCAGTTTTTTCCTGTTCAATGGGTTTTTTTTTCTCTTCAGATTGAGCAATAACTTTGCCTTCTTTAGATATAATTTTCGTTATTTGAATAACAGATATAGGCTGTCTATGCCCATATTTTCTTCTTGAATTTTTTCTTCTTCTTTTTTTAAAAACTAAAATTGTTTTATTTTTAGTATTTTCTAATACTGTAGCTTCAACTTTTGCACCCTCAATATGGGGGCTTCCTATTTCTGTAGTTTTATCGTTACTTAAAAAAAGTACATTTTTGAATTGAATTATTTTGCCAACTTCTTCTTCTAGTCTTTCAATTTTAAGAATTTCATTTGCTGAAACCTTATATTGTTTACCACCAGTTTGAATAATTGCGAAAGACATTGTTTAATTTTCATTTTTGAAATTATGGGCAATATATCCACTTAGATATTCATGTCAAGTTTTAACAACAATTAATACTTATCTTTTAGATCTCTTAATCTAGTAAATACTTTCAATTCTTCAAGATTTTCCATGTTTAATTTAACTTTTAGGTCATTTTGATCACATCTAAGAAAAATATTGGAATTTAATTCTTCCTTCAGTTCCGTAGGTACAGATGGCAAGTTATTTAGTTTTAACTTTTTTATTTTTTCAAAATGCTTTAGTAGACTTTGATTATTGTTGTCATATTTCATACAAAATTCTGCATTCTTATAGGTATACTCATGACCACAATAAATTTTTGTGTCACTAGGTAAATTTTTAATTTTATTTAAAGATTCTAGCATTTGTTTATGAGTGCCCTCGAAGATTCTTCCACAACCGAGAGAAAACAAAGTGTCACCTGTAAAGGCTAATTTTTCTTTTTTAAAAAAAAAACAAATATGACCTAAAGTGTGACCAGGAATGTGTATTATTTTTACTATTGAGTCACCAAATTTCCATATGTCATTATTTTGACAAGTTATATCAATTCCAGGTATTCTGTGTTTATCATCTATAAAGCCAACTATTTTTGCGTTATAAATTTTTTTTAATTCTATATTACCACCTATATGATCAAAATGATGATGTGTATTTAAAATATAATCTAGCTTTAATTTCTTTTTCTTTAAAAAAGAAATTATTGGAGCAGCTTCCGAAGGATCAACCACGCCAACCGTTTTATATTTATTATCTGATATAATATAAGCATAATTATCAGTCAAACATGGTATTGTAGTAATTTGCATATTATTTATTGTATAAGAAATATACCCAGTTGTGAAAAGATATTTTTATACTTTAAATTTTTTTCTGTTATTTCAGAAATTTTTTCATTAGTTAAGCACATTGACTTATCTATTTTAATATTTTTATTATTACAAAAATTAACAAAATCTTTAATAGTACACATATGTAAATTTGGAGTATTATACCATTCATCAGGTAAATTTTGAGTGACCGGCATTGTTCCTTTAAAAAGCAAATGAAGTCTTATTTTCCAATAACCAAAATTAGGTATTGAAACAATTGTTTGCTTTCCTATTCTTAACAATTGATTTAATACTTCCTCAGGATTGAGAAAGGCTTGTAGTGTTTGGCTTAACACAACATAGTCAAATGATTTTTCTGGAAATTGAATCAATTCTTTTTCAGCATCTCCTTCGATGACAGATAATCCTTTTGATATACATTTTTGTACAAGATCTTTTTTAGGCTCTAATCCCCTTACATCATTTTTTTGATTTATTTTCAGATACTCCATGAGTGTTCCATCTCCACAGCCAATATCTAATACTCTTTTGTTTTCTTTAATTGTTTGAGCAATTACTTTAAATTCTTTTTTCATTATTAAATTCTTTATAAGTAGAGTTAATAAATTCTCCTAACGTTTTTAAAAATTCTGGCACTTCTAATAAAAAAGAATCATGTCCTTTATCTGAGTTTATTTCAACAAATCCTACGTTTGCCCCACATGCATTTAGCGCAATAACTATTTCTTTATTTTCATTTGTTGGATAAAGCCAATCAGATGAAAATGAAATTACACAAAACTTAGATTTCGTTTTTTTAAAAGCAGTAGATAAATTACCATTAAATTGTTTTTGAAGATCAAAATAATCCATTGCTCTTGTTATATATAAATAGCTATTAGCATCAAAACGATCTACAAAATTTGCACCTTGATAACGAAGATAGCTTTCTATTTCGAAGTCAGCATCAAAACTGAATTTTAAACTTCCTTTATCTTGTAATTTTCTACCAAACTTTTCTTGTAAACCTTGTTTTGAAAGATAAGTAATATGTGCTGCCATTCTGGCTACAGCTAATCCTTTACTGGGTATTAAATCTTCTTTTTTCCAATTTGGATCAGCCATAATTGCTTGGCGACCTAATTCGTTTAAAGCAATATTTTGAGCTGAATGGCTTGCACTACAAGCTATTGGTATTGCTGAATAAGCAATATCAGGGAATAAACTTACAAACTGTAAAACTTGCATTCCACCCATAGAGCCACCAGTAATTGCTAGCAACTTTTTAATACCCAAATAATCCAACAAAATTTTTTGAGCTTTAACCATATCCTTAATTGTTATAACAGGGAAAGTAGTACCAAATGCTTTATTAGTTTCTGGATTAATTTCTTTGGGTCCAAAACTACCCATACATCCACCTAAAACGTTTGCACAAATAACAAAATATTTATTTGTATCTATCGCTTTTCCTGGCCCAATTGCAAACGTCCACCATCCTTCTCTTTTGGTAATCGGGTTTAACCCAGTAACAAATTGATCACCAGTTAAAGCATGACATGCTAATATAGCATTACTTTTATTTTTATTTAAACTTCCGTAAGTTTCATATGCCAAAGGGAAATCTTTAATAGTTTTGCCACAATCAAGTTCAATTGATTGATTTATAATTAATTTTTTTATATTTTTAATATTGTCATTCATAATAAACAAAAAAAAAGCCCAGCTAAGCCAGGCAAAAAACCTTTTTTAGCTGTTTTTTTTAAGCGCTCGCAATTTAGTTAAATCAGCGCATTTTTCTTTTACTAAAAAGTAGAACTTTTGTCAATTTAGGTTGTATTTATATTCTCCGAAAGCTACATATATGGTAATTACGCTTACAATTATATATTGATAAAATTATGCCTTTACCAAGAGCAAATAAAATTAACGTAGAAAGATATATTGGTGGATTATCTAAATTTAAAAAAGTTAAAAATCCAATAAAATTATCAGCTAATGAATCTGCCTTAGGGCCGAGTCCTAGAGCTATCAAAGCTTTTGCAAAAGATAAAAATAAAATTTTTAATTATCCTGATTCTGACTCCAGCTATTTAAGAAGTCTTTTGTCCAAAAAATTTAAAATTAAAACAGATAGAATTATTTGTGGAGCTGGCTCAGATCAAATATTTGATCTAATTTGTAAAATCTTTTTAAGAACAGGTGACGAAGTTATTGTTACTGAGTTTGGTTTTATTATGCATAGAATTTATGCATCAATGAATGGAGCTAAAGTATTATTAGCAAAAGAAAAAAAATATAAAGCTTCAGTTGATGAGATATTAAAAAAAGTTACAAAAAAAACAAAGATAGTATTTATTGCTAACCCAAATAATCCCACTGGAACATATCTTTCAAAAAAAGAAATGATAAAATTACGAAAAAAACTTAAAAAGAATATCCTTTTAGTTGTAGATGATGCTTATTTTGAATTTATAAAAAAAAATGATTATAGCTCTGGTTTAGATCTTTTTAAAAATTCATCAAATGTATTAATTACAAGGACTTTTTCAAAAATTTATGGTCTTGCTGGGTTAAGGGTTGGATGGGGCTATGCTTCAAAAAAAATTATTGATGCAATGTATAAGATTAAACCACCTTTTAATGTAAATAGAGCAGCTCTAGCCACAAGTGTAGAGGCAACAAAAGATAGTAATTGGATAAAAAAAGCAATTAGGTATAACTCATTATGGACAAAAAAAATTTTTACAGTATTGAAAGAAAAAAAAATTTTAACTAATCACCCCACTGCAAATTTTTTTTTAATGAATTTTGATAAAACAAATATGAGTTCAGAACAAGTTTTTAAAAAATTAGCTAACAAAAGATTAATTTTAAGAGAAATGAAACAATATAAAATATCTAATTCTTTAAGATTTACAGTAGGTAGTGAAAAAGCAAATAAACTTTTTATCAAATCAATTAAAGAAATTTTCAAATGATGTTTAAAAAAGTATGCATAATAGGCTGTGGTTTAATTGGATCTTCATTAGCAAGAGCAATTAAAAAAAATAATCTAGCACAACTAATAGTTTCTTCTAATAGATCAGAAGATGTAAATAAAAAAGTAATCGAACTAAAAATTGTGGATGAGTCAGGTCAAGATACAAAAAAAATGGTAAAAGATTCTGATCTAATAATAATTGCAACTCCTTTAAGTAGTTATGAAAATGTAATATTAAAGATTAAAGATTCTTTAAAAGAAGGTTCAATTTTAACTGATGTTGGTTCAGTAAAAAAAAGTGTAGTGGATTTAGTAGAGAAACATATATCAAAAAATATTTCTTGGATTCCATCCCATCCAATTGCTGGAACGGAAGAAAGTGGTCCTGAAGCAGGTTTTTCAGATCTATTTCAAAAGAGATGGTGCATAATGACACCAAGTAAGAAAGCAAAAGAAAAAGATATTAATTTGTTAAAAACTTTTTGGGAAAAAATAGGAAGTAAAGTTGATATAATGGATACAACACAACACGATTATATTTTGTCTGTTACAAGTCATATTCCACATTTAATTGCCTATAATATTGTAAATACATCACTTGAAATTCAAGATGAAAAAAATTCTTCTATTGTCAAGTACAGCGCTAGCGGATTAAGAGATTTTACAAGAATCGCTGCCTCTAATCCAATTATGTGGAGAGATATATTTATACAAAATAAAAATAACACTTCTGAATTAATTGATAAGTTTATTAAAAATCTGGAAGAATTAAAAAAAGCTATAGAAGATGAAGATGGAAAAAAATTAGAAAAAATTTTTATTAAAACAAAAAAAATTAGAAAAGAAATTATAGAAGCTGGTCAAGATGTAGAAAAACCAAATTTTGGACGTAAATAATAATTTAAGAAATATTTTGAATTTCTTGATATATTATATTTTCTAAATTTTTTATAAATTCATCTTTTTGAAGTCCTGGCTTTATAGGTGTCAATAACGATATTGTAATTTTTCCAGGAAATTTAATTATACCTTTCTTAGGCCACACATCACCTGAATTTAGTGCTATTGGAACACAAGGAATATTTAATGACTCATATATTCTTCCAACACCTTTTTTAAAGCTAACTTTTTCACTAGTGTTTGTTCTAGTTCCTTGTGGAAATATTAATAAAGGTCTATTTTGTTCTTTGACAATTTTTGCAACTTTTTCAAAAAAATTAAGATTATCCTTTGTTATTGTATCTCTTACAATTTCTATAGATTTAATTTTTTTTAAATAAAGTCCAAATAATGGTATTTTTAGTAACTCTTTTTTTAAAATAAAAACTGGAAAGTCAAGTATTGCTTGTAAGGCAAAAGTTTCAAACATAGATTGATGAGCTGACGCCACAAAGTATTTATGAGTTTTTGGTATATTTTCAATTCCCTTGACCTCTACTTTAGTATTCAAAAATATTCTGAGAATGAAAATTACATAATATCCTAAAAATTTTCCAAATAATAAAGTAATTTTTGAAGGTAAAAATAATGCTGGAAAGGCAATTAAAAATATAAAAATTATCCCAGCATATAAAAAGAAGTTAAATAATAGTGATCTTATTAAAAGCATATAAATTAAATCTTAAATTAATTATTAATTAAGTTTTTTAAGCTTTGTTTTTTTTTAATTAATCTATAATTTGAATTATCAACTAAAATTTCTGAAATTAATGGTCTAGTATTATAATTTGATGATAAGGACGATCCATAAGCCCCAACATCTGTTATAGCGATATAATCACCTTCTTTAATTTGTGAAAAGTTTTTTTGTTTTAAAAATTTGTCAGAACTTTCACAGATTGGACCTACAAATTCAATGTTTTGAGTAATTCTTTTTTTATTTTTAATAATTGGAATTATTTGATGATATGCATCATATAGCGCTGGTCTCATTAAATCATTCATCCCAGCATCTAAAATAATAAAATATTTATTATTACTTCTTTTAATATAAATAATTTTTGAAATCAAAACAGCAGTATTACCAACTATAACTCTTCCAGGCTCAAATATAATTTGTACATTCTTGTTTTTAACAAAATTTTTAACTAATTTAGCATATTGATTTAAATCAAGCCCTTTATCTTTTTTTTTGTAAGAAATTCCCATTCCGCCACCAAGATCAATAAATTTAAAATTAACTTTTGACTCATTTATTAATTTATTTATCACGTTTAAAACTTGCTTGAATGGTTGAATATTTGTAATTTGGCTACCAATATGAACACTAAGCCCATCTAATCGTAAATTTTTCATTTTTTTTATCATTTTACATAGATTCAAGAAGTCCTTATATCCTAAACCAAATTTATCATTTTTATCTCCAGTAGATATTTTTTTGTTAGTCTTGCCAGTTACATTAGGGTTTAATCTTATTCCCACAGAAGTAATTTTAGATAATTTTTTTGATATGTTATTAATAACTTTTGCCTCATTTTCAGACTCAATATTTATTAACAAGACTCTTTTTTTTATAGCAAGTTCAATTTCTTCTTTTGTCTTGCCAACACCTGAAAAAACTATTTTTTTATTATTAATACCCGCCTTTGATGCTTTTAATAGTTCTCCAGCAGAAACAACATCAGCTCCAGAACCCATCTTTTTTAACTCTTTAAGTATGGTCAAATTTGCATTTGATTTTACAGAAAAACAAATTAATGGAGAAATGCTTTTGAATGATTTATTAAAATTATTAAAATTCTCCTTTAGTTGTGAAAAAGAATAACAATAAAAGGGAGTTTGAATTTTTTTAGTTAAATTTGTTGCTGAAATTTTTTCAACAAATAATTTTTTTTTTTTAAAATGAATATAGTCCATTATTTCTAAAGGTTTTGTTTTGTATAAAGTTTATTAATATTTTTACTAGATTTATAAATAGGGTCATTTTTTTTACCACAAGAAAAATTTAGTAAAATCATTATTGAAATTATCAAAAAGATCTTCATTTATTTTTTATATTCCTTCTTTAAGTTTGATATCATTTTTTTTACATTTTTTGTAGCAGTCCCTCCAAAAGATATCTTATTATTTACTGAATTTTTAACATTAAAAACTTTCATTACTTCTATGTTTATGTCTTTTTTAATTTTTTTTACTTCTTCAAAACTTATTTCATTTAAATTCTTTTTATTTTTTTCTGCGTAGTTAACTAATTTAGCAGATAATTTATAGGCTTCTCTAAATGAAACACTTTTTTTTTGCACAAGATAATCTGCGAAATCAGTAGCAGTAGTATATCCTTGATTAGCTGAGTTTAACATTTTTTCTTTATTAGGTTTTAAATTTTTTATTAATTCAGTAGAAATTATTATCGACTCCATCAACAAATCATAACTATCAAATACCAATTTTTTATCTTCTTGCATATCTTTATAATATGATAGAGGAAGGCCTTTCATCAAGGTTAACATAGATTGTAACTTTCCAAAATTTAGTCCTGCTCTTCCTCTAATAAGTTCTGCAGGGTCAGGATTTTTTTTTTGTGGCATTATTGATGAGCCTGTTAGCATTTTATCATTAAATTTAATCAATTTAAATATATCTGAGTTCCATATAATTAATTCTTCAGCTAGTCTTGAAATATGTAAAGCACAAATAGATGAAGATGATAAAAAATCTATAACAAAATCTCTATCAGATACAGTATCGATAGAATTAAAAGTTGGTTTTTTAAAGCCTAATTTTTTTGCAGTATAGTTTCTATCAATTTTATACGATGTGCCTGCCAAAGCAGAAACACCTAACGGACATTCATCTAGATAGATAATATTATTTAAAAATCTTTTTTTATCTCTTTTAAACATTTCAACATAAGCAAGCAAATAATGTCCAAATGAAATTGGTTGTGCATTTTTAAGGTGTGTGAAACCAGGCATAATAGTAGAGATATTATTTTCAGCTGAACTTATGAAAATTTTAATTAATTTATTTAATTTTTTAACCACATTATAAGAAGATTTTTTTAACCACATTTTAAAATCAGTTATTATCTGATCATTTCTTGATCTTGCAATATGTAAATAACCGGCATCAGAACCAATAATTTCAAATAACCTTTTTTCAATATTCAAATGAATATCTTCATAGCTTTTTTTAAATATAAATTTATTTTGTTTAATTTCTTTTTCAATTTTTTTAAGACCAAAAATAATTTTATTACCTATTTTTTTGCTAATAATTTTTTGTTTTATGAGCATTTGAGTATGTGTAATTGATGCAAATATATCTTCTTTAAATAATCTTTTATCAACATCTATAGATGATCCTATTTCTTTAAAAATTTCAGAAGTGCTACTATTAAATCTTTCACTCCAAACTGTTTTATTCTTCTTTTTCATGTGTTATGTATTTCAATGTTTAAAAAGTTTAAAAATATAAATATTATTATTATATTCATTTTTTTTTTTAATATCCTTACATCAATAGCACAAGCAAATAAAAAAGCCCCATTTAATAATATTGCTGTGCATGATAAACCTATGCATATTTCTAGTGTAATATTTGAAGATATTTTTGAAAATAAGCTTAAATTAGAAAATTTAGAAGGAAATTTGGTCATACTAAATTTTTGGGCCACCTGGTGTGCGCCTTGTAAAGAAGAAATGCCATCACTTGATAAGCTTTCATATGATAAAAATTTTAAAAATTTAAAAATACTTGCTGTAAATATGGAAAAAAAAAATCTAAAAAAAACACAAAAATTTTTTTCTGATTTAGGTATTAAAAAATTACCAATTTATTTTGGTGAATATTCTAGTTTTGTAAAAAAACTTAAATTAAGAGGTGTACCCACTACTATATTAATTAATCCAGAAGGAAAAGAATTTGCAAGAATAATTGGATCTATAGATTTTCAAGATAAAGATTTTTTAAAATGGCTTTCTAATTATGAGTGATTATATTTTACAAACACATTCAAACGGAACATTTTCTGGAAATAAACCAAAAAATATTATAATTTTGTGCCACGGTTATGGAGGAGATGGAAAAGACATAAATGTATTAGCAGAAAATTGGAAAAGATTTTTACCAGATACAATTTTTTTAAGTCCAAATGCACCAGAAGTATGTAAAATTAATCCTCAGGGTTATCAATGGTTTGATCTAGAGAGTGACAAGGAAGAAGAAATATTAAAAAATTCTATTAATGCAGAAAATAAATTAAATGTTTTTATAGATCAAGCACTTGCAAAATTTAATTTAGAATCAAAACAATTGGCACTAGTTGGTTTTAGCCAAGGTTCAATGATATCAATTCAAACAGCACTTAAAAGAAAAAAAGAAATTAATTGTTTAATTAGTTATTCTGGAAGAATTATTAGTATTTCTCATTTATCTAAGTCGATAGTTTCAAAACCAAATTTTTTTTTAATGCATGGTGAAAATGATGATATTGTCCAAGCAAGTTATTTACTTGAAGCTAAAGAATTTTTAAATGAAAAAAAAATTAAAGTTAAAGTAAAATTATTCAAAGAATGTCAACATACTATTCCAGCTCAAGGTTTAAGTCTTGGCCTAGAGTACTTAAAAAAAAACTTTTATTTTTAGTAGAATCCTGATTAATTTTTTTTAAATAGATATTTAAAAAACTAGTTCTTGAAAATATTATATTAATAAGTAAAATTAGAATTATGATTATAAGTGCTTCTGAAAAAGTTCCATTAGAAAAATGTCCTGCCTTAGTTTTAAATGCAGATTTTAGACCACTGAGCTATTATCCATTGTCTTTATGGTGTTGGCAGGATTCAATTAAATCTGTGTTTCTAAATAGAGTGAGTATTGTTTCAAATTATGAAAGAAAGATAAGAAGCCCTTCATTCGAAATGAATTTACCAAGTGTTATTGCTTTAAAAAATTTTATCAAGCCCTCGGAACATCCTAATTTTACAAGGTTTAATGTTTTTCTAAGAGATAAATTTACTTGTCAGTATTGTGGAGATAAAAAAGATTTAACTTTTGATCATTTACTCCCAAAGTCGCGTGGAGGACTTACTGATTGGGAGAATGTTGTCACAGCTTGCTCTTCTTGTAATGTTAAAAAAGGTGGAAGACTTTATTCAAAATGTGGAATGAAATTATTTCAAAAACCTTTTAAACCAACCATAGATAGTTTGCATCAAAATGGTAGAAATTTTCCACCCAATTTTTTACATGAAAGTTGGATGGATTATCTATATTGGGATATTGAACTAGAACCTTAAGCTTAAATTTTTTCAGATATTTTTATTGCAATTCGTGATCCAGTTTTAATTATTTTGTCCATAAATAAATAAATACCATCATTTTTTGCACCCATTTCGTAAGCTTTATTTTTATGATGAACTTCATCTTTATTAAATTTAATAATTTTTTCTTTTAATTTTTTTTCATCATTTTTTAGTTTATTTATCTGATCTAAATAATGTTTTTCTATTACTTCTTCTACTGAAGCAGTACAAAGCATAGTAGCTTTTTTCCCTAGCAGCGCAGAACTAAAACCAAGTGTTAAACCCATTATATCCCATAAGGGTAAAAAATATGTAGGTTTAATTTTTCTTTTTTTTATTTCATTAGTGAAATATTCATAATGTTCAATTTCATGGACTTTCATTTTTTCGATTTCTTTTTTTAAATTTTCATCTTGTTTTATTGTATTCAATGCTAACAACTGACCTTCATAAATTTTAATAGCACCACGCTCACCAGCATGGTCAACTCTGATTATTTCTTCTATAGTTTTCTTATTTGTTTTTTTCATTTTTTAAAAAAAGTAATAAAAATATAGCACTTAAAGCTAAAGAAAAAAGAGTATTAATTGTAGCAAGTGACAAACCCATCAATCTAAAAGTAACATCTTTGCAGCTTATAACTTTTTCTTTAAGTTCCTTAAGTAAATCTACAGAAGAGAAGTTAACTCCATCATTAGTGTTGCATACTTGAGACTCATTAAAAAAGCCTTGTTCTATACCAAAGTGATAAAAAGCCAAAATTGCACTTGCAAAAAATGTTAAACTTAAAATTAACAAAATATTTTTTTTATATTTTTTATAAAAAAAGATCACAATAATTAAAAAAATTGATATTACATAGGGGATTCTTTGGTATATACATAATTTACATGATTGGTGTCCCATTACATATTCAATAAAAAGTGCTGAAATAAAAGCAAATATAATTATAAAAAAAATTAGTATTAAAAATTTGTTGTTTTGTTGTTTTGTCATTTAATTAGAAATAAAATAAATTAACATTGTTAATATAATAACCAATAAAGTTATGACTACAGTCCATTGAGCACCTTTTTTTTCTAATAAAGGACCAATGTTTTTTCCATATTTATAAGATAAATAAGCGACTAAAAAAAATCTTAAACCCCTTGATATAAAACAAGTTATTATAAAAATTAATATATGAAAATGAACAAATCCACTTGATATTGTTACTATTTTAAAAGGCAAAGGAGTAAAGCCAGCAATAAATAATATTAAAAAGCCTGAGAAAATACCTTCTTTAGAAGATAATTTTTCTTTAAAGATATTTGAATCTTCTGATCCAAAAAAATCAAAAATTACAACTCCAACTTCATCAAAAAATAAATAACCTATAAGGTATCCCACTAAAGCTCCTAAGACAGAAAATATTATTGCAATTAATGATATCTTGATAAACTTATGTCTTTTTGCAATGACCATGGGAATTATCATTGCATCAGTAGGTATTGGATTAATAAAACTTTCAGTAAAAGCTAAAATGGCTAAAAAAGGGTTTGCAAATTTATGACCTGCCCAGCTAACACATTTATCATATAATTTTTTAATCATTTTTTTGTTTTAATAACCTGTAATCTTTTATACTATTTTTGTATGAATTATAAATGTAGTTTACTAAAATTAATACTAAGCATGATTTTATCTCCAATTATTGTTTATATTGTTCTTGTTATAGCTAGACTTTCGGGTGCAAATTATCAAATGTCACATGGTGAGGCTTTTATTGTTTGGTTACTTATGGCAATATTAATTTCTCAATGTTTGATTTTTAAAAAAAATAAATAAATTTTATTTAATAGCGCAAAATAGACAATAATTAATATGATCACTGGGCGAATGGCGGAACTGGTAGACGCGTTGGACTCAAAATCCAATGGTAGCAATGCTGTGAGAGTTCGAGTCTCTCTTTGCCCACCATTTATTGTTAAATTAAAACAAAAAATTAAATGAAATGAGGTAAATAATATGAATTTATCAAGCAAAAATAATCTACTAGAGGTTTTTTTTGAACAATATGCAAAACAAAATAAAGATGATTTATTTTTAAAATGGTTAAAGTTTCCTAGCAAAAAATTTTCATGGAAAGAAACAAATTTAAGTATTTGTAAATTATCAATTGAAATAAAAAAAAATATTAAGAAAGGAGACAGATGTTTATTAATATCAGAAGATAGGCCAGAGTGGTTAATTTCAGATTTAGCAATCATGTTAGCTGGAGGAATAACAGTCCCTGCTTACACAACGTACACAGAAAAAGATTATGAATTTATAATAGATGATTGCCAACCAAGTATTTTAGTTGTTTCAAGCAATGATTTGTTTAAAAAAATAAAATATATTTCGTTAAACAAACAATTTATCAATAAGATTATTATATTTGATGATGTTGATAAGAATAAACTAGAACACAAAATAATTAAATTAAAAGATATTTTAAATTCTAAGGAAAATTTTTTTGTAGAAACTACAAAGTTAAAATTAAATAGAAAAGATATTGCGTGCATAATTTATACTTCTGGAACGGGAGGAAATCCCAAAGGTGTTATGTTAAGTCATGGTGGTATATTAAGTAACTGTGAGGGAGCTGTTGAAATGTTAAAACCAATCTTAAGTAAAAGAACTAATTTTTTAACATGGTTGCCTCTTTCACATTCTTACGAGCATACAGTGCAATTTGTTCAAATCTCTATTGGTGCAAAAATTTACTATGCAGAGGGAATAGATAAGTTAATAAAGAATATGTCTGAAAGTAAACCTGAAATTATGACAGCAGTTCCCAGGTTTTATCAAAATTTATATCAAAAAATAAATAATACTTTTAAAAAACAATCTGGTTTTAAATTAAAATTAATTAACCTAACCATTAAACTTGGAATTAAAGATTTAGAAAAGCAAAAGTTTACTTTTAATGAAAAAGTTATAAACAAAATATGTGATTTTTTAGTTAGAAAAAAAATTAAAAATCAATTTGGAGGCAACTTAAAAGCTTTTGTATCTGGTGGTGCTGCGCTGGATAAGGATATAGGAAATTTTTTAAATTCTATAGGTTTACCAACTCTTCAAGGGTATGGTTTAACTGAAGCGTCACCAGTTGTTAGTTGTAATCCTAAAAGTTATATAAAGGTTGATACTGTTGGAATACCTTTTAAAGGAAATCAAATAAAAATTAATGAAGATGGCGAAATTTTAATTAAAGGAGAAAATGTAATGTTGGGTTATTGGGGACAGCCTGAAGCCACGAATGAAGTCATAAAAAATGATTGGCTATATACTGGTGATATTGGTGAGATATCTGAAGGATATTTAAAAATTACAGATAGAAAAAAAGATATAATAGTTACAACTGGTGGAGACAATATTTCACCTGCAAAAATAGAAAATAAAATTTCTAGTTCTAGTGAAATAGAACAATGTTTAGTTTATGGAGATAAAAAAAGTTATTTAGTTGCGTTGATTGTTCCAATTAAAGAAACCACAAAAGAAAAAATAGATATAATCTTAGCTGAAATTAATAAAAGCTTGTCGTTAATAGAAAAAATTAAAAAATTTGAATTGATAAACGAAAATTTTACAATTGAAAACGGTTTGTTAACACCGACGATGAAAGTAAAAAGAAATAAAGTTATTAAAAAATATAAAAATACTTTAGAAAATCTTTACTAAAAACAATTATAATTACATCTAAAAAGCATTGTTATTGCTTGTGTTTTGTTAATAATAAAAAGAATATAAAATAATTTAAATTTTTAATTTTTTTTTAATTTTGTTAACATAATTTATGTTTGACATATGTTAAAAAAAACATAATGCTAGAATTAACAAACGAATCATTAATGATTTGTTGTAATAAAATAAAAAAAGGGAGCTTATAATGGCTAAACGTAGAAAAAAAGCTAAGAAAAAAGCTAAAAAGAAAGCTAAAAAAAGAAGAAAAAGAAGATAAATAGCTTAGTCTTTTATTAAGACTCGCGCCCCTGTTGTTCTGATTAATTTATAACAACGGGGGCGTTTTTTTTATGTAATGTTTTGATTTCTCTTAAGAGCTTTATCTAATTTTTTTTGAGTATTTTCTAAACCTATTCCTAGAACAACTTCAAACTCACTTAAAAGTCTTTCGTAGGCTTTTTCAAATAATTGTCTTTCACTGTAAGATTGATCTGCAATTACATCTGTATCTTTATTTAAATCTCTTACAACTTCTGCTAGTTCATAAATTTTTCCTGAATTAATTTTTTGTTCATATTCTTGGGCTCTTCTACTCCACATTGTTCTTTTAATTTTAGGTTTACTTTTTAAAATAGAAATTGATTTATTGATTTGGTTAATAGTAGAAACTGGTCTTAAAAGTGATTGCATGTTTATAGGTAAATTACCTATAGCATTTTCTTTTTCAAATTTAATGTCATAGCACATTACGTCTATGTCACCTATAATTTTTTTGCTTACAGCTAAAATTTGACCCACTCCATGCTTTGAGTAAACCACAAAATCTTTAACTGCAAAAAGCTTTTTTTCAGTAGTTTGTTTTTTTATTTTTTTTATTATTATTTTAGGCTCATTACTTTTAGATGCAGTTAAAGAAGGAGTTTTTACTTTTTCTTCTTCTTTTTTAGTTTTTTTTACTTTTACTTTTTTGGTTTTTTTGGAAACTTTTTTAATTTTTTTTACTTTTTTTTTATTAGTTTTTTTCATTAAATTTATTCTCCTGGTTTTTCACTGAAGTACTTTTCAAACTTATTTTTTTCATCTCTAAATTTTGCCTCATCTTCGGGAGGGTTTTTCTTTGTAACTATATTAGGCCATGTTTTAGAATATTTTTCATTAATTTCAAGCCATTTGTTTGCTCCATCTACTGTATCTGCTACAATTGCATCTACTGGGCATTCTGGCTCACAAACTCCACAATCTATACATTCATCAGGCTTGATAACTAGCATATTTTCACCTTCGTAAAAACAGTCAACGGGACAAACTTCTACGCAATCCATTAATTTACATTTTATACATTCTTCTTTTACTAGGTATGTCATTTATTAAGTAATTTGATTTTTTCTTTTATTTTACCATTATCTGCATCTGAAACATAAAGCAATCCACAAATTCTCCTCATTAAATTACTTTCATACATATCTTCACTTTTATCTGAAAATATAATTTTCCATAAAGTTTCTATTATCTGCAATCTATAATTGATGTCTTGTTTTTTAATTTCTTTTGTGAATTCAAGTATTTGATTAGATTGTTCCTCTTTTTTTTCTGCCATAATCAATAATTTGTTAGCTTCTTCAGGCTTTATATTAAAAAGTTTAATTAAAGATTCTTTTATTATATTTTGTTCTACTCCGGTATAGTTTTCATCCATTTTAGCTGCATGCACAAGAAGAGCTGCAATTAAAATACTATTGTTATTTTCTTCTTTTAAGTTTTCTTTTTTTTTAAAGATCTTTTTAAACATTTATTTAAAATTCATTTTAGTTAATACTTTAAAAGGATTATCTTTCGTAAAATTAAAATTTTCTTTCTTTTTTTTAATACTAATCTTTTTAGGCTTATAAGAAAAATATTCTTTTTTAAGTATCTTATTTTCTGTGTATTTATACTGCATTTTTGTTAATAATTTTATAAAATTTTCTTTGCTACAGCCAATTAAGTTTAACATTTCAGATTCTAATTCAAATTTTCCATCAATAGTTTTTTCAATTATTTTTAGAAATAATCTTTCTAAAATATCTACTCTAATATAATATTTATCAAAATTTTCAAACCCACATATTAGTAAAAATTTTTTATCAACATTATCTATATCTTTTAAAAAATTTAGTCCAGACTTAGGTAGTTCAAATTTTTTAGACTTATAAAAAAAATTTTCCCATAAATTTATTCTTAAGGCAACTGCGCCTGGCTTTAGCATTTTTGGAAGAAAAATATGATATCTTCCAATCTTTACTCCCATTTTTCGTAAAATATTTCTATCTTCTTTTGACAAAATTTTGGTTAAACTGTTAACTAATTCTCTTTTTAGTACTCCATTATTTTCAAATAAACGAAAACATAGAGCTCTCACATATTTATTTTTTATATTGTCTTTATTTAAGTTTACAAGATCGTTTAATTCTGAGTTAATTAGTTCCTTTAACCAAGTCGATAAAAACTTTTTCAAATCTTCTTTTGACTCAATATCTATAGCTTCATCTACTATTAAATCTATTCTCGGATCTAAATAATTCTTCCCAGCAGAAATAAAAGCAATAGGATTATTTTCCCAATAAATTTTATAATCATTTTTAAGTGACAAATTTTTATTTTTTTTTATTTTACTGACTCTACGCATTAGTTCTGGAGCAATTCCATGTCTTGCTGCTTTTTTTAGGGATTTAAGGTCTGTATTTATTGAAGAGCTAGATTGAAAATCAAGAAAGAGTTTTAAACCTTTAAGTTGACCAATGTACTGAGCGTCAATCATAACTTTTCCATCATCTATTATTTTAGTTTCTAACGTTTTGCTATCCTTTAAGCCTCTAGATAAAACACTTATCCTTTTATCAATGAAACTTTTAGTTAACTCTTCATGTAATTTTTCTGATAATTTATCTTCTATATCCTTGGTTCTTTCAATCCAATAATCTTGATTTTGAACCCAATTTTTTTTATTCGCAACATAAGCCCAAGTTCTTACATGTGATATTCTGTTAGCTAATGCATCAATGTTACCTAAATATTTATCTAATTCTTTTAATTGATCCTTCATGTACTCATTAGAAACTTTTTTAGGTTTTGATGTAAGAAAGTTGTAAACAGTTTTTACAACCTCTATATGTTGTCCATAAGCTTTTTTTGAAAAATCTGGAATTTGGCAGCATTCCCATAAAGTTTTGACATGTTCATTATTATCTTTAATTTTAATACCAGAGTTATTTTTTAAAAGAAATTTCAATACCTTCTCATCTTCACAGTCATTTATACGCTTTAATATTTCATTTTTTGATTTTTCTTCAATAGATCCAACTAAATTGTTGAAACTATCAAAATTAAGATTTGAATTTCTCCAATATATTTTATTAAGTGGTTCAAACTTGTGATTTTCTAAATTTTCAATATCCTCACTAGATAATTTTTCACACTGACCTGTTATTCCAAAATACCCATCATTCGTATATCTTCCTGCTCTACCTGCTATTTGAGCAATTTCTACTAGACCTAAATTTCTTGTTTTTCTTCCATCAAATTTTTTTAAATTGCTAAAGTAAACATTATCAATATCCATATTAAGACCCATTCCAATAGCATCTGTTGCAACCAAAAAGTCTACTTCACCAGATTGATACAGTTCTACTTGTGCATTTCTTGTTTTAGGACTTAGCGAACCCATAATAACAGCAGCTCCTCCTTTTTGCCTTCTTACTAATTCTGCGATTGCATAAACCTCTTCTATAGAGAAAGCGATTATTGCAGTTTTACTACTTAATCTTGATATTTTTTTATAACCATCATAAGAAAGTTTTGAAAACCTCTCTCTTTTAACAAATTCTACATCTCCAACTAAAGTTGTAATAATATTTTTCATAATATTTGAACCTAAGAGCATGGTTAACTTATTTCCTCTGTAATTAAGTAATGCGTCTGTAAATATATGGCCTCTCTCTTTATCCGTACACATTTGTACTTCATCAATTGCAATAAAATCTACCGAAAGGTCCTTGGGCATACATTCAACGGTACAAATAAAATATTTTGGATTAGGTGGTATAATTTTCTCTTCACCTGTAACCAAAGCTACTTTTTCTTTTCCAACTTTTTTTGTACATTTGTCATAAATTTCTCTAGCAAGTAGTCTTAAAGGAAATCCAAATATTCCACTTTCGAATCCAAGCATAGTTTCAACAGCTAAAAAAGTTTTACCTGTATTTGTTGGACCCAAGATTGCTGTAATTCTATTTGACATTAATTTAATTTTTTTGTGTTATAATTTTTTTAATATACTATATCTAGACACACCCAAAGAACAAAAGATGATTAAAACAAGACCGAATCAACCTAATAAAAGTTCTCCTTTTTAATAATTAATTTATTACACTAACATATATTTTAAAAAATCTTAAATTAATTTATTAAATTTAAATAAAATGAAAAAAAAATTGTGGCAACTAAGAAAAGACAAACTGCCTAAAACAAACATTCATAGATATATAAAATTTTTAAAAAAAAATTTTAATCAAGGTATAAATGCAAATTTCGAAGATTTATGGAAATGGTCTATTAAAGAGCCCCCTTCATTTTGGAAATCAATATGGGATTTTACTGCTATTCAAGGAACAGTAGGCAATATATTATTAAAAAGATCAAATATTTTTTTTAAAAACAAGTTTTTTTTTAATTCAAAAATAAATTTTGCTGAAAATTTGCTTCTTAAAAAAGATGATTCAGAAGCAATAGTGTTTCACAGTGAAAATGGTTTTAGAGAAAGTATTTCATGGAAAAGATTAAATAAAGATGTAAAAAATGTTTCTTCATGGTTGTTAAAACAAAAAATTAAAAAGGGAGATAGAATTGCTGCTTATCTTCCAAATATCACCCAAACAGTAACATCATTTTTAGCAACATCTTCATTAGGTGCAATTTGGTCATCTTGCTCTCCTGACTTTGGAATTCAAGGAGTTATAGATAGATTTTCTCAGATTAAACCAAAAATATTATTTGTAACAAATCTATATTATTATAATGGAAAAAAAATTGATGTAATTGGAAGGTTGCCAGATATTATTAACAATATATCTTCAATTAAGACAGTAGTTGTTATACCTTATCCTGGAACTTCTTATCTAGAGAAAAAAAAATTAAAAAAAGTCGCTTTTTATCATTGGCAAAATATTTTACAAAATAAAAATAGAAATAAAAAATTTAAATTCAAAAAATTTAAATTTAATGACCCTCTAATGATTCTTTATTCTAGTGGTACAACAGGAAAGCCAAAATGTATTTGTCATAGTATTGGTGGAACTCTTATTCAGCATAAAAAAGAACTTTCTTTACATTGTGATATAAAAAATAATGATAAAGTTTTTTATTTTACTACCTGTGGCTGGATGATGTGGAACTGGCTTGTTAGTTCTTTATCTTTAGGGGCTACGGTTGTATTATTTGATGGATTTCCATTTTTTAAAAATGATGATTTACTTATTGAACTTGCTCATAAGGAGAAACTAACTTTACTTGGAATTAGTGCAAAATATATAGATACACTTAGAAAAAAAAAGAGAAACTATTTAAATAAATTTAATTTAAAAAAATTAAAAACAATTTGTTCAACAGGGTCACCTTTATCAATAGATAGCTTTAATTATGTATATAAAAATATAAAAAAAGACGTTCATTTAGCGTCTATATCTGGAGGTACTGATATTGTTTCATGTTTTGTTTTGGGAAATTTATTTGAACCAGTTTTCTCAGGTGAAATTCAAAACAAAGGCCTTGGTATGAATGTTGATATATTTAATGATCATGGATTATCTATAAAACAAAAAAAAGGAGAATTAGTTTGTAAAACACCTTTTCCTTCAATGCCAATAAAGTTTTGGAATGATAATGGTAATAAAAAATATAAACTAGCATATTTTAGTAAATATAAAAATATTTGGCATCATGGTGATTTTGCTGAGTTTTCTAAAAATGGAGGAATTATTATTTATGGCAGATCTGACACTACGCTTAATCCTGGGGGAGCAAGAATTGGAACTTCAGAAATATATAGTGAAGTTGAAAAATTTAAAGAAATAATGGAATCAATTATAGTTGGTCAATCCTGGGAAAATGATATTCGAATAGTTTTATTTGTAGTTCTAGCAAAAGGGTTTATTTTAGATAATGAATTAGAGACTAGAATTAAACAAAAAATTAGATTTAATGTGTCACCGAGACACGTTCCTTCAAAAATTATTGTTGTTAAAGATATACCCAGAACTAAAAGTGGAAAAATAGTTGAATTAGCAGTAAAAAATATAATAGAAGGAAACGAAATAAAAAATAAAGAAGCTTTAGCAAATCCAGAAATTTTAAAACAATATAGAAATATTAGCCAACTAAAATAAAAACAATGATTAAAGAATTCATCAAAAATTTAAAGCCTTCAGCAACACTAAGAATAAACGAACAATCCAAAAAACTTGAAATGGAAGGAAAAAAAATATTTAAGTTTGGTTTTGGACAATCCCCATTTCAGATACCTCCTGACGTAGTCAATGAATTAAAAAATAATGCATCTAAAAATAAGTATTTACCAATGCAAGGGCTTAAAGATCTTAGAGAAGCAATTGCAACATACACCAACTCTAAAAAGAATTATCTTTATAAATCTGAAGATGTGATTATTGGGCCTGGCACAAAAGAACTAATGTTTTTATTACATATTATTTTTGATGGAGAAATATTATTACCAGTTCCTAGCTGGGTATCATATGCGCCACAAGCTATTTTGGGTAGAAATAAAGTGCACTGGATACAAACTACAAGAGATAATAATTGGTTTCCAACCGCTGAAGAAATTGAAAAAACTGTTTTAAAAAATAAGAATAAGAATTATTTATTATTTATGAATTCTCCAAATAATCCATCAGGACTTGTTTGTGAAAATCTAGAAGAAATTAGTAAAATTGTCAAAAAATATAATATTATAATCTTATCTGATGAAATTTATTCTGAACTAAGTTTTAAAAAAGATTTTAAATCTATCTCAAATTTTTGCCCTGAAAAAACTATTATAAGCACTGGTTTAAGCAAATGGTGTGGTGCAGGAGGATGGAGATTAGGACATTTTATATTTCCAGAATCATTAAGCAAATTAAGAGATTCTATTAAAATCTTAGCAAGTGAAACTTTTTCATCTGTAAGCGCTCCAATTCAATATGCAGCAATTACTGCTTATTCTAAAAACCATAATCAATATATTAATGACTCAAGCAATATTCTTAAAGTGGTTGGAGAGTATGTTTATAATAACTTAAGATCAAATAAGGTTATAATAAATAAACCTCAGGGCGGATTTTATCTTATGCCAGAGTTTATTAATAAAAAATTTTTAACGTCTTCAGAAATGTGTAATAAAATTTTACAAGATACGGGTGTTGCTCTTTTACCTGGTTCAGATTTTGGGTTTAATCAACAGAAAATGCTAACAAGATTAAGTTTTACAGACTTTAATGGGCAAGAATTTATGAAAAATATTAGTGATAAAAAAGAAGTAGCAAGTAATGATTTAGTTTTAAAATTTGCTCCAAAGGTTGTAGAGGGAGTAAATAGACTAAAAAAATGGTCAGAATCAATATAAATACCTTCTGGACGTTTCACATAATTTCTGCTTGAATTAAGTATTATAATAACTTTATAGAGGAGTAAATTATGAAAAAAATAATAACATCCCTATCAAGCGCTTTGTTAATTTTTATTGCTACATTGTCAATCACAGGTGTGACAAAAGCAGCAGAGTTCTTTACGATAGGAACTGGAGGACCAACAGGTGTTTATTTTCAAACTGGAAACGCTATTTGTAAAATGTTACATAAATCTGCGATAAGTAAGGAGCATGGAAGAAAAAAAGGGACTGCTGCTGCTTATAGATGTACTGCGCCATCAACAGGTGGTTCAAACTATAACATTGGTCAAATTAAAGAAGGTGAGTTCCAATTTGGTGTAGCTCAATCTGATTGGCAGTTTCATGCAGTAAACGGATCAAGTAAATGGGAAGGAAAAAAGTTTAGTAATTTAAGAGCTGTATTTTCTGTTCATAATGAACCTTTCCAGATTTGGGCAAGAAAGAAAGCAAAAGTTAAAAACTTTGCTGGTCTAAAAGGAAAAGTTGTTAACATAGGTAACCCTGGTTCTGGACAAAGAGGAACTATGGAAGAACTTATGAAAGCAATGGGGGTTGATAATAGTTTCTTTAAATCAACTACTGAATTAACTTCATCAGAGCAAGTAAAAGCTTTGTGTGATGGTAAAATAGATGCGTTTGGTTATTCTGTAGGATTTCCAAATGGAGCTATGGAGCAAGCAGCTACATGTGCAGCTAAAGCTTCACCAATTAACCTAACTGGTTCTGAAGTTCAAGCTTTGATTAGTGGTGCAGACTATTATGCTCAAGCTATAATTCCTAAAGGAACTTATACAGGACAAAAAAAAGATGCTACTACTTTTGGAGTTAAAGCAACAGTAGTAACTAGTGCTGATGTTTCTGAAGAGCTAGTGTACCTTGTTACAAAAGCTGTTTTTGAAAATTTTGATTCCTTCAAGAAGCAACATCCTGCTTTTGGTTTTTTGGAAAAGAAAAACATGATTAAAGATGGTTTATCTGCTCCTTTACACCCAGGTGCTATTAAATATTACAAAGAAGCTGGATTAATGTAATCCTAATTACGTAATTAAATTAAAAGGCCCAATTTTGTTGGGCCTTTTTTTTGTGTTAAAGTATCTTTCGTAAATGAATAATAGTTTTAAAAAAAAAATAGAAAGTAAGATTAGTGAAGATTTATCACCCACTAAAAATTTAACTGGTTTTCATCTTAAAATCGTTGCTACAATAGCAATAATCTGGTCTTTATTTCAGTTATGGTACGCTTCTCCTTTTCCATTCATGTTTAATATTGGAATGTTTAAAGGTTTACCAGCCAGAGCTATTCATTTAGGATTTGCTTTAACTTTAGCGTTTTTAATATTTCCTATTTCTAAAACAAAAAAAATCTCAATAGTTGATATTTTAATTAGTTTAGTAGCGGCCTTTTGTTGTTTCTATATTTATTTTTTTTATGATCAGCTTGTAGATAGAGGGGGAGTTCTTCTTAATATTGTTTTAAGTCAAAATATAGATTTACCAATCGAATTAATTATTGGAATAACAGGAATTCTAATATTACTTGAAGCTACTAGAAGAGCAATTGGTTTACCCTTAGTAATAATTGCAACACTTTTTTTATTATTTTCTTACTTTGGAAAGTATGCCCCTGAAATTATTTCTCACGGAGGTCTTTCAATAAAAAGATTAGTTGGTTTTCAATGGTTTGATCAAGAAGCTATATTTGGAATTCCAATTGGTGTTTCAGTAGATTTTATTTTTTTGTTTGTTTTATTTGGTGCACTTTTAGAAACTGCTGGTGGAGGAAAATATTTTTTAGACTTAGCTTTTGCTATGGTTGGAAAAATGAGAGGTGGACCAGCAAAAGCAGCAATATTAGGTTCTGGAATGACTGGTTTAATTTCTGGTTCCTCAATTGCAAATACTGTTACCACTGGAACTTTTACGATTCCTATAATGAAAAAAACTGGCTTTTCAAAAGAAAAGGCTGGAGCAATAGAAGTATCATCATCAGTTAATGGCCAGATTATGCCACCAGTAATGGGCGCTGCAGCTTTTGTTATGGCAAGTTTTATAGGGGTTACTTATTTTGAAGTTGTAAAGCATGCTTTTTTGCCAGCAATTATATCTTACATTGCTTTGTTTTATATTTCTCATCTTGAGGCCCTAAAGTTAAATTTAAAAGGAATGGATGATGAAGATGTTCCAAATTTAAAAACAACATTTTTATCTGGATTACATTTTTTAATTCCAATTTTTGTCTTAATTTATATGCTTGTGTATTTAAGATTTACTGCTTCTTACTCTATATTTTATGCAACTATTTCATTAATTTTTGTTAATTTAATAAACAAATTATTTACGCAATCAAATTTTATAGATGGATTGAAATTATGGTTTAATGAAACAATTATAGGCTTTCAAAAGGGTGCCTTAAACATGGTTGGTGTTGGAATAGCAATTGCTACTGCAGGAATAATAGTTGGAGCAGTTGGGTCAACTGGTTTAAGTACAAATCTAATTATAGTAATAGAATCTATTGCTAAAGATAATGTTATGATTTTATTATTTTTAACAATAATTTTATGCTTACTGCTTGGAATGGGTTTACCAACTACAGCCAACTATGTTGTTGTTGCTTCATTAATGGCAACAGTTTTAGTAGATGTTGGAAACGCCTCAGGGTTTATATTCCCACTTATAGCAGTTCATTTATTTGTTTTTTATTTTGGATTAATGGCGGATGTAACTCCACCAGTTGGTCTAGCATCTTATGCTGCTGCAGCTATCTCAGGGGGGGACCCGCTTAAAACAGGCTTACAAGCTTTTTGGTATAGTTTAAGAACAGGTATTTTGCCAATAGTATTTTTATTTAATCATGAATTATTATTGATTGGTATTGAGAATATTTGGCATGCTTTATTAGTAATTATAACCTCTTTATCAGGTATATTAGTTTTTACTTCAGCAACACAAGGATGGTTTATCAATAAATTAAGATGGTACGAAATACTAATTTTTTTATTTATTTCTATTTCTTTGTTATCACCAGAGTTCGTTTTAAATAAATTTTACCCAAAATATAATTATAAAGATATAAATCAAATTCATTTGTTGAAATTAGACCCTAAAAAAGAAGTTCGATTTAAAGTAACACGACCAAGTGAATATGGCGAAAGATATAAGTTATTTGTAATAGAAAAAGATTCTTTTCAAAATGAATATGATTTAGAACAATATGGAATAGAACTAATTAAAGAAAAAAGTAGAGTCATCGTTGACACTTTAGATTGGAAAAGCAAGGCTAAAAAAAGTGGCTTTGAAACTGGTGACTATATAAGTGAACTTAAAATAGAAAATTCAAAAAGACCAAATAAAATAATTATTTATCCTTTGGCATATTTGTTATTAATTATATTTGGCTATCTAAATTTTAGAAGAAAAAATAAATTATAAATTAACCACCAGGTCCTAAATCAGAAGGTTTAATTTTTAATATTTTCCATACCCCAGATGCAGTTGTAATAATTTTATTTTTACACTGAAGATGGCATATTAAAAAAATTAGTGAATTTGTTTTTTTTTGAATTTTTGTAAATCCAATTATTTCATCACCAGCTTTTGAAGCTCCTATGAATTTTAAATCCAATGATATTGTTACACATGGCGCATTTCCTGCTGCTCTATGGGCTGCAGTACCTGCTCCAGCATCTATTAAAGCTGACAAGTAACCACCATGAGTTATATTAGCTGCATTAAGGTGATTAATTCCAATTGTTGATTTAAATTCGTATTCTGTTTCAGAAATACTCCTAAAAAGAATACCTCCATTATGTTTCATAAAACCTGGCTTAATGCTTATTTGCTCAAAATCTTTTGTCATATTTAAATTTTATAGTACCAGAGTTAAAATTAGTAAAATAATGATAACAAAAGAAAAAAAATATATTACAGATCTTTGTAAGGATGCGTTTATTAACCATTTAAAATTCATATTTTTACTTTTGTTTTATATAGAATTTATATATAGATTTTTTATATATATAAAACAAAATATATATATAAACTTAACGTGTCATTAAAAATTTATGAAAAGTAAAATATTAGTCTGTGGTGCTGGTGGTTTTATTGGTGGTCATTTAGTAAATCAATTAATAAAAGAAAATTTCTCTGTAGTTTGTGCAGATATAAAACCTCTTGAATATTGGTTTCAGCTAGATGAAAGTGCAAAAAATTACTCTTTTGATTTAAAAGATTATACAAACTGTTTAAAAGCTACAGAAGGGGTCACTCATGTTTATAATATGGCTTGCAATATGGGAGGTATGGGTTTTATAGAAAATAATAAAGCAGAATGCATGTTATCTGTTTTAATAAACACTAATCTCTTAAGAGCTTGCCAACATAACAAAGTAAATAAATATTTTTTTTCTTCAAGTGCATGCGTTTACAATGCATCAAAACAATTAAAGACATTTATTCCTGGCCTTAAAGAGATAGATGCTTATCCTGCTGATGCTGAAGATGGTTATGGTTGGGAAAAATTATTTAGTGAAAGAATGTGTAGACATTTTACAGAAGATTTTGGTTTAGATACAAGAGTTGTTAGATATCATAATATTTATGGCCCACTAGGAACTTTTGATGGAGGTAGAGAAAAAGCACCAGCAGCTCTTTGTAGAAAAATCATTTTAGCTAAACAAAATAATATTAAAGAAATTGAAGTATGGGGCGATGGAAAACAAACACGAAGTTTCCTTTATATAGACGACTGTCTCAAAGGCACAAGAATGGTTTTCAACAATGATTCCCCAGAGGTTTTTAATATTGGAAGTGAAGAGCAAGTATCTATAAATCAAATGATAGAGATAATAGAAAAAATTGCAAACTTTAAAATAAAGAAAAAATATTTACTCGACAAACCTCTGGGTGTTAGAGGTAGGTCTAGTGATAATTCTTTAGTTTATTCTAAAACAGGTTGGAAACCTGACCATAGTTTATTACAAGGTTTAGAAAAAACTTATAAATGGATTTATGATTCTTTAACAAAAAATAAATCAAACATTCAAAAATTTATTAAATCTTAGTTGTTTTGAAAAAAATTAAAGAGCACCACAACAGTGTTTGAATTTTTTTCCAGATCCACATGTGCAAGGAGCATTTCTAGAAATTTTTTGTTTTTTTTCAATAGGAAATTTTTTAATTTTTTCTATTTCATTTGTATCTTTTTTTTCATTTTTTACATTTTCTGTAGTAACTTCAATATTATTTAAAAAAGTTAAAACATCTAATTTTACTTTTTTTAGTAAAACTTCAAATAGTTCAAAAGCCTCTCTTTTAAATTCTACTAGAGGATCTTTTTGACCATAACTTCTTAGACCAATTACTTGTCTTAATTGCTCAAGATATTGTAAGTGTGCTCTCCAAGAAAAATCTAAAGTTTCTATAAAAATTCTTTTTTCTAAATCATCATTTACTTCTTGAGAAACATTTTTAATTCTATTATCTCTTTTTTCTTTAAATTTATCTTTAATACTTAAGATAAATTTTTTATTATCTAATTTAATTATTTCATTTATTTTTATCTCATCTGCAGATCTACCTAAAAGTGTTTTTAGCTTTGTTTTTAATCCTTCTATTTCATTTAATTTTTCAAGATTATTTTTTTCCTGGCTGTATTCCTCACAAATTTCATCTAGAAAAGAATCTACAGTAGATAGAATTTCTTTTGATTCTAAAATCATTTTTCTTTGATTAAAAATAACCTGTCTTTGGTCATTCATTACATCATCAAACTTTAATAGTGTTTTTCTTATATCAAAGTTTCTTGCCTCAACTTTTTGTTGTGCTCTTTCAATCGCTTTATCTATCCATGGATGATCTATAGAGTCATTTGGTTGGAAGCCAAACTTTTTCAACATTGTATCTATAGATTCTGATCCAAAAATTCTCATTAAATCATCTTCAAGACTTATAAAGAATATAGAATTTCCAGGGTCACCTTGTCTGCCAGATCTACCTCTCAATTGATTATCTATTCTTCTACTTTCATGCCTTTCAGTTCCAAGTACAAATAAACCACCTTTTTTTAAAACATCTTCTTTTTCTTTTGTATGTGCAGTCCTTAGTTCATTTAGACTTTCATTATTTGATTTAGATATATTTTTGCTTTCTTCAATAATATTTTTTAAATTTCCACCCAATTGAATATCCGTTCCTCTTCCAGCCATATTTGTTGCAATAGTAACAGCTCCTAGCTTACCCGCGTTTGTGATAATTTTAGCTTCTTGTTCGTGTTGCTTAGCATTTAAAACACTGTGTTTAATTTTTTTCTTTTTTAATAATTCTGAAATTTTTTCTGATTTATCTATATTTGTGGTACCAACTAGTATTGGTTGTTGGTTTTTTGCACATTCTTCTATTTTATTAACTATTGCTAAATTTTTTTCTTTTTCAGTTCTATAAATTTTATCATTAGAATCTTTTCTAATCATCTTTTTGTTAGGAGGAATAGATATAGTTTGCAAATTATAAATATCTAAAAATTCTTCTGCTTCAGTTTTTGCTGTTCCAGTCATTCCTGATAATTTTTTATATAATCTGAAATAATTTTGATATGTAGTTGAGGCAAGAGTTTGATTTTCACCTTGTATCTCAACTTTTTCTTTTGCTTCTAATGCTTGATGAAGTCCATCTGAAAACCTTCTGCCAGGTAGCACTCTTCCAGTAAATTCATCTATAATTTGGACTTGATTATTTCTCACAATATAATCTTTATCTTTGAAAAATAATTTATTTGCTCTCAATGCTTGGTTAATATGATGAACAAGACTTATATTTTCTGGGTCGTAAAAATTATTATTTTTTAATATGCCATATGAAGATGATAAATTTTCTATTCTATCAATACCTTTGTCAGATAGAATAGCACTCTTATTTTTTTCATCTAAATCATAATCATTTTTTTCTAAAATTTTTATAAATTTATCACTAACTTGATACTGATCAGTTTCATTTTTTACACTTCCTGATATAATTAATGGAGTCCTTGCTTCATCAATTAAAATACTATCAACTTCATCAACAATACAAAAATGATGTTCTCTTTGCACCATGTCATTTTTAGAATATCTCATATTATCCTTTAGATAATCAAAACCAAACTCGTTATTTGTTCCATATGTTATATCTGTGTTATAATTTTCTTTTCTCTTAGAGTCTTCAACTGAATTAGTTATACATCCAACGTTCAGTCCCATAAATTTATAAATTTTCCCCATCCACTCAGCATCTCTTTGAGCCAAATAATCATTAACAGTTACTACATGAACACCTTTATTGTTTAGTGCATTTAAATAAACAGGCAATGTAGAGACTAAAGTTTTTCCTTCACCAGTTTTCATCTCTGCAATTTTTCCTTGGTGCAAAACAACCCCTCCAATTAACTGAACATCATAATGTCTTTCTCCCAAGTTTCTTTTAGCTGCTTCTCTGACAAGGGCAAAAGCTTCTGGTAAAATATCATCTATATTTTTTCCTTTACTAATATTTTCTTTAAAAATTAATGTTTTTTCAGGAAATTTTTCATCAGATATTTTCTTAATATCATCTTCAAGTGAATTAATTTTATTGACTATTGATTTAAGTTTATCTAATTCTCTCTGATTAGATGATTTAAATAATTTATTAAAGAATTTGTTTGAATTGAACATTTTATTTATAGCTTTTCAAATTAGATTAAATACACAAAATAAGTTATATTAGATATAACAATTAAAATTAAATTTTAAAGGTATATGACAATAAACTTAAAAAATTTCCTAAACCCAAAAATTAAAGGCTCTAAAATGGGAGATTTTCAAGAACTTGAGGAAATAAAAGGTCTTTCAATGTCTTCTATTTCAGCTGATTTATATGGAGATGGAAGAGATGATTTAACACTATTTTTTTTCAAAAAAGGAGCAAAATTTGCAGCTGTATACACTAAGTCAAAAATTACCTCATCTAGTATTAATTGGAATTTAAGAATAAAAAAACAGTTTACCAAAGGGCTATTGGTTAACACAAAAAATGCAAATGTTTTTACAGGAACTAAGGGAGCCGAAGGTCTAAAAGATATATCTAAAACTCTTTCAAAAGCATTAACTCTTAAACTAGCTCAATCTCCTGAAGGCACTAAAGATGTTATTAAACCAAATGAATTATTATTTGCTTCTACTGGTGTAATTGGAGAACAATTTCCAACGCAAAAAATAAAAAAATCTATTAGTTATTTAGTTGAAAAATTAAGAGATGATCATAATAAATTTATTTGGTTCAAAGCAGCTACAGCAATAATGACAACTGATACTAAGCCTAAACTAGCTTTTGAAAAGTGCAAAATAGGAAGCAAAGAAATTAAAATCTGTGGAGTAGCAAAAGGATCTGGAATGATAGCACCTAACATGGCAACTATGCTCTCATTTATTTTTACTGATGCTGACATTCCATCTACATTTTTGAAAGCAATATTAAAAAAAAATTTAACAACAACCTTTAATGCAATTACTGTAGATAGCGACACTTCCACAAATGATATGGTAGCTATTTTTTCTACTGGCGCTGTTGAAAATGCTAAAATTTATAATGTTCTTGATCCAAAGTTAAAAGATTTTGAATTAGCATTACATAAAGTTATGTTAAATTTAGCTAAACAAATAGTGACAGATGGAGAAGGGGCAAAAAAATTTATTACAGTTAATGTTAGTGGAGCAAGATCATTTGCGATGGCAAAAAATATTTGTTTTTCAATTGCCAACTCCCCCCTTGTTAAAACAGCAGTAGCAGGAGAAGACCCAAACTGGGGAAGAGTGCTAATGGCAATTGGAAAATCTGAAGAAAATATTATTTTAAATAAAGTAAAAATAAAATTTGGAGAGATTACTGTTGCAGAAAATGGACAAATTTCAAGTCAACATGATGAAAAACTATTACAAGACTACATGAAATGGGATTCTATTGAACTTTCTGTTGAGCTTGGTTTAGGAGAAGCTCACCATAAAGTATATACCTGTGATTTTACAAAAGACTATATAGATATAAATGCTGATTATAGAAGTTAAAACTTGTTTTTTTTAAATCAATTATTAATATAATTAGATAATGATTAAATATAATTTAAATTGCAAATGTAAAAAGAATTTCGAAAGCTGGTTTTCAAATTCTAAAGAATACGAAAGATTAGAAAAAAATAGACTTTTAGTTTGTCCATTTTGTAACTCTAACCAAATTAGAAAATCTATTATGTCTCCAAATCTTTCTAGTAAAACCAATAAAAATTATAAAACAACTGTCTTTGAAAAAAAAATTAGAAAAAAACTAAAAGACTTAAGAAGCTACGTGGAAAAAAATTGTAAATATGTTGGAGAAAATTTTACTCAAGAAGCAAGAAGCATTCATTATGATAAAAAATCTTCTAAACCAATCTATGGAATTGCATCAAAAGAACAAACGTCAGAATTAAAAGAAGAAGGTATAGAGGTGGCAACTATTCCTTGGATTGATAAAATCGATAATTAGTTTTTCTTAAAAATAGAAATATAGTTTACTGAAGTATCTTTACTTCTATCCCATTTTTGATTGAGTGGATTGTAACTAACACCTGAAAATTCTTTTGGCAAGATGCTATATTTTGCACTTATTTTTTCTAATTTTTCTGGACTTACAAAATTATTCCAATCGTGTGTACCAATTGGAAGCCACCTTAAAATATATTCTGCACCTATTATTGCAAATAAATATGATTTTAAAGATTTATTAATAGTTGCAACAAACATAAGCCCATCTTTTTTTAATAATTTTGAGCAAGAGTTAATAAATAGATCTAAATTATTGACATGTTCCACCACTTCCATGTTCAAAATTATATCAAACTTATTTTTAAATTTTAATTTTTCAGGACTGCAGTTTATATATTCTATATTTAATTTTGATTTTTTAGCGTGTAGTTGACAAATCTTAATATTTGCTCCAGAAGCATCTATGCCAGTAACTTTTGCACCGAGACGTGCCATTGGCTCAGATAATAACCCTCCACCACAACCGATATCTAATATCTTTAAATTTTTCAGAGGATGGTTCAAGGTGTCTTTAAGCTTAAAATAAGAAATTACTTTTTCTCTTATATACTCTATTCTTACAGGATTGAACTTATGTAATGGCTTAAATTTTCCTTCAGTATCCCACCATTCTTCAGCTAAAGCAGAAAATTTTTTTATTTCACTTTTTTTTACAGTTTTCATTTTTAATCAAATTAGATTATCTTGTGAATTATTATAATTAAGAGTATTTATTACAAATTAATAGAAAATGTAAATATAACAATTTTGTAAAATGACTAGAAAAGTACTAAAATTTGGTGGAACATCAGTTGGAAGCATTGATAGAATTAAAAAGGTAGCTAAAACTATAAAAGAGCATCATGACAAAGGTGATGAAATTATTGTAGTTGTTTCAGCAATGTCTGGTGTAACAAATAATTTGATAAAAAAAGCAAACTCAATAAGCAATAATTTTGATAAAGCAGAACTTGATGTTCTTTTAGCTACAGGAGAGCAAGAGACATCTTCCTTGATGGCAGGAGCGCTAAATGAAATCGGTGTGGCGTCTAGATCTTGGTTAAGTTGGCAAGTCCCCATCATAACTGAAGGAAATCATAATTCAGCTAGAATTTTGAATATCAGAATTAAAGAAATTGAGGATTATTTATCTGGAGGTAAAATTCCTATATTTCCAGGCTTTCAAGGAATGTCAATAGACGGTAGAATAACTACAATTGGAAGAGGAGGATCAGACGGTTCAGCAGTTGCGATTGCTAAAATATTTAATGCAGAAATTTGTGAAATTTATACAGATGTTGAGGGTGTGTTAACTTCTGATCCTGGAACAAATAAAGATGCAAAAAAAATAGAAAAAATTTCATTTGAAGAAATGTTAGAAATGTCTTCTCTTGGAGCAAAAGTTATGCAGCCATATGCAGTTCAAACAGCGATGATGAATAATATACCAATTCAGGTTAGATCTAGTTTTTCAAAAAATATTGGAACTTTTATAACTGATGAAAACTCTATCGATTATAAAAAGAATGTAACAGGAGTTACTTATTCAAAAAATGACGCTAAAATTTCTATTTTAGGTGTTAAAGATAGACCAGGAATTGCTGCCGGTATATTTGAACCATTAGGAGTTAATGAAATTAATGTAGATATGGTTGTTCAAAATATTTCAGCTAACAAAAGTGTAACAGATATAACCTTTACATTAAAAAGAGAAGATACTAACAAAGCTTTAGATATAATTAAAAAAAGTAAAGAAAAAATAAATTATAATGAATTACTATGTGATGATAAAGTTTCAAAAATATCTATTGTTGGTGCTGGAATGATCTTTTCTCCTGGAATTACTTATAGAATGTTTAAAGCACTAGGAGAAGAAAAAATAAATATTTTAGTAATATCCACATCTGAAATAAAGATATCAGTTTTAATTGATGAAAATTTTACTCAAAAAGCAGTTAGGGTATTACATAAAGAATTTAAATTAGGTTAAAATGACTATCAGACCCTTTAGAGATATTATAAGAAAAAAAACTAAAAAAATTAAAGTAGGTAAAGTAGATGTAGGTGGAGATTCTTTAATTTCAGTTCAGTCAATGACAAATACTTTAACTACAGATATAAAAGGAACTATAAATCAAATTATAGAATTAGAAAAATCAGGAGCAGATATAGTTAGAGTTTCATGTCCTGATAAAGATTCTACTTTTGCCTTAAAAGAAATAATAAAAAACACTCATACGCCAATTGTTGCAGACATACATTTTCATTATAAAAGAGCAATAGAGGCGGCAATTGCTGGTGCTAGCTGTTTAAGGATTAATCCAGGAAATATTGGTGATAAAAGTAGAGTTCAAGAAGTTTTAAAAGCAGCTAAAGATTATAATTGTTCCATAAGAATTGGAGTAAACTCTGGTTCATTAGAAAAGAAAATACTTGAAAAATACAAAGAGCCTTGTCCTGAGGCTTTAGTTGAAAGTGCACAAGATAATATAAAGCTTTTAGAAGATGAAGATTTTTTTAATTTCAAGATTAGTGTTAAATCCTCTGACGTTTTTTTAGCTGTAAAGGCTTATAGAATTTTATCTGAAAAATGTGATTATCCTTTGCACTTGGGTATTACAGAAGCCGGGGGTCTAATAACTGGAAGTGTTAAATCTTCTTTGGGTATAGGCATGTTATTGATGGAAGGAATTGGTGATACTATTAGAGTCTCATTGTCTGCTAATCCTGTTGAAGAAGTAAAAGTTGGGTATGAAATTTTAAAATCTTTAAATTTAAGAAGTCGAGGAGTAAATATTATTTCTTGTCCATCTTGCGCAAGACAAGCTTTTCCAGTTATTGAAACTGTAAAAATATTAGAGGAAAAATTATCTCACGTAACAACACCATTAACTTTATCTATAATTGGATGTGTTGTAAATGGACCAGGAGAAGCAGCCCAAACAGATGTAGGTTTGACCGGAGGAGGGCAAGGAAACAATATGATGTATATCTCAGGTCTACCACACCACAAAGTTGCAAGTGCAGATATAATTAACCAAGTAGTAGAACTGGTAGAAAAGAAAACCTTGGAACTAGAAAAAAAATAAAAAAGAGTAAAATGATCCCCATTAAAAGAGTTAAGGAAATTATAGCCAAATATAAAGAACTTGAAAAAGAATTAGCTTCTGGCGAAATTAGTAAAAATGATTTTGTTCAAAAATCTAAAGAATATTCAACTATTGGTCAAATTATCAGGTATGCATCAGAATATGTAGGTTTTGAACAAGAAGAAACTGAACTTAGAAAACTAATAGATGATAAGAATAATGATATTGAAATGATCGATTTAGCAAAAAAAGAACTTAATGAGTTATTAAAAAAAAATGAATTTAATGAAAAAAAATTGAAAATTTACCTTCTACCAAAAGATGAAGCAGATGGAAAAAATGCTATTGTTGAAATTAGAGCTGGAACTGGTGGATTAGAAGCTACCTTATTTGTTGCAGATCTTTACAAGATGTATGAAAAAGTTTGTTTAATTAAGAAATGGTCATTGGAAATTATTAATATATCAAAAAGTGAAGCTGGGGGTTTCAAAGAGGTAATTTTTTTAATTAAAGGAACTGATATTTATTCTTTTTTAAAATTTGAATCTGGTGTTCATAGAGTTCAACGTGTACCTGAAACTGAAACTCAAGGCAGAGTCCACACTTCTGCTGCTACTGTAGCGGTTTTGCCTGAAGCGGAAGAAGTAGATATCAAGATTAATGAAAAAGATTTAAGAATTGATGTTTTTAGATCAGGTGGACCCGGTGGACAATCTGTAAATACCACTGACAGCGCTGTTAGGATAACACATTTACCAACAGGTACAGTTGTCAGTCAACAAGATGAAAAATCACAACATAAGAATAAAGCAAAAGCTATGAAAATTTTAAGATCGAGAATTTATGAACATGAAAGAGAAAAAAAAGATAAGGAAAGATCAAAGGATAGAAAAAATCAAATAGGATCAGGAGATAGATCTGAAAGAATTAGAACTTATAATTTTCCCCAAGGAAGGATTACTGATCATAGAATAAATTTAACATTACATAAATTAACAGATTTTTTAAATGGTGATGCTTTTGAAGAGTTAAGTCAAAATTTGAGATTACAAGATCAAGAAATTAAATTAGCAAATTTAAATTAAAGATGTTTATAGAAAACCTTATAAATAACGCATCAAAAAAACTTAAAGAAAAAAAATTTAGTACTTTTAGACTAGATGCTGAACTAATGCTTTCTAGTATCATGAAAGTTTCAAGAGAAAAATTACTTGTTAATGATAAACTTAGATTAGATAAAAAAATTATTAATAAATATAATGTAGCTTTAGAGAGAAGACTTAAAAAAGAACCTATAGCTTATATTAATAAAAAAAAAGAATTTTGGAGTTTAGATTTTTATGTAGATAAAAATACACTTATACCTCGTCCAGAAACTGAACTTATGGTTTTTGCAGTTTTAAATTCTTTTAAAAATAAAGATATAAATATTTTAGATATTGGAACTGGATCTGGCTGTATTTTGCTTTCAATATTGACTGAGCTTAAGTTTTCCAGAGGAATAGGTATTGATGTTTCTAAAAGATCGATAAGAAATGCTAAATTAAATTCAAAAAAATTTAATCTAGAAAATCGTTCAAAGTTTATAATTGCAAGTATTAAAGATTTTAATTTAGGTCATTATGACCTAATAGTTTCAAATCCTCCATATATATCCACTAACAATATTAATAAATTAAGCAAAGAAATTGTAAATTTTGAACCTATAATTGCATTAAATGGGGGAATAGATGGACTTGACCTTATTAAAAAAGTTATTTACAACTCTAGAAAACTTTTAAAAGTTAATGGTATTTTAGCAATAGAAATTGGAACAAATCAATACTTAGAAGTTTCTAAGTTGTTGAATAAGAATGGATTTAGAATAGTTCATAAAATAAATGATTTTCAAAAAAATGTACGTTGTATTTTGAGCACAAAAGTTTAATTTTTTAACACTAAACAGATTAATGAGTATGTATCTTTTAAAAATTTTATAAATTTAAAGTATGCAAAATTTTAAACCTAGAAGAAATAGATTTAGATCAAATAATAGAGACCATAGAAGAAATGGAGACTCCAATGTTAAACACATGCACAGATCAAATTCTGGAAATAATGGTGCCAAAAGAAATTTTTTTAATGGAAATCAAGGTGCATCAAAACTTTTTGAAAAATATACGAATCTAGCTAAAGAAGCGTCAACAGCAGGGGATAAGATTTTATCTGAAAATTATTATCAGCATGCTGATCATTTTCAAAGAATACTATCAAGTAGAAATCTTGAAAATTCAAAAAAGCCTGAACATACAGTGAGTGAAACTTCTAAGCCAACAGAAGCTTTACAAGATGGTGTTCAAGAAAAAACTAAGGACGGTTCAGTTGACCTTACTAACGAATCTTCTTTAGAAAAGTAATACTAATTATTTTTTTTATCAATTAATTCTGAAATAAGCACATCCGTTTTAATTCTCTCAATTTCAAATTTCTTTCTCTCTTCTCCTTTTAAAATTTTTCCTGAAGGTAGTTTTAATTTTTGAGAATTAACTTTTTTTCCATTAATTATAACTTCATAATGCAAATGTGGACCAGTGGACATTCCAGTTGATCCTACATAACCAATTATTTCACCTTGCCTGACTTTTCTTCCAACTTTCATTCCTCTAGCAAAGCTTTTCATATGAGCATAGACTGTTTGATAAGTTGAATTGTGTTTTATCTTAATACAATTCCCACCACCTCCACACCATTTTGCTCTTATAATAGTTCCACTTCCAGATGCCATAATGGGAGTTCCTTCAGGAGCAGCAAAGTCTGTTCCAAGATGTTTTTTATTATAACCTAATATAGGATGCTTTCTCATACCAAAAGAAGAAGAAAGTCTTGCACCGTTAATTGGAGTTTTCATTAAAGCTTTTTCAACGCTTTTTCCATCAGAATCAAAATATCCATAATCATCACTTTTTCCAAATCTATATAAAGAAATTTCTCTACCATCAACTGACATGAAAGAATGAATAATAGATCCATCTTTTATAAATTCATCATTCTCATCATAAAATTTTTCGTAAAGTATTTGAAATTTATCATTTTTTCTTATATCTCTCTGAAAGTCTATTTCAAAACCGTAAATTCTTGCAAATTCAATTATCGTATTAGGTTTCATGCCTGATTTTATTGCAGAAGAATAAAGGTTATTTTTTATAATACCATTAGCTAGAATTACTTTTTTAAAAATTTTTGTGATATTTTTTTTAGATACAAGCTCATTATTTTCATTTCTATAGACATCAACAGTAATTGTTTTTGTTATTGGAATAGATAATTCTAATACATCAGTTTTTTTTAAATCATCATTTTTTTTAGTTGTTATGGTTAGAAATTTTCCTTTAAAAATTTTATTAGGATTATAATATTTTTTTTGAAGATTGATAATTTTATCAATCTGTTTATTGTCAATTTCATATTTTTTTAAAATTTTTTTTACACTTTCTCCTGCTTTAATCTCATGTTTAATAGTTTGGTAAGGAGATTTAATTTTTTTGATAATAAATTCTTTTGTATTAATAAAATTTTTATGATTAAAAAATGTTAAAACATTGATATCCTCTTCATATTTTTTAGTTGAGGTAAAATACTTCACAGATACTAAAAGAGTAATTAAACCCAATACTGCATATAAATATATTTTTTTTTTGTACGTTTTTAAGAACATTTTGTAGTTAATCTATAATTAATATTTAATGTCAATTTCTGGTTGTTTTATATAATAGAAACACTAAATTTGTCAAAAAAGCCTTAATTTATACTGATTTTTTAGTGTTATTAGGCTTGATTTATTTTTCATTTAGCTTACAACACCCTTTCCTATTGAAACTAAATCTTTCAAAAGGATTATATACATATTTAATTGAATTTATCGTTTAGTTAAGTTGATAAATGATTTTGCTGTGTATTAGCTCTTTTAAAAGTTAATTAATTTAAGAAGAGAAGTGTGGACGGTTAAGGTTACTAAAATTTGTCGTACACACTTCAAACAGTATAAATAATTTATTTTATTTATATGAAGCTAGTGTGCGCCGTTATTAAACTTAAGAGTTTGATCATGGCTCAGAACGTACGCTGGCGGCACGCCTAACACATGCA
>MDTB01149749.1_pt1 | contig 67612 bp, 73 predicted proteins | sample 811161 | NCBI WGS metagenome assembly MDTB01 (sample SAMN05326650, study PRJNA326480) | marine metagenome | isolation source: seawater | place: Mediterranean Sea | collected 2009
GAGTTTATTGTAAAAGAATACTCTATAGAAATGATTGCAAAAAAATTTTCTGAAGGGTTGAGTAAATTTTATAATGTAATACCTTCCGAGGAAATATCTAAACCCGCTGAGGAATGCATAAGGTTTATGGCAGAAATTAAGGGTTCAGAGTTTGAAGCCCATGAAAGGGCTAACCATTTCGTACACTACCGATTAAAGTTTGACGGATTAAAAGGTCCAAGGAAACTTAAAGGTATTTTTGGAAGCGCGTTTGATGGTGATAAAGAAAAAAAATATAACGAACAAGTAATTGTAAAAGATTTTAAGGCTTTCACTTATTCATTAAGATCTGGAACAGTTCCTCTAGCCTCAAGTGGCTGGACAATTAATAATGAAAAAGATTTGGAGTTTTTTGGTAATATACTTGAGAAAGATTTCTCTATTGATGATTTGCTTTAAGAAATATAGTCAAATAAATTTAAACCTGAAATTTTAACAAAAGCTTTTTGGGATGCCTCTTGAGATGTTAAAAGTGATTGAAGTTCAGTGACAAGTTTAGATAAATCCGCATCCGCTAATTCACTAACGTCAGTGGTAATCTGAATTTTTCTTTCATCCATAACATCTTTTTGCCTCACAGCAGAATTTACCCTTGCTCCAACTTTTGCTCTTTGGTTTGATAAATGATTTTGAATAGTAACTAATTCATCAAGCCTACTTGCTATGGTTTGGTCAAAATCATAAACAGTTTGCGAGTTTCCCAAGCTGGTTCCTGCTGCATCAATTGGTTGAAAAGATATGAAGGAAGTTGGTTGTTCCTGAGATTTCGTAATATTTGGAATTTCTAAATTACTTAAAGTTATATCTTTTGCTAGGGTGTTAGTTAGAACCAAAGACGTATTACTATCTTGAAGTGTTGCTGTGATATCTAGGTCTGCAGCATTAATTGCGGTTGCAACATCAGTAAGGTTTGTACCTGTAAGAGCAACGCTGATATCAGCAGTTTTAGAACCTGAAGTTATTGTAAATGAGTAAGTTCCAGGGTCTTGATTAGTAAGATTTAACTTAGCTATTCCAGGAGCTTTCGCGGCCTCAACTCCACTATTTGCAGTTCGTATCGACCTACTTACATTATCGACAGCAGCAAACAGATCGGTAGAAACACCTGAGCTTGTGACTATGTCTTGAAAAACACTAGCACCGTCAATAGTTGATTCTAACATTCTACTTTCAGATACCGCTAAATTAATACTACCCCTATCACCCTTGTATGAGACTGACCCTGTTGAGTCGATTTCAAATGCTGGTTTTTTTGTTTTGAAACCAGCATAAATATAAGAACCAGTTGAGTCTCTAACATTTGACAAGGAAAGAAGTTCTTTTTTTAGCTCGTCAAACTCTAATGCTATTGCTTCGCGATCACTTGGGGCTAATACATCATTGGATGCTTGAATAGCTAATTCATTACATCTTATAAATACATTTTTTGAAGCTTCCAGAGTTGAATCCATTAATTCTAGTCTATTTAAAGCTAGATTTGCATTATCTATATACTGTTCAATTTTATTTTTAACATCATTTAGTCCAGAAAGTTGAACTGCTCCAACAGGATCATCGGATGCAAAAATTATATTTTTACCTGAAGATATTTTTGCCTGAATTTTCTGAGCAGTTTCCATTTGTTTGGAAAATTGTGAAATTTGCTGTTCATTAAATAATTTATTACTTATTTTCATAACTTTATTTTAGCAATAATTGTGCCTAAAGTTTAACTAACTTTTTATTAGAAATATTTAGGACCTTATTACTGATAAAAGAGAATCAAAAAGTTCTCTGGCAGTTTGCAATATTCTTGCATTAGCTTGATAAGCTTGTTGAAACTGAATTAAAGATGAAGCTTCTTGATCCATAGATACACCGGACCTCTCATCCTCTAAGGCTTTTGCTTCATCTCTTGAAGCCAAAGCAGTTTCCTCAGTCATTTGAGCGCTTCTTACACTTGTTCCTATTTCTGCTACGGTATTATTAAATATATCCTGGAAACTTCCAGAATTTAAACCGCTTACATCTGCTTCTTGTAGTGCAATCATTTGCATAATATTTCTATTATCTCCTACACCATCCTTATTGTTACTAATTGTAAAACTATCTTTAACTGAAGCATCTCCTGTAAATTTTAATGATTTCTCAACAGCTGTAATCACTCCGTTTTCAGGGATCAGTCTGGTTGCAATAGAGTGAAGTGTATCAGCATCATAAATTTCAACTTTATTTGTATTCGATGAATCAATCACTAATTTATATTCATCATCAGATAAAGTAGAAGAAACTTCACCATAATTTGCGGCAATTTTTCTCGCTCCAGATCCAGTCATTAGGATAATGAGGTCTTCTGAGGGCATATTATTAATTGATAAATTGCTGCCTGACAATGATGCAACACTATTTGATGGGACTGAAAATTCAACAGCATTTCCTGCAACTGTATCCGTTGCAAGATTTGTTAATTTTATTGAATCATTTATAACATTTACTTGAGTTAAATTAGTATAAAAACCAAAATTTTGTGCGTTAGTACCATCGCTAGAAGTAACAGTATCAATTTCTAATGATTTTTTGTCAGCTTCTTTAATTATTGAAATTTGTGCATTTGTATCACTTATTTGATTAATTTCCGCAGAAATACCAACAGTTGAGGCTGGTGTTGAAGTATTATCATTTAGTAATACTCTGGCATAAACAGTAGCAAAAGTATCAGAGGAACTCCCATTGCCCCCACCAAAACTTAATAAAGTTGGAGAATCATTTGTTGCCCCTAAAAAGGTTGAGGCTAAACTAAAAGTATTAGCATCAACGACTTTCGCAAAATATGATGTTCCAGTTGTTAAACCTGTCATAGCTGTTCCACCTGCCGTGTATAGAACTTTATCTCCTGTCTTAAAACCGTGACTTGATGAAGTAAGCGTGGTTGAGGATCCACTAACTCCTGTCGTATTAATAGTTTTTGAATTTGATGCAATAAAAACACCTAACGGATTAGTATTATCATCGAGTTTCATGTGAAAATGAGTTGAGCCACCTGCAGGAGTTGTTATTGATTTTCCTGTTATAGTTGTTGAGATGTTTATGTCATTCATACCAAATAAGGCAGCGTTTGTATCGTTTGTACTATCAGTAGCAAAAGAAAACTGAGATGCAGAAATTGTTTTTCCTGCGGAAAGATATAAATTTTTACCTGGATCAAAACTATCAGAAGCATTTCCTCCACTTCCCCCAGTAATAGTAATTACTGAAGGAGACGAGTTTGTGGCCAAGGCATACGTACTTGCTAATCTAAAATTATGATTATCAGTCTTAACAACATAGTATGTTTCTTCATCTGTCAAACCATTTATAGGGCTTGCAAAAGTATCCGAAATACTTCCTCCTGATCCACCGGAAATATTAAAAGATGTTCCATTATTCGCATTCGTACTCGTTGTCGCTAGTTTAAATGTGTTACTGTCAGTTGCTATTGCATAATATGTTGTTCCACTTACCAAACCATTAATTGGTAGTGATCCATTAGCAATATATACAATTGGATCACCTGTCGAAAACCCATGTGCAACTGAACTTATACTCGAGGTTGAATTAAAATTTGTTGTATCTACAACTACTTTTTCTGCAGCCTTATAGACGATTGCATCCCCTGTTTTTAATCCATGCTCGGTATGTGTAATTGTGCTGGTATTACTGAATCCTGTTGTATTGACGGTTACAGCATCTTTATCCTCAAAATATGCTGAAACCTTATCTTTTTCACCACCTGAAACAATTATTTCTCCGTCTTCCATTGTTAATGTGTAAGTTAAACTATCATGATTAATTTTAAAACTACTTCCATCCTTTGGTAAAGCTGAAATAGACGTTCCAGAAATTTCAATAGATGGACTATTTGCTCTTAGACCATCAGCTAATTTTTTTGAAATATTGTGAGGTGTAATATCATTTAATTCGGAAGCATCCAAAGTTGTTGTAAATGTTGAACCAGTTCCAGTTTGTGGAATTGTTAGACCATATTTTAAAACAGAACTTGAGGCACTTATTCCGTCTGGATGAGACGCAGATTTATCTCCATCAAAGATTCTAGGTTTAATTGTTTTTGTCTCTCCTGTACTTGAAGTTATAATTTCATAATATCCATCTCGTGTTGCATCTTGTGAAGAGCTTACTGTTGTAGATCCTCCATCATTTGTGGTAGAAATACTTATTGATGATTCAAGAAAAAGTTCCCCGCTAAATCTTCCTGCTCTGTATGATGTACTGTCAAGTGTAACTGATGCACCGGAGTCTGAGTAATCATTTTTTAGAATTTTAATTGAGAGACTTGAGGGGGAAGTAAATGATGTTAACTGAATATCATCACCATCTATATTTTCCATAATTATACTTTTTTTATCTGTTGATAGATAAGCAGAAACCCCCGTTCTTCCAGCAAAATTATTTATTGAAGTTGCAAGATTTGTCAGATCATCAGTAACAACAGATTCACTTATAGAAACGGTTCCATTTGTCCCAGGTTTACTTTTAAGAGAAAAAGCAACCGTTCCGTCTGAGCTTGGTGCAGGTATCTTTATTCTAGTAATTGCAGATGCTTCAATTCCTAAATTATTTGCATTAGTATTAATCAACCCAGCAACATATCCTGCGGAAGATTCAATAGGAACAGATATATTTACTGTGCCAGCATTACTTGATGTGACCGCTAATCTATAAGCAGCACTCACATGACTAGATGGAATCGTTGAGGCAGCTCTTTGAGCACTTACCCCAGCTCCATTGGCACCATAGCTAATTGTATGATTTCCAGAAACAGTGGTTCTATCAATATCAATATTCCTGTAACTATTTGTATCACTAGCATTCAGATAATCTGCTCTGTACTCCGCAGATGAATTAAAACCATTTTCTCGTGTCATATAAGTGGCAACTTCCGTTGAAGACAAAACAGTGCCAGCTAAATGTCTACCTTCTCTGGTAAAAATTTGAACATTGCTTGCTGTTGATATGGAAGGATTAGTTATAACACCATTTATCGTTGAACCAGTTGAGACTGTTGCTGTAGAAAAGTTTTGATCGTTACTCCCAATTGTTAAAGTTGATGCTCCTCCAGATGCAAATAAACCTAAACTTCTAAAATTATGAGATGAACCATTAACATCTCTCCCATTATTTAAAATTTTAGCAGCTTCCTCCACACTAGTCACGCCTGTTAAATCTACTGTTACGCTGCTCCCATTGGCCAATGTTAGGGCTATACTTGTCAAAGACGCAATATCAGTTGATGATAAACCAAATTGAGCTTGTGGCTGAGCTACATACGAACTCAGATTAACAGAACTCATCCCCTTTGGAATAATTGCAGCCCCACCATCTGTTGAGAAATTTATTGAAGTTACGGGATTAAGGCCATTAGAAAATACATTGGAAATGTCGTTAATGACGGTTTTATCAACACTTGGTATGAATGAAATCTCTTCAAGTTTTGCAGTTCCAGTATTGCTTGAGGAAGAACTAATAAGTGATTTTGAGGCAGCTGCAATGTCTTGTGGTCTGGATAAAATAAAATTCATTCCAGCAGATTCATTTGTAGGGGCAAGAGTAAATTCATCACCGTCAAGACCCTTACCAAAAACTGATACTGAAAAACCATTTGCTTGAATTTTTGATCTTCCAGAAATACTTGATTCTATGCTTGGAGCATTTAAAGTCCACTCGTCTCTTGTTCCTGAATATGAAAGTGTATAATTCTCTCTGATAATCTCTTCAGGATCATCAACATTGATTTCAACACCTACAGTAGATCTGTTAGTGGGATTTTTTACAGCTTTAAGACTTGAATAGGAGAACATTTCTTGACCTGTGTTACCATCTAGGTTTAGGCCAGAGGTATTGACTCTATTGAACTCCTTTGTAATAATTATAGCTAAATTATCAATTTCTCTATGTGTGTTGTCCGCCAAAGCATAGGAATCAGTTAGTCCACTCAATAGACCACCTTCAATTTGGTTGGTTGCTGTATTATTTACTCCAATTACCGGTTGCATTCTTCCATCTTTTAAAACGACATTGATATTTGTATTAGTTCTTTGGTCTAAAATTACTGGACCAGAACCAGAGTTTCCAAGCCTAACTAATGCATCACCTCTGGAACCATAGTTAACTGTCACTTGAGCTATTTTAGAAATTTGATCAAGAAGGTTATCTCTTTGATCTAATTTTGCATTTGAAGCTTGAGATGTTAAACCAGAGTTCAATAGATCTTCGTTGATTGAAACTAGTTGCTTTGTTAGTAAGTTAACAGATGAAACTGAATTTTTTCCTTGTTCAAACATTCTATTTTTAAAATTTTCTAATCTTTCAGAATAACTATTAAACTGTGCAGACAAATTTTTACCTCTTTCAACTGCTACTATTCTTGGCGCTTGATCATCTGGTGCCGCTGCAACCTCTTGAAGAGAATTAAAAAAGTCTCCGATTGAACTGCTTAAATTTGAATCTCCGGGTAATAATATGTTTTCAAGATCTGAAACTTTATCAGAGTATGATTTACTTTTTTCATAAATAGCACTGGTCTGTCTAGACTTGTCGAGGAGAAACTCGTCAAATGCTCGCCTTATTTCCTCTACTCTAACTCCTAAACCTGTTTGATCAGAAATTTCTGTTACTCCACCCCCAGCTCCAGAAACCTCGGCTAGTGAAGCATCTCTTTTTTTATAACCTTCAGTATTGACATTGGCTATATTTTGCCCAGTTACAGCAAGTGATTGTCTATATGCTTGTAGTCCACTTTTTCCTATATCAAATAAACTAGGCATTTTTTATTCTCCATTTACCCTTTTGCCAAACTGTCTAATCAAACCTTCAGCAATTCCAAAATTATGATTTTTTGCAAGTGTTTTTGAATATTCTTGATCTAAAAGCGATTGATAAGTTTCATGGGCTTCACTATCAAGTAATCCGTCGGCTAGTTTAGCCGATCTTGCACTTTTTAGCATTTGATTGACAAATAGTGATTCAAATTCTTGAGCAACTTCTTCTAATGACATTTTATTGGAAAGTTTTTCTTGATTTGAAGATAAAACTCTCTCTACAACATTATTTTTAATCACTCTGTTTATACTATTATCCGTCATTTTAAATCTTATATAATCATTAATTCTGCTCTTAATGCACCTGCTTCTCTGAGTGCTTCTAAAATTGCAACCATATCTGTAGCTGTAGTTCCTGTTTCATTTAAAGCATCTACTAATGTTTGTAACTCAATTCCTGGGTCGAAAACGAATGCTCTTGCAGGTTCTTCATCAACCTCTATCTCTGTATCCGCTGCTGTAGTTGCGGCAGTTCCGGCAACGGTAGCAGATGTTCCAACAACTGTTCCGGTTCCCTCAGATAAAACTTTCGTATCTTCTCTTATTTTCACTGATAAACTTCCATGTGCAACTGCTGCTGGAGATATTCTTACGTCTCCTCCAATTACCACAGTACCTGTTCTGGAGTTAATGACTACCTTTGCTTTAGGTCTTACAGGTTCAAAAGTAATATTTTCAAGTAAACCAATAAATGAAACTTTTTGAGAGGGATCAGCTGGAGTTCTAACTTTGATTGATGTAGAGTCTAGAGGAATAGCAACGTCAGGACCAAAAAGCTCATTAATTGATTCAGCAACTTTATTTGCTTGTGAAAAATCAGATTGATGAAGGTTCAAAACAATATCTTGTTTTTCTAAAAAAGAATTTTCAACCTTTTTTTCGACTGTAGCACCACCAGGAATTCTTCCTACAGTAGGTGTTCCTTGAATTGTGCTTGAACCGTCAGCCCCCTCTATTCCTAAGCCCCCAACAACAAGATTTCCTTGAGCAATTGCGTAAACAGAACCATCTGCACCCTTAAGAGCTGTCATTAATAAAGTTCCTCCTTTTAAAGATTTAGCTTTTCCTATAGTTGACACCGTGACATCAACGTTTTGACCTGGTTTTGCGAATGCAGGAAGATTTGCAGTAACCATCACCGTTGCAGAGTTACTTCCGTCAATGTCAGCGGTGTTAGCTATAACTCCGAACTGAGAAACCATGGACGCAATACTCTGTTTCGTTAAGTTCACACTTCCATCTCCAGTTTTCGCTAAACCAATTACTAAACCATAACCCACTAACTGATTAGATCTAACACCTGCGATAGAAGTTAAATCTTTTATTCTATCTGCAAAAACAATTTGAGATGAAAATACTAGAATACATAATAAGCTTAGCACTCTCAAAAATAACATTGGTTTTTTCTTAAAAAGGTTTAGCATATGAGAAAAACCTTCCTAACCATCCTTTGGTTGATACATTTGTTACAGATCCATTTCCAGAAACACTGATTTGTGCATCTGCAATTTTTAGAGAGGATACTGTGTTTGTAGCGCTTATATCTTCTGGTCTTATAACCCCAGAAATTGCAACATATTCACTACCACTTTTAAACGAAACTTTTCTTGAACCCTTGATTTCTAAATTACCATTTGGAAATACTCTAACTACTGTGACTGAAACAGTTCCATCAAGATTAAAATTAGAGTTTGTTGTCGCAGTGCTAGTCATATTTTCTGCCGACGTTGCAGTACTAAGATTAGCTTCCTTAACTCCTCCAGGAAAAAATAATTTAGCGAGTATAGAACTAGGACCAAAAATTGCTTCTGGTAAGTCAAAAGTGTAATCTTGACTTTTGTTCAGTGTGCCGCTTCCATTATTATTAGCAGTAATTGTTTCGTCTAATGTGATGGTAATTATATCACCAACATTATTAGCCCTTCTATCAGATGCAAATAAACCGCCGCTTCCTTCATAGATTGTACCTTCCAGACTTTGTTTAGATTCAATATTTGTAAAGTCTGGTTGGATACTTTCGAAGTCGTTATGCACTTTATTTTGTTCGATTGCTGAACAACCTGAAATAATTAAAAATATAAAAAGTAAAATAATATTCATAGTAATTATTTTAATTAAAGATTGTTACTTACAAACCTTAGCATCTCATCAACTGAAGTAATAGCTTTTGAGTTTACTTCGTATGCTCTTTGGGTTTCAATCATATCTACTAATTCTTGAATTACATTTACATTTGAACTTTCCAGTGCTCCTTGAATTAGTTTTCCGAAGCCTGCTGCAAATGGATTCTCAAGAATTGGAGGTCCGCTTGCAGTAGTTTCTACATAAAAGTTTTCACCAATGGGTTGTAAACCTGTTCTATTCTGAAAATCAGCTAGCTGTAATTGTCCAATTTCCTGAGCATCTACCTGCTCAGGTATTTGTACTGAAACAATTCCATCTGATGATACATTAATTTTGGTTGCTTCAGCGGGAATTACTATTTCCGGCTGAATAACAAATCCACTATTTGTAGTTAGTGTTCCTTCATTGTTTCTTGCGAAAGCTCCATTTCTTGTATATACAATCTGACCGTCGGGTAAAAGTACTTGAAAAAAACCCCCTCCGTCAACTGCAAGGTCTAGAGAGTTATCTGTTGAGACAATACTGCCTTGAGAATGAAGTTTATTTGAGTTAACAATATTAACACCTGTTCCCACAGAAAAACCTGATGTTAACTCAGTATCTACAGATGTTTGAGCACCACTACTTCTTATTACTTGATATAATAAAGATTCGAAGTTCGCTCTATCCCTTTTGAAACCGTTGGTATTAACATTTGCTAAGTTATTAGATATTATTTGCATTCTCACTTGCTGAGCATTTAAGCCAGTTTTAGCAACATGCATTGCATTAGTACTCATTTGCAGTCCTCTCTAATTAAAATTATGAACTAAATCTGCAAAGGTTATGCCATTTAAGACATTAAAAAAAATTTTAATTTTATTCTTACTTAAGCTCTTCCGATTTTAGTTTTTTTAGCTTTTTTGAAATCAGTTACTGCATTTAATACTGATTTATTAAAGAATTGTATTAGTTGTTCATTATCAAATTTACTGATACTAATTCTTACCCCAAATGCTAAAGATAAAGATTGGAAAATATCACCTTCAGTTATACCCCCAGTTTTTTTTGTCATTGAATCAATAGTATTTAAAATTTGTTCCAAGAGGTCTGAAGTTTTTTCAATATTATTTGTATTATCATGTAATTGAAAGTCAACATCAATATTATTGTTATTATAAATTATTGAAAATGGAAGTTTTTTTTTCATATCTTGTTTTAATACCTTTATTAGATGTTAAATAAATATTAATTAAATATAGGAAAAATAATGAAAAATTTAAATGTTAATAAAATAATTGGAATTTTAAATGAAATTTTAGAGTATGAACTTGCTGGAGTTGTAAAATATACTCATTTTGCATTAATGGTTGCAGGTCCTAATAGATTAATTCTTGATAAATTTTTTAAAACTCAAGCAACCGAGTCTCTTGATCATGCTATGCAATCAGGTGAATTGTTAACAGGTCTGGGTGGACATCCATCTCAAAAAATTCCTGTTATAAAAGAAACTAATAAACATTCAATTGACAATTTATTGGAAGAGAGTCTATCGCATGAAAACGAAGCAGTAAATTTGTACCAAAAGCTTTTAGAAGAGGCTCAAAATAAAAGTCTTTATATTGAAGAATATGCAAGAGAAATGATTAAAACTGAGGAGATGCACAGCCTTGAAATTAAAAAAATGTTAAGAGATTATAAATAGTAAATATTTATGAGTTTATCATTTCCTTTCCTTATAGGCTTATCTTTATTTATAGCTTTTTTAGAACCAAATTTATTATCAAATCTCAAGGATTTAATTCCTTTTTTTCTTGGATTAATAATGTTTGGAATGGGAATGACTCTAGATTTAAATGATTTGAAGAAGGTATTTCTCAAGCCGAATTGGATTATTACTGGTTTACTAATTCAATATATCGTAATGCCTCTTACTGCATTTTTATTAGCCTTTTTTCTAGAAGTTGGTAACGAATTGTTATTAGGTTTTGTAATTCTTGGAAGTTGTCCAGGGGGAACAGCATCGAATGTTATAGCATATTTGGCAAAGGCTAATCTACCTTTATCAATATCTTTAACCATAATATCAACAATACTTTCTGTTTTTTTAACACCATTTTGGATATATATTTTAGCTGATCAATCAATTAGCGTAAATTTTTTAGATTTAATGTCGTCAACTTTTTGGATTGTGATTTTCCCACTCGCTGATGGTTTAATATTAAGAAAAATTTTAAAAAATAGACTGAGTCCATTTATAAAATTTTTTCCAAAAGTCTCAGAGTTATTTATAGCTATCATTATAGGTATAATCTTTTCCTTGAGTCATGACTCTTTTGAAAAAATAAGTTTTTTATTATTTATTGTTGTCATAGCTCATAATTTAATAGGCTTATTGGTTGGATATTTTGTACCGTTAGCATTGGGATTTCCTTTAGCGGTAAGAAAAGCTATTGCAATTGAGATAGGGATGCAAAATTCTGGATTAGGAATGACTTTATCAATTTTGCATTTTAGTAAAATTGTCGCTCTACCCTCGGTAATATTTAGTTTATGGCATAATCTATCTTCTTTAATATTGATAGGATTTTGGTCTAAAAAAAAAAAACTTAACTTCGTGAGAAAATTCTAATAACTTAAAATATAAAATGTTATTTTAGAAAGGAATAAAAAAATGGAAATAAGTGCAAAAAATCAAATTAGAGGCAAGGTCAAAACTGTTATCCATGGAAATAGTTATTCACAAATTGCAATTGAACAAACTGATGCGGATGGTATTGAAACAGGAAGTTTTATTCATGCTGCGATTCCTGTTGATATTGCAAAGAAAATGAAATTAGAAAATAATGTCAAAGTTTTAGCAATATTTCCTGCTGCGACAGTTATTGTAGCTAAGGAATAAAATATTTCTTTTTATATCTTGTTTATAAATTTATTTTATGGATAACAACTATTTTAATATTTTTATAGACTCATTAAATTTAATATTTGTTTTAGATAATGATCTGATTGAAATTATAACATTATCCCTAAGGGTTTCTTTAACCTCGCTTTTTGTTTCGTGTATATTTTCTGTTCCTTTAGCGGCATATTTTGCTGTATCAAATTTTTTTGGTAAAAGCTTTTTTGTGTTAATTTTTAATTCGCTTATGGGTCTACCACCCGTTTTAGTAGGACTAGTTTTATATATTACATTTTCCTCATCTGGTCCTCTTGGTTTTTTTGAAATTCTTTATACACCTACGGTTATGATGATCGCGCAAATTATATTGATTTTTCCGATCGTTTTTTCACTTAGTTACCAAGTCTTAAAGGAAATACTTCATGAGTATAAAGAACTGCTTGATTTTCTGGGAGCATCAAAAAATCAAAAAGTTTTTACTATCACCTGGGATGCTAGGTATTCTCTTTTAACATGTATACTTGCTGGTTTGGGAAGAGCAATGTCTGAAGTAGGTGCAATAATAATTGTTGGGGGAAATATTGCTCATGTCACAAGAGTTATGACAACAACGATCGCTCTAGAAACTTCTAAAGGAAATTTGGAACTTGCAATTGCTCTTGGATTAATCCTAATACTGATCTCAATTTTTCTTAATACATTGGTTTACACATTGAAAAATATTGCAAAAAAATATTCTTATGATTGAAAGTTTTTTTAAGTCCTTTGATTATGAAAATTCTAAATTATTAACTCTATCTTCTGAGAAAATAAATTTGAAATTCAAAGAAAATAATTTGTTCCATGATTTATCATTTAAAATATCATCTAGGGGAATTAGCATTTTTATGGGACCTAATGGATCAGGAAAGACCGTTTGTTTAAAATTGATTGCAGGGTTACTGAAGCCTGATTCTGGAGAACTATATTTTAATAAAAAAGTAAAAATTGGATACGTTTCTCAAAAAACTATTCTTTTGAGAAGAAATGTTTATCAAAATTTATTATACGCTCTAAAAATTAGCAAGTTTCCTAAAAACGAGATTAATCAAAGAGTTAATAATGCTTTACTCATTTCAGGTTTGAAAGATTTTTCCTTTTTTTCAGCTAGAAAACTATCAATAGGGCAACAGCAACTATTAGCAATAATGAGAGCACTAATAATTAGACCTAATCTATTGTTACTTGACGAACCATGCAGTAACCTTGACCCACAATCTACAAAAAAAATAGAAAAAATTCTAACTGACGTGAGTTACGTCGGAGTAAAAGTTGTTTTAGTTACTCATGATATTCTTCAAGCCCGAAGGTTAGCTGATGAGATATTATTTTTACATAAAGGACAAATTTTAGAACAAACTGAAAAAAAAATTTTTTTTTCTAACCCAAATACAAAATTAGCTAATAATTATATTCAAGGTATGTTACTAAAGTAAAAAACTTATTCATATTTTGAGAAAAATGAAAAATTTTAAAAAAAATTATTTAGTACTATTTTTTTTATCCCTTTTTTTGATGTCCAATAATAAAAATGGTTTCATTCTTATTCAATCGACTACCTCAACCAGGGATTCAGGTTTTTATGATTATATAATTGAAAAGTTTAATAACAAACATCCAACAAATGTTAGAGTAGTAGCAGTTGGAACTGGTCAAGCCATAAGAAATGCTAAAGCATGTGATGCTGATATATTATTGGTTCATCACAAGCCATCAGAAGATGAGTTTATCAAAGAAGGTTATGGTCTTTATAGAAAAGAATTCATGTATAATGATTATGTTTTGGTTGGCCCTAAGAGTGATCCTGCAAGTTTAAGAGAAGAAAAAAATATAAAAAAAGCTTTGAAGAAAATTTACAATTCTGAAACTTTCTTTGTCTCCAGGGGAGATGAAAGTGGCACTCATAAAAAAGAACAATCTTTATGGAGATCAGTAAGAATAGACATTAGACCAAAAAATAATAATTGGTATCTAGAAACAGGAACAGGAATGGGGTCTTCACTCAATATAGCCGTTAATAAAAATGCTTATATATTATCAGATAGATCTACCTGGATTACTTTTGGTAATAAAAAAGATCATGAAATAATTGTTGAGAATGAACCTTCTCTCTTGAATTACTATGGTATAATTCCGTTAAATCCAGAGAAATGTCCAAAGGTAAAGCAAAAACAATCTGAAGTATTCATTAATTGGTTAACCTCAGAAGAAGGGAAAAAACATATTAATTCTTTCAGGAAAGATGGCAACCAGTTATTTTTTAGCAAATTAAATAAAGACTAGTTTGTTCTTGATACTTCAACTAGATTATCTGAAAAGGTTGGAGCATGACCCATATCAGCAAAGTTTGCAGAGCTAATACTATTTACCGTTCCAGATTTATTTTTTTGTCTCCAATAGCCTAGGGTGGATACAATAACTCCAGGATTAACGTCATCTGTAATTTTTGTTACACCATTGAAAGAACCTCTTGAATTGAAAACTTTTACTCTTTCTCCATCTATAATGCCCCTATTTTTTGCATCTACTTTATTCATTAGAACAAATTGTTCGCCTTGAGTCTTTATCTTTGATTCCATATTTGCATAACAGGAATTTAAAAAGGCATGACTTTTTGGCGAGATGATATTTAAAGGATATTTTTTTGCTAGTTCAGGGCTTGTATCTGAAGACTCTCTTGGAGGAACATAGTCTGGAAGTTCAGGAAGTTTTTCTCCAGGTTGAGAACCCTCGTACATTTGTCTGAATGGACCAGCAATAAAATTTCCTACATCCTTTAATATAAATTCACATTTACCAGAAGCTGTTGGAAAATTTCCCTCTTTGTGCGGAACTCTGTTGTCTTTTGTACCAACGTTCAATCTTGCAAAACCATTGTTTCTTAAATAATCTAGATTAATTCCTTCACATGCTTTTGAGTCCCAATCAATGTAATTTTCTAAACATTCAGAATCAGACCAACCGAATTGTTCTTCCTTATATCCCATACTTTTTGCTAACCTTCTAAAAATTTCATAATTGGAAATTGCCTCTCCAGGGGGTTCTATACTCTTTTGATTATATGTTAGATATAAATGTCCCCAGGACAAAATTATATCCTCATGCTCTGCACCCATCGAAGCAGGAAGGATTATATCTGCATATGATGCGGTATCTGAAATGAAATGCTCAGCTGATACAACAAATATATCTTCTCGCATCAAACCCTTTATTATTTTTTCTGTTTCTGGAGCTTGTGTCACTGGATTAGCGTTCCAACACATAAATGATTTAACGGGAATTTCCTTATGTGTCTCACCCGTTAGCACTCTCCCGATTTGAAGAGCATTAATAACTCTAGTATCATCAGGTACTAAATCAGGTCTACAAATTACATCAAACTTATAAGGGTGCTCCCAAACTGGAAATTGAGTTATTCCTCCACCAACATGTCTCCATGCTCCAGTTAAAGCTGGTATACATGTTACCGCCCTGATGGTTTGTCCACCACCGTGATGTCTTTCTAGTGCAACACCAATTCTGATAGCAGCCGGTTGAGACGAAGCAATTTCTGTAGCTAGTTTTCTAATATCATCTTCAGGAACACCAGTTATTTCTTGAGCCCAAGACGGTGTTTTACTTTTTGAATGCTCTTTTAATTCATCAAATCCATTAGTATATTTTTTAACATAATCCATATCAACAAGGTTACTATCAATTATAGAATTTATTATTGCCATTGCTAGAGCGCCATCTGTTCCAGGTTTAGGCATAATATGCCAGTCTGCTTGTTTAGCTGTTCTAGATTTATACGAATCAATAACAACAACTTTAGCACCTTTTTTTCTTGCATCTTGAACTATTGCCCAATGATGGAGATTAGTACTCACACTGTTACATGCCCATATAACTATATACTTCGAATGTATATAGCTTTCGGGGTCAACTCCAGCAGTTGGACCTATAGTAGTTAACCAAGCGGTACATGATCCTTCACCACAAAATGTTCTCTCAGTGACTGTAGCACCCATTCTATTAAAAAAAGAATCTCCACCATTTAGTCCATGAACTAAACCTTGATTACCAAGATAACTATAAGGAACGATTGCTTGTGGGCCATCTTCATCTATAATTTTCTTCCATTTTGTAGTAATTGTTCCAATTGCTTCATCCCAACTGATTCTAGAAAATTTAGATTCTCCCTTTTTACCAATTCTTTTCATTGGGTAATGAATTCTGTCAGGATGATAATGCCTTTTTTCATAATCTTTTAATTTCACGCAGAGTGTTCCTCTTGTCATAGGATGTGACTTATTTCCGGTAACACTTAATAACTTTTTATCTTTTACTTCATAAATCATTGCACATGTATCAGGACAATCATGTGGGCAGGCACCAAAAAATTCTTTTTTTGTAGATATATCCATTTAAAATTCTCCCATTAATTTTAATCTAATCTACAATTATGCTATATTATTAAAATAATTAAATAAAGTAAAAAAAATATACTATGTTTATTTTATGAATGTTTATAATTACCATGTGTTTTGTTGCGTAAATGAGAGAGATAAATCGTCTCCGAGAGGTTGTTGTAAATCAAAAAGATCACAAGAAGTAAGAGATTATTTGAAAAAAAGAGTTAAAGAATTAAAAATTCCAAAAATAAGAATTAATCAATCAGGTTGCCTTGATAAATGCGAGTTCGGTCCTGTAATTGTAATTTATCCTGAAAGTATATGGTATAAGTGCAAAAATATTGAGCAGGCTGAGGAAATAATCCAATCACATCTTATGGATAAAAAACCTTTAGAGAAATATCGAATTCTTCATAATAAGGTTTAATCAGATCTCTACCTCGATAACCCCTTCTATTTTTTCACCCACATCTAAATCTTCAATTTTCAAGCTCATGACAACATTAACGTTTTTAGTTGATATTATTTTTTTAGAATCAACGGCATCACGTATAGAAGTTTCAATTATTCTTTGAGAATTAACTCCAACATTTTTTAGAAATTTCCTTGTCGATATATTTAATTTTTCTTCATTCATTTATTTAAACATTAAATTAATTAAGTTCTATTTAACATACTTTTATTTTTGTTCAAAAGCAAACCAGATGATCAATTTCAATCGGAGTTTTAATTCCAAATTTGTCTTTTATTTGATGCTGATGTTTATGGTGTGAGTCAACTAAAACATGAATTATCTCATTACTTTTAGTTTTTAGCGAATAAATAAAGTTAGTTCCCCTAAATTTACTATCCACGATATCAAGTTTAAGTTTACTATCATCATCATGCATAATATCTTCAGGTTGAATAAGAAGTTTTAGTTTTTGCCCTCTGTTGTATTTATCAACAAATTCTCCTCTTATAACTCCAAGTTGTGAATGAATTAATTCATTTCTTTTTTTTACAACAACATCGACCAACACACCTTTTTTAAGAAATTTTATAATCTCAATAGAGTTCGGGTAATGATGGATATTATATGGTGTATCAAATTGTTTGAGAGTTTTATCAAGAATAATCCCACATTTTTTTGCAAAATAAAAAGCTTCGTTTGGATCATGTGTTACAATTATAGTTGCAATTTCAGCCCTTATTAGTATTTGCTTCAATCTGAATTGAAGTTCTTCTCTAAGGTTTGGATCAATATTAGAAAAGGGTTCGTCAAGTAAAAGTAGATCTGGGTTTGATAAAAGAGATCTCGCTAAAGATACTCTCTGCGCTTCACCAGAGCTTATTTCATGAGGATATTTATTTCCAAGACCTTTCAAATGAAAAATATTAATTAAATCATTTGATGAATGAATGAATTTTTTTAGATTTCTTCTTTCAAGTCCCAAACTTATATTTTCAATAACGCTTTTATGTGGAAAAAGACAATTTTCTTGAAAAGACAATGCTATGCATCTTTTTTCTGGAGATAATGTGAAATTTTTTGATGAAATAAGTTTATTATTTAAAAAAATTTCTCCTTGCTCAAGTTCTTTTAGACCAGCTATTGTTCTAAGTATTGTCGTTTTTCCTACCCCAGAAGGACCAAGGAGACATATAATATCTCCCTTGCTAGATATAGAGAAATTAACATTTTCTATTTTCTTATCTTTGTTTGCAAAAAAGGTTGCATGCTTAATTTGGAAATATTCACTCATTACTAAATTCTTTTTGAAATATATATTTTGAGGAAAGAAAAACAAAAAAACTAGACCAAGTTATAAGGCATAAAGATGGAAATGCGGCTGCTTCAAGTAGATCTTGTTCCGCATAAAAATATGCTTTAGTTGCAAAAGTCTCAAAATTAAAAGGTCTTAAAATAAGTGTAATTGGGAGCTCTTTAATTATTTCAATTGCTATTAAAACACTAATGAGCAAACAACTTTTTTTGAGAAAAGGAAAGTGAATATTAGAAAATATTTTTAAATTAGTATAACCTAATAAATATGCACTTTCATCAATTGATCTGTTAATTTTTAAATAATTAGATTTTAGAGAATTAAATGAAAGTGAATAAAATCGAATAAAGTAAGCCAATATGAGACCCAGAGATGAGCCAATCATCTGAGATTTGAGATTAAATCCAAAAAAATTATTGAACCATGAAAAAAAGGTAATAAAAGCTATAGCTAAAATAATACCTGGAACAGCATAACCAGAAATGGAAAAAGTATTGAGAACACCAAGCAATTTACTTTTTGTAACTCTAGAACTAAAATTACTTAAAAATGAAAAAAATAATAAAATAGCACTTGAAACAATAACCAGGTAAATAGTATTTAAGCTTATTGAAACAAAATTTATGTCTTTTATGTAATTTGGAAATTTAATTGTCCAATATAACATTTGGGATACGGGAAAAATAAAGCTAAAGAATAATAAGGAAAAGCAAAATAAAGTTGCAATAACTGCCTTAAATCCATTAAGTTTTTTCGGTTCGATGGTTTTCCAGTTACTTGCAGAAGAATTATGGTATTTTGCTTTCTTTCTTGAAAAGCTCTCGATTAAAAATAATGAAAAAATGAAGATTATCAGGATAAAAGCAAGTCTATTTGACAATGCCAGATCATCAAAACTTATCCAAGAATTATAAATTCCTGTAGTTAATGTTGGCACATTGAAAAAAGAAACTGCCCCGAAATCCGAAAGCGTTTCCATTGCAACTAATGATAATCCAGCAACAATGGATGGTCTGATTGAAGGAAAAATTATTTTTAATAAAGCACTTTTATTTGTAAAACCTAAATTTTTACCAACATCAATTAAATTTCTTGCTCTATGCATAAGAGCGGATCTTGTTAGGATAAATACATATCCAAATAGTGAAAAAGATAAAGAAATTATTGCACCAAAAATGCCATTAAGTTTTGGAATAAAATTATTGTAATTGTTTTCACCAAATAGATTAAAAAGTATAGTGTATGCTGTTCCATAATTTTCAAAGAATGCATTAATTGAATAAGCATAAATGTATGAAGGTACTGCAAAAGATAATATAAGTGACCACTTAAAAAAGTTCACTCCAGGAAAAGTATAAACGGATACTAAATATGCAGAAAAAAAACCATAGCAAAAAGTTAGTAACAGAACAGACAATAAAATGATGATTGAATTCATGATGTAGTCTAAAAGAAAGGTGTTTTTTAAAATTAAAAAATATTCTGTTGTTGTTTCAAAAAATCCAAGAAAAACTGTTACTAATGGGATAGAAACAATTAAAGAAATAGTTATTGAACTGATATAAAATAGTGAATTAATGTTCATTATTTTAGCTTTAATCACAAAACATTACTATTTCCAGCCAACTTCAATCATTAATTTCAAAGCCGCGGCTTGCCATTTACCGTAAGAATAAACATTGGTGGCAGTATCTTTTTTAAAATCAAGCCCCATATTTGTAACTAGTTTATGAGTCTTGACTCCTTCAATAATTGGATATTCAAAAGTATTATTTACCATATGTTCTTGAGCTTTTTCAGAGAGAAGAAATTCAAGAAGTTTTATGGTATTTTGTTTATTTTTTGAATATTTTAATATTCCAGCACCACTTATATTAATATGCGTTCCTCTATCATTTTGATTTGGAAAAAAAGGTTTTAATTTTTGTGCAGCCTTCTTCTGTTCTTCTCCTTTTTGTCCAGACATCATTAATGCATAATAATACGTGTTAGCAACAGCAATTTTTCCTTCACCTGCAACAATTCCTAGTATTTGTGCCCTATCATTTCCTTGAGGCATTCTGGCCATGTTTTTAACTACACCTTTTGCCCATTTCTTTGTTTTCTCGATTCCATTATTTTCAATAAGAGAAGCCACAAGAGATTGGTTATAAATATTACTTGAAGACCTTATTAAAAGTTCACCCTCCCACTCAGGATTAGATAAATCTTCATATCTCAGATTTTTAATTTTTTCTGATGAAATACTAGCAGGGTCATAAAAAAAAACTCGTGCTCTTTTAGTGATACCAAACCAAAAAGGTGTTCTTAAGTTTGAAGGAATTTTGGTTTCTAATACTCTCGAATTAATTTTTTGCAGAAGTCCTTTTTTTTCCATACTATGAAGTCTTCCAGCATCTGCGGCTATGAATAAGTCTCCCTTGCAGTCTTTTCCTTCTTCCTCTATTCTTTTTTCGATTGCTTTACTTTTACCAGAAATAATATTGACATTTATCCCAGTTCTTTGAGTAAAAATTTTATACAATGTTTTGTCAGACTGGTAGTGTCTTGAGGTAAAAATATTAACTTCATTGCAAAGGCTGTGATTACTTATCAAGAATAATAGAAAAATCGCAAAAAAAAATTTCATATTGAGTTCAAAAAAGATTATTAAAATAATCTTTTTAGGTTTATCAATACTAATAATTAATTGCAATAATTGTTTAATAATTTTTGTGTATTGTTGATAAGAAGAAAAATCTTCTTATCAACAATTTGAAACAATTATTTTATATTAATTTTTTTGGGTTTCCTATTTTCGGGAATAACTCTTTCTAATTTTACGAATAACATCCCATCTTTCATTTCTGCACTTTTAACATGTACCTCATCTGAAAGAGTAAATTTTCTTATAAAATTCTTGTTTGATATTCCCTTGTGTATGATTGAGGAACTAACATCAGTCATAGTTTCATTTTTTGACGAACTTACTGATAATTCTCCCTCAACGATTTCAATTTCAATGTCTTTCTTACTGTAACCAGCAAGTGCCATTTCTATTGTATAATTATATTCATCATTTTTAGTAATGTTGTATGGGGGAAAACCTATTGAATTGTTTTCTATTCCATATAATTTATCAAAGAGTTCGTCAAATCCAACAGTGAAGGGCATTAAACGATTCTTATCAAGTGTTGAAGTAATATTATTTTGCATTTTTATCTCCTTAATTTAAGCAAGATTAATATTTATCATCCCTATAATTAGGCAATGATATAATTAGTATAGTGTCAAACTGACATAATGTCAATATGTCTTCTTAATTTTTTGCCATAAAGATAAAACCATGATTCTTTTTTTTGGAATCATAAATATTCTGGTATAACCTATAATTTGCTAAAACTTTTTTTACATAGTTTCTGGTTTCTGATATTGGAATTGATTCTATCCAATCAATATAACTTATCTCGTTCTTTCTTGGATCACCGTATCTTCTTAACCATATTTTTACTCTTCCTGGACCCCCGTTGTAACCTGCAAGTGCTAATGGCAAAGAATTATCAAAATTCTTTAAGAGTTGTTTGATGTAAGTTGCTCCAAGTAAAATATTATATTCTGGGTTTGTTCTTAGAGATTTTTTGTAATATTTAACTTTAATTGATTTTGCAACTCTTTTAGCTGTGTAAGGCATTAATTGCATTAAGCCTCTTGCTCCAGCATGACTGTAAGCATCAACTTGAAATGCACTTTCTTGTAATATAATTGCGTGAATAAGAGCCATATCGTTTTGTTTCCGAAATTTTAATGGAACATAATTATCTAATCTAGGATATGAAAATAAAAATGAATATACAGATTCTTTTTTTACAAGTTTTACTAAAAAATTTTGATTCTTAAGTTTTGAAGTTAACTTGAAAACATAATTTTTTTCTTCATCAGATTTTGTTTGATTTAGTATTTCATTTAAAAAGGGAAATAGTCTTCTGTTTTCATTTGCCTCAATCAAAAAATTAATTACTTTAAACAATTCCTCGCAACATTTGGGTTTTCTGACCTCAACATTTTTCTTATCAAATGAAAATTTATTAATTTTCATTAAAGCATTTTGACCGTAAAATGAAAAATAGTGTTTAGAAGAAATCTCATACCACTTTTCATAGTCAACTTTTGATTTTCCTGCTTTCTCCATTGAGTATGCCATCCAATAGGCCGCTTTAGCTTTGCTACTTGGATGAGTTACTTCATTGAATAAAACTCCAAAATGGTCAATGGCTTGATTTGTTTTATTTAAAAAAGTGAGTGCAATCCAACCAGACATCCATTCTGCTTCAGCACCAGAAATAGTATTTACAGGAATACTATGATTAGATAAGAGTTTATAAGCCTTACTATATTTTTTTTTATTTATTAAACGCCTAATAACGATTCTGGCGTTTATCCACCAATTTCTATAATTTTCAATATTTTTAGGTGGTGAAAATAAAAAATCTTCAGCACTGTCAAGTTTTGCTTTTCTTCTCCATCTCATTCTCTCGTATATTAGGCCTGGGTCATTAATTAAATGATTAGGCACTTTATTAATCAATGATGTTACATTCCCAGCTCTTGAACTTAGTGCTAAACGGGCATTTCCTAATTTTCGTAAGTCTCCCTTGATTCTTTGAAGAGTTCTTCTTGCAGATACAGTTTTACCTTCCCACATCAAACGATCAAATCTTTTCCAGTTATCGTCGTTTGTCCAGTATTTACTGTACTTTCTTATAAAATACTTCTGTTGTTTAAAGGTTAAATTTTTATTTATCCAAATATCACGAATTGATTCAACTTTATCCTCAGTTATTCCAAGTTTTAATTTATGTTCAAAATAATTAATAGAACCCTGAACTGTTAAAGGATTATTTTTTTCAAACCAATTTAAGACTTTTTTTGAATTAGTAGTCTTAGTTATTGAAGACTCAATTTTTCTTTTAATTTCTTTGGAATTAGGCCAATTAGAGTTTGTATTTATAAAATTTACTAGATAATCAAAATCATGTTTACTTCCTGGCCTTGTAATATCTAGCCATTCTACATACTTCACTAAAGTATTATCTTGATAATCATTTGCAATGGCTTTTGCAACTTGCCAATTTTGCTTTTTTATCTGTTTAAATAAATCATCATATTTTTTTTCAACAATTTCTGGCTTGGGAATTGGTTTAGGTATATTTTGTGTATTAGAAAAAATTGGAAATAAGAGGATTATAAAAAAAAGCTTGAAAGAATGTGAATTTAAAAGCATAAGACAATATACTATTTCTAGAAATTTTAATGGCAACATTTTTAAAAATTTTTTATTTTAGTGTTTTAAACTATTATTAATTTTAAAAGGGAAGAAAAGTGTTTAAAGGTTCAATACCAGCAGTAATTACCCCATTTGAAAAAAGTGGTTCTGTCGATTATGATAAGTTAGAAAAACATATTGATTTCTTAATAGATGAAGGATCACATGGTTTAGTCTCTTGTGGAACCACTGGAGAATCGCCGACATTAAGTCATGATGAACATAAAAAAGTGACAGAAACGATATTTAAAAGAGCTAGTAAAAGAGTTCCTGTAATGGGTGGTTGCGGATCAAATTCAACCTCAGAATCAATTGAATTAGTAAAACATTCAAAAAAAACTGGTTTGGAGGGAGTTCTATTAGTTTCACCATACTATAATAAACCTACTCAAGATGGTTTATTTCAACATTTTAATTCAATTGCAAGGTCTTCAGATAATATACCAATTTATTTATATAATATTCCTGGAAGGTCTATTGTTAATATTGGTCAAGAAGTAATGAAGAAACTATCTACTGTAACAAATATTGTTGGTGTAAAAGACGCAACCTCTGATTTGACTATTCCACTTGAAACAAAATTAAACTGTGGCAGTAATTTTATTCAATTATCTGGAGAGGATGCTACCTTCTTATCTTTTCTTATAAGTGGAGGAGTGGGTTGTATTTCAGTTTCAGCTAATGTTATTCCTAGACTATGTTCAAGACTATATCAATGTTGGATAGACAGAAAGATTGATGATGCAATGCAAATAAATGAAGTAATTTTTCCCTTAAATAAAGTTCTTTTTCTTGAAACAAGTCCAGCACCGGTAAAATTTGCTTTAAGTTTAATGAATAAATGCGAAAATTATTTAAGACTTCCTTTAGTAAGTATAAATAAGGAGAATAAAAAATTGATTATTTCTGTATTGAGATCCTTGGAGTTAATTAATTAATTAATTAATTGTTTTTAATTATTAAATGTCTAAAAAAGTTAAAAAAGTAAGATCAGCAGTTGAAAATAGAAAAGCACGATACGATTATAATATTGAAGAAATTATTGAGGCTGGAATAGTTCTTAATGGAGAAGAAATAAAATCAATAAGAAAAGGAAAAGTGTCCATAGATAATTCTTATGCTTCAGAAAAAAATAATGATATTTGGGTAAATAATGTTCATATTCAAGTTAATAAAAACAAGAAATCTACCGAAGATATTCTTAGCCCAACAAGACCAAGGAAACTTCTTTTGAAGAGAAAAGAAATTAATAAACTTAAGCTTAAATTAATTAATAGTGGTTTTACATTAATCCCTTTAAATATTCATTATAATAAAAAAGGTTTTGCTAAAGTAGATTTGGGTTTATCTAAAGGAAGAAAAAAGGAAGATAAGAGAGAGTATAAGAAAGAACAAGATTGGAAAAGAGAAAAGGACAGATTGATAAGTAAAAATTTAAAATGAATAAAATTTTTTTATGATTTTTATAGGTATAGGCTCAAATTTGTCATCAAATCTTTATGGAAAACCATTGAATAATTGTTTGGAAGCCATAAAAATTTTGAAAAAAAAATTTACTGTAAATTCTATCTCATCGTGGTACGAGAGTGAACCAGTGCCCGTATCTGATCAACCCTGGTATATTAATGGAGTTCTCAGTATAAAGACTCATTTATCACCCACAAAAATTTTAGAAATTTTATTAGATATTGAGCAAAATTTTGGAAGAGTTAGAGAAAAAAAAAATGAAGCCAGAATAATAGATTTAGATTTATTAAGCTACAATAATATTACTCTAAATACACAGAGTTTGGTCATACCTCATCCAAGAATGCATGAAAGAGTTTTTGTTTTAAAACCTTTACTTGATATTAACCCAGAATGGATTCACCCCGAATTAAAATTAAATGTAAGAGTGTTGTTAAAAAAGATTAAAAATAAGCAGAATATAAAAAAATTAAAAAATTAAGTTGAAAATGTTAAAAAAAATAATATAAGAGCTTTATGGCAAGAGTAACAACAGAAGATTGTGTAGGTTTAATTCCTAATAGATTTGAATTGGTTATTTATGCTTGTAGAAGAGCCCGTGATATAGTCTCAGGTAGTCACATATCAGTCGAGAGAGAAGATGATAAAGATACTGTTGTCGCACTCAGAGAAATAGCTGATAAAAAAATTAATCTTGAAGAACTTAAAGATTCAATAGTTAAAACTTTGCAGAAGTACTCGCCCGTAGAAGAATCTGATATTGATGATGTTGAATCTGTCCCATTAAAAGATGATGCTTCTGATATTTCATTTGATAACTTTGAAAAAGAAAATGCTTCTGAAAAGAAAAGAAAAAAGATTTACGTAACTGAATCTGATATTAAAAAATTAATTGAAAATAATCGTAAGGAACTTTCTGAAAAACCTGAAGATGACAATCAAGATAGTTAAGAGTAAATAAATTCTTTAACCCTGACTAAAAAATAATAATAAATTTATTATTAATTAAATTCAATTTTATTTGAATAATTATTTTTTTCTAATATCATTTTTTTGTGCTCAGACAATTTGAACTTTTAGAAAAAATTAAATCATATGATCCTAATGTTGAAGAAAAAGCATTAAATAAAGCATATGTTTTTGCTATGAGGGCACATGGAAGTCAATTACGTGCCTCTGGTGACCCTTATTTTTCACATCCGGTAGAAGTTGCTGGAATTTTAGCGGATATGAGATTTGACTCAAATACAATTATAACCGCTTTGTTACATGATGTAGTAGAGGACACAACATATAATATTGCAGATATTCGTAATACATTTGGCTCAGAAATTTCTATTTTAGTGGATGGAGTTACTAAATTATCTAAATTAGAGGGAAGATCTGATAAGTTTAATCAGGCTGAAAATTTTAGAAAATTACTATTGGCAACCTCAGAGGATATTAGAGTTTTATTGGTCAAACTTGCAGATAGACTTCATAATATGAGGACTATTGATTTTATAAAAGATAATAAAAAAAGGGTAAGAATTGCTAAAGAAACTCTAGAAATTTATGCTCCGATTGCTGAGAGAATGGGTATGCAAGAAATAAGAAGTGAACTCGATGAACTTTGTTTTAAAGTACTCGAGCCAAAAGTCAGAGATACTATTATTAAGCGATTAAACTTACTAAGAAATCAAGATCAAAATATTTTAAATAAAACTATAGATAAATTACATCAACTCTTACAAGAGAAAAATATTTCATCAAAGGTTTATGGTCGTGAAAAAAAACCATATTCTATTTGGAAAAAAATGCAGATAAAATCTGTAAATTTGTCGCAACTTTCTGATATTTTGGCGTTTAAAATTATCGTTTGTAATATACAAATGTGTTATAACGCTCTGGGAGTTTTGCATCAAAAATATTCTTATGTTCCTGGACGATTTAAAGATTATATTTCGACATCTAAACCTAACGGTTATCAATCCTTACATACTACATTAATAGGACCAATGAATAGAAGAATAGAGGTGCAAATTAAATCGCAAGATATGGACGAACAAGCAGATTATGGAGTAGCAGCTCATTGGATCTATAAAGATAAATTAAAAGTTAAGGATGGTAAACAATATAAGTGGATCAGACAGATACTTGATATTCTAGAACAATCAAGTGAACCTGAAGAGTTTTTAGAATACACTAAACTACAAATGTATAATGATCAAGTTTTTGTATTTACACCTAAAGGAGATCTAATATCTCTTCCCAAAGGTGCAATGCCATTAGATTTTGCTTTTTCTCTGCACACTGATCTGGGAAGTACTTGCATAGGAGTGAAAATTAATAATTCCATAAAATCTCTAAATTCTCTCTTAAAGAACGGAGATCAAGTTGAAATTATTTGCGGAAAAAAAAATAGTATTCTTCCGAATTGGTTGAATTTATCAATTACCGGAAAAGCAAAAGCATGTATAAAAAGATTTATACATATTAAAGAAGATGATGAGTTTAGGACATTAGGTAAAGATATTCTAAAGAATACATTTAAGGTGGAGAATATAGTTTTTAATGAAAAAAATTTATTACCTATTTTAGAAAAGTTAAATATCAATTCTATAAAAAATCTATACTTTAAAATTGGAACAGGACACGTTTTGCCATCAGAAGTGATTCTTTCAATGTTTCCTGAAAAAAAATTGATAAAAGAAAACAAAAAAATTATTTTATTTAATAAGATTAAGGAAAAAAAAGAAAAAAAAACAACTTCAATTATGCTCGAGGGTTTAACACCTGGAATGAGTATTCATTATGCTAATTGTTGTCATCCCATACCTGGAGACGACGTTGTTGGGTTTATAATAAAAGGAAAAGGTTTGATGGTTCATGTTAATGGTTGTGAGGAACTTAAAGAAAAAAAAATTAAATTCAGTTATGTAGATGTTTCTTGGGACAAGAGCAGATCTAATCAAACTAATTTCATATCTATATTAAATGTCATTATTAATAATAAAGTTGGTTCACTTGGGGAACTAACAACAATTTTAGGAAATAATAAAAGTAACATAAGAAATTTAAAGATTACCGAGAGAAGCATTGTTTTTTTTAAATTAAATATAGAAATAGATGTAAAAAATTTAGATCACTTAAAAAAAATTATTGTATCGTTGAGGGCATCAAAAAATATTGAAAATGTTAAACGGTTATAATAAAAAAATATGCTGATAAAGTTAAAAAAAAAATTAAATTTTTTTAGGTCAATAAAATTTTTAAGACACAAGGTTGTAAGAATTCGTGACTTACCTGAATCTATTGCAATTGGTTTAGCATGGGGAGCTGCAGTTTCATTTACGCCTCTTATTGGACTACATATCCTGATATGTTTTCTTGGAACCTTTTTGATGAGAGGAAATATTCTTGCAGCTGCTGCTGGAACTGTGATCGGAAATCCTTGGACTTTTCCAGTTTTCTTTTATGTCGCATACAACATAGGGATTTTATTTTATAATAACGAAATTAATAACTATGATATTAGTATAAGTTTTTTAGTCGAAAATTTTGAAGAATTATTTGTACCAACATTAATTGGAAGTATTCCACTTTCAATTTTAGCTTGGATCACTATCTATAAAACAAGTAAATTTTTATTGGAAAAAAATAAAAAAAAATGGTTAAAAGAAAAATAAAATTAGGGGTTAATATTGATCACATTGCTACTTTGAGAAATGCTAGGGGAGATAATATTATTAGTTTACAGAGAGCGGTTGAAATTTTAAAAAAGTGTGATGTTGATAGTATAACAGTTCATTTGAGGGAAGATAGACGTCACATAAAAGATTTAGATGTTTTTGAATTAAAGAAGCACAATACTTTACCTTTAAATTTAGAAATGGCTGCAACTAAGGAAATGCAGAAAATATGTCTAAAAGTTTCACCTTTCGCTTGTTGTATTGTTCCTGAAAAAAGAGCAGAGCTTACCACTGAAGGTGGACTAAATGTTTTAAAACAAAAAAAATTTCTCAAAGATATAATTCTTCCTCTAATAAAAAAAAATATCAGAGTTTCATTGTTTGTTGATCCTGATGTTGAGCAAATAAAAGCTGCAAAGGAAATAGGTGCTAAAGTAATAGAACTTAATACTGGTAAATTTGCTAACAACTTTCAAAAAAAAAATCATAAACTTGAATTAGAAAAAATTAATGGAGCGGTACATTTTGCTCATAACCTTAAATTAGAGTGTCACGCTGGTCACGGTATAAATTTTTTTAATGTGAAAGAGTTAATAAGAATAAAAAATATAGAAGAGTTTAATGTGGGCTATTCAATAATTTGTGAGTCAATTTTTCTAGGTTTGGAACAAACTATAAAATTATTTAAAAAGAAATTAAATTAGAATTTCATTTTTTATAATACATAAAATTAATTTTTATATTTAAGAAGTATGTGTTTAATCAAAAATGAATATGTTATACCTAGTCTAATTTTAAATTTTGTATTTTTATGATGAAAAAAGATAAAAAAAGTTTTAGAGAAAATGTTAAAACATTATTCTATGCTATTGTTGCTGCCCTTCTAATTAGAAGTTTTATTTTTGAACCTTTTAGTATTCCATCTGGTTCTATGTATCCTACGTTGGTTGTAGGAGATTATTTGTTTGTAGAAAAATATAGTTATGGTTTTTCTAAACATTCTCTTCCATTGAGTTTACCCATTATTAAAGAAAGAGTCTTTTACAATAAGCCTCAAAGAGGTGATGTGATTGTTTTTAAGACACCTGAGGATAATAAAACTGATTACATAAAAAGATTGATTGGTTTACCTGGTGAGAAGATTAAGATGATTGATAATCAAATTTATATAAATAATGAAAAAATACTGAGAAAAAAAATTAGTGATGAAATTTATTCAAATACTTATAATCAGAAAATAAATGTCGAGAAGTTTAAAGAAATACTTCCTAGTGGTAAGTCGTATCATGTTTTTGAAATTAAGGAGAATATTTCAGTATATGATACAGATAATTTTGATGAAATAATAATTCCAAAGGATAAATTTTTTGTTATTGGAGATAATAGAGATAATTCTCAAGATAGTCGTTTTATTGGTGGAATACCTAAAACAAATCTAATCGGAAAAGCTGTAGTTGTATTTTTATCTTTTGATACTAATAGAGGAAAATGGTGGAAAGTATGGACTTGGTTTTCTGCAATAAGGAAGGATAGATTTATCTATAGTTTGTTGCCTAATGAAAAGTAAAATATTAACAAACAAAAAAATATCACTAAAACAATATTCATTAAAAATTAATTATAAATTTAAAAATGAGGACTATATTGTAAGAGCTCTTACTCACTCCAGTTTTAATGAAAAGAGTAAAAATCATAATTATGAAAGACTAGAGTTTTTGGGAGATCGAGTTTTGGGTCTTATTATTTCAGAATTGATTTACAAGAGATTTTCGAGAGAAAAGGAGGGAGAACTCTCAAAACGATTTTCAGATTTAGTAAGTAAAAAAACTCTTGCTGTTATTGCTAAAGAAATAAAACTTGATGAAATGATTTTAACTTCTAAGGAATATGGATTAAAAATCAAAGTAACAAATTCAATGTTGGCGGATTCACTAGAGGCTTTGATCGGCGCAATTTTTTTGGATAGTGACTTTATTGTAGTAAAAAAAATTGTCAGTAATTTATGGCATGAAAAAATTAAAAAACAATTATTACCACCTGATAATCCGAAATCTTTTTTACAGGAGTGGTGTCTCAGAGAGAATAAAAACATACCTACTTATGAATTAAAAGAAAAAACAGGCCCTGACCATGAGCCAACTTTTTTAGTTGAGTTAAATATCAATGATTATACAAAAACAAAAGCATCAGGAAAAACTATACAAGAAGCTGAAATAAAAGCGGCTCAAAAAATTATAGAAAAATTAATTAATGATAAATGAAATAAAAAGATGCGGTTTTGTTTCTATTTTTGGTGCTCCAAATGCCGGAAAATCAACACTCTTAAACAATATTTTAAATGATAAATTATCCATAATTTCTCCCAAAGCGCAAACTACTAGAGTAGCAATAAAAGGTATTTTAAATGATAAAAACATTCAAATAGTATTTGTAGATACTCCAGGAATTTTAAAACCAAAAACATTTTTAGACAAAAATATGATGAGATCAATACTTCATAATAAAGATACTGCTGATATTAATATAATAATTTGTGATGTAAGAGGACATCATAGATTTATTAATAATAAGTCTATACAAAAATTAATGTTAAATATGAGTAAAAAGTTTCTTGTTATCAATAAGATAGATCTTCTGGAAAGATCAAAATTATTAGTAGTTTCTGAAGAATTAAATAGAGCTTTTCAATTTGATCAAACATTTATGATTTCAGCAAAAAGAAAAAAGGGAATTGATAAGCTTGTTTCTACAATAAAAAAAAATATTCCAATAAGAAAATGGGTCTATAAAGATTCAGAGAACACCGATCAGAAAATAGATTTTATTCTTTCAGAAATTACTAGAGAGAAACTTTTTCAATTATTAAATAAGGAGTTACCATACAACACAAAATTAAAAACAAAGATAGTTGATAAGAATAGTTTTTTTAAAGTTTATCAAAGCATAATTATAAATAAAAATTCACAGAAACCTATAATAATTGGTAAGAATGGAGAAAAAATCAAAGAAATAGGAATTAGGGCTAGAAAGGATATGGAGGTTAGGCTTAAAAAGAAAGTATACTTAGATATTTTAGTATCAATTGAAAAGAAAAATTAATGGCCTAATACAATGAGGATAGTTGACGATGGAATAATTATTGGTCAAAAAAAGTTGGGTGAAAATGGTATAATCCTTACTATTTTTTCAAAAGAAAATGGAATAGTAAGAGGTTTATGTAAAATATCTAAAAAAAAAAAATAAACCATTACTCATGGATAAAGTCTTTTTTAATTGGAAGTCTAGGCTTAAAGATGGTCTTGGTTTTATAAACTTTGAAATACAGAAATCATTCTTTATTTATAATGAAAAATATACTTTTAATTTATTGAGAGCTTCAGCATCCGAACTTTGTTTAAAGCTATTGCCTCAAAATGAGATTAATTCTATGATATACTATGATTTAATTAATTTGATAGAGTTTGATATTGCTTCAGAAAAAGATAATCATTTTCATTTATTTAAATATTATATTTTGTGGGAAATTAAATTACTCAACAATCTTGGGTATGGTTTTGATTTTAGTAAATGCGCAGTAAGTGGGGATAAAAACTTAGCTTATGTATCTCCTCGAACCGGTCAGGTAGTAAGTGAGGAAGTAGGAAGACCATGGAAAAAAAAACTCTTAAAACTTCCAAAATTTTTATATAAAAATACAGAAGTCATAGAAAAAAAAGATATTGAGGATGCCTTTATACTCAATAAGTTTTTTTTTGATAAAATAATCGATGGTTTATCACACAATAAAAAAATCAAATTTATATATAGAGAAGAGTTAATAAAAAATATTAAGTAATGAGTTTTTATTTAAGTTGCCAGCGTCCATTCAGGTATAATTCAACATTATTAAATTTGGCTTTGTAACTCATTTTGGAAGAGCTTTTGATCCAATACCCTAAATATAAGTAGTTAAGTTTATTATTTTTAGCTTCGATTATGGATTTTAAGATTAGGTTAATACCTAAACCTTGTTTTAAAAAGCTTGGATCATAAAAGCTATAAACTGCTGAAAGACCGTCATCAAGAACATCAAGAATTATTGATCCTATTAGTTTTTCTTTGTGGTTAATAAGATCAAATACTTTAGTATCTATGGGAGAGTTAAATAGAAAATCTTTGAATTCCCTGTAAGATATTTGAGACATTTGACCTTGCGAATGCCTTGAGTTTATATACTTGAGAAATAGCTCATATCTTTCATAATTAAATCTCATTAGACTTTTCACAAAGTAGTTTCCTGTATTTTTTTTCAAGTTTCTTTTTTGACTTTTACTTGGAGTAAAATTTGAAACATTAATTCTTGAAGAAATACAGCTATTGCAATTTTGACAAATTGGTAAATACATGTGGTTAAAATTTCTTCTAAAACCGTTATGCATTAATTTATTAAATACATAATTTTTGTCTTTGGTTTGTTCTAGTTTTATAAATAATCTTTGTTCAATATTATTCTCTATGTATGAACATTTAAAAGGATGTGATTTGTAAAAATTTTTGTTATTTAAATATTCCAATTTTAACCTTTAATCGCGAAAAGTTGGATGTCAGCCACATTTGTAGAAGTTCCTTCAATTAGTATAAGTGAATTGGTTTTCTTTAGTACATCATAAGAGTTATTATTTTTTAATTCCTTTACTAAATCAATCTTTTTTTCATTAATTTTTTCTATAACAGTATTATCTATAATTGCTCCAGCAGCATCAGTTGGACCATCACGACCGTCAGTTCCTGCAGATAGGAATGAGTACTTTACAAAAGGTAATTGTTTTTTCATATAATAGCTAATATATAATGCGAGTTCTTGATTTCTTCCACCTTTTCCCGAACCTTTAATTTTTACCGTTGTTTCACCTCCTGAAATTAGGAGAATTGGAGTAATTTTTTTTTGGCATTTTAGAAACTCAACAAATTCAAGTGCGACTTTTTTTACATCTCCTTGAACATTCCTCTTCCAGACCCTTGATTTTATTTTGTTATCTAAGCAGTATGATTTTATCTCATCTAAGCACTTGCGGTTACTGCCAATTAATGTATTTCTAGTTCTTATAAAAATTTTGTCATTTTTTTTTGGAGTTTCATATTCTGGATCTTCTATTCCTTTAATTATGTGGTTTTTAATTTTAGTAGACAACTTACTCCATAAACTATATTTAGTTAGAATTTTTTTTGCATCCAAAAATGTTGTTGGATCTGCCACAGTTAAACCACTTGAAATTGAACTTAAATTATCTCCTATTACGTCAGATAAAATTAATGAATGAACATTAGCGGGTGAACAAAATTTAGTTAGATTTCCCCCTTTAATTTTAGATAGATGTTTTCTTACTGTATTAATTTCATCAATGTTTGCACCCGACTCTAATAGTTTTTTATTTAAAAGTATCTTATTTTTTAAGGAAACTGAGCTTACAGGAAACGGTAACAAAGCCGAGCCACCTCCTGAAATAAAAACAAGAACTAAGTCATCAACATTTGTATCGTTAAGGTATTTAACTATGTATTTTGACGCTTTTACTCCATTTTGATTTGGCAAAGGATGACCTGAAACAAAACTTGTAAAATTTGGAACTTTTTTGAAATTTTCTTCGTTTACAACTAAAACTCCTTTTTCTGGTGTTACTTGCTTATTTTTGAATATTTTGTTGAAGGTGATAGCTGTTTCAACAGAAGCTTTTCCAATGCAAATAGGAAATATTTTTTTAGTATTTTTATATGAAAAAGATCTCTTATGATCATTTACTGTGATAGTTTTATTTTTAACTTTAATAAAGTTATTTAATATTTTTCCTGGTTTGACAACTGCAACTCCTTTTAAGAAAAGCTTCATAAGAAATTTGTTAGCGTTGTATGATTTACCACTAAATTCGATAGTGTTCATGGGTCTCTAGCAAAAATTTTTTATATAACTCTATCAAGAGGATCTTCTTTATTAAAAAAAGATTTTATATTATCATAAACCCTTAGACCCATAGCTTCTCTTGTCTCCTCAGTTGCGCTTCCAAGATGAGGAAGGAGGAAGACATTCTTTAAACTTCTTAAGCTCACCGGCACTGATGGTTCTTTGTCAAAAACATCAAGCCCTGCTCCTTTTATTACATTATTCTGGAGAGCGTCAATTAAATCATCTTCCCTAACGATATCACCTCTAGCAGTGTTAATTAAATAAGAATTGCTTTTCATAGATTTTAAAGAATTTTTATTTATAATCCCTCTAGTTTCTTCATTAGATGGGCAATGTAATGAAACAAAGTCAGAGGCAGCTAATAATTCTTCAAGAGATTCACAAGATTTTGCGTTGAACTTTTTAGCAATTTCTTTATTATTAAAATATGGGTCAAAATAAAGAATATTCATGTTAAAACCAAAGTGAGATTTTTGTGCCATAGCTTGTGCTATTCTTCCCATACCAACTAAACCAAGAGTTTTACCAGTTACTTTAGTTCCCATCATATGTGTTGGTCTCCATCCATCCCAATTTTCATTTCTTACGTGAGGTTCTCCCTCAGGTGCTCTTCTTGCAATTCCAAGCATTAACAGCATCGCTATGTCTGCTGTACAATCAGTGAGCACTTCAGGGGTATTAGTTACAACAATTTGATTTTTTTTGGCAGAGTTAATATCGATATTGTTAAAACCAACACCAAAATTCCCAATAATTTTTACTTTTCTGTTACTGCAACTTATAATTTTATCATTAATTTTGTCTGTTACTGTTGGCAGTAAAGCATCATAGTTTTGCATTGCATCAATTAGTTCAGATTCATTCATTGGGGAATCATCTAAATTTAGCTTAGTGTCAAAGGTTTCAATTAATTTATCTTCGACACTTTTAGGCCATTTCCTGGTTACAAATACTTTTATATTTTTCATAATTAATTATAAATTTTTTCTCCAATATTCTGAAGCTGCGCCTATTCCACTTCCGGGTTTAACATCGATACCAGAATCAATCATTGACATTTCAGCTCCGACAACGAAAGCAGCTGCTTGAAGTTCGTTTAAATCACCAAGATGACCAATTCTAAAAACTTTTCCTGCAACTTGGGTTAGACCCGCACCTAATGAAATATGATATTTATTAAATGCTGTTGAAAGTACTTGTTTTGCATCTTTACCCTCGGGGACAACTACTGCAGTGACTGTATTAGAATACCAATACTCGTTTTGAGCACATAACTCCAGACCCCAGCCTTCAATTACTGCTTTTCTAACACCTTCAGCAATTCTATGATGACGTTTAAATACATTTTCAAGTCCTTCTTCATTAATCATAGCACATGATTCTTTCAAAGCCCTTAACATTGGAATTTGAGGAGTATAAGGAAAATAACCGTCTTTGTTGGTTGCAATTTGATCCTCCCATGAGTAGTAACATCTTTTCAATTGAGCTGTTTTATGTGCTTCTAATGCTTTTTCACTTACACACATAATAGCCATTCCTGAAGGGAGCATAAAACCTTTTTGAGATCCAGAAATTGCACAATCTACCTTCCATTCATCCATTCTAAAATCAATGGATGCTATTGAACTTACTCCGTCAACAAAGAGAAGAGCTGGATGATTTGCCGCATCCATTGCTTTTCTTATATCTCCAACATGCGAAGTTACACCTGTAGCTGTTTCATTTTGTGTTACACAAACTACTTTAATTTTATGTTCAGTATCTGCTTTTAAGGTTTTTTCAACTTCCTCAGGAGGAGTTCCTGTTCCCCATTCTCTATCAACAACGTCAGCATCAAGACCCAACCTCTTAAACATATCAGCCCACAAATGACTAAATTGACCATATCTATAAATTAGAACTTTTTCATTCGGGGACATGGTATTTATAATTGCGGATTCCCATGCACCAGTTCCAGAACCTGGAAAAAGAAAAACGGTTCCACTTTCTGATTTAAAAATTTTTTTTACCTCTTTGTACAAAGGAATTGTTAACTCAGGTATTTCCGGATTTCGTTGATCCTCCGAGGAAATATGCATTGCATTTAATATTCTCTCTGGTATGTTCGTTGGGCCTGGAATTGCTATATGAAATCTACCTGGGTGTTTTCTTGTCATAAAATCTCCTGAAAATAAAATTTTTAATTTGAAGTGTTTTTAATATTTTAAGCATTAAAAATCAAGCTTATTATTCGATTATCTAACTTATCCATTTTGCTGCTTCTTTGGAAAAGTAAGAAAAAATCATATCTGCACCAGATCTTTTAATACAATTAAGACTTTCCAGAACTATTTCTTCATAATTAAAAAGTTGTTGTTCAACTGAAAGTTTTATCATTGAATATTCTCCACTTACTTGGAAGGCAGCTACAGGTAGGTACGAAATATTTTTAATTTCTCTTATTATATCTAAATAATAACCCGCAGGTTTGATCATTAAAATATCTGCACCTTCGTTTATATCAAGCTCTGCTTCTTTGAGCGATTCAATGCGATTCTTAAAATTTAATTGATATGTTTTTTTTGAGGAGAGACCTAAATTTTTTTCGTTTCCAAGTGCATTTCTAAATGGACCATAAAAATTTGAGCAAAATTTGGCCGAATATGACATTAAACATACATTTGGAAATTTATTTTTTTCTAGTTGTTCTCTTATAGTTCTTATTCTACCATCCATCATATCACTTGGAGCGAGAATTTCACATCCTGCGTTTGCTAAATTAATAGACATCTCAGACAGAATTTCTAAACTTTTATCATTGTCTATATTTCCATTCTGGTCTAAAACACCATCATGACCGGAAATAGTATAAGGATCAAGCGCTACATCACAAATAACTCCGAGCTCTGGAAATTCGGAACGAAGAAATTTTAAAGTTTTACAGATTAAATTTTCAGGATTTATTGCTTCATCCCCATTTATAGTTTTGAGTTTTTGATCTATTTTTGGGAAAAGGGCAACCGCTCTAATCCCTAAATTAATAATTTCTTCTATTTCTTTTGCAAGACTAGAAATTGAGTATCTTTTGATACCTGGCATTTTTTCAATTAATTCTTCTTTGTCATTATCTTCTTTAACAAAAATAGGCTGAATTAGATCATTTTTATTTAATCCTTCTTCTGATGTTAAGTTTCTTATCCAGGACGAGTTTCTTATTCTTCTCCCTCTCAAGAAGGGAAAATTCGATTGATTAATTTTTCTTTGCATAGACTAGGTTTTAGATAATGATTGATCTATGTCTTCGATAATATCATCAACATGTTCAATACCTATTGACAATCTTACATAACCGGGGGTAACACCAGCAGATAACTTTTCATCCTCAGATAGTTGAGAATGAGTTGTGGAGGAAGGATGAATCGCTAGTGATCTTGAGTCTCCTATATTTGCAACATGATATAATAATTTTAAGTTATCAATAAATTTCTTACCAGCTTCTTGACCATCTTTAAGTTCAAAACCTAATAACGAACCATAACCATTAACTAAATATTTATTAGCTCTTTCAAGATACTTATCTTTCATTAATGAAGGATAAATAGTTTTGGATACTTTATTATGAGAAGACAAAAAATCTGCAACTTTTTCGGCATTACTACAATGTCTTTCCATCCTTAGCGGAAGAGTTTCTAAGCCTTGAATAAAAGTGAATGCATTAAACGGACTCATCGATGCTCCAAGATCTCTCAAAAGAGTAACTCTTGCTTTTAAAATGTAAGCGATTGGTCCAAGAGGTTTACTTGCTTGACTCCAGATGGCTCCATGATAACTTGGGTCTGGTTCATTGATCATAGGAAATCTTTTTCCAGCTTTTTCCCAGTCAAATTTTCCGCTATCCACGATCAGACCTCCAATGGATAAACCGTGACCACCTATGTATTTGGTAGTTGAGTAAACAATTATGGATGCCCCATGATCTATTGGCTTACATATCATTGGTGCAGCAGTATTATCCATGATAAGAGGTATGCTATTTTCATTTCCAATTTTAGCTACTTCTGCTATTGGAAATACTTGAAGCTTGGGGTTTGGAAGAGTTTCTGCATAAATACATCTTGTCTTTTCATCAATTGCATTTCTAAAATCTTCAGGATTAGCTGGATCAACAAACCTACATTCTATTCCCATTTCTTTAAGCGTATTAGAAAAAAGATTCCATGTTCCTCCATATAAGTCGGTTGAGCTAACGAAATTATCGCCAGAATGACAAATATTTTGAATAGCCATAGTTGAAGCTGCTTGACCTGAACTTGTAGCTAACGCAGCTACACCTCCTTCTATTTTAGCAACCCTTTCCTCCAAAATGGCAGTAGTGGGATTCATTATCCTTGTATAAATATTTCCTAACTCTTGAAGACCGAAGAGTTTTGAAGCATGTTCAGTACTATCAAATTGAAACGATGTAGTTTGATATATGGGTACCGCAACCGATTTTGTTGACAAGTCTCCTCTGTGTCCTGCATGAAGAACAATTGTTTCAGGTTTCATTTATTTATACCTCCCAGTATGATATTAATTTACACTAATTTGATTTTAAACTGTGAAAAAGTTAATTACAAATAATAAAAATATAAGAAATTTGAGAGATATCTCATTATTGGACTCAAAAGATAAAAAGTTGGATAATGGAAAATTAATATTTAACGGTCAAAAACTATTGAATTTCTCTAGTAATGACTACCTAGGGCTATCAAAAGATAAAAAATTAATTTTAAGTTCAATGAATTGGACAAGAAATTTTGGGGTTGGTTTGGCTTCTTCAAGGTTAGTTTCAGGAAATCTTGATAAAATTGGTTTTATTGAAAAAAAAATTAGTGAATTAAAAAAAAAAGAGGAGTCATTAATTCTCGGAAGTGGTTTTCAGACTAATAGCACACTTATTCCAGCTGTGATTGAAAATAATCTTGGTAATAGAAAAAAAACGACTATTTTTAGCGATAAATTAAATCATTCAAGTATTTATTATGGTTGTATTTTATCAAAGCAAAAAATTTTACGCTATAATCACTTAGATTATAATCACCTAGAAAACTTAATCAAAAAAGAAAGAAGCGATGTTCAAAAAATAATTATTTCTGAAACAGTTTTTAGTATGGATGGCGACATTGTTGATGTTGAGATCATGAGATCTTTAGCTCTTAAATATAATTGTATACTTTATTTAGATGAAGCTCATGCATCTGGTATTTTTGGATTAAATGGATTTGGACTAACATCTGATGAAAAAAACTCTCTAGAAGACGAGGTTGTTGTTGGAACTTTTAGTAAAGCATTTGGTTCGTATGGTTCGTATGTATCATGTTCTAAGAAAATTAAAGACAGAATAGTAAATCTTTGTTCGGGATTGATATACTCAACAGCTCTTCCGCCACCAGTTTTAGGAGCTATTAATGCTGCAGTTGATAAAATTCCATTAATGAAAGAAACAAGAGAAAAAATTTTAAGAAATTCCATGTACCTAAAAAAAAGATTGCTATCGGAAAACTTTGATATTCCAAATACTAAAAGTCAAATTATTCCTATAATTTTTTCTTCAAATGAGAAATGTTTAAAATTAAGTTATTTATTAGAAAAAAATGGTTTTTTTGTTACAGCCATTCAACCGCCAACAGTTCCAGTAGGTAAAAGTAGAATTAGATTAACAATTACAAAATTCATTAAAAGGAAGCAGTTAAATGCTTTTCTCGATATCATAATTAAATTAAATAAAAGTTTTGAAAAAAATTAACTTTTTTTTTATTCATGGTTGGGGATTTGACAGTTCATTCTGGTCTCCTGTAACAACTTCATTTAAAAAAAAATATTCATATTCTATTTCGTTATTTGATTTAGGGTTTTTCGGAAAAGAAAGGTTGAACATAAAAGTAGAGAAGGGAAATATTAATATTTTTATTCTTCATTCATATGGCTTAAACTGGTTTTTAAAACAATCTTACAATGCTGACTTTATTATCAATTTTTCGGGCTCACCAATCTTTATTGACCCTAAAATAGAAAATATATTTTTAAAAAAAAAATTAGAAAGAATGATTTTTATGTTTGAGAAAACACCAAAAAAAGTTCTGGAAGAGTTTTATCATAGATGTGGTTTAAAAAGTTTTTCTTGTAATAAAACAGAAAGCCATTTTAATAAAAAAAAAATGCTTTGTGTCTTGAATAATTTATTAAAAGACGACTTAAGAGATAAAGTCAATAATTTTGAATGTCCTATGCTTTCAATATATTTAAAAGGTGATAAAATTTTAAATTATCGGCAATTTGATAATTATTTTTTTGATAAAAAACATAAAGATTTTTTAATTCTCAATAGACAATATCATGCATTTCCATTCTTATACCCTGATGATTCTGTAAAAATTATTGAAAATTATTTAAAAATTTTTTTGAGTGATTTTGAATGAAAGAGAATATCAAAAATTCATTTGATTGTGGTTCAGTTTTTTACGATGAATATAACGATATTCAAGAAAAAACCGGTGATGAACTTCTCAAAGTTATAGTTAATGATATATTTTTAAATCATTACCAAAAAAAAATAAAGGTTCTAGATTTAGGATGCGGAACCGGAGAATTTAGTCTGAAAATTTTGGAAAATATTAATGTAGATTCCATGACTTTAGTTGACCTATCACAAAAGATGATCGAAAAATCACAAAAAAAAATTAAATCAAAAGTTGCAAATTTCGAAATTCGTGATTTTGACTTTTATAACAATTTTAGAAAATTTGATTTGATAGTTTCAAATATGGCACTTCATTGGTCTGAAAACACTGAAACACTCTTAGGAAGAATTGTAGAAAACATTAACAAAAAATGTAAAGTTTTATTTTCAGTTCCGAATAATCAAAGTTTTGGTAATTTGAGGAAAATATTTGAAGAAAAAGATAGAAAATTTATTTTTAACCAATTTCCGGAATCTAATAAGTTATTAAGATTCCTTAAAAAAAAAAAATGTTCATTTGAGATTAATGAAATTACTCTAAAAAAAAAATATAATAGTCCATTGGATTTTTTGAAAGAAATAAAAATCATTGGTGCAAATTCAAAAACTAATGAAAGAAAGGAAAACATTTTTTTTTTAAGAAGTTTTAATAAAAAAGAAATTATTATTGATTATAAAATTTCTTTATACTTAATTACTAAAAGATGAAGAAAAATTATAATGGATATTTTGTTACTGGAACTGATACAAATATCGGTAAAACGATTATTTCCGCGATTTTGGTAGAAAAAATTAAAGGTGTTTACTGGAAACCAATTCAATGTGGTTTGAACGAAAATGGTTTAAAGGATAGTGAAATTGTAAAAAAAATATTAAAGTTAGAAAAAAAAAGAATCTTTAAAGAAGTATATTTTTTCAAAGATCCAATATCACCTAATTTAGCCTCACATAATTGTAATATAAGAGTTTCTATGAAACTTTTGAAAAGCAGTGTCCCAGATTGTAAGAGACCCACAATTATTGAAGGTGCGGGAGGCTTATTAGTTCCAATCAATAAAAAAGAGTTAATAATTGATTTAATAGTTAAAATAAACTTTCCTGTAATTATAGTGAGTTCAACAAAGTTAGGAACTATTAATCATACATTACTTTCAATCGAAGCTTTAAAAAAAAGAAATCAAAAATTACATGGTATCATTTTTGTGGGAGATGAAAATAAAAAAGTAATTGATACTATATTTAACTTTTCAAAAAAAATATTTAATAGATCTAAAATTTTGGGGGTTGTGCCTTATTATAAAAAATTAAATAAAAAAAATATTAAAAAAGCAGTAAATCTAATATCAGTATAATGAAGAAAAAAATTTTAGAGAAAGATAAAAATTTTATATGGCATCCATTTACGCAGTCTAAGTTGTCGTCCGACCCCAAAATCATTATATCAGCAATGGATGAAAAGTTAACTGATATTGAAGGTAATGAGTATATTGACTTAATATCTTCATGGTGGGTTAATATTCATGGACATGGAAGAAAAGATATTTCTGAGGCAATCTTCAAACAAGTAAAAAAATTGGATCAGGTTGTATTTGCAGGTCTAACCCATGAACCTGCTGTGAATTTGGCAGAAAAATTAAGTAAATTATTACCTCACGGTCTTAACAGAGTATTTTATTCGGATAATGGTTCAACTTCAGTCGAAATAGCTCTAAAAGTTGCATACCAATTTTGGTACAATAGAGATAAAAAAAAAAAAAAATTCGTTGCTTTTAATGGAGGATATCATGGGGATACCCTTGGTGCTATGTCAGTCGGTTTCTCATCTGGGTTTTACAAACCATTTAATGATTTAGTTTTTGAAACCTTTTTTATTCCTTTTCCTGATAATTGGAAGGGAAATAATTCGATTAATGAAGAAGAAGATAAAGCTTTTCGCTACATAGACAGTATAATAAGTGATAATTGTAATGAGTTGGCGGCAATAATCATTGAACCTTTAATTCAGGGTGCCTCGGGAATGAAAATTTGTAGGCCTGAGTTTTTAAATAAAGTTGTTAAAAAATTTCAATCAAATAATATTTTGGTAATTTTTGATGAGGTAATGACTGGGTTTGGCAGAACTGGAAAAATGTTTGCTTCTGATTTTCTTGATGTAAAACCAGATATTATTTGTTTAGCTAAATCTTTAACTGGGGGTTGTATACCATTAGCGGCGACTGTTTTTCAAGAAAAGATTCATCAAGAATTTGTAGACTTAAATTTTAATAAAACTTTTCTTCATGGTCATTCCTTCACAGCTAATCCAATAGCTTGTAGTGCCGCGATTAAATCTCTTGAGATATTTGAGGAGGAGAATACTCTAGTTAAAGTAAAAAATATTGAAAAAATTCATCAAGAAGGGTTATCTTTATTATCAAAAAACCCAATTATTTCCAAAACAAGATTTTTAGGAGGGGTTGCAGCATTTGATATTATAGGTTTTGATAAAGGTTATGGAGCAAAAATTGGAGAGAAAATAAAAAATAATTTTCTAAAAAAAGGATTTTTGATTCGACCTCTCGGAGAAACAATTTATTTAATGCCTCCTTTTTGCATTAAACAGAATACTCTTTTAAAAGCATACGATGAATTGGATAAAGAGTTATATAAAATTAAAATTTAATATTATACTAGTATTGATGAAAACCTATATTTTTAAAAGTTAAATGGAACTTGATAATAAAATAGAAAATTTTGTTAAGCCTTTGTCTGATTTTTTTACAGATGTAATATTTACCAGTATTTCTTTTCAAGATAACTCTCTTCCATTAGTTGTTATTTGGTTGGTTTTAGCCAGTCTATTTTTTACTCTTTATTTTAGATTTATAAATATTAGAGCTTTTAAAATAGCTATCAAGGTAGCATTCGGTAAGTTTGATAAGGCTGATTCACCTGGCGAGATTTCACATTTTCAAGCTTTTACTGCTGCAATGTCTGGAACAATTGGTCTGGGTAATATTGCAGGCGTTGCAGTTGCGATATCTATAGGTGGACCAGGTGCGATGTTGTGGATGATTATAATGGCATTTTTTGGAATGACACTAAAATTTGTGGAAGTAAGTCTAGGTCATAAGTACAGAAAGATTTATTCTGATGGAACTGTCTCTGGAGGTGCAATTAGATATTTATCCTCCGGGATGACGGAATTAGGATTCCCAAGGTTAGGAAAAATTTTAGCAATAATATTTGCTATTTGTTGTATCGGAGGTTCTTTTGGGGGAGGAAATATGTTTCAAGCAAATCAGGCATTCCAACAAATTGTTATTGCTACAGGTGGTGAACAAAGTTTTTTCTATGGAAAAGGATGGCTGGGAGGAATTACCTTTGCAATAGTAGTTGGTTGTATAATAATTGGTGGGATAAAATCGATAGGTAAAGTAACTGAAAAGTTAGTTCCTATCATGGGTTTTTTTTATTGTCTTGCATGTATTTTTATAATTTTTTCTAATTATCAACTAATACCTAATACAATTTATATCATTTTTTCTAATGCATTTAATCCTGATGCAGGTATTGGTGGGCTTGTTGGAGTAATGATTGCTGGGGTAAAAAGAGCAGTTTTTTCTAATGAATCCGGCATAGGTTCTGCTCCAATAGCATACGCCCCAGCAAAAAGTGATAATCACCTTCATACTGGATTTATGTCACTTCTTGCACCATTTGTTGATACAATTATTATTTGTTCGATGACCGCATTAGTGATAATTATAACTGGTTCTTACATTGATTCTAATGACATTCAAGGGGTTGAATTAACTTCAAAAGCGTTTGAATCTATTTTTTCATGGTTTCCTACTATACTTGCATTAGCCATAACGTTATTTGCAATTTCAACATTAATTACTTGGTCATATTATGGACTAAGATGTTGGACATATTTGTTTGGCCAAAATAAAATAAGTGCTTATTCGTATAAGGCAGTTTTCTTGTGTTTTATTGTTATTGGAACATCAATGAATTTAAATAGCGTAATTAATTTTTCAGATGCTATGATTTTTGCAATGTCTGTTCCCAACATCATAGGTCTTTATTTTCTTGCGCCAGGTTTATTAAAAGATCTGAGAAAATATAAATTTTAAAATGAAAAAAAAAGAAGAAAACATTATTATTGCAAGTGATCACGCAGGATTTTTTTTAAAAAAGAAAATTTTAGAATATAGTTTTGAAAATTTTATATTTTTTGAAGATTTAGGTCCTCAAAACGAACAATCAGTAGATTATCCCGACTATGCTCATAAACTGAGTGAAAAAGTCAATAAAGGTCTCTATAAAAAAGGAATATTAATTTGTGGAACAGGAATTGGCATGTCAATTGTTGCTAATAGATATGAAAATGTTAGAGCAGCATTGTGTTTAGATGAAAAAATGTCTAAACTTGCAAGAGAACATAATAATGCGAATATAATTGTTTTAGGTTCGAGGTTGATTTCTTTTGAGCAAACTATTAAATGTTTAAATAGTTTCTTCTTTACTGATTTTGAAAAGGGAAGACATGAATTAAGAATTAGAAAGTTTAATAAATAAATAGGAGATTATATGACAGAGCAAATTTTTTTTGAAAGCAGTCTTACAAAAACTGATCCTTCAATATTAGAAGCAGTTAAAAGTGAATTTCATAGACAAAACGATCAGATAGAGCTTATTGCTTCAGAAAATATAGTTTCGAAAGCAGTTCTTGAGGCTCAAGGTACTATCTTAACTAATAAATATGCCGAGGGTTATTCAGGAAAAAGATACTACGGAGGATGTGAACACGTTGATGTTGTTGAGGACATATGCATTGATAGGGTAAAAAAGTTATTTGGAGCTAAGTACGCGAATGTTCAAGTACATTCTGGCTCTCAAGCAAATCAAGCTGTATTCTTAGCATTATTAAAACCAGGAGATACAATTATGGGAATGTCACTTGCTGCAGGTGGACACCTAACACATGGAGCTCCACCCAACGAGTCTGGGAAATGGTTTAATGCTATACAATATGGAGTAAGAAAAGATAATGCTTTGATTGACTTTGATGAGGTTGCAAGCTTAGCTCAAAAGCATAAACCTAAGTTAATTATTGCTGGAGGTTCCTCCTACCCAAGGATAATAGACTTCAAAAAGTTTAGAGACATTGCTGATTCAGTAGGAGCATTATTTTTAGTTGATATGGCACATTTTGCAGGTTTAGTTGCTACAAACCAATACCCAAACCCTCTTGATTTTGCTGACGTTGTTACAACAACTACTCATAAAACACTCAGAGGACCTAGAGGTGGCTTAGTGTTAACTAACAATGAAAATTATGCCAAAAAAATAAACTCTGCAGTTTTTCCTGGTTTGCAAGGTGGACCGTTGATGCATGTCATTTGCGCAAAGGCAGTTGCTTTTGGAGAGGCGCTAAAACCTGATTTTAAAGTTTATATAAAAAATGTAATAAAAAATGCTCAGGTACTCTCTGAGGTTATGATTGAAAGAGGTTTGGATGTTGTTTCAGGGGGAACTGATACGCATTTAACCTTAGTTGATTTGAGACCTAAAAAGTTGACTGGAAAGGCTGCTGAAAGATCATTAGAAAATGCTGGTATTACATGTAATAAAAATGGAGTACCATTTGATCCAGAAAGTCCATTCGTAACTTCCGGTATAAGACTCGGTTCACCTGCTGGTACAAGTAGAGGATTCGGAGAAGAGGAATTTAAACTTATTGGAAATTATATCGGTGATGTGCTTGACGGACTTTCAGTTTCTCCTGAGGATAACTCAAGCATAGAAAATGATATAAAAGTCAAAGTTAAAACTTTGTGTCAAAAGTTTCCAATTTACACCTCAGTTATTTCTTAGGTATATAATATTATGCGTTGCCCTTTCTGCGGTCATGGAGAAACTCAAGTAAAAGACTCTAGGCCGGCTGATGATAACTCATCAATTAGAAGGAGAAGGCAATGTCCTGGATGTGGTGCTCGATTTACTACCTTCGAGAGAGTTCAACTCAGGGAGCTGGTTGTTATTAAAAAAAATGGTAACAGAACTGTTTTTGACAGAGAAAAGTTAGTTAGATCTATTGATATTTCTTGTAGGAAGAGACCAGTTAAACCAGATCAAATAGAAAGAGTCGCGAATAGTATACAAAGAAGACTAGAGAGCTCTGGAGAAACGGAAATACCTTCGCAGGTTGTAGGTGAGTTAGTTATGGATGCGCTAAAAGAATTAGACAGAGTCGCTTATCTGAGGTTTGCCTCAGTTTATAAGGACTTTCAAGAAACAGATGACTTTAGAAAATTCATCGATAAAAACTTAAATTTGCAAAATAACTAAGTTAGTGACTCTTGATGAAAAATACATGAACATAGCCATAAGTTTGGCAGAAAAAGGTATTTCACATAGTTTTCCTAACCCTTCTGTGGGATGTGTTATTTTAGAGTGTGATAAAGATTATAAAAATGAACAAATAGTTGGATTTGGATTTACCTCTAAAACAGGCAGACCTCATGCTGAAGCTAATGCTATAAAAAATGTAAAATTTAAAAAGAAAAAAAAATATATTTGTTATTCTACTTTAGAACCATGTGCACATATTGGCAGGGACGATTCTTGTCTTAAAAAGATATTATCAAATCCCATTGATGAAGTTGTTTTTTCATTATTAGATCCAGATTTGAGAACTTCAGGTAAAAGCCTGGAAAAATTGAGAAAAGAAAAAATTAAAGTAAGAAATGGCACACTCAAATCAAAGTCAATAAATCTATATAAAGGTTATTTTATGAGAAAAATTCAAACTAGACCGTTCATAACTTTAAAGATAGCAACATCTATTGATGGTAAAATAGCATATCCTGATAATAGAAAAAAATGGATAACCAACTCGTTATCACGAAAGTTTGTACATCATATAAGGTCTGATTCAGATGGTATTTTAATTGGGGGAAATACACTAAGGATTGATAACCCACAGCTTAATTGTAGAATTAAAGGTTTAGAAGAAACATCACCAATCAGAATAGTTATTTCAAAAAGATTTAATTTCTCGTATAATTTGAAATTTTTTAATAATAATAAATTAAGGACAATTTTTTTTACAGAGAAGAACAGAAAATTAAATCTAAAAATTTTGAAGAATAACAATATTGAAATTCATGAAATGGAATCAGAACACTTTAGCCTAAGGAATATTTTAAATAAAATATCATTAATGGGTATCTCTAATTTGCTTGTTGAGGGTGGAGCAACTATATTTGGCCTTTTTCTTGAAGAGAATTTAGTGGACAAAATTATGATTTTTAGAGGAAATAATGTAATTGGTAATGAAGGACTAGATGCATTTAACACAACCGATAGGGATAGTAAAAATTTTCAGGGTTTATTTCAACTTACAGATATTTTTAAACTAGAGAATAATCATTTAGAAATATTTGAAAACAAAGAGTCTAATAGATTCTTTAAAAATATAATTAAGGAATACTGATGTTTTCAGGCATTATTAATAATATAGGAATTATAGAGTATCTTGATCTTGAAAAAAAAAATGAAATGAAGATTAATTCTAACTTTAAAAAATTAATTAAAATTGGTGAATCAATATCATGTTCAGGAATTTGTCTGACAGTTTTTAAAAAAAAAAATAAAAGTTTCTGGGTCAATATTTCAAAAGAAACGGTTATGAAAACTAATATATCAAAATTAAAATTAGGAAACAAAATCAACTTAGAAAAATCATTAGCAGTTGGTGACGATATAAGCGGACATCTGGTATTTGGTCATGTCGATGGTGTATCGAAAATTGAAAAAATTGAAACAAATCCAGAATCAAGAGTTTTGACAATTCGGGTTCCTAATAATATTTCCAAGTATATGGTTTCAAAATGTTCAATATCTCTTGACGGAATTTCTCTTACTGTCAATAAAGTTATGAAAAACTTAATAACTATAAATATAATACCTTTTACTTGGAGTAATACAACCTTGGTTGATTGTAAAGAGGGAGATGAACTAAATACTGAGATTGATATGTTAGCTAGATATGCATTTAATGCTGTGAAAAATCTAAAAAAATGAAAACTTTTTTTTCACCCATCGAAGATACTTTAGCCGACCTTTCAACAGGAAAAATGGTTGTAATTGTTGATGATGAAAGCAGAGAAAATGAGGGAGACTTAATTTTTGCTGCTGAGGATGTTACTCCAGATAAAGTCAATTTCATGGCAAAACATGCAAGGGGTCTAATTTGCTTAGCACTCGATAAAAAAAGGTCAGAAAAACTAAAACTCAAACTTATGTCAGAGAGTAATTTAAGTAGGCACAAAACAGCTTTTACAGTTTCTATAGAAGCTAAGAAAGGTGTAACTACCGGTATAAGTGCAAGTGATAGATCTCAAACAATAAAAGTTGCAGTTGCAAAAGATGCTAAATCATCAGATTTAGTTTCACCTGGGCATGTTTTCCCTCTTGTTGCAAAAGAGGGAGGAGTTTTAGTAAGAGCAGGACATACAGAAGCCTCAGTTGATTTGGCTCGTCTTTCTGGAAAAAATCCTTACGGTGTTATTTGTGAGATAATGAACGATGATGGAACTATGGCAAGACTCAGCGACCTAAAAAAATTTTGTAAGATTCATAAGTTAAAAATGTCCTCCATCAAAGATTTAATAAGTTACCGAGGAAAAAAAGAAAAGTTAATAAAATGTATAAAAAAACAAAAATTAAAACTAAAAGATGTGGGAGATTTTAATTTGAATGTATATGCGAATATTTTGGATGGAACTCAACACATAGTATTAATAAAAGGAAAAATTAAAAAATCTGATAATGTTTTGGTGAGAATGCACACTTTTAATATCTTTGATGATTTTTTAGGATTAAATAACAGTAATGATAAAGACTTGATAAAATCACTAAAAATTGTAGAAAATGAAGGAAAAGGAGTAATAGTTATTTTACGAAACCCAAAAAAAGAATTATTTAAATTTGAGGACTCTTCTAAATTCAAGAATGAAAATGATAAGCCTATACTTAAAGAATATGGTATTGGTGCCCAGATTCTGCTTGACATTGGAGTTCGCAATATAACTCTTTTAACTAATACTGATAAATCTATTATAGGAATAGATGGTTTTGGTTTGACAATCTCCGGAAGTAAAAAAATTCAATGATATAAAAAATGAAAAAAAAAATATTAATAATTGAGTCTAATTATTATCCGTCAATATCTGATGCACTTCTAGATGGAGCAAAAAAAACTATTGTTGAAAGTCAATTTGATTATGAAAAACTTACTGTTCATGGGGTGCTTGAAATTCCTGTTTTATTAGAAAAATATAAAAATGATTATATTGGATTTGTTACATTAGGTTGCGTTATTCGTGGAGAAACCAGTCATTATGATATAGTCACAAGAATATCTAGTGAAAGTATTTTTAAAATAATTAATACTAATAAATTAGCCCACGGTTTTGGTCTTCTAACGGTAGAAAACTTTGCCCAAGCGAAAATCAGAGCAGACCTAAAGAAAAAAAACATAGGAGGCGTGGCGGCGAAAGTTTGCTTGAAAATGATATCATTACTCAAAAAATGAAAAATATAGATTTTTCACTAGCCAGATACTTATCCGTTCAAGCATTGTATCAAATGAGATTCAGTGAACAAAAATTTGAAAATATTTTAAAACAGTACAACGAGTGGAATATAAAAAATATTTATTTTGACTTTAATGATTCGTATAATTCTATGAACCTTCAAGTTAACAAAGAGTATTTTAATAATTTGTTGAATAAATATAACAAAGAAAAAAAATTAATTTTTTTAATCATAGAAGAAAATTTACTTGATAATTGGGAAATTCAGAGATTACCAAAAGTTTTATCTTCTATTATTGAAGTTGCAGTTTCCGAAATGTTTATGAATCCAAGTTTATCTTTAGGAATAATTGCAAGTGAATATATCATTTTAACTGAGTCTTTCTTTTCAAAAAAAGAAAGCTCATTTGTAAATGCATTATTGGAAAATATTTTTAATAGTTTAACCCAAAAAAAAATTTTATGAGCAAAGAAAGAGAACTTATAAAAAAATATTTTGCACCTTTGTCAGATAACAAAACTGCACTTCAATTAAAGAATGATGCAGCATGTTTAAAATTAAAAAATAAAGCATTAATAATTTCTTCGGATATGATGATTGAAGATGTTCATTTTAATAAAAATGATCCACCGCGTGTAATAGCCAAAAAACTTTTAAGAGTAAACCTTTCAGATTTGGCAGCAATGGGTTCAACGCCTATTGGATATATTTTAAACATTTCTATACCAAGACTGAATAATTATGCTTGGTTAAAAAATTTTTGTAAGGGACTAAAGGAAGATCAATCTGAATTTAAAATAAAACTTTTTGGAGGAGATTTTTGTTCATCAGATAAGATTTTTCTTTCAGTTACAATTTTTGGTAAAAAAAAAAATAAAATTCATAATCTTGATTCAGCTAAAGAAGGATCTGATATTTTCGTTTCGGGAACAATAGGTGATTCAGTAATGGGATTAAAATTGAAAAATAATTCTAATTTAAGTGATTACAAACAAATTAATAGTAAATTAATTGAGCACTGTGTAAGAAAACATTTACTGCCAGAACCAAAAATTAAACTAAGTTGTGAACTCCTTAATTTTGCAGACTCATGCACAGATATTTCAGATGGATTATTAACTGATCTTAAAAAAATATTGGATTATTCAAATAAAGGAGCTGAAATTTTTTTAAATATGATTCCTCTTTCAAAATCAATGAAAGAAATATTTAAGTCATTTAAAAATAAAAAAAAATTTTGGAGTCTTGTTCTTGCAGGTGGTGAAGATTATGAACTTATTTTTTCGATTCCAAAAAGCAAACAATCAAAATTATTTGATAAAATAAAATCAAAGTTTGGAATTACAAAAATTGGAAGAATAACAAAAGAAAAGCAATTAAAAGTTTATGATTTAAATTTAAAGAGTTTGAAATTAAAAAAAATTGGTTATAGTCATTTCTGATATTAATTTTTTTTTATAATACAAACATTAAACTTTTGAGGATAAATGTCTTACGAATATTATTTGGTTCTATCTTGTGCTCTAGTATCACTAATTTATGGAGCGATCACGTCTAAACAGATTTTATCTGCCCCCGAGGGTTCAGATAAAATGAAAGAAATTGCAAAGGCAATACAAGAAGGAGCTCAAGCTTATTTGAATAGACAATATGGCACCATAGCAATTGTTGGGTTAATAATTACTGTAGTTCTGTACTATGGTATAGATAGTCTTGTTTCAATAGGTTTTGTAATAGGTGCATTTCTCTCTGGTTTAGCAGGTTACATAGGAATGTTTGTTTCTGTAAGAGCTAACATTCGAACCACTGAAGCAGCTAAAATAGGAGTACAACCTGCTTTGGATATTTCCTTCAAATCAGGTGCAATAACTGGTTTTTTGGTTGTGGGTTTAGGTCTTTTAGGTTTAATTGGTTACTATGGATTCTTAGTGTCAAAGTTTGGAATTTCAGGTGGGAGGCATATAATCGAACCTATGGTTGCTCTTAGTTTTGGTGCTTCTTTGATTTCTATTTTTGCAAGACTAGGCGGAGGAATATTTACTAAAGGTGCTGATGTTGGGGCTGACCTTGTTGGAAAAATTGAAGCTGGTATACCAGAAGATGATCCGCGTAATCCTGCTGTAATTGCAGATAATGTAGGAGATAATGTAGGAGACTGTGCTGGTATGGCCGCAGATCTTTTTGAAACCTACGCTGTCACTATTGTAGGAGCAATGGCACTTGGAATGATTTTATTTGCCGGAGAAGATCAAGAAAAACTTATGATGCTTCCTCTCTTAATTGCTGGCGTTTGTATTTTGTCTTCTGTAATTGGTACGTTCTATGTAAAATTAGGTGAGACTGAAAATATCATGGGTGCTCTTTACAAAGGCCTTATAGTCACAGGTGTTTTTTCCACCGTTTTAATTTTTGCGGTCACTTATTTTCATATAGGCTTAGACTATGTTATGAGCGATAATACCGTTTTATTTAACTCCTTTAGAGGTCTTGATTTATTTATTTGTGCTGTTATTGGACTTGTTGTAACCGGGCTCTTGGTATGGATAACTGAGTATTACACGAGCACTGAATTTCAACCGGTCCAATCTGTCGCTAAAGCATCTGAGTCAGGTCATGCTACAAATATAATTCAGGGTTTAGCTGTTTCTATGCAATCAACTGCTCTCCCAACTTTAGTCATTATATTTGGAATTGTTTTTTCTTACATTGTTGCAGGGTTATATGGTATTGCTATAGCCGCGACTACCATGCTAGCACTAGCAGGGATGATTGTTGCACTTGATGCGTATGGACCAGTTACTGACAATGCTGGTGGTATTGCTGAGATGTCAAATCTTCCAGAGGAAGTAAGAAAAACAACCGATGCACTTGATGCTGTTGGAAATACAACAAAAGCTGTAACTAAAGGATATGCTATTGGTTCCGCCGGATTGGCATCTTTGGTGTTATTTGGTGCCTATACACAAGACTTAAAGTTTTATTTCCCATCGCTGGATATAAACTTTTCCCTAGAAGACCCATATGTTGTTATCGGGCTTTTCTTGGGCGGAATGCTTCCTTATCTTTTTGGGTCTATGGGGATGACGGCTGTAGGAAAAACCGCGCAAAAAATTGTAACAGAAGTTAGAAGGCAGTTTAAGGAAAATAAAGGAATTATGACAGGCAGATCAAAGCCTGAGTATGGTAAGGCAGTTGATATTTTGACTAAAGAAGCTATTAAAGAAATGATTTTACCATCTTTGCTTCCAGTTCTTGCGCCTTTTGTTATTTATTATAGTATTCTAATTATATCATCACAAGAAGCAGCGTTTATTACTTTAGGTGCTGCTCTTTTAGGAACGATTGTTACGGGAATATTTGTTGCAATTTCCATGACCTCAGGTGGTGGTGCTTGGGACAATGCAAAAAAATATATTGAAGATGGAAATCATGGTGGTAAAAACTCAGATGCTCATAAAGCGTCAATTACTGGAGATACAGTTGGTGATCCATACAAAGACACATCAGGTCCCGCAATCAACCCAATGATTAAGATTATAAATATTGTTTCAATTTTAATGCTAGCCATTTTATCACAATAATTTAATCTCCAGCTCTACCACTTCCTATAACTGGACTTCTTCCTCCTACAGGAACGCCAAAATTAGAAATTAATTGTTCTAAAATACTTATTTTCTTTCCTGTTGTTTTTGTAAAATTGGATGACATTTTTATTTTTTTAGAATCATTTTTATTGTATAAGAAAATATCCTCAAGTATATTATTTTTATCAAATTTAATTTGTAGAATTTTTTGATTTATTAAGCTCGGTTCTAAAAAGGCTACCTGATCACTGACTGTTAAAACATAGTAAATTGAATTATCACCAAATCCACCATTGAAAGAGGGTGAACCTAATATTTTTTTTACAATATTTCTTTTATCTTTTCCAATCTTTAAAGTTGATATATTATCTCCACTGGGCATTTGACCATTGATAATTTTTTTACTTACACAAGATGTATTAGATATAAATAAAATGGTTGTAAGAAACAAAAGAATTTTTTTTAACATTTCTAATTTTTATGTTTAATAATTTTGAACAAGATACCGCTTTAAGTATTTATACCAAAATTGCTGGTCAATCAAGAATACCTTTTTTTTTTAATGAAGTAAAAGTATCGGATTCATTTGAATCTAGGCTAGAAATACTTTCTTTAAATTTGATACTTGTGATGTGGGCTTTAAAAAACAAAAATCTGTCAATTATTTCGCAACAAATTTTAAATTTATTTTTTCAAGATTTAGATAATAGTTTAAGAGAACTAGGGGTTTCTGACCTATCCGTAGGAAGGAAAATAAAAGTATTGGCAGAGAATTTTTATGGTCGTTTAGCTTCTTATAATGAATCTATTGATGATTTTATTAATTCTAAAAAAAAAATAAAATTAAGTAAAACAATAAAAAAAAATTTTGAACACACAAAAATAGATAATAAAAAAACTGATAAGTTAGTTTTTTACGCAGTGAAAAATATAGAGAATTTTAAAAAGATAAATGAAAAATCATTAAAAGATAATAGTTTTGAATTCAAGAATTGAAAAACTTATCTTTGTAATTTTTTAAAAAAGAAAAAAAACTTTGTTATTACGCTAATATTTTGTATAAGAAGTCTTTAAATTACTAAATAAGATTATGGCTGTACCAAAAAGAAAAACAACACCCTCAAAAAGAAAACACAGAAGATCCCACGATTCTTTGAATATTGCAAGTTTGGTTGAATGCAGTAATTGTGGTGAGTTAAAACTTAGTCATCAAATTTGCCCACATTGTGGATTTTACTCTAAAAAAGAAATTATCAAGCTTGATAGCGAAATAGAGAATGAAGAATAAGGTTCCTTGGACTCAATGTTTTGAAAAAAATTAATCTTGCTGTAGACATAATGGGAGGAGATGATGGTCCTTCAACTACAATAAATGGAATTTATCAAGCCTCCAAAATATATCCTAATGTTACCTTTAGACTTTTTGGGAATGAGAAGTTAGCTTTAGAGGAAATAAAAAATTATTCTGATTTTTGCAATTTTAGTATTATTCACACTGATGAACATATTAAATCTGACGACGAACCAGTTAATGCTCTCAGAAAATTAAAAAAATCAAGTTTAAGATTAGCTGTGAATGATGTTAATGAAAAAAAAAGTGACGGTCTAGTTTCTGCAGGTAATACAGGTGCATTGATGGCAATATCAAAATTTGTGCTCAAAACGTTGCCGGGAGTAAATAGACCTGCAATTGCTGGTCTAATGCCGACCCTTCGCGGAGAAACCGTTATTCTTGATTTAGGAGCTAATATTGATTGCACTTATGTTAACCTTGTTCAATTTGCACTAATGGGGGAAATATTTTCGAAATCTCTTTTAGGAATTACAAATCCGAAGATAGGAATCTTAAATGTTGGTTCAGAGGAAATTAAGGGTAATGCTGTAGTGAAACAAACATTCGAATTTTTGGAAAATTTATCCTCAAAAATAAATTTTTGTGGTTTTATTGAGGGCAATGATATAAATAAAGGAATTGTTGACGTAGTAGTAACTGATGGTTTTTCAGGAAATATTGCACTAAAAACAGCAGAAGGTGTTGCTGAATTAATTTTAAGTTTTTTAAAAAACTCATATAAAAGTTCTTTAGTTTCAAAAATTGGTTATGTTTTATCAAAACCAGCATTAAATAGGTTTAAAGCAAGAATTGACCCAAGAAAATACAATGGAGCAGTTCTTCTTGGTTTAAATGGGATAGTTGTAAAAAGTCATGGTGGAACTGATGCTTTCGGTTTTTCTAATGCAGTTTCAGCTGCTGTTAGTCTCATTGAAAATGATTATAATAATGCTATAAGAGAAAAGTTAGATAATCTTTCTTACATTAAGATGGGCGATTAATTATGTTATTTTCAAAAATAATTGGTGTAGGTCATTATCTCCCAAAAAAAAAAATGACAAATGATGATTTGTCTGAGTTGGTTGATACGAATGATGAATGGATAATTTCTCGAACTGGAATTAAACAAAGACATATAGCTGCCGATAAAGAATTCACATCTCAATTAGCAATCAAAGCAAGTGAAATAGCAATAAAGAATGCTAATTTAGCTTCTAGTGATATAGATTATATTATAGTTGCAACAACTACTCCTGATCAGACTTTTCCGTCAACGGCTTGTAAAGTTCAAGAAAGTTTAAAAATCAAAAATTCTCCTGCTTTTGATATTCAAGCTGTTTGTTCTGGTTTTATTTATGCCATTCAATTAGCAGATTCATTGATTAAATCGAATAAAGCTAAAAATATTTTAGTTATTGGTGCGGAAACATTATCAAAAATTGTTGATTGGACAGATAGAAGAACTTGTGTTTTATTTGGTGATGGTGCAGGAGCAATTATATTATCTCCAGGTCAGAAAAATGAGGGAGTTTTAGCAACTAATTTATTTTCTGATGGCTCTTGGCATGATAGTCTATTTGCAGATGGAGGACCGTCTATGAACCAAAAAGTTGGGAAAATTAGAATGAAAGGTCAAGATATCTTTAAACAAGCAGTAAATAAATTAGCAGACTCAACTATAATAAGCTTAAATCAAAGTAAAAAAGAAATTGATGATATTGATTGGTTAATACCCCATCAAGCAAATCTTAGAATCATAAAAGGTACAGCAAAAAAAATAGGAATTGGTCTAGAAAAAGTAATTACAACAGTTAATGATCATGCTAATACTTCGGCGGCCTCAATTCCTCTAGCATTATCAACCTCCATAGCCTCTGGAAAAATTAAAAGAGGCGATTTGTTGGCTTTATGTGCAATTGGAGGAGGATTGACTTGGGGTAGTTGTATTTTAAAATTTTAATTATTATAATAAAACTATTAAAAAATGAATGAAACACTGACAAAATTGAAAGTTATTGAGAGACTGCATAATTCTGTGGGACTTTCAAGAAGTGAGTGCTCATTATTTCTGGAAGAATTTTTAGAAAAAATGCTCTTAACACTTAAAAATGAAAAAAGTGTAAAAATAGCTAATTTTGGAAGTTTTATTGTAAAAAAGAAAACAGAAAGAGTTGGAAGAAATCCCAAAACTAAAGAAGAGGTTATGATCACTGCCAGAAAGGTAGTAAAGTTTAAACCTTCAAAATCTTTAATTAACAAAATCAATAAAATATGAAAGATGCAGAAGCTTTAAAAACAATAGGAGAAGTTTCAAGTGCTATAAAAGTTTCTTCGCATGTAATTAGGTTTTGGGAAAAAAAATTTAAAAATATTAATCCTATCCAAAAAGAAAATGGAAGAAGATACTACTCTGTAGATGATATAAATAATCTTATTCAAATTAAGGATTTACTTTATGATAAAAAGTATTCTATTAAGGGGGCTCAAAAAGTTTTAACAAATAAATCAGAAATGCAGCCAAACGATGAAATTATTTTATTTAAACTTAAAAATTTAAGAAATGAGGTTGCAAAAAAAATCAGAAACGGGGCGTAGCGCAGCCTGGTTTAGCGCGTCCGTCTGGGGGGCGGGAGGTCGCTGGTTCGAATCCAGTCGCCCCGACCAAAATTAATTTTATAAAACAAACTTTTTATAACAATGGTTGACACACAATGAATATAAGTTATTTTCTAACAATTAAAATACGATGAAAACATTTACTTTAAAGCAAAAAAATATAAAAAAAGACTGGTTCTTGATCAATGCAGATGGTGCTGTGCTTGGTAGGCTAGCATCTCATATTTCAAAAATTTTAAGAGGAAAACATAAAACAACATTTTCACCTCATCTAGATTGTGGAGACAATGTAGTCGTCATAAACGCAAAAAAAATAAAGCTCAAAGGAAAGAAAGAAAAAAATAAAATTTATTATAAGCACACAGGATATCCAGGAGGAATTAAGTCAATAAATGCAGAGGATATCCTTGGAGGAAAAAATCCAGAAAGAGTCCTAAAACTAGCAGTTAAGCGAATGTTAACAAGTAATAAGCTATCAAGAGACCAGCTTTCTAACCTAAGAATCTTTCCTGATGAAAATCATACATTAGAAGCTCAAAAGCCCACTGAAATTAATTTTGTGAAAATGAATAGAAAAAATACCTAGATTATGATTGATAACAATATTGATACGTCGTCCAAACCTGTTGACACCAAAATAGATATAAAACCAAAACTTGATAAGTTGGGAAGAGCTTATGCGACGGGAAGAAGAAAACACTCTGTTTCCAGAGTCTGGATCAAAAGAGGAAGTGGAAAAATTATTGTTAATGGAAAATCTAGTAATGATTATTTCACAAGGTCTGTTCTTCAGATGCTTTTAGAAGAACCTTTAAAAAAAACAGATCGATTCTCAGAAATAGAAATTTTCTCCACTGTTTCTGGAGGAGGCTTGTCCGGTCAAGCAGGAGCTTTAAGACACGGTATTAGTAGAGCATTAGTTAATTTTGAACCAACGCTAAAGGATAAACTAAAAAAACTTGGTTTTCTAACAAGAGATGCAAGAAAAGTTGAAAGAAAGAAATACGGTAGACATAAAGCTAGAAAAAAGCCACAGTTTTCAAAACGATAGATCTTTTATAAAATTAGTGGATGAAAATTAACGTCTCTATATTTGGTGTTTCAGGTTACACTGGTACTCAGTTATTATCCATTTTGTCTTGCCACAAAAATGTCAATATAACAGGTGTTTTCGGTGAAAAATCTCTAGGTAAGAATTTAAATGATCTTTTCCCAAATATAGTTAATTTACCAAAAATCAAAGTTACAGATTATAAAAAATTTGATTTTAAAAAGTGTGATCTGGTATTTCTTTGTTTGCCTCATTCAAAATCACAGTTTTTAATTGATGATCTTGGAGATTGTAAGATTATTGATCTATCTGCAGACTTTAGAATTAATAATCCTGAAAGTTATACTTTATGGTACGAAAAAGAACATACTAGAAAAAGTAAATTAAAGAATTTTATTTATGGATTGTCTGAAATAAACAGAAATCAGATTAAAGAAGCTAAGTATATTGCTAATCCAGGATGTTATCCAACTTCAATACTTATACCTCTAATTCCTCTTTTTAAAGAAAAAATTCTTTCAGATAATATTAGCATAATAATTGATTCGAAATCTGGGATAAGTGGGGCAGGAAAAAATCCATCGGAGGAAAAATTATTTTTTGAAGTTAATGAAAATTTTCAAGCTTATAATATTGAGAAACACAGACATCTGGGAGAAATAGAACAAGAAATTAAACTTTATAATAAGAATGTTGATTTGACTTTTACTCCTCATTTACTCCCTGTATCAAGGGGGATCTTATCCACCATTTACATCAATAACAACAACTACGCCATGATTCGTGATTTTTATTCTGATTATTTTAAAGAGGATATTTTTGTAAATTTTTTAGAGTATGGTAAGTATCCTTCATTAAAGGGTGTGAACGGCACTAATAATATTGTTTTTTCTCTGTTTCAGGACTTTTATAAAAAAAACTTAATAATAGTAAGTTGTATTGATAACTTAATTAAAGGTGCAGCAGGTCAAGCAATACAAAATATGAATATCATGTTTGGTTTTGAAGAAAATGAATCTTTAAATTTAAAGTATTTGAGTCCATAAATATGAATCCTAATCAATTAATTGAATATGAAGGTAAGTCTCCTGTGTTAAGTAAGGAAGTTTTTTTAGCCCCGGGATCAAAGATCATAGGCGATGTTTTCATAGGCTCAAAAACTAGTATTTGGTATAATTGTGTAATAAGAGGAGACGTCAATTATATTAAGATTGGTGATAACACAAACATACAAGATGGAACTGTAATTCACGTTTCATCAAATGGCTTTTCAGCCACAGGAGGTGGGGGCGCTCCTACTAAAATAGGAAATAATGTAACAATTGGACATAATGCAACAGTTCATGCCTGTACAATTAAAGATAGTTCTTTAATTGGTATGGGATCAACAATACTTGACGGTGCAATTATAAACAAAATGGCAATAGTAGCTGCGGGTTCCTTAATTCCTCCGAGATCAATAATTGGTGATGGAGAGCTTTGGGCAGGTAATCCTGGAAAGCTTATAAGAAAGATCAATGATAGAGAAAAAACACTTATAAGAAATACCCCGGAAGTTTATTCTGTTTTAAGAAAAAAATTTTTAAAAAAATAGTTTATACTCACTTTAAAATTCTAGTATAATATCAAGGTCTGTCTAAACTGAATTATTATGAAAAATAAATATAACATTTCTATTATTTTCTTGACTTTTATTTTTGTACAATCTTGTGAGACTATTACTTCCTTACCTGGAAAAATTTATGATGGTGGCGTAGATACAATCGATTACGTTGGTTCGATTTTTACCGATGAAGATTCAGAAGTTGAACAATCAAAGTCCAATGATAAAGATAAAGAGATTATTGGGGCAAAACCAGAAGGTGAAATTATTGCTAAAATTGATGAAAATTTAGAACTAAAAAATGAGAAAGATTTAATAGAAACTGCAAATATTAGAGAATCTGATCAAGTTTTGGAACCAGTACCAGCTGAAGAACTCGAGGTAACAGGCATAGTTAATAATCAGACAGAAACTTCATATTCAGATAATTTGAATGATGAAAGCTCTGAAAGTCGGTCTGAAGAAAGTTTAAGATCAGAAAAAAGTTTTAAAAAAAATAATATAGATTTTAAAAGTTTAAAAACTAATCTAAACCTCGAGAATAAAATTCAATTTAGAATCGCAACTATAAACTTTTCATCTGGTTCGAGTTCATTGAATAATAAGGATATAAAAAAAATTAGAAAAGTGATGAAATTAGCCAAAGAAAAAAATGCAAGAGTAAGAATTGTTGGTCACGCTAGCACAAGAACAAAAGATATGGAACCAATTAAACATAAACTAGCTAATTTCAATATTTCTGATAAACGATCTCAAGCGGTTGCAAAAATTTTTATTGATAATAATTTTCCACTCAAAAATCTAATAACTGAAGCTGTGTCTGATTCAAAACCACTTTTTTATGAATCTATGCCTGCTGGTACTTACGGAAATCAGAGAACCGAGATCTATCTAATTTATTGATAAACTTTATGGATACTTTGAAAATTGCAATTGCTGGCATTGGAACTGTCGGGTCAGGTTTACTTGACATAATCATAGAAAATAAAAGTTTTATAGAAAAAAAGATTAATAAAAAACTCTTGATTACTGCTATTGCTTCAAGAAAAAAAATAAAAATTAAGAAAAAATTAACTAAGAGCACTATCATTTTTAATGATGCAAAAAAGATTTTAGACTTTGATAATTATGATGTTTTGGTTGAACTAATTGGAGGTGAGGACGGAGTTTCTCTGGATATCATACTGGATGCAATTAAAAAGAATAAAAATGTTGTTACTGCCAATAAAGCTCTAATTGCTAAACATGGAACTGAGTTATTAAAACAATGTGAAAAAGGAAAATGTAAAATTGGTTTTGAAGCAGCAGTTGCAGGCGGAATTCCTATAATTAAAATAATAAAAGAATTTTTAATTTCCAATAAAATAAAAAAAGTTTTTGGTATTCTTAATGGTACATCAAATTTTATTTTATCTAAAATGCAGGAAACAAATAAAGACTTTTCAACTATTCTTAAACAAGCTCAAAATTTAGGTTTTGCTGAATCAGATCCTACATTTGATATAAATGGAATGGATACTGCTCATAAAACCTCTATTTTATCCATGGTTTCCTTCGGAAACATAATGGATCTAGAATCTATATTTGTTGAGGGTATTGAAGGTATACAGATCGATGATATTAAGTTTGCAGATACTTTAGGTTATAAGATTAAATTACTTGGTATTACTCAAATTAAAAATTGTCAAGTTTCTCAATTTGTATATCCATGTTTAATAAATAAACTTTCAACTATATCTAATGTATCATACGAAAATAATGGAGTTGTAGTTGAATCAGATTTTTCTGAGAGTTTATTCTTTCAAGGTCAAGGTGCTGGATCTTATCCAACGGCAACCTCTGTTTTGAGTGATATAATAGATATATCAAAAGAAAACTGTTTATTTAATTTAAAGGTTTCAAACCTTAAAAAGTTTAAGAAATTTAATATAAATGAGAGGGTAGGATCATATTATTTAAGACTAACTACTTTCGACAAACCTGGAGTAATATCAGGTATATCAAATGAGTTTAAAAAATTTAATATTTCGATGAAATCTATGCTTCAGCAAGATCCTTCAAGCAAAGAAAAGCATCAAGCAACAATTGTTCTTACAACACATGATTGTCTTGAAAAAGATATGCAAAATGCAATTAAAAAAATTAATGCATTAAATTTTGTAGTAAAAAAAACTGTTTTATTTAGAATTGAAAAAATTTAAATTTTGCTTGTAAATATAGGAATTTTTTTACCAATTAGTGGTAGTGCATAGTTAATAAAATTCGATGTAATGTTATTTTGTTCCTTATTAACAAAATTTTTAGGCATATATTTTGTTTTTCCTGCTATATTTTTTAGGTCATTTTTTATAATCGATATTTTATAACTTCCTTTGTAATGTTTTCTTTCTTTTATTCCTACAGAAAAAGAACTATCATTATTATTCGAAAAAATAATAGCTTTTTTACCGATTATTTTTGCTTCACTTTGATCAACTTCTGAAGCGAAGCCTATGAAACTTCTTTGAGAGTACCCCAAAGTATCTGCCCGAACTCTTGTAATTTTCAATTTTTCCTTAATTTCATTTGCTAGATAATCTCCTAATTGACTTGATCCAGATAGTTGAATATTTCCATGAGCATCTCTTTCATTTATTTTATTAATGTTATTTGCTATTAAACCTTCTTCATTATTAATACCTTCAGAAACAGCAATTATACATTTACCAAATTTATTATATTGTTGTTTGACATCATTGTAGAATTTTTTAAAATTAAATTTTACTTCAGGTAAATAAATTAAATGAGGCCCATCACTTTTATTTTTTTTTAGTAAAGACGATGAAGCTGTCAAAAAACCTGCATGGCGACCCATAATTATTCCAAGATAAACTCCAGGCAATGAATTAACATCTAAATTTATTCCAGCAAATAAACTGCTAACATACTTTGCAGCAGAGCCAAAACCCGGAGAGTGATCATTTAAAACAAGATCGTTATCAATTGTTTTTGGGACATGGATACACTGAATGGGATCTCCTTCATTTCTGGCTTGTTCAGAGATTAAACGTAAGCTATCAGATGAATCATTTCCTCCTATATAGAAAAACTTGGAAATTTTTTTTTTTTTTAAAATTTTGCATATTTCATTACAATATTTTTTGTCAGGTTTATCTCTTGTTGAGCCTAACGCTGATCCACTTGAATTTTCTATTAATTTAAGTCTTTGATTAGAAACTTTTGTCAAATCAACAAATCGATTGTTAATAATGCCCCTTACTCCGTTTAGTGCTCCAAAAACTTGATATTTTTTTCTTGCTTCTTCAATTATTCCAACTAAAGATTTATTAATTACCATTGTGGGTCCTCCACCTTGGGCTATAAGTATTTTTTTTCTCATAATTTTATAATTGTATGTTAATTTTATAATTGTTGATATTAAAGATACAATGAAAAATTCATTAAATGAAAATAATTCCAAAAAAAAAAAAATCAATTAAAGGAAACTTTTGGTTCGAGAAAGATATTGATATTAGTCAAATTCAATTACTACAGAAAAAGTATGATCTTGATATAGTTCTTGCAAAAATACTGATCTCAAGAGACGTAAATATAAATAAAATAGAGGATTATTTTAATCCGAAAATCAAAAACTTACTACCCAACCCAAGTGATGTTCTTGATCTCGATAAAGCTACAGATTTAATTGTAGAATGTATTTTGAAAAAAAAAAAAAATTGGAATTTTTGGAGATTATGACGTTGATGGAGCAACCTCTACAGCATTATTTGGCTGTTATTTTAAAGAAATAAATTCATTATTTGAATACTATATTCCAGATAGAATTAAAGAAGGATATGGACCTAATATTGAGGCTTTTAAAAAATTAAAGAGTAAAGGTTGTGGATTAATTTTGACTGTAGATTGTGGAACTACTTCAAATAATATTATTGAAGAATTTAATAAAGATGATACGCAAATAATTATTATTGATCACCATCAGCAGGGTGATGAATTACCCAAAGGATGTTTTATTGTAAATCCAAATAGGCTTGATGATAAATCTAATCTAAAAAATTTAGCTGCAGTTGGTGTATCTTTTCTTTTGATTATCTCCATAAACAGAAAACTTAAAAAAATGAACTTTTTTAAATCTAAATCAATACCTAATTTGTTAAATTTTTTGGATTTAGTTGCACTTGGTACGATATGTGATGTTGTACGTTTAGATAATTTGAACAGAGCTTTTGTTAAACAAGGAATAAAAATTTTAGATAAAACAAAAAATATCGGCCTACAATCTTTAATTCATTCATCAAAAATTGAAAAAAAAATTGATGAATATCATCTGGGTTATGTAATTGGACCGAGAATTAATGCCGGTGGCCGAATCGGAAAATCATCAAAAGGGGTAGATCTTTTGCTATCTGAAAAATCTTTTCATTCTTCATATATTGCTGATGAGTTAACGGAGCTTAATCTTGAAAGACAAAAAATTGAAAAAAAGGTAGAGGATATGGCAATTAAAAATATTAATAATAGTGACAAAATAATTTGTGTTCATGGTCCCGATTGGCATCCTGGTGTAATTGGGATTGTAGCAGGAAGAATAACAGAAAAATTTGCCAAACCATCGATTGTAATTTCAGAAAACCATGTTTTGTGCAAAGGTTCAGCAAGATCTTTACCTGGATTTAATATTGGAAGTTTAATTACTAAAGCCTGCAATGAGGGAATCTTAACTAGCGGAGGAGGTCATAAAATGGCGGGGGGGTTATCTATTAAAATAGAAAAAATTACTGAGTTTAAGAAATTTATTAGCGAATGCACCATTAACAATGTCATAGAAAATAAAAAATATTATGACCATGAAATTAATTTATCTTTAATTGATAAATCTTTATATGAAAAGATAAATAATTTATCCCCATTTGGTTCAGGAAATCCAAAACCAAAATTTTTAATAAAAAAATCTTTTGTTAAATTTCCAAAGCTAGTTGGTAATAATCATTTGTCATGTTTTTTGAGTGACATATACGGAAACTCGATAAAAGCAATTTGTTTTAAAGCATTCGATACTAAAATTGGAGATTTTCTGCTTAATAATAATGGTCAACTTATTTCATTCATCGGACAAATAAATATCAACTCTTGGAATGGTAAAGACTCTCTTCAAGTTCAGATTGAAGACGTTCTTGGTTAAAGTTAATCTACAAGTCTCATTTGAGAATAATAAATTTTGCAATCTTTTCCATCAGTTTCAACAAGACATTCTAGATATTCAGAAAGTCTGGCTTTCGAACAACCAGAAGATTCATATAAATCCAAACCATAAAATGTTTTTTCAAACATAATTTTATAGTTTCTCAGTTCTTGTTTTAGTTTATTAGAGTATGAAAAATTTCTTTTGATATTAGAAATACCAAATTCATATGGAAGTATTATTTCAACACCTCTTTTATAACAAAGCTTGCTAGCTGTTTCTTTAGAAAGAACAATTTCAAAAGGAACTATAAAAATAAAAAAAAAAAATAATTTTTTAAACATCTAAAATAATAGTTTATTATAATGAAAAAAGAATATATATATATGTTTTTTAAAATCAAGTTTTTTCTGTCCCCTTCGTCTAGAGGCCTAGGACACTGCCCTTTCACGGCGGCAACACGGGTTCGAATCCCGTAGGGGACGCCAATTATGAAACTTTAATTTTTTAGATCAATTAATTTTAATTGTAGAAATATCAATGAGATTCGAGATCTTTTTTTATATCATCATGGTCACCAACCATGATATGACTTTTGCTTTTATTAAAGTATTTTTCTAATATTGGGATAAACAACAAAGGAATAATACCTCCAACAACAATCCCTAAAACCATATTTCTAATATGCGGATCAATGAAGCTTGCTATTAAGTCGGCGATAACATGTGAAAAGGCGGCGCCAAATATTCCTGCGATGTGACCCTTAGAAATAAATTTGAGTAATCTATTTATACTCATTCCAGTATAATACCCTAAAAGTGTTATTCCCACATGAATAAATCCAAATATAAAACCTCTAAGATTTGCGTCCTTACCTAAAAAAAATTGTTCTATTATATGTTCCATTATTTAAAGTGTCTCTGAATTAGATCGGAAATTTAGTATGAACGATATAAACTTTAGCATTTAACTTTTTCATAAATATTCCATTAATGCAATAGAGAAGTATGGGGAAGGTTTTATTATTATGTTTTTTTTTAAAATCAACTTGCTATATTTGTACAATTAACTATCATTAAATTATATTGTAATAGCTTAATTTAAAGTAACAGCAGAAAAAATCTTAATATAAGGAGAATACTATGCCACCAGAAATGATGGACATGGCTGATGCTGCTGGTTCTGCTGCTACAGAAGCTTATCAAACAGCATTAGACGGAGGAGCAGATCCTTCGGAAGCTGCATCTGCTGCAATTGACGCAGCCTCACAAACAATGACAGATATGGGAGCTCCACAAGATATGTGCGATACGATGGCTTCATCTGCACAAGAAGGCTTTGATGCAGCGATGGGTCAAGGGATGGATCCAATGGAATGTTTTGACGCTGCAGGAGAATCTGTTGATGTTGCAATGGAAGCTGAATTTGGACCTATGGGACCACCACCTCCAGGCGAGACTGGAATGATGGATGATATGCCTCCTCCAGGTGCCGAGGGTGGACCTCCTCCTGGAGCAGATATGGATGGTGATGGAATGCCACCTCCGCCTCCAGGTGATATGGGACCACCTCCGGGAGCTGAAGGTGGACCTGCTCCGGGGGATATGGCCGGACCAGGACCTGATGGACCAATGGGTCCACCTCCGGGAGCTGAAGGTGGAACTGCTCCGGGCGATATGGCTGGACCAGGACCTGA
>MDTB01047307.1_pt1 | contig 67581 bp, 67 predicted proteins | sample 811161 | NCBI WGS metagenome assembly MDTB01 (sample SAMN05326650, study PRJNA326480) | marine metagenome | isolation source: seawater | place: Mediterranean Sea | collected 2009
CATGCCGCCGCCGCCGCCCATGCCGCCGCCACCCATGCCGCCGCCCATGCCGCCACCCATGCCGCCGCCCATGCCGCCGCCGCCCATCATACTCATACCAGTTGGATCAGCAAATAAGATGGGCATGCTTGTGCCGCCCATGCCGCCGCCGCCACCGCCCATGCCGCCGCCGCCCATGCCGCCGCCGCCGCCGCCCATGCCGCCGCCGCCACCGCCACCGCCACCGGTATTGATTGCCTGATCAAGTGAAATTCCTGTGACTCCTTCCATACCTTGAATGAATACATCCGGATCCACCTTGTAAGTTCTCGTGAACAATGGCTCGGTGTCTTCGACTTTTTTGGTGAAGATGACAGCATAATCCAAAACACTGAATTTGATCGGTGTCTCAGCAACGTTTGTTACCAATTCAACGACCTGAGATAATTTAATATTTCGTAATGGTGGAGTGATCGTAATTCCAACACTGTAGAGATCGATGGGTTCAGTAGGTAATGGTGCAACGGATGGCAACCCCGTCAATGGGTCTACACCGCCGGCGAATGGAGATGCCTGAACCCCCGTGTCCATGTGGTTACTGATGACAAAGTTGATACCCTCCTCCTCAGCATCACGTTCCCTGGCTTCGTCATATAAAAATTGTACTACCTCACTTAATGGCAGACCGTCAAAAACGACTTCATCAAGAATGATACGGTCCATTTTGGATATGATTTTTTGGCGACCTAATCCTGTGTGGACTAGGTTCGTGCTCGCATAACTGTTGGATACGGGGAGTTCGTTTTTGTTTAAGCCCGGGTCCCAGTAATTGGCAACCTCAATCATTTTTTCCTGTGAGGTGATCTCGCGCTTGCGTGTTTCTCTTTGGAATTTCTTCTGATTGAGAAGTGAAAGGTAATACCAGACGGCATTACTTTCAGGATCCAATTTTTTGGCTTCATTGAGTTTAGCTTCAGCCTCCTCCAATTTGTTCAGCTCAAGAAACAGTCGTGCATCTTGAATCATCGTCGAAGCTTGTATCTGCTGTTCGCGCACCGCTGGTATTTTGGTGATAGCATCACGGCTTGGCTGCCTTCCAGTGTACCGCAGTATGAGTTTGTCATTTGCAGCTTTGAATTGCAGGGCGCCTTCATTATTGGGGTCCAGCTTCAAGATACGCACAGCTTCCTGATCCGCTTCATAAAACTTTTGCGCCTTCTGAAATTTATCGGCAAGTTTGAGGCGAATCTCAGCCATACCTTCAACGGTGCGCTGTCGTTCGGCCTCAACAGCAGCAATTGGCCCCACCTTGTTCAGGTGGTTGACTGCTTCCTCATAAAGCAGCGCAGTTTTCAAAAGTTCGTCACGTGCTTTAGCTTCATTGCGAGAAGACTCTGCTTGTTCAAGCTTGATCCTCAACGCTATGACCGCTTCTTCACGTATAGCTTTTTCTCTGTTGGATAGCTGGTCAACAGATTGAGCAGTCACGCTACAGACTGCGCTTACTGCTATGACCAGACATAGAATGGTTGTCGCTGCTTTGCTCATGGGTTTGCTACTCATCAAACTAAAAGTCATTTTAATAACGGAATGTTAATTACTTATCAATCCCGAGGTTATCGTCGTGTGCTTGGATGTTTTTTCGTCGGACAAAACTACTTCAGTTTCGGAAACGAATACAACCTTGTAGTTGCGTTTTTCAATGGAAATTTTATCACCTTTGCGCTGAGAAGTGAATTTGCGGGGTTTTGCTGCCGGATATTCCAGATCGGCCTTGTAACCAGTCACCTCAGTGAAAGGCTGGAGGGCTTCTACGGTGATCGCCTGATTGGAATCCAGAAGCTCCAGAACAAAAGCGTCAGGTTTCAGTGGGTTCCCCTTAACCTCTTTCAAAATGAAAATGTCATTCTTATCACGAAGTCGAGCAAATCGTGTGACTTTGCGACGCTCACTCTTTTTCTCGGCTGCCTCGCGAGTGACGGCGAAACTATAACGAGGATTTTCTTCTTTGATCTCCTTATCTGCATTGAATGAAATACGAAGATAAAGGGGATTGGTTTCAATAATTTTAAGCGCGTTCGGCCCCTTGCGTCCGTAGAAACGGTCCTTGACCAAAGTACCGTTGTTGTCAAGCCAACCAACGGGGTTGAACGTGTTATGATCAGGACCTGCAACGATGGCAGACTTAGGCTTTTTGGCTCGGTTCAACAAAGCAATCTTGTCACTCAAATCCTTAGGCTGAAATTCTTTGGGTTTTGTCGGACGAATACTTTCCTCCAACTCCACTCGGATAGAGGAAACAAGGAATGGCAGAGAAGCCGCAGCCCCAGCCAAACCCAACAAGACCACTGCTAAAATGATCTTTTCGTAATGTTTCTTTATAAAATCCATTTTATTAAAAATCTACCCGACTCATAAGCCGTAAGCCCCTGCGCCACCATCGCCCTCTTCTTCGTCAGATGGCAGAGGCATTAAAGAATCAAGCTCTTCTTCAGGAAAGACGGCAATTCCAACCAACATCATGTTGACGGTCAAGGGTTTTTCGTCAAGATCTTCCAAAATGTTGATTTCAGGCCCAGCATTTTGGTTTTGACCCATTCCCCCGTAAGGAGAAGCGGCACCGTATCGACCGCCGGCTCCACCTGCTCCGCCATACCTGCCTTGCATGCTCGCAGCGGGGGCGGTCGGTGCGAGTCCATACATTGCTTCCATTGAACCTTTCGCGCCACGCATGGAACCAGCCATGGGTGACATGGAAGTAGATTCACCTTGCTCAACTGCCAGCCATTTTACTCTGAAAAAATGATTCGAATGATTAAATCCATCCAACACCCGCCCCAGCTCAGAACTAAAGCACTGAAAGCTAATCTGATAAGGCATCATGATGGCATTGATGTTGGGATCCTGCGTCGCAACATCTTCTATGTAGTTTTCAGCAGAAGTGGAAGACGAAGTGGTCGAAGCGGTGCCTGAAAGGCCCATGGAGCTAGTACCGGCACTTGCCGCATCATTATCACTAACAGGAAGACGCTTGATGGTATTGATTCCGTGAATTTTAGCTTCAAAAAGAACCTCGCACAATTCCCTGACCTGATAAAGCTGGAATGTCAAAGGACGCAAGGCGTCTACTTCAAGATCGATCCGAGGTCGAATGTCATCAAAGGAAAACCCATAATTACCCTGATCCGAAGAAGGAAGCTTGATACCCGTGTATTTGGCATCTCTTTGCAATTCATAAACCGTATTTTCCAGAATTTCCTTGAACCCGGAAATGGACATGTCTGCCGGTATCTCAAAACCAGGGAAATAGGATCCCATAGGCCCCAACGCCATCTCCTTGACCCTTTCCTGTTCCTTTTTGACCGCACTGATATTGTCCACCTTGTCGGTTCCGGGGTGAGGGTCACGGGTATAAAGGCTCTTTACGAGCTGGCGCTGAGAATCAAGCTCAGCCGTTATACCTTTGTCCTTGTCGATTTGCGCCATCATGTACCAGCCCGCAACACACATCAGGACGAGGGCAATCACACACCCTACCACCAAGCCTACGTTTTGTTTGATCCAGTTCATTAGTCAACAAGAGAAATGGGTTCTTTTAGTTTCAAGGAAATCTCAAACTTGAAAGTTCCTTCTTCAGCATTCACCTGGGCCAATTCACCAATCAATTTAGTATCATCCGCATTGAAATAATTGGTCTGTGTTTGTAGTTTTTGAAGCAGGGTAAATGCCAAACTGTTATTTGCATTAGGATTTATTGCCCTTCGGTTAACCCCCCGACAACTCAAAGTGAGTTTGGTAATCAGGTCCTCGTTATCCTCATCAGAAGTCGCACCGTCCTCATCATCATCCCAATCATCGTCACCTCCTGAGTCCCCCATGGGCAACAGCCCGTATCGCTTCATCATCTCAATATCCATCATGGGGCTGGCCTCATCCTCATCGTCATCCCAATCATCGAATGTCTGAGCACCAGTAAGATCTATGCCTGGACTATCAGGTTTCAAAGCTTCAAGCCATAGACCAGCATCAAGAGAAAAGCGTTTTTGTGCTTCCGATTCCGCCTCGAGGAGTGAACCTCTAATCACCTGCAGAAGGTCTGTCCAGTAGAACCGTTGTTGAACAAGACCCTCAAACGCTTCAACTTTGCTTAATTGAGTAGCCAGAGTTGATTCCTCGGGCTTCAATTGACCTTCCAGATTCTGAAGCGGAGCGGCAATGGTTTGGAGCCTGTTCATCACCTTCTGTTTTTCACCGAATACTTGAGAATAAAACAACCCAATGGCAGCAACCACAAGCACGAGACCAAAAACAGAGGATATCAGATAAGGCTTCTTTCGATTGAACTCCTGACGCTGCAAGGAAGACTTGGGCATCAGATTCAGTTCAACAGGACACTGAACCACATTCCTCAAGCCGAGACCTACGACCTCGCCAAACGAGTGTGCAACCCGAGCCAAGTCCTCCAGATTGAGGGAGGGATCGATTTCAACAGCACGAAAAGGGTTGAAATACTCAACTTCGACATTGAGCTTTTCTGCAAAAAATTGTGCTGTGTAAGGCATGATGGAAGCCCCTCCCGCAAGGAACAAACGGTCTGGTGCGGACCCACCCTGCTGAGTACGATAGAACTGCATTGTCTGGTTGACCTGTATGTGCAAACGAGTCATGACCTGACGGGCGATCTTCGAAATTTGGGCTTGTTGAGGGTTGTCGGGATCCTCATAGGCACCCCCCAAACTGACAAATCCCTGTTCGATTTTGAATTTTTCAGCATCAGGGAAGCGCATCTTGGCTTCTGTAGAAAATTCCTGTGTAATCGAATTTGCACCAACATTAATGCTGCGAGCGAACATCTTACCTTTTTCGAAGAAGAGCAAGTTACTCGATTTGGCACCAATATCCAGCAACATGGTACAACCTTCCAGATCCCCGTAATTATAGCGAAAAGCGTTACATATGGCAGCCTGCGATACGTCGACCAGATTTAAGACCATGCCGTGTGACTCGGCAGCTTTGAACACTTTATCAACCAAGTCGGTTTTGATTGCGACAAGCAGAACCTCCAACTCGCCACTTGGAGATGTTCCCATGATTTGGTAATCCCATACAACTTCCTCAAGAGGAAAAGGAACATTCTGTTGTGCCTCGTATTGGATGATCTGAGTGACTTTGGATGAATCAACCGGAGGCAATTTTACAAATTTTGAGAACACCTGATAACCAGGAGCACAGGCATTGATGTTCTTGGCATTGAATCCCTGATCAGTGATGAGAGACTGAAGCGCCTTCTTGACGACACCTTCGCGGACAGCATCCTGCGCCCCGGGCAGTCCGAGAGGATGCTGGCCGAATTTCTTCAGCACCAGACTTCCTGAGTCAGTCTGATCGAACTCAGCGACTTTGACGCATCCGGCGCCTAGATCGATGCTTAAAAACGATTTAGATTTTAACATTTGTTCTTATATTTCCTGTCTATCAGGGCAACAAAAGAACCGTTGAGCCACAAGGCCACCGGAACTCATATTGCGAAGGTCGGGGAGGTGAATATTGGAATTTTACACTAGGGTCAACAGAATTCTTATTTTTATGCAATAAACACTTCATCTCTCCGGTATTTCTACTCTTTCATTACCCTTGGGTTCTGCCAATGGGATCCTAATCTTTTGGACTCATCGATACGCAAAGTCGCTCAATAAAAAAACTGATTTCTCACTGTCTAAAGGTTCAACGAGCTCCGTCCCCACCGATGACAACCGGTATTGTGCGGAGCAGGATCTTGATATCTAGCCACAGAGACCAGTTGTCAATATATTCAAGGTCCAGTCTGACCCATTCTTTGAAATCGGTCACTTCATTTCTGCCGCTGATTTGCCAGAGGCAAGTGAGTCCTGGTTTGACACTCAATCGGCGGCGATGAGCCAATTCATCGAATTGCATGGTCTCATCCACCGGCAAAGGACGCGGGCCTACCAGGCTCATTTCCCCACGCAACACGTTAAACAACTGCGGCAATTCATCAAAACTTCTATTCCTGAGGAACTGACCTATCGGCGTAATACGTGGGTCATTGGTGACTTTAAATACCGGCCCAGCCATTTCATTGTAGGCAAGGAGCTCATCCTTGCGCTGTTCGGCATCTGTCACCATGGTCCTGAATTTAAACATCGTGAAAGGCCGCCCATTCAGCCCGCTGCGCTGTTGTTTAAAAAAAACGGGTCCCTTGGAAGTAAGCCTGATGGCTAAAGTGCAAAACATTAGAATCGGACTGAAAAGCAATATGGCGAACAAAGCTCCCACAAAATCGATGGATTGTTTCCCTACTGCCTGCCATGAGAAATCGGGGGTCGATCGAAACACAACAACAGGCCGTCCATATAGCTCATCGAGGGTCGTTCGAGAAATTTGTGTATTGAAAAAATTGGCTAACATCCAAACTTCGACGCCTTCCAACTCGCAGGCCTGAATAACTTTTTCAATCCGGCCGAAATAGGTGTGTTTGGTAGCCAGTAAGACTCCATTAGCGGAGTATTTGTGCAAGGCATCCAGAAAAGCACTTGCGTTTGAATCGTTGACATCCACCTCAGCCACAATTTCAATATCGCTGGCATTTTCAAGGTGAAAATCCTTTCTGACCTGCTCCACATCCTTGGGGGTCCCAACAACAATGATGCGGCGCCTCAAGCGAGCTTGCCCTAGGGCATGAATCAAATACCGCTGGAGGATCTCTTCTTTCATGAAGACCAGCATAAAACTGAAGGCACCAAAGAGAATAAATACCGCGCGAGCGAGTTGTGCCTTGGCAAAAAAGACGATTATGATAAGCGAAACAGTGATCAGGACACACACTTTAAACAACTGCCAAGCAGTGAGTCGGCGGGACGCTAAAAGAGGGCGCCTGTAAAACCCTTGTGCCTGAAGGAGAACCAATGACAGAGGAACGGTCAGGAACAGGAAAGGCATAAATTCACTGAAGGGCTCAATTTCACTGATATCCTTGGCGCCTCCGAACATCCCCAGTATGTTCAGGCCAAGCTCTCCCAGCAAGGTTTCATTAGTCCTGAGCCAGTACGCTAACCAGAAGCCTACTGCAAATAGGCCGGCATCAAGCAATCTCTGAATATGATTGCGTATCTGCTGCTGTCTTCTCAGCATGTCAGGCTAAAGTTGAAGTCTCCATGGTTAGATCCTTAAGTATTGAAAGAAGAGCGCTGCAACATGGGAAATTGCAAGTAAAATCAAGTATCATTCATTTTTAGAATCATCCTTTTGAGGGATGGTCATTTGAAATTCAGGTATGGCTGCTTTGATGAATTCACGCATTTTCTTGTATGTAGGTTCCTCGTTACCTGGCACAGAATATGAGGAAACGGTAACGTAAGCCCAACGCTGCATCTGACCTTTGGTAAATAAATCTTTAGCCATAAGCCACATCCTTTGATAGTGCTCCTCGGTCACATGATGTTCATCAACAAACCAGTAATAAAGTAAGCCACTGTATTCGACGCCTTTGAACAGTTTGGACGACTTCAATCTCATGGCAGGAAGCTCGTATTCCTCCGGGTGAGCGATTGGAATAGTTACGGGTTCAGTTTCTTTTATCTGAAAACCAGCCCCGGTCAAACAATACTGGGGTTTGTGGATGCTGGTGCGGTCCAGCCCCATCAACACCACCATGATATCGATATAAAATCCATCAGCGTTTTTATATCGACGTTTCGTAATCGTCGTATCTGGAGGAAGAGCTTCTTTTTCAACCACAGTTACTTCCAGATCTTCGCCAACCAAATCCAGCACCCAGTCGGGGAGTTTGACCGGAGGAAGTTTCTCCGGGGATTCCTTTACTAATTGCACCCCCGGTTTGCCCATTTGCTGGTGAGATTTCCAATAGCTCAGAAATCCCCCAACACCACCGACCAATCCGCTCACTAATATGAGCATAAGCAAGTTCTTCATTGTGGGTCTCCTTTGATTTCTGCTGAGGTTTCAGGCTCTTTGAACCAGTAATCCAGTGCAAATATGCCGAATATGGCGACCAGAAAAGTCACGAAACCGAGTTTCTGCTCCCAATAGGCACCGGCATCCTGCCCGAATTCATCCCCAATAATGATCACAAGGACGATCCTGAGAGTATTTCCGGCCACGGCCAGAGGCACAGAAAGCAAGATCAATAGAATCCGCTTCCACCAGGCCTGGTAGGCGATGAAACCAAACGCAAGCGTCAGGGGAACTAAAGTCATCAAACTACGAATACCACTGCAGGCTGCAGCAACGTCATAGGTGAATTTTTCGTTCACATCCATAATCAGTGTCCCCTGCCTGACAACATCAATCTGAAGGATAGTATCGCTAAATCCGGCCGCCAAAGTAGAGACCAATACGCGCAAGGGGAAGGTGATAGGCTGAGCCAAAGAGCCAATGGGCACGCAAAACAAGAAAAGTATGTAGGGAAAAAACGTGGCCCTTAGCCACGCCAGCCCCCAACAAAAACCCATCAGGCCATAAAAACCAATAAACATTCCTAAAAGTGAAATACGCGTTTGCTGAGCGATGTATCCCACTATATGCAATACCAGCCCAAGCGCTAATAATGAAAGCCCTGGCCACCATGCCTTGAACTCGAGACTTGCCAACTCCTTGCGTTTCCATATCAGAAGAATCACGACAGCGAAAGGGATCAGGTTTCCATGACCGTCTTCTGAATATTTGGCGTTATAGGCGTTGTAGGCCCATTCAAAAGCCGAAGAGGTATCCACGTACCCAAATGTCGCATTACCAAATAAATGAAAGAGGAAAGCCATGGCAATCGCTCCCACCAAAAACACACTTTTGTGGGGTAGCCTTTTCAATAAAACGGATATTTCTTTGAATATATCCGCCGCTGAGCTTTCCTCAGGCTCTCTTTTTTCCACATTTTCCATGAATATTGAGATACATTAGATTTTGGACCGATTTAATCTTATTTCACTCAGACTTAAATAAAATTTTCCGTGGCAGAGTGTATCACGGGGCAAATCCCCTTTTCCATGCATTGCCTTTAAGCAAACCACGGACAAGGAGGAATAGGAACATCGTGTTGTAATAGAGGTATCTGCCGAATAGCCGCCTAGGCTCACTCAGCAATCGGAACAACCAGCCTAAGCCCATGTTCTGCATCCACATGGGAGCGTCAGGTTTGGTTCCCGCATTCACATCAAACGCAAAACCAACCGCCAGCAAAAGCCCGCGCTTTATCTCATCTTTATGCTGATGAATCCATGCTTGCTGCTTGGGTGTCCCTAAACCAACCCAGATAAAATCAGGCCCAAGACGATTGATCTCTTGAACGATTTCCGCTGATGATTCTTCCTTGAAATAGCCATTCTGCATTCCCACAACCTGAACTTCAGGCTGCCATTTCTCAAAAGCTTGCTTCAGTTGCTCCAAACAAGCATCCGAACCCCCAAGAAAAAAATGTGTGAATGGTTTGGGCGAGTGATTGACACAATGTTTCATGAACGCAGGACCGTAAACCCTGTCTTTCAAGTTCGCCTGCTGATTGTTCAGGCACCAGATAAGGGGCATGCCGTCGGGAATGAAGTAATCCACATTGGAGGTCTGTTCCCTAAAAGCGGCATCCAGGCATCGCATGGTAATGATCTGGGTGTTTGAAAAATCCAATGAAATTACCCTGTCTTTTTTGGATTCTTGCTGACAAAAAAAGGTCAGGTCCGCATAGGAAGTCGCCCTGACAGGCGTCCCCAGTATATGATGACAAGGCAGATCGTTCACCTTCATGAATCCACCTGATGAACCATTCTATCAATGATACGATCCAGAGACCACTTCAGGTTCCACTGAGGAAAATGACTCTGAAACTTCCGAAGATCGGACATATAACAGATGTGATCACCTTTCCTGTTCTCTTCCACGTATTCGGTTTGAATCTTCTTTCCCAGCTGGCTTTCGATCTTTGATATACACTCGAGGATGGAGGCGCTGTTCCCACGTCCTCCTCCAAGATTATAAACTTCTCCTTGCCTGGGGTTATTCGCAAACGCCAGAAAGGCACTGATCACATCTTCGCTGTGGATCTGGTCTCTGACTTGTTTTCCCTTGTAACCAAGCAGTGAATACTTTCCGCCGGATTTGGCAACTTTGACCAGATAGGAAAGAAAACCGTGCAATTGAACGCCGGAGTGGTGCTCCCCCGTAAGGCACCCTCCCCTGAATATCCCGACATTCATGCCAAAATACCTGCCATATTCCTGAGCCATCACATCAGCCGCTGTCTTACTCGCTCCAAATAAGCTGTGGAGCGTTTGATCAATGCGACAACTTTCACTGACACCCCAATAATCCTCTTCTCGCTCGTAGTCCCACCGCGTTGGCAATTCTTTAAGAGGAAACTCATTGGGAGCGTCACCGTAGACTTTGTTGGTAGACATAAAAATGAACACTGATTCAGCCTGAGTCTGGCGTGTTGATTCCAGCAAATTCAATGTCCCTCCCGCATTCACATCGAAATCAGTAAACGGAATATCCTTCGCCTTGTCATGGGAAGGTTGAGCAGCACAATGGATGATTAGGTCAAATTTGTGTTGCTTGAATAAATCCAGCACACCTTCTCGGTCTCTGATATCGAGGGTATGATGAGTGAAATTCCTGGTTGTTTTACGTAAACGCTCAAGCACCCATGTGGTATCCCCCGCCGGGCCAAAGAATTCACGCCGCATATTATTGTCTACACCCGACACAACATGCCCCGCCCGCTCCAATAACCGAACTGCTTCGGACCCGATCAATCCACTTGACCCTGTGACAAGAACTTTCATTGGCGGCGAAGGATAATAGTTGAAGGGAATTCTGAAAAGATTTTCCGAAAAGAAACCATCTATTGCAAACAGCAAATGCAGGATTAAAATGGTGCCAGAGGCAGGATTTGAACCTGCGACCAAAGGCTTATGAGTCCTCTGCTCTACCACTGAGCTACTCTGGCACCCGTAGAAGTCTCGCTTTTACAAACGAAGAGAGAAACTAAGTAGATCATCGCGCCCAATGTGACAAGCGATTATTTTGATGAATTTACTTTTTCTGATCCACCGCAACATTGAAAATTATCAGGATTGAGTCAAAACTTGAGGCGAACGGAGATATCCCGTGATAGTATTGGTCAAACCCAGAGCACAGCCAAAGATCTTGGACTTTCCTTTTTGCATGCAATCACTATAATTCGGATGTGATTCACAAAACCATGCATCGTCACCCCAATTTGAGCAAAGCCTTGGCGCTCATTTACCTCGAAGCTCTGTTCTGTCTATCTGTAATTCAATTACAAGCGCATGCCAATGATTGGAAGGCATTTGGAGCCGACAATGCCAGCACTCAATATTCGCCACTCAAACAGATTCACCAAGGGAATGTAAAGCACCTCAAGGTAGCTTGGGAATACAAATCAGAACCACTCAATAAAAAATCGCGCTCTCAGATCCAATGCAACCCCCTCGTTATCGATGGAGTGCTTTATGGATCCTCTCCCAACCTGATCATCTTTGCTGTGGACGCTGCAACTGGAGAGGAAAAGTGGCAGTTTAATCCTTTCACAAAAAGCAATCCAGTCGGTGTAAATCGTGGTCTGATATTCTGGGAAGAGGCGGGAAAATCGAGGATCCTATTCACGGCAAGCCATTGGCTGCACGCTCTCGACACAAAAACAGGTCACCTTATTCCAGATTTCGGGTATGGAGGGCGAATTGACCTTCGAAAACATTTGCGCCCAGGCGCTGAAAAATCCTTCATTCTTTCCAACACGCCAGGATCGATCTACGGGGATTTACTTATTTTGGGTACTCGTGTCAGCGAAGGCCCTGGACCATCAGCCCCTGGATATATTCGTGCCTACAACGTCAGAACGGGAAATCTTGAATGGGTCTTTCACACAATACCCCACCCCGGTGAATTTGGTTATGAAACCTGGCCCAGCGATGCCTGGAGCAGGATGGGTGGAGCCAATGCCTGGAGTGGATTGGCCGTCGACGAGAAGCGTGGATGGGTTTTTTGTCCAACGGGCTCACCCGCTTTTGATTTTTGGGGTGGCAACCGTAAAGGCAAAAATCTTTTTGGAAATTGCCTTTTGGTATTAGATGCCAAGACTGGAGAAAGGGTATGGCATTACCAACTGGTCCACCATGATCTTTGGGATCGTGATCTTCCGGCTTCTCCCAACCTTATTGAGTTAACAATCAATCAAGAAACAGTAGAAGCTGTCGCGCAAATTACCAAATCGGGCCATGTTTTTCTGTTTCACCGTGAAACCGGTAAGCCTGTTTTCCCAATTGAGGAACGCCCCTTCCCCCCTTCCGACCTGAAAGAGGAAGAAGCTTGGCCAACACAGCCCATACCTACCATTCCGCCGCCCTTTGCACGCCAACAATTGAACCCTGGCGATATCACTCAAATTTCCCCCGAATCCAACACATTGATGAGCGCCAAATTGAAGTCAGTTCGAAGTGGCGGTCAATTCGTGCCACCAAGTGCAGCTGGAACGGTTATTTTCCCGGGATTCGACGGGGGTGGCGAATGGGGGGGAGCCGCGTGGGATCCAGCAACGGAATGGTTATATGTGAACGCCAATGAAATGCCATGGATACTTACAATGGTAGAAAGTGGTAAGGATATATCCACAGCAGACATATCGAGCGGTAAATTACTTTACAGAAGATTGTGTGCAACATGCCACGGAATGGACCAAGAGGGCGACCCTCAGAAAACCTTTCCGGCGATAGCCAACATTGGTGAAAAAATGAACAAGGCAGAAATCATGGCTCAAATGAGTCAAGGTAAAGGAGTCATGCCTGCTTTTGATTTTTTGAAAGAAGCGGAAAAATCCGCAATTGCCAATTTTTTACTGGGAGGTGAGGTGGCAGAAAAACCAGACTCATTCACACAAAAAAGAGAAGCGAAAACGAAGGGAGGTGGGGACAAATCCCCTTATACTCACACTGGATATAACCGTTTCCTCGATAATGAGGGCTACCCGGCTGTCAAACCACCGTGGGGAACTTTGAATGCAATTGACCTGAAAGAAGGACGCATCATCTGGCAAGTCACACTGGGAGAATTTAAAGACCTGACAGCCCGGGGCATCTCACCCACAGGCACCGAAAACTATGGAGGTCCCGCAGTCACGGCTGGTGGACTAATTTTCATCGGAGCATCAAAGGATGAAAAATTCCGAGCATTTGATAAATTCACTGGAGAGGTCCTTTGGGAAGCCAACCTTCCAGCAGGCGGATATGCAACACCCGCCATTTATGCCATTGACGGCAAACAGTATATTGTGATTGCGTGTGGGGGAGGAAAAATGAACACAAAGTCAGGTGCTTCCTACATAGCTTTTAGTCTGCCAAACTAATCCTTTTACATGATCAAAACATCCCATCCAAAAGCGAGGCAAATTGTTACTTTCAAGGGCTTTACCTTGATTGAGCTATTAGTCGTTATCGCAATCATTGCCATATTGGCAAGTTTGCTGCTACCGGCTTTGAGTCAGGCTAAGAAAAAAGCAAACCGAATCGTGTGCGTGTCGAATATGCGTCAAATTGACCTGGCATTCCGGATGTATCGCTCTGATCATGATGAGCGTTTCCCTGACAGGAGAGATTTAAAATCCTTATTACCTGGCGGTTACAAACCCTGGGGAAATTGGCCCAGGTCTGATCCTCGCTCAGGTTGGGCGGGATTGATCTTATCCAATACAGTGGGCTCCGAAAAGATCTGGATGTGTCCGAGCATCAGGAAATCACCGTTGGGAAAGGCTATTTCATCAGTCCAGCATATTGGTTTTACAACAAATGCTCCGTTGAGTGGATATTGGATGTGGCGATTCGACCAAAATACAGAAGAAATCCCACTGGATAATTTTTGGGGGAAAACAGAAAATCAAGTCATTCAACATTTGAGGAAAGAAGCTAATCCTTTTATAGGCATCCCAAATGGTCCTACGGAGGTCGAATTGATGGTCGATGTCTACTATCCTTCTACAATCGACAGTATCGATGAATCGATCAGAGGAAGAGCCGTTCATCCAAAGGGAAGAAACAGGCTCATGATGGATGGACACGTTCAATTCCTCAAAGACAAACGCACACAATAAAATAACTCGCTTCTCCTTGGAGAAACGAGTTATGAGAGATTGAATTTGCCTTACTGCTGTTAAGCGTCTTTCTTTTCTTCTTGCTTGTCAGCTTCTGGTGTCTCCTCTGAAGAAGTATCAGCATTGGCCTCAGCAGCAGGTGTCTCAGTGGTTGTTGGCGTTTCTGCAGCCGTCTCATCTGTACTATCGGAAGAATCTTCGGCTTCTGCAGTTGAGTTCGATTCCACAAATTCGATCATTGCCATTTGTGCAGCATCGCCTCGACGTTCATGCAATTTAATGATACGCGTGTAACCACCTGGGCGATCCTGATGACCTGGAGCAATTTCGTTAAAAAGAATCTGAACGGCATCTTCCTGATGCAAACGAGAAGCTGCTAACCGGCGGTGGTGAATGGAACCCTTTTTGCCGAGTGTAACCATTTTTTCCGCAACAGGACGCACTGCTTTGGCCTTTGCTAAGGTAGTAGTAACTCTTTTGTTCTTGATCAGGCTGCACACCATGTTAGCCAGCATGGCGTTGCGGTGCGCGCCTTTGCGACCAAGTTTAGCATTACGTTTTAAGTGTCTCATGAAAAGTGAATATTAAATTGTTTTACTCCAATGCGCTGGGATCTTCCTTTGAATCAATGAGAGAAGTGTCAATGTTCATTCCAAGTGACAATCCCAAACCGGTAAGTTTGTCTTTAATTTCGTTCAGTGACTTCTTACCAAAATTCCGATATTTGAGCATTTCTGCTTCCGACTTGATTGCCAACTGTCCGACGGTGGTTATGTTGGCATTGTTGAGACAGTTGGCGGCACGCACACTGAGCTCAATTTCATTGACACTCATATTGAGAAGTTTTCGCATTCTGGACTTTTCATCATCCTTCTGGTCAACCACTTCTTCGAATTCAACGGCATTTTTGTCGTATCCAACAAACACATCCAAGTGGTGCTGAAGGATAGCCGATGCTTGTGTCAGCGCATCGTCAGGGGTGATACGCCCATCCGTGTTGACTTCTAGAATCAGACTATCATAGTCTGTTCGCTGCCCAACTCGAGCGCTTTGAACGTTGTATCTCACACGGGTAACAGGCGAAAAGATAGAGTCAATGGGTATCACGCCTATGGATTGGTCCTGCTTTTTGTTTTCATCACCAGGACAGAAACCACGTCCCACCTTGATCTCCATTTCAATCTCGAATTTTTTCTTTTTATCGAGTGTGCAAATGTGCTGTTCGGGATTGACAAGCTCAAGATTCTGATTGACTAGGATGTCAGCAGCAGTGACTGCCCCGCTTTTGTTGGCGCTTAGCAAGATTGTTTGTGGATCACGTGAATGTGAAATGAATTTAACCTTCTTTAAATTCAACACAATTTCGGTGACATCTTCAGCAACTCCCTCCACAACGGCAAACTCATGCATTGCTCCGTCGATCTTTACCGAAGTAATGGAGGCACCTTCGAGGGAGGAAAGGAGGACTCGACGTAAGGAGTTTCCTATGGTGTGTCCGTAACCCGTTTCGAAGGGTTCAGCAATGAACTTTGCGTATTTATCGGTGGCGGTTTCTTCTTCTTTGGTCAACCGCTTGGGCATTTCAAAACGACCTAATCTTACTGGCATAATATTATAGATACAGTTTTAATCTGGCTTAGTGAACGTCCCGACGGTCACTAGGCCCATATAACTGATTTGGTATTGTTATTATCGGGAATAAAATTCAACGACCATTTGTTCGCTACCAATTGGCTGTATTTCTTCTTTGGTAGGAACGCGCATGATGACACCCTTGAAAAAGTCTTTGTCAAGGTGTAGCCATTCCGGAACACGTCGACTGGTAGAAATTTCCATGTTCTTGGTAGCCATCTGTCTCGATACACTGGAGTTTTTGATTTCTACCGTGTCATTTACCTGAAGTGCGTAACTTGAAATATCGACTTTTTTGCCATTCACTAATACATGACCATGGCCGACCATTTGACGTGCGGCAGGCCGACTGCTTGCAAAGCCCAATTGAAAAACGGCATTGTCCAGTCTTGTCTCCAGGATTTGGAGCATGGTTTCTCCCGTCACTCCTTTGCGACGACGAGCGGTTTCATAAACAGCACGAAATTGTTTTTCCTGTAGTCCGTAAAAGTAGCGGAATTTCTGTTTTTCCATCAAGCCTAGCGCATACTCAGTGTTCTTGCGCCTGGAGCGAGGGCCATGCATACCCGGTCCGTAATTACGGCGCTCTAGGTATTTTGAGGGGCCAAAGATTGGGATTCCAAATCGGCGGCTGATTTTGGTTTTAGGTCCAGTGTAACGAGCCATAATAAATAGTAGGATAAATTAAACGCGACGCTTTTTCCTTGGGCGACAGCCATTGTGAGGGACAGGGGTAACGTCCTTGATACCATTAATCTCCAAACCAATGGCTTGGAGTGCACGGATCGCCGATTCACGGCCGGAACCAGGGCCTTTGACCCTGATTTCAACTTCTTTTAAACCATGTGACATAGCTTGACGACCTGCATCTTGAGCAACTTGTTGAGCGGCGAAAGCAGTACTTTTGCGAGAACCGCGGAAACCAACCTTGCCTGCGGATGACCAACTGACGACGTTTCCGTGCATGTCAGTGATGGATACCAATGTATTGTTGAAGGTAGCGCAAATAGTCGCGATTCCGTTAACAACGTTCTTGGAACCTTTAGCCTTGACGATCTTGGCCGGTCCAAGATCAGTAGAAAGCAATTCAGCAGCTGATGGTGCTTCGGCGGGAGCTGGGCCGTCGTCGGTTTTACCCTCGGCTTTTTTCTCCTCTTTGCCCTCAGCAGCAGGCTTCACCTCTTTGGGAGCCTTTGCAGCCTCAGGTTTCACCTCTTTGGGAGCCTCTGCAGCTTCAGGCTTTGCGGCACTCGTGGCCTCGGTTTCTTCAACCTTTTTTTGTTCTTCTTCTGCCATATATCAAATCAATGGAATTGCTTAATGAATTCCGGATTTAGCGTTAGGATTGCGCTGGATACCCACTGTTTTTCGTGCCCCCTTGCGAGAACGCGCATTCGTGGATGTTCTTTGTCCACGCACGGGTAAACCACGGATGTGACGAATTCCGCGATAACACTTGATCGCTTGCATTCGCTTCAAATTCATGCTGATTTCCCGGCGAAGATCACCTTCAATCATGTATTGGCCATCCTGGATCGCATGAACAATTTTGGATAATTGATCATCCGTCAGGTCCTTGGCCCGGATCGATGGTTTAATGCCCGTTGCTTCGATAATTTCATTCGAAATAGCCGGACCAATGCCATACATGTATCGCAAAGCGATATCGATTCGCTTGTGTCCGGGAATGTCTACACCCATGATTCTTGCCATAAAATCTGTCTTTCCTATCAGCCTTGACGCTGTTTGTGCCGAGGGTTGCTGCAAACAACGCGTATCACACCTTTACGGCGAATGATGCGGCAGTGCTCACAAAGTTTTTTAACTGATGCTCTTACTTTCATAAAATTCTAATATCCATTTTTATTTTAAAATGGTCCCTCTTGCCATATCAGATGGCGAGAAGAAAACGGCGACCTTATCGCCTGGTTGTATCTCTGACAATTTAAATTTTGATTTTTTTGCGTTCACCGCAACTACGCGATGACCATTTGGCATTTCTACCCAAATACGGTCGTCTGCAATTTTGCTTAGGACGACGCCTCTACCTTCGAATCCATCCGGGTCGCACATGTCAGAATTTCAGGTTCCTCTTCTGTCACCAAGATGGTGTGTTCAAAGTGAGCTGATGGCTTGCGATCTTTTGTAATCACTGTCCAACCGTCCTCCAGAATCAGGACTTCCGGGTTTCCCATGTTAACCATGGGTTCAATGGCAATCGTCATACCAGCCTTTAATTTCGGTGATGGCGCACCATCAACAAAATTCGGAATCTGCGGTTCTTCATGCATCGATCGTCCAACACCGTGACCTACGAATTCACGAACCACACTGTAGCCATTTGATTCAACGTGTTTTTGAATTGCACGAGATATGTCTACCACCCGATTTCCCAACACAGCTGCTTTGATACCTTCATCCAATGAACGTTGTGTCACATCCATTAAATTCTGAATCTCCACTGCGCAACCACCCGCTGCCACTGTAATTGCGTTGTCCCCTATGAAACCTTGATACGTCACCCCGACATCAAGGCTGATGATGTCTCCAAACTGAACAGTTCGAGTGCCGGAAATGCCATGGACTACTTCTTCATTGACTGAGATACAAGTATGACAAGGGTAACCCCTGTAGCCTAGAAATGCAGACTTACCTTTGTATCGCTCAATGCACTCTGCAGCAAATTCGTCAATTTCACGTGTGCTTATTCCAGGCTTTATAATTTTTGCCGTTTCCAATAAAACCGTATTCGCCATAGCGCCGGCGTCGCGCATACCTTCAATTTCCTTTACATTCTTAGGGCGAATCATGACGATAATAAGTCGTGTTTAAATGCGTAGGAATTGGAAAGACGGAAGCCTTTGTTAGAAACGTCCCTTGATTTTCCCTTTCTTGAGAAAACCATCGTAGTGACGGGTCAAGAGATGAGATTCCATTTGACGCATGGTATCCAATACCACGCCTACAGTGATCAATAGGCTTGTGCCGCCGAAGAAAGTGGCTGCAGCAAACGGCACATTCATTGCCGTGTGCAGTAATGGTGGAATAATCGCAATAGCGGTGAGGAACATTGCTCCAGCGAAAGTGATTCGGCTCATTGTGCGATGTAGGAAATCACTGGTAGCCGTTCCAGGACGAACACCCGGTATGTATCCACCATATTTTTTGAGGTCATCTGCAATTTGAATCTCATTGAATTGAGTCGCGACCCAGAAGTATGAGAAAAACAGGATCATCAAACCTTCAAGCAACATGAATCCACCGCTACCATAGGCAATCATACGACTTATATCCTCAAAGAGCTTGATCTCTGTGATCCTTCCAAGCTGCATGAAAATTCTGTCAGGGAACATTAAAATTGCTTGAGCAAAGATGATAGGCATCACACCAGCGTAATTGACGCGCAAGGGCATGAAGGAACTTCCACCTGAGTAAACTTTTCGACCAACTGCTCGCTGGGCGTATTGTACCGGTATTTTTCTTTGAGCCTGCGTCACTGCAATAACTAAAGCAGTCACTGCGGCAAAGATGAGAATCAAACCTACGAGGTGAAGTAAGTTATACTGAGCAAGGACCCCTTCAGGCGGGAAGAACATGGTGTAAATCTGATTCACAGCAGAAGGCAGTCGGGCAAGAATCCCGATCGTTATGACAAGAGATATACCATTGCCAATGCCTCGTTCTGTAATCTGCTCTCCAAGCCACATCAACAGCAGTGTTCCTGTTGTCAGTACGAGCACTGTCTGGATGCGATACCACCAGATGGCGTCTGAGAGAACAAGTTCCCCCGTGAATCCATCAAAAATTTTTGAAGGATTTTCCCAGCCAAGAGCCATGACAAAACCTTGTCCCAGACACAAGATCAAGGTCAAATAACGACCGTACTGGATAATTTTAGCACGTCCGCCTTCTTCGCGGGCAAGCTTGCTTAAACCCGGTAAGACTGCTGTCATTAATTGAATGATGATCGTGGCGCTGATGTAAGGCATGATTCCCAATGAACCAATAGCGCAACGTTCCAGCGCTCCACCGGTGAACAGACTATACATGCCAAGCAAACTGCGATCGTCCTGTTCAGCCGTTTGGGCTAAAAAATCTGATAGAAGAGCACCATCCAATCCCGGAACAGGTACCAATGCAATTAATCGGCAGATAGATAGAAGCAATAGTGTGAAGATAATCCGGGATTTCAACTCGGGTATCTTGAAACAATTGCTGAATGTTTGAACGATGGCTAACATGTATGGTATCGGTTAAAGAGCACGTTTGCCCGTTTTGGGTATTAGGGCCACAGCCTCACAGGTACCACCCGCGGACTCGATTTTTTGTTTGGCCGAAGCGCTGAAAGCTTGCACTTTGAGAGTCAATTTCTTGGAAAGCTCACCATTACCCAGGATTTTCACACCTTGACCGCTGCCCTGAGCCAAGCCAGCTTTGCGCAGCGTCTCAACATCAATTACACTACCGGCATCAAAACTTTCGAGACTGGAAATGTTTACGGGTATGTAATAAGTGGTATGATCTGCATTGTTAAAACCGCGTTTTGGCAAACGACGATGAAGTGGCATTTGCCCACCTTCAAAGCCTTCGCGAATCGTCCCGCCTGAGCGGGAACGCTGTCCTTTGTGACCGCGTCCACTTGTTTTACCAAGACCACTGCCTTCACCACGGCCGAGCCGTTTCCTTCGGTGTTTTGCGCCCGGTTGGGGCTTTAAGTCATGAAGTCGCATAGAAATTTAATTAACTGCTTCGGTTTTTTCTGCTGTAGCTGCCTCTGGTGCAGCTGGGGTTCGCACTTCCATGCCTCTTTTGGCATAGATATCTTTCTTGAGCTGTAGCTGACGAAGTGCCTGTAAGGTTGCTTTGGCGACATTGGCCGCGTTTTTGGAACCTAGAGATTTTGATAAAACGTTTGAGACGCCTGCTGCATCGAGGACCGACCGCACGACTTTACCTGCAATGACTCCTGTTCCCGGACAGGCCGGTTTCAAGAGTATATTGGCTCCATCGTATATGGAACGAACCTCATGAGGGATTGTATCATTGCGGAGCGATACGCTCACCATTTCTGCGCGAGCGTTGTCGCTACCTTTCTTGATGGCACTAGCCACCTCACCGGCTTTTCCAAAACCAAGGCCAACTTTACCCTCTCGGTTACCAACAACAACCAATGCGCTGAAGTTGAATCGTCGGCCTCCCTTAACAACTTTGGAGGAGCGATTAATATAAATGACCTTTTCGAATAACTCTGGACCTCTGTCGTCGTTGTTATTCTGATCTCTACGGGGTCGCCGGTTGAAGCGGCCTCCTCCTCCACGGTTGGGTCCGCCACCGCGGTTGGGTCCGCCACCGCGGTTGGGTCCGCCACCAGTGTTACCTCCCTGGAAAGATCCTCGGTTGTTATTAGAATTTTGACTTGGATTTTGATTTTCAGCCACAGTGTATCTCCTATAAAAATTTAATGCCTACTAGGGTCAGAAAGTCAGACCACCATCACGTGCGGCATCTGCTAATGCTTTGACTTTTCCATGGTATTTGGCACCGCTTCGGTCGAAAACGACCTTTTCAATACCTGCTTCCTTGGCGATTGATGCAGCTTGAGCACCTAGTTTGGTAGCACTTGCAACATTGGCTTTAAGTTGATCTCTATCTTCTACTGATTTGTGCATGGAAGATACAGATGCAACGGTATGCCCATTGGCATCGTCAATAAATTGAACGTAAATGTTTTTGCCAGTAAAGCGGACACTCATACGAGGTCTTACCGCGCTACCCACTACTTTTTTCCGGGTTCGCCAACGGCGTTTCTGGACTTTGTGTTGTTTGTTGTTAGATTTCATCTTTTAGAGTCACGGATTTTGCCGTGAGCATTATTTCAAATTATTGAACAGTCTTGCCTTCTTTACGTTTGACTTGTTCGTCACTGTAACGCACCCCTTTGCCTTTGTAAGGTTCAGGAGGATAGAAACTGCGTATTTCGGAAGCTACTTTACCAACAAGTTGTTTATCCGGACCCTCGATCTTAATCTTGGTTCCACCATCTTCGAGGGTTACAACTATCGAATCAGGTACTGGATAGACGATTTCGTGCGAATATCCTAAATTAAGTGTGATTTTCTTGTTGGCCATCGTAGCCTTGAAACCAACGCCTTGAATTTCAAGTTGTTTCACGAAGCCCTTGCTTACGCCAATCACCATATTCTGGATCAGGGAGCGCACGAGGCCGTGTATGGCTTTCGATTCCTTGTTGTCGTTAGGTCGCGTAACAAGGACTTGTTGATCATCAACCTTGACAGTGGCCAAATGGTGTACATCCAGAGCTAATTTGCCATTAGGACCTTCAACTGCTACATGCTGGTTCTTTACCTGAACCTTGACTTTATCCGGAATGATTACCGGGATTTTACCAATGCGTGACATTTTAAAATTTATTTAAGATTCAATTACCAGACGTAGCATAGAAGTTCACCGCCGACGTTGTCTCTGCGAGCCTGGGTCCCTGTCATCAAACCACGAGAGGTTGATACGATAGAGATTCCCATACCTCCAAGAACTTTGGGTACTTCGCCAGAACCAACATAGCGTCTCAGGCCTGGTTTACTCACTTTTTTCAAGCCAGCAAAAACACCAACACGTCCGTTGTATTTCAATGCAATCTGCAATTTTTTGATATTGTCGCCAGACACTTGATAGTCAGTGATAAAACCTTCTTTTTTCAAGATATCAGCGATACTTTCTTTGACTTTGGAATGACGTAACTCTACTTGAGGCAGGAGTGCTGCGTTAGCGTTACGCAAGATAGTCAGCATGTCAGCTATAGGATCCATATTATCGAATTTTCTTTACCAGCTGGCTTTTGTAATACCCGGAATAAGTCCATGCAGGGCCATTTCGCGAAAGGTCAATCGTGATACTCCGAACTTTCGGAAGTAACCGTGACGACGACCTGTGAGCTTACAACGGTTTACGACACGCGTAGGGCTGGCATTGCGGGGTAACTTTGCTAAGCCTGCGTAATCACGTTTCGCACGTAATTCAGATCTTAATTCCGCGTACTTTTCAACCGTACGTTGCTTTTTTTTGTTACGTTCTTTCCAAGCAGATTTTGCCATAGGATTTTCTGGTTTTGATTCTTAAAGTCAGTTTACTTGGTGAAAGGCATCCCCATGAGTGTAAGTAGCTCGTGGGCGTCTGTATCGTTCGCCGCAGATGTGACAATAGTGATGTCCATCCCCTGTTGTCGTTTTACCTTGTCCAATTCTATTTCAGGGAAAATGCTTTGATCATTGATTCCGAGGGAATAATTACCTCTGCCGTCAAAGGCTTTTTTTGAAATCCCACGGAAATCTCGGATTCGGGGCAATGCTGCAGTCACCAAGCGATCAAAGAATTCCCACATGCTAGTTCTGCGAAGTGTTACTTTGCAGCCAATGGCCTGCCCTTGTCTTAGCTTAAAGTTGGAAACACTTTTCCTAGCAAGACAATAAACGGGTTTGCGGCCTGTAATTGTTGTTAAGTCTGCAGCGGCGTTTTCAAGCGCACCTTTTTCAACCATTCCACTGACACCCATGTTAATGACTATCTTGTTGATGGCGGGCACCTGATGAACATTGGAAAACTTACCATCTTTCATCAGTTGCGGACGAATTTCTTCTACGTATTTATCAAAAAGTCTCGGTTTCATATAACCTTTGTGGGTTGAAGGTATCAAGCAGTCTCGCGTTTGGCATCGTAGCGCTCTGCCTTCATCACATTTGAAATATGAATTGCAGCCTCGCGCTCAAGAATCGTTCCTTCAGGATGTTGTTGATTGCGTTTAATGTGTTTTTTGATGATATTGATACCTTCAACAATCACACGTTCTTTTTTAGGTACGACCTGAATGATTTTCCCTCGTTTACCTTTTTCAGCTCCCGCTATGACGACCACCTCGTCGCCTCGTTTGACATGAAATTTTGTGGGCATGATGATTTAAATAACTTCTGGGGCCAATGAAACAATTTTCATGAAACGCTTCTCACGTAATTCGCGAGCAACTGGGCCGAAAATACGTGTCCCTTTAGGGTTTTTGTCTTTGTCAATGATCACAACGGCATTGGAGTCAAATCTCAAGACCGACCCATCCGCGCGGTGAATAGCTTTGCGGGTTCTCACTACAACAGCATTAACCACATCGCCTTTTTTGACAGAACCGTCTGGTGCAGCTTCCTTGATATGCACCTTCAGCACATCACCGATTTTAGCATAGCGCTGCGTTTTACCCAACGCAGCAATGGCAGAAGCCTTTTTGGCTCCCGTGTTGTCTGCCACGTTTAAAACTGAACGTAATTGTAACATATTTAGCTCCTAAACGATTTAGACTTCAGCTTGATGAGTTATTTCAACCAGCCGCCAGCATTTGCTTTTTGACAGTGGCCTTGTTTCCTGAATCCTGACCTGATCTCCTACCTTGGCTTGGCTCTTTTCATCGTGTGCATAGCACTTGCTGAATACGGTCACGATCTTTTTGAATCTAGGATGGGTGATACGGCGTCTTACTCTTACAACGATGGTTTTATCCATCTTGTCAGAAATAACTTCGCCAATGCGAAGTTTGCGATGCCCGCGTGTTGTTTGCTCTTCAGACATGATATGAAATATAATTACTTGGCGTCGGCTTGCTGGCGCAAAACGGACAACTGCGTTTCGACTCTAGCGATACCTCGCCTGAGATCCCGTAACCGCGAGGGTTTTTCCAGCTGGCTACTAGCCTTCTGGAGTTTTAGATTAAAAAGTTCCTGTCGCATTTCCCGCCCCTTGGCGACCAATTCGGCCTGAGACAGTTCAACGACTTCTGAGAATTTTACAGCCATATGATCAACCTAACTTGTGTCTTGAAATAAATTTAGTTTTAATCGGCAATTTTGAGGCTGCCAAACGGAGAGATTCACGTGCTACACTTTCAGGAACTCCATCCAATTCAAAAAGGATGTTGGCTGGACGGATAACAGCTACCCAACCCGCTACAGGCCCCTTACCTTTTCCCATTCGCACTTCGAGTGGTTTTTTGGTGAATGTTTTATCTGGAAAAACCCGAATCCAGACCTTCCCTCGTCGTTTCATGTTACGGGTGATGGCAACACGTGCTGCTTCAATCACCTTATTATTCAACCAGCAACGCTCAAGGGCTTGGAGACCAAACTCGCCGAAGGCGACGGTTTCCCCCCTACGTGCCAGACCGGCACGATTGCCGCGATGCATGCGCCTGTATTTTACCCTAGATGGCATCAATGGCATAATTTAACCTTTCTTAATAATTAATAAAAAATTGTTAGACGGATTCTGTGTAAGCAGGACGCTCAGGTTTATCAATCTTGATATCTCCCTTACAAATCCAACACTTCACTCCCAAAATTCCGTATAAAGTTTTCGCTTCTGAGAATCCATAATCAATGTTCGCTCTCAGGGTATGCAGTGGAACTCGACCTTGATTATATGATTCAACTCTGGCGAGTTCCGCACCACCAAGACGACCAGCGCAACGAATTCGAATTCCGTCTGCACCAAAGTCCATGGTGGTTTGGAGTGCTTTTTTCATCGCACGACGAAAAGATACGCGACGTTCGAGTTGTAGTGAGATGTTCTCGGCAACAAGTTGTGCGTTGAGTTCAGGGTTTTTGACTTCCTGAATATCGACGTAAACTTCTTTACCCGTCATCAAGCTGAGTTGCTCCTTGATTTTATCGATTTCAGCTCCTTTGCGACCGATCACAACACCAGGTCGTGCAGTGTGAATAGTCACTCGGCAGCGAGACGCTGCGCGTTCGATCTGAACTCGAGGCACGGCGGCCGTTTCGAGTTTTCTTTTTAAAAACGAACGGATCTGATGATCCTCCGCCAGCAATTCTCCGAAGTGTTTCTTGTCAGAGAACCATTTGGATCGCCAGTCACGATTGAGGGCGATTCTTAAACCGATTGGATTGGCTTTTTGTCCCATAATTACAGATTAGCTAAGATCAGAGACGACTATTTTTACGTGGCACGAACGTTTAAGGATAGGACCAGCAGATCCACGTGCCTTCGGAATGAAACGTTTCATGACAGGTCCGTGACCGGCAACTGCCATTTTGACAACGAGTGATTCAGGTCGTGCGTTGTTATTGTGTTCTGCGTTGGCAATGGCACTTTTAAGTGTCTTTGCTACAACACGTGCAGATTTTCGTGGAACAGCTCCTAAAACAGCAACTGCTTGAAGTGCATTCATTCCTTGAATCTGGCGGACGACTTCCCGCATTTTTTGTGCAGACATCCGAACGTTTTTTGTAATGGCTTGAACTTCCATACTATTATTTAGTCACCTTGGCAGTATGTGCACCATGGCCTTTGAATGTTCGTGTCAGTGCGAATTCTCCCAATTTGTGCCCCACCATGTTTTCAGTGATAAAAACAGTGATGAATGCTTTGCCATTGTGAACATTTACGGTGTTCCCTACAAGTTCGGGAGTGACAGTCGATCGACGGGACCAAGTTTTAATGGGACGCTTTTTCCCACTTTCATTCATCTTGTCGATTTTTCTTTGAAGACTCTCATCTACAAAAAATCCCTTTTTAATTGAACGTGACATAAGTCAGAAATTACTTGAGCTTGTTAGGTCGACCGTCGCGGCGAACCAGAATGAATTTATTGGATGTTTTATGCTTGTTGCGGGTTTTATAACCTTTAGCTAACAAGCCCCAGGGTGAGACCAAATGTTGACGCCCACCGCCGCCCTTGGATTTTCCGTTACCACCACCATTAGGGTGATCAACAGGGTTGCGAACAAGACCGCGAGTCATTGGACGCCTGCCAAGGTGACGGCTACGACCAGCTTTGCCGATAATGATTTTTTCGTGATCGGTGTTACCCACTTGCCCTATGGTCGCTTGGCATTTGCAGTGGATACGCCGTATTTCACCGGATGGCATTTTAATCTGCGCATAATCACCGTCACGTGACATCAGAGTCGCAAAACTACCGGCAGTGCGAGCAATTTGCCCTCCACGTCCCGGTATCAACTCAATATTATGCACGGGTGTGGCTACAGGAATGCTGCCAAGCGGCATTGAATTACCTACTTCTGCTGGGGCTTCTGGGCCGCTCATCAGTTTGGTTCCAATTTCCATTCCTACAGGAGCGACGATATAACGTTTCTCCCCATCTGAATATTGCAAGAGCGCCAGACGTGCCGAACGCATTGGATCGTATTCAATCGCGATCACTTCTGCCTCGATACCATGTTTGTTGCGGCGAAAATCTACCGTACGGATTTTTTGCTTGTGACCTCCTCCAATTGCACGAGCGGTGATCCTTCCGTAACAATTACGTCCACCGGTTTTCTTCTTGGTCTTGACTAGTTTCTTTTCAGGCTTTTTCTTCGTAATGTTAGAAAAATCTGAAACTGTCAGGAATCGGCGACCGGGAGTTAATGGTCTAAATGTTTTAACTGGCATAGGTTCTATTCCGATTAAGTTAATTCGATTTTGTCACCACTTTTAAGTGTGACCATGGCTTTTTTCCAATTCGCAGCACGCCCTGCTTGTTTGGTGCGCTGGCGTCGCTTCTTGCCATGCACGTTCAAAGTGTTTACTCGAACAACTTTGACTTTGAACAATTCTTCAACGGCAGCCCGGATCTGAAATTTGTTGGCGCGAGGATTGGCCACTACAGTGTACTGATTGTAATCATGTGACTGTTCAGTCCCCTTTTCTGTCACTCTGACTGTTTTAATTATATCGTAAGCGTTCATTGTCAGAAAAATTAGCTGAGTCTTGATTGCAGTCCGTTGAACGCGTCTCTTGTGATGATGATGCGATCGTATTTGAGCGTGTCATATGTATTCAAAGACTCACTGGTGGTCACTCCAACATATGAAACATTGCGTGTGGAAAGCTGTAAATTTTGATCCGGATTGTTTGTTACCAGAAGCGCAGTGCCGTCCACCTTTAGATTATCCAAGATGCTAATGAAATCTTTGGTTTTGGGTTGAGCAATGCTTATTTGATCAACCACGAGGACTTCACCGGATTTGATACGCTCAGTAAGTGCCTTCTGCAGCGCCAGCTTGCGTGTTTTCTTGTTAACATCTTTGCGAAAATCTCGGGGCCGCGGACCAAAAACAACGCCGCCGCCTCGCCAGATAGGAGATTGGAAAGAACCTGCTCGTGCACGTCCCGTACCTTTCTGCCGCCAAGGCTTCTTGCCTGTACCAGCGACTTCAGAACGTGTTTTTGCGCAGGCCGTACCGCTCCGCTGTGAGGCCATGTAAGCTACGACAGTATCATGCACCGCCTGCAACCCCTTGTCGCCCTCTTCAACAAGTGTAAAGGGAACTTCCATCTCCTCTACAGATTCCCCATTTGTATTTTGAACGTTAATTTTCATTACTTATGCGCCCTTTCTACGGCCTCATGCTTTCTTTTTGGGCTTCTTGACTGCTTCACGGATGACAACATAATCGCCTGCTGCCCCCGGAATCGCCCCTTTGATTAGCAGTAAATTGTCTTCTCCACGAACCTTGACTACTTTTAAGCTTTGGATGGTACGACGAGCCTGACCCATGTGACCTGGCATCTTTTTGCCCTTGGCAACCCAACCGGGTGTGGAACCAGACCCTATGGAACCTGGACGGCGTTTCCAACCTTTGGCGCCATGAGTTGCACGCCCTCCACCAAAATTCCATCGTTTCATGACACCTTGGAAACCACGGCCTTTTGTGAGGCCAATGGCATCCACAAAGTCACCTTCGTCGAAGCAGTCTTCCACCTTAACCACATCACCCGACTTGACATCAAGCGTGAAATCACGAAATTCGCGAATTCTTTTAAAACCAGTGGTTTTATGCTTCGAAAAATGTCCTAACCTGGGCTTGGTGAGTCGTTGATCTTTCTGTGGATCGAACGCTAATTGGACAGCGCTGTAACCGTCTGTATCAGGCGTTTTGCATTGAACAACATGGTTTGGTCCACACTCAACGACCGTCACACTGGTAGCAGTACCATCACTGTTGTAAACGCGCGTCTGGCCTAATTTTTTACCTAGTAATCCTAACATTGTATCGCGTCTTTCTTAAATCTTAATGGTGATATCCACACCCGCTGGTAGATTGAGTTTCTTAAGCTCATCCACTGTTTTCGCGGTTGGTTCTAGTATATCCAGTAAACGCTTGTGAGTACGTTGCTCAAATGTTTCATGAGATTTTTTATCCACGTGAGGCGACCTGCCAACAGTAAATCTCTCAATACGAGTTGGCAAAGGGATAGGTCCTGCCACACGAGCCCCTGACCGCTTAACGGTCTCCACTATTTCCTGGGCAGACTGATCAATCACACGATGATCATAGGCCTTCAGTCGAATACGTATTCTTTGTCCTGCCATAATTTATAAAGAACGAGGTTAATAACTGTGTTTATCAGGATCGAGCTGCCACAGGCATGATCGAATCCAAAAGTGTATTTACGATGCTTGTAGGCACCTGTTCAAATTTATCAGGCTCCATAGAGTATGAAGCACGGCCTTTGCTCAGAGAGCGAACAGCAGTGGCGTAACCGAACATTTCAGCCAGGGGAACTTCGGAGTTAAGAATAGTCGCCTGGGGCTTGCTGTCGATACTGATTATCTTGCCTCTTCTGCGATTCAAATCGCCAAGAATATCACCTTGATGTTCATCAGGAGTGGTCACTTCCACTTTCATCACAGGTTCCAGTAATACCAAAGAAGCCTTTTTGGCCGCTTCTTTGAAAGCGAAAATCCCAGCCATTTTAAAAGCGAGTTCGTTGGAGTCAACTTCATGAAAACTTCCGTCAACCAACTGCACCGATACATCCACCATCGGGTAATTGGCAAGCACACCCCCCGAAATCACGTCTTCGATGCCCGAGATGACTGCTGGTATAAATTCCTTGGGAATGACACCACCTACAATCTTGTTGTCGATGGTAACACCTTTTCCACGTTCGGCTGGTTGAACGTTAATGACAGCGTGACCGTATTGCCCCCGTCCACCCGATTGACGGACAAACTTACCTTCAGCCGATGCATTCTTGGTGATCGTTTCGCGATAGGCGATTTGAGGGACTCCAGCGTTAGCATCAACTTTGAACTCACGGAGCAGGCGATCACGAATAATTTCCAGGTGCAGCTCGCCCATCCCTGCAATAATAAGCTGCCCAGTCTCCTCATTGGTGAAACAACGGAAAGTTGGATCTTCTTCGGATAACCGCTGCAAGCCCTCAGACATTCTCTCGCGATCTAGCTTCGTTTTTGGTTCAATCGCCATGGAGATAACAGGCTCTGGAAAGGTCGGAGGCTCTAGACTGATATCTTTGCCTTGCTTGCATAAAGTATCGCCGGTGGTCACATTCTTGACGCCAACAATGGCAACAATGTCACCAGCATAAACAGCATCGCAGTCAGACCGCTTGTCAGCTTGAATCATCAACAAGCGACTTGCCCGTTCTTTTCTTTTAGTTCGTGTGTTGAGGACGGATTCTCCCTTTTTGAGGGTCCCTCGGTAAACACGCATAAAAACTAATTTGCCGACGAATGGATCTGTCCAGAGCTTGAAGGCCAATCCACAGAATTGACCACTGTCATCGGTGCTTATTTCAACTTCCTCATCGTTGTCCAGGTCAGTCCCGACCGCAGAGGGAACGTCCACAGGTGAGGGCAAGTAATCCACGACAGCATCAACGACAGCGTGGACTCCCTTGTTTTTAAATGCAGAGCCACCCAGAACCGGCACCAATTCCATCGAGCAGGTCAAGCGCCTGATTGCTGCTTTGAGAGTGACTGAGTCGATCGGCAGCTCATTTACTACCAGTTCCATCACAGCATCGTCTTTATCTGCGACAGCTTCCAACAATTCACGATAAGCAGATTCAGCACGTTCCTTATGATCTGCAGGAACAGCTGTCACTTCGTATTTAAGGCCACTAGGATCATCTTCGTCATAGAGGATTGCTTTTTGGCTTACGACATCTATCACCCCTTTGAGCTGATCTTCAGCGCCAAGCGGCAGTGAGATGGGATAAGCATAAGCGCCCAACTTGTTACGCATTTCACTGACAGCGTTGTCGAAATCAGCGCCAGTGCGATCCATCTTGTTGACAAAAGCAATGCGAGGCACACTGTATTTTGTTGCCTGTCGCCAAACTGTTTCTGACTGAGGCTGCACCCCAGCAACACCACAGAAAACAGCAACCGCACCGTCGAGGACACGCATGGACCGTTCTACCTCAGCAGTGAAATCAACGTGCCCGGGAGTATCAATAATATTGATACGGTGAGGTACGTTGACGAAAGTTTTGACCAAACCGTCATCAGCCTGTTTCCAGAAACAGGTAATGGCAGCAGATGTAATGGTGATACCACGCTCTTTTTCTTGTGACATCCAGTCAGTCACCGTATCTCCATCATGGACTTCACCCATTTTGTGAATCAGCCCGGTGTAGAATAATATACGCTCAGTCGTGGTGGTTTTGCCTGCGTCAATGTGAGCAGCAATACCAATGTTGCGAGTACGCTCCAAGGAGTATTCGCGATCAGGCGAATTCAGCTGAGATCTTTGCTCTGTAGCTGCCGTACTCATTCAGTTATATATCAGTAGAGAATAAAAAGCCCCGTGTTAGTTCAATGAACCGTCCGGGGCAAAATTGTATTGAATTATTACCAACGAAAATGTGCGAATGCCTTGTTTGATTGAGCCATTTTGTGCACTTCATCTCGTCGGCGGATAGATGCCCCTTGTCCCTGATAGGCATCCATGATTTCGTTAGCCAAGGCCTCAGCCATCGGAACGCCTTTTCTTGAATTCGCAAATCGAACGATCCACCGCATGGCAAGAGCGTTTTGGCGGTCCGACGAGACCTCCATGGGCACTTGATAAGTGGCACCACCAACACGTCTCGGCTTCACTTCCAAACGAGGCTTGGCATTGTCTACCGCACGCTGCAATAGATCTAATGGGCTGGTGGCAGGGTTTTTCTCACCCAAGGTGTCCATTGCTCCATACACGACCTTCTGGGCGATACTTTTCTTACCCTGAATCATGAGGATGCTCACGAGGCGTGCAACCAAGGTGCTCCCGTATTTGGGATCAGCGACTTGCTTGCGCTTAACTGCTCTACGACGTCTTGACATAGGATCAATTCAAAAATCTCTTAAATTACTTCTTATCTTTAGGACGCTTAACACCGTACTTTGAACGGCTTACACGTCTTTTTTCAACACCGTTTGCATCCAGTGTTCCGCGCACCACATGGTAGCGCACGCCAGGCAAATCCTTCACACGTCCACCACGCACCAAAACGATGCTGTGTTCCTGCAGATTATGTCCCTCATCAGGAATGTAGGCAATTACCTCATATCCGTTGGTCAGACGCACTTTGGCGACTTTCCGCATCGCGGAGTTTGGCTTTTTGGGCGTTCGGGTCATAACCTGCACGCATCCCCCCCGCCGAAACGGACAGTTCTCCAAAGCCGGTGAACTCGACTTTTCTTTGATCTTTTTTCGTCCTTTACGGACAAGCTGATTAATCGTTGGCATTTGCGTATTTGTTTAAATTCCAAAAGGCCCAATTTCTGCTTCCTGAGAAATGGAGGGCAGATACTAGCAAAGGGCTTACTCCTTGCAAGAGATTATTTGAAATATTTTTAAAGATGATTTTTTAGTTTCAACCTGCAACCGGCTCATCGATTTCCGGAGCTGGTTCTTCTTCTACCTCAGGCGGTTCCACTAATGGATTAACCTTAATATTACGATGTTTGGGATAACCTGTTCCAGCTGGAATGATGTGTCCCATGATAACGTTTTCTTTGAAGCCTCGGAGGTAATCCACTTTCCCCATGGTTGCGGCATCCGTAAGCACTCGAGTTGTGTCCTGGAAAGAAGCTGCTGAGAGAAAACTTTCTGTCTCAAGAGATGCTTTGGTAATACCGAGCAGTACGGGTGAGGCTTCCGCCGGTTGACCGCCCATTTCTTCCACTCTACGGTTTTCACGCTCGAATATCGTTCTTTCAACCTGCTCACCCCAAAGGAAGATGGTGTCACCTGGCTCAGTGACGCGAACTTTGCGCAACATTTGTCGGACGATGATTTCAATATGCTTGTCATTGATGGTCACCCCCTGCAATCGATACACTTCCTGAACTTCGTTCACCAAATGCTCCTGCAATTCTTGTGGTCCACAAACCTCAAGTATTTCGTGGGGAACAATGGGGCCTTCAGTCAGTTGAGAACCTTTTTTAACATAATCTCCCTTGAAAACAATGACGTGCTTGGCAATGGGAATTAAATGCTCCTCCTCAGCCCCTGATTCCGCATCACGAATGAGAATACAGCGCTTGCCTCGGACACTGGGACCAAAATCAATGATACCATCCATTTTAGCAATTTCAGCAGCATCTTTGGGGCGGCGAGCTTCAAACAACTCGGCCACACGTGGAAGACCACCTGTAATATCCTTGGTTTTGCTGGTCTTACGAGGGGTTTTTGCCATCAAAGCACCAGCAGGAATTCGTATTCCCTCCTGAACCACAATGTGAGCCCCCGAAGGAATTGGGTAATTTGCAAGCACTTCACCATTCTTGGAAGCCAAAATCATGACCTGAGGATGAAGATCTTCCTTGTGATCGATCACAACCATTGCTTCCTGACCTGTGGCTTCGTCCACCTCTTGCTTCATCGTCACTCCTTCAATGATATCAAGAAATTTAACAACACCTGCTTTTTCCGAGAGAATCGGCACGTTGTAAGGATCCCACTGGACAAAAGTCTGCCCTTTTTTAACTGAACCTCCGTTTGGCACCAGAATGACCGAACCAATGATGATGCTGTGATTTTCTATTTCACGCTCTTCTTCATCGAGCAGGATGATTGAACCGTTTTTATTCAGAACAATGCTGTTGCCATCTTCAAGTTCCACACAGCGCAAATCACTATAGACAATCTTGGCAACATGCTTGGACTTGATTTGGGGCTGTTTGAAGATCTGGGATGCTGTTCCACCAATATGGAAAGTACGCATGGTAAGCTGTGTTCCGGGCTCACCAATGGACTGAGCCGCCACAATGCCTACTGCCTCGCCTTCCTTGACTTCACGACCTGTAGCCAGATTGCGTCCATAACATTTTGCGCAAAGACTGACGTTGGATTCGCAGGTCAGGACCGATCTGATTTTGACTCGCTCAATGGCGGATGAATCTATAGCTTTCGCAGTGACCTCATCGATCTCATCGTTGGCCTTTACAATGACATTTTTGACGTCACTGGGGTCGACGATATCCTCACAGGACACGCGTCCAACCAATCGCTCGCTCAATTTGACAACTTCATCTTCACCTTCGTAAATAGCTGAAACCCAAATACCATTGGAAGTCTCGCAATCGGCTTCACGAACAATGACATCTTGGGCAACATCAACCAGTTTACGGGTCATGTAACCTGAATCAGCCGTCTTGAGGGCGGTATCAGCAAGTCCCTTACGGGCTCCATGCGTGGAAATAAAGTATTCCAATACTGTCAAACCTTCCCTGAAGTTTGATAGGATCGGTTTTTCGATAATATCGCCAGATGGCTTGGCCATCAAACCACGAATACCCGCCAATTGACGTACCTGCTGACGATTACCACGTGCTCCAGAATCAACCATAAGGTAAACAGGATTGAATTCATCCTTGTTCTGGTTGGCTTGAAATGTCTGCAGCATCACGTTGGAAATCTGGTCTGTGCAATGCGTCCAGATATCAATGATTTTGTTGTATCGCTCACCCGGAGTGATGACACCTCGGCGATATTGGTTTTCCACTTCGGATATCTGGTTTTGGGCTGAACTGATTTCCTGATCTTTTTCGACCGGGATGATCATGTCGTCAATACCAATGGAGACACCCGCCTTGGTTGCTTCCCTGAATCCGAGTTCTTTGAGTCTATCCAAAGTAACGACTGTCTCTGCATGTCCGCACACTTTGTAACAGTTCCAGATCAAATCACCAATCTGACCTTTGCCAATCGCACGGTTAGGAAAACCAAGATCAGAAGGCCATATTTCGCTGAAAATCACACGCCCAACCGTGGTTTCAATGATCTTTCTGTCTTTGTCACCATAAACCGTGTCCTTGCCGATGTCTGGATTGACAAATGCAACGCGTGAATGAGTATCCAAAGCCCCATCATGGAATGCGAAAATGACCTCCTCTTTACTCCCAAACAAACACAATCTCTGGTTTTTCTTTCGAGGTTGTCGCGGTTCGGCAGTGAGGTAGTAACATCCCAGTGTAATATCCTGGGTGGGAGTCATGATCGGTTTGCCACTGGATGGACTGAAAATATTGTTGGGTGCCATCATCAACAAGCGAGCCTCCATCTGTGCTTCCACAGACAACGGAACATGCACCGCCATTTGATCTCCATCAAAATCAGCATTGTAGGCAGTGCAAACCAGAGGATGAACTCGGATAGCCTCTCCCTCAATCAACACCGGCTCGAAGGCCTGAATGGATAATCGATGCAGCGTGGGAGCACGGTTCAAGAGAACCGGATGTCCTTTGGTAACCTCTTCAAGAATATCCCACACCTCAGAGGATTGACGCTCGATCATTTTTTTGGCCGACCGAACCGTATGCACAAACCCGAGCTCTTTGAGTCGTCGAATGATGAAGGGCTCAAAAAGTACCAAGGCCATCTTTTTGGGAAGACCGCACTGATTCAATTTCAATTCGGGACCAATAACGATGACAGAACGACCGGAATAATCGACACGCTTTCCAAGCAGGTTCTGACGGAAGCGCCCACTCTTCCCTTTGAGCATATCACTCAGGGATTTCAATGGGCGGTTACCTGCACCTGTCACAGCGCGTCCATGACGTCCATTATCGAATAATGCATCCACGGCCTCCTGCAACATACGTTTTTCATTACGGATGATGACTTCGGGTGTCTTGAGCTGGAGGAGATTCTTTAGGCGGTTATTTCGGTTGATAACGCGCCGGTAAAGATCGTTCAGGTCAGAAGTGGCAAATCGCCCCCCTTCCAAAGGAACCAATGGGCGTAAATCTGGAGGAATAACGGGCAGAACGACCAGAATCATCCAGTCAGGCCGGGATTTGCTGGCAGCAAACCCTTGAAAAAGCTTGATACGCTTCGCTAATTTCTTGCGTATTTGTTTACTGCGAGTTTCCGTCATGGCAACCTGCAGTTCCTCTACCTTACTTTGCAGTTCAACGGACTCCAGTGCCCTGCGAACAGCTCCAGCTCCCATTTCGGCTTCAAGAGCGTCTGAACCGTAGGTTTCTTTTGCTTCCCTGTACTCCATTTCGCTGAGCAGCTGATGCTTTTTCAGCGGAGTTGTTCCAGGTTCGATAACGAGGTAATCCTCGTAGTAAACCACACGCTCAAGCTCACGGGCGGTCATGTCCAAGATAAGGCCGATACGCGAGGGCATGCACTTGAAAAACCAAATGTGGGATACTGGCACCGCCAATTCAATGTGTCCCATACGCTCACGACGGACACGAGATAAAGTGACTTCAACACCGCAACGGTCACAGACCACTCCTCGGTGTTTGATCCTCTTATATTTACCGCAAGAGCATTCCCAATCTTTGACGGGGCCAAAGATACGCTCACAAAACAAACCACCTTTTTCAGGTTTGAACGTACGATAGTTGATGGTCTCCGGATTTTTAACCTCGCCTTTGGACCAAGAACGGATGGATTCAGGTGAGGCTACAGTGATGTTGATGTGATCAACGGCGTTGACCTGCTCCAGTCCGAACAACTCGCGTGTACTATTTTTGCTTTCGATCATGGGTGTACTTTGAAATCAATTTGTTTCAGTTTTTTCCGATCCGCTTCATTATCCCATTGCTGAGAGACTGGATGGCACGGACCTTAGTTCGGCATCCGGATCAACTTCTTCCGGTTCATATCCAACATTCACATCCATACCAAGAGACTGGATTTCCTTCACCAAAACGTTGAAGGATTCCGGTATTCCGGCATCGAGTGAGTTATCCCCTTTGACAATACTTTCGTAAATGCGCGTCCGCCCCTGAACGTCATCTGACTTAACGGTCAGGAGTTCCTGAAGTGCATAAGCAGCACCGTATGCTTCCATCGCCCATACTTCCATTTCTCCGAATCGTTGGCCACCATACTGTGCTTTTCCGCCGAGAGGCTGTTGGGTTACCAGTGAATAAGGACCCACTGCACGAGCATGAATCTTATCAGCAACCAAGTGCCCCAGTTTGAGCATGTAGATGAAACCAACGACAATTTCCTGATCGAAACGCTCACCGGTTCGACCATCATATAAGTGGATCTTGGCATGTTCAGGCAAACCGGCCTCCTTGAGGTAACCACGCACTTCAGACTCTTTGATGCCATCAAAAACAGGTGTGGCGAACTTCATGCCAAGCACTTTTGCTGCCCAACCCAAGTGAGTTTCCAGCAACTGGCCAACATTCATACGAGAGGGCACACCCAAGGGATTCAAGACAATATCGACAGGAGTTCCGTTTGCAAGGAAGGGCATATCCTCTTCAGCCACGATCTTGGCGACCACACCCTTGTTACCATGGCGGCCAGCCATTTTATCACCAACAGAAAGCTTTCGCTTGGAAGCAATGAATACTTTGACGGATTTAATGATACCGGTTTCCATATCATCACCGGATTCGACACGTTCCATTTCCTCATCGTGCTGCATCTGAAGATCATCAAAGCGTTTTTTGTAGGCGCTAATGATTTCATTGATCTTATTTCGAATCGGAGATGGATCAATTTCGATCCGATCATAGACACTGGCCAGTTTTCTGAGCAGCGTTTTAGTAATCTTCCGGTTGGCTGGAATGATAATCTCTCCAGTTTCGGAATTAACCACATCCAAAGGAATTTTTTCGCCCAGGAGAATATTGCTGAGGGATTCCGTCAATTGCTCCCGCAAGTCGTCAATCTTCTTTTTGTGTTCGTCCTCAACTTGCTTGGAGTGCTTTTTGGATTCGGTCGTAGAAACCTTTACAGTGCGTTCAGATTCTTTTTTGGCGGATACCTTGACGTCCATTACAATGCCGTAAGTACCTGAAGGTACTTTGAGCGAGGTATCTTTTACATCAGCAGCTTTTTCACCAAAAATAGCACGCAGAAGTCTTTCTTCAGGTGCAAGTTCGGTTTCGCTTTTCGGGGTGATTTTACCGACTAGAATATCACCCGGTTTCACCTCAGCACCTACTCGGATCACACCATCAAGACCCAGATTTTTAAGAGCATCTTCACCAAGATTAGGTATGTCTCGGGTGATTTCCTCAGGACCAAGCTTCGTGTCACGCGCACTCACTTCATATTCATCAATATGAATTGAGGTGTAAACATCATCTTTAACAATGCGTTGACTGATCAAGATAGCATCTTCGAAGTTGTAACCATTCCATGGCATGAAAGCACAGAGCACATTCTTACCAAGAGCCAATTCACCATCTTCAGTTGATGGCCCGTCAGCGATGACATCACCAGCCTTGATTTTCTGGCCATTTTGGACCAAAACTTTCTGATTGATGCAGGTCGCTGCATTGGATCGCATGAACTTGCGCAACCGATAGACGTAGACGTCATTGGCCGGATCATGCTTGATGCGTTTTTTGCCCTCAGGAAGTTTACCATCTTTGGTAATGATGACTCGATTTCCTGAGACAGATGCCACTACTCCGGGAGCTTCCGCCGATACTACTGCACATGAATCCCGAGCCACCTTGGATTCCATCCCTGTAGCCACTAGTGGAGACTCGCTAACGAGCAAAGGTACGGCCTGGCGTTGCATGTTGGACCCCATCAAAGCACGATTGGCGTCATCATGCTCCAAAAACGGAATCAAACCAGCAGCTACGGAAACCAACTGCTTTGGTGAAACGTCCATGTAGTCCACGCGATCGGGGGGAACATCGATAAAATCACCCTTGCATCGACACATGACGCGCTCATTTTGGAATTTACCCTTATCGTCGATGGGCGCATTGGCCTGAGCAACAATGAACTGCTCCTCACGGTCGGCGGTCAAATAATCAAGCTGACTTGTCACACGGCCATTAACGACCTTTCGGTAGGGAGTTTCGATAAAACCGAAATCATTCACCTTGGCGAATGTTGCCAAAGAGGCGATCAGTCCGATATTAGGCCCCTCCGGGGTTTCAATTGGGCAGATGCGACCATAATGGGAAGGATGAACATCTCGAACTTCAAATCCGGCACGATCTCGACTCAGACCCCCAGGTCCGAGTGCAGACAAACGTCTTTTATGTGTCAGTTCAGCCAAAGGATTAATTTGGTCCATGAACTGAGAAAGCTGACTGCGCCCAAAGAAATCCCTGATCACAGCAGAAAGAGCTTTGGGGTTGATCAATTTCTGCGGAGTCATGGTATCCAAACCCTGATCAAAAAGCGTCATGCGCTCTTTGACAAGTCGCTCAGTACGTGCCAACCCAACGCGACATTGATTGGCAAGCAGCTCACCAACGGTCCTTACACGACGGCTTCCCAGGTGATCAATGTCATCAAGAGTCCCTTCCCCTTTTTTGAGTTTGAGGAGGTATTTCGTTGCGGCAACCAGATCTTCTTTTTCCAGGACTCGGGATTCATTGTTCGAATCAAGATTCAATTTCTGAGAGATTTTGTACCGACCAACCCGACCAAGATCGTATCGCTTGGCGTCAAAAAACAGGCGCTTCAGAAGTGCTCGAGCGTTTGCAGCTGTTGGCGGATCACCAGGACGAAGTCGGCGATAAATGTCTTTGAGGGCTTCTTCTTCATTGGTGGTAGGATCTTTCTTCAGGCATTTGATGATGATACCGTCATCAACGCTGGTATCCACCACTTTGATTTTTTTCAGCCCCATATTCGCAATTTCACGAACAACAGCAGCCGACATAGGTTCAAATGCACGCGCTACAACAGCCCCTTTATCCAAATCAAGGATATCCTCGATGAGGACCTTGTTTTGGATGTCGTCCATGCCTGTTGCTGCCTTGACAGAAATTTCGTCAATATCATAGAAGAGACGTAATATATCCGCATCGCTTCCGTAACCAAGGGCTCGGAAAAATGTAGTGGTTAAAAATTTTCTGCGGCGCTTTTTACGGTCCAGATAAACAAAAAGTAAATCATTCGTATCAAATTGGGCTTCGTACCAAGACCCACGGTCAGGGATGATGCGGAAAGAATGCATCGTTTTGCCATTGGGATGCTGAGAAGCTTCGAACGCAAGACCTGGTGATCGGTGCAACTGACTGACGATGACGCGCTCGGCACCATTGATTACAAAACTACCCTGAGGTGTGATCAGGGGAAGTTCCCCCATAAACACCTTTTCCTCCTTGGTTCCTTGTTCGTCTTTCAGTCGAAAACTGACATGTAGCGGAGCGCCATAGGTGATGCCCTCGCGCAGGCACTCGAGCCAGTCTAGTTTTGGTTCACCAATTTCGTAATGACTGAAGTCCAGAACGCATTTACCGTCATAACTCTCAATCGGAAAGACTTCGCTGAAAACGGCTTGCAGGCCCAGGTTCTTTCTTTTATTAGGATCGATGTCAGATTGAAGGAATTCCGCATAGGAATTATTTTGCACTTCAATCAGATTCGGAGGAGTGATTACCTCTTTGATTTTTCCGAAATTGATTCGTTCAGCGGCTTTTGATGGCATGGTCACCTTGTATATTCTGTTCTTACTCGGGGAACCTTTATTCCCCATTACTATTTTTCAGGAGACGAAACAGGTCCGCAGCTCTCAGTACTTGAGTGCTTGCGGACTTGCTGAAATAAGTTTTGACAATTTTAGCTGTCAAATGAGTTTGCCTGTGTAGGGAAACTCAAAATGTCTTGGACGCGGATGCAGAATCATTATTCATACTTCCGCGTCCTAGAAAAGGTTCTATTTCAATTCTACGGTCGCGCCGGTTTCTTCCAGCTTCTTCTTGGCACCTTCGGCTTCATCCTTGCTCACTGCTTCGAGCAATGTAGTAGGCGCACTTTCAACCAATTTTTTGGCGTCTGCAAGACCAAGACCCGCTTTGACTTCGCGAACGGCCTTAATCACAGGGATCTTCTTGTCACCTGGCACAGTAGCCAGAACGACGTCGAATTCAGTTTTTTCTTCTGCAGCGGCGCCACCACCACCTGCGTCGCCACCTGCAGCGGCAACAGCTACGGGAGCAGCTGCACTGACACCCCATTTTTCTTCTAATTGTTTCACCAAGTCAGCGGCTTCCATAACCGTCAACTGACTTAACTCATCGATTAACTTATCCAAGTCTGCCATAATATTTTGGTCGTCGTCATTCCGGCCGGAAGTGAATTATAACTGCTGCCTGCAGTCCGACGTATGTATTGTTTCGTTTGTTTGTTAGATTTCCAACAGGAGCATTCCCGTCAAAATTTGTTTTTGTTAAGCATCTCCCTTTTCGCTTTTGGCCTTGAGGACCTGAGCTAATTGAGTTCCCGGCGTATTGACCAGGGTTGCCAGCTTTTGGGCCGGTGCCTGAACAACACCCACGATCTTGGCACGCAGCTCGTCCAAGGAAGGAAGGTCGGCTATTATTTTTACCTGAGATTCATCCAGGCGGCTATCCCCCATGTAAGCAAAACGAATGCCTGGCTTTGAAAATTCAGATTCAAAGTTTTTGACTATCTTTGCAGTGGCGCTGATTTCCGCTTCACCTGTAACAACAGCCAACTGGCCTTTGAGGTCGCCCACCAAATCTTCTTCGAATCCAGCTTCTTTAGCTGCAATATTGAAGATCCTGTTTTTGACCACGTGAAGTTCTGCTTTGGTTTCATCCAAACGGTTGCGCAATTCCTCAAATTGATCAACTTTCAGTCCTTGGTAATCAACGACGATAAAAAAAGGAGAGGCGTTCAGCCTTTCAATGTATTCCGCGCTAATGTTCTTTTTTGCTTCTCGCATGATACGTTTAAGATTTTAGATGAATCGTTTATTACTCGGATACCGTCTGTTGGATCGCTTTGAGGTCCAGAGAAATTGCAGGGCTCATCGTTGCTGTTAGTGTGCAGGTTAAGATGAAGGAACCCTTGGAACTACTAGGTTTGGATTTAAGCACTGCATCGATCAAGGCCTTCACATTGTCCGACAGTTTGTCGGCATCAAAGGAAACTTTACCTACAGGAACATGCATGTTGGCGGTCTTATCGATTTTGTATTCCACACGACCAGCTTTTACTTCCTTCACGGCTTTGGCTGTGTCTGCGGTGACTGTCCCTGTTTTTGGATTAGGCATCAAGCCACGTGGTCCCAAAACCCGACCGAGCTTACGCACTTCCGCCATGGCTTCGGGTGTAGCTATCGCAACGTCAAAATCAACCCAACCTTCATTACATTTTTTTATGTATTCATCAAATCCAACGTGTTCTGCGCCTGCTGCCTTGGCAGCTTCCTCGGACTCACCTCCCTGGGTAAACACGAGAACACGGACATTTTTGCCACTTCCGTGAGGCAAGGGTACTGTGCCACGCACCATTTGATCGGATTGACGGGGGTCGACTCCAAGTTTCATTGCGATTTCGACGGTCTGGTCGAATTTTGTAGCAGGAAACTTCTTGAGAACATCAACAGCCTCATCAAGCGTGTAACGCTTGCTGGAGTCCACTGATTCCAATGCTTTTCTGTATCGTTTACTTGACATTTTTATAGAACGGTCCAATCGAGCAATCACTCTCCCGCATTTATTGATTAATCTTTGACTTCGATGCCCATGCTCCTTGCGGTTCCAGCAATAATGTTGAACGCCGCATCTTCGTTACGCGCATTGAGATCCTTGAATTTGGTTTTCACAATTTCATTCACTTGGTCGCGCGTAACTTTGCCAACTTTATCTTTATTGGGTATTTTTGAACCGGCTGCGATGCCTGCTGCTTTTTTCAATAATACGGCAGCAGGTGGGGATTTGGTGATGAACGTGAAGGACTTATCCTGAAAAACGGTAATTACCACGGGAATAATCATACCGGCTTGGTCCTTTGTGCGGGCATTAAACTCTTTGCAGAACCCCATGATGTTGACCCCTTGCTGACCCAATGCTGGTCCAACAGGAGGAGCCGGATTCGCCTGCCCTGCGGGAATCTGGAGTTTGATAATACCTGTAACTTTTTTTGCCATAATTGATTAAGATTTTTCGACTTGCCAATACTCAAGCTCGACCGGCGTGTTACGGCCGAATATGTTCACGGTAACCTTCAATTTGCCTCTGTCGGGCTCTACCTCTTCGATGACACCACTGAAATTCAGGAAAGGGCCGTCGTTAATTTTGATGGTTTCACCCAGTTCAAAATCTACTTTCGGCTTTTCAGAATCTTCGGCATCTGAAATTTGTTCTTTGATGGATTCGATTTCATCGGTGGGTGTAGGCTGAGGATGATCTCCACCAACAAACCCGATAATTCCTTGCGTTTCCCTGATAAAATACCAGGGGCGATCAATGATTCGCTGTTGGTCGTCCAACAAAATCATTTTGATGAAAACATAACCGGGATAAAGCTTTCTATTCGAAGCTGTCTTCTTTCCATTCCGGATTTCAACTACTTTTTCCATAGGAACAAGGATTTCGAGGATATACTCCTCCATTTCCTCGATCTTCAAACGCTTTTCAAGCGTATCTTTAACCTTCTGCTCCTGACCGGATAAGGTATGAATGACAAACCATTGGTTTTTCATGGGCGCTTTCTGAATGAAACTAGAGCAACCAGTCGAGGATAGTCATGACGACAACATCCACACCTACAGTGAAAAGTCCAACCACCACCGTGGCAACTAGAACTACGACAGTGGAACCTTTCAGTTCTTCCTTGGACGGCCAACTGCACTTGCGCAACTCCTCGCGTGTTTCGCCAACGAATCGAGACAAGGCCATTAAGTAGCCCTTATGCCAAAGAAAGGCAAAAAGCGCTCCAATTACTGCGATCCAAATGATAAATGAATAATCCACGATATTCTAATTCTAAGTGGCGGAGGGGGAGGGATTCGAACCCCCGTTTCGATTTCTCGAAAAGCGGTTTTCAAGACCGCCGCATTCAACCGCTCTGCCACCCCTCCCGTTTAATTTGTCTAACTTTAATAATGGCAGGGCGGGAGGGACTCGAACCCCCAACCGACGGTTTTGGAGACCGCTACTCTACCAATTGAGCCACCGCCCTATTTTGACAGTTTCAGGCGTCACCCCAAATCAAGAGTGTCGCCTGAAATTTTAAAAAGGATGATGGCAACTTTTATTGCCATCATCCGTGTAAATTCCCTATTCGACCACGTCGGCAACACGGCCTGCACCAATCGTTCGACCACCTTCACGGATGGCAAAACGCTGAGCTTTCTCCATTGCAACAGGAGCAATCAACTCAATCTCGACGGATACATTGTCACCGGGCATCACCATTTCTACACCTTCAGGTAAAGCAACAGTTCCTGTTACGTCACTTGTACGGAAGTAGAATTGAGGACGGTAGTTGGTGAAGAATGGAGTATGTCGTCCACCTTCATCCTTGGAAAGAACATAAAGTTCAGCTTTAAATTTCTTGTGAGGCTTGATGGATCCGGGCTTGGAAAGAACCATTCCACGTTCCACGTCAGTCTTTTTGACACCACGCAGGAGAACACCCACGTTGTCGCCAGCTGAAGCACTGTCAAGAAGCTTGCGGAACATTTCAATGTCAGTAGCAGTGGTTTTACGTGTTTCACGCAGACCTACAATTTCAACTTCTGTCATTTTGAGCAGTTCACCACGCTCAACACGGCCAGTAACAACGGTTCCACGTCCCTCAATGTTGAACACATCCTCGATACACATCAAAAATGGCTTGTCTACTTCACGCTCAGGCAAGGGTACGTTGGTGTCGATAGCAGCCAATAGGTTCTGGATGGCTTCTTCACCTTCGGGCTTGGCATCCAAAGCAGCAGTAGCACTGCCACGAACGATAGCTGCGTCATCTCCGGGAAACTCGTATTTGGACAACAGATCGCGGACTTCCATTTCTACAAGTTCGAGCAATTCTTCGTCATCCACAAGATCACACTTGTTCAAGAAAACCACAATCGCCGGAACACCCACCTGACGAGCAAGCAGGATGTGCTCACGAGTCTGGGGCATGGGGCCGTCAGCGGCGCTGACAACCAAGATAGCTCCGTCCATCTGAGCAGCACCAGTGATCATGTTCTTGACGTAATCAGCGTGCCCTGGACAGTCAACATGAGCGTAATGACGCTCCGTGCTTTCGTATTCTACGTGAGAAACAGCGATCGTAACGGTCTTTGAATCGTCACGAACGGTACCACCCTTGGTGATATCACTGTATGAGATGGGGGTCGCTAAATCTCTACGAGATTGAACGGCCACGATAGCGGCTGTCAGAGTGGATTTGCCATGGTCGACATGTCCAATCGTTCCGACATTGACGTGCGGTTTAGTTCTTTGAAACGCTTCTTTTGCCATGCGATTTCCTTAACGATCGTTATTAATAGTTGCCAGTGTGTTTCAGTTACAAATGAATGGAGCCCATGACCGGGCTTGAACCGGTGACCTCATCCTTACCAAGGATGTGCTCTACCAACTGAGCTACATGGGCCTAATCATATCCTCCAATAGGCTCAGAAGCCCAATCTTACCAGACGACAAAACACCATAAGCCCCATATCTTTTTTAGCCGGGGTTCATGGCGTTTATCTCTAGTCTATCAGAGGGGGAGGACATTAGGCACCGGAGATCAAGCTGTCAACGGGAATTTATAAAAAAAACACTCCGTCTCAAAACAATTCCCAGCCGCCCGGTATCAGCAGATTAATTCGGAATTTCATGCCCCATTGCTCCACTGAATTTAAGCGTTGAAAAGCACCACTTGGGAGCTACTATTTTGCTATTTCACCTGAATCAATTCAAATATATGATGAAAAGTGATCTTTCTCGTCGTCAATTTATCCAAAAGTCAGCATTAACGACCGCCACCCTAGCCTCTACAAGCCCCTTCATTGAGGGCAAAATGAAGGCTCAGGACAAATCCAGCAACCGCATCCGTGTAGGAGTCATGGGGCTAAGCCGAGGAATGTCGCACGTCAGAAATGCGCTGAAATCTTCAAATGTAGAAGTAGCTTATGTCTGCGATGTGGATCAAGAAAGGATCAACAGAGCAGTTTCTGTAGTGGAAAAAAAGAATGCACCAAAACCCAAAGGAGTGCGGGACTTCCGCAAGATACTTGATGACAAGGATGTAGACGCGATCATGATCGCCACATGCAACCACTGGCACGCCCCTGCCACGATCCTTGCATGCTCTGCCGGAAAGAACGTTTATGTTGAAAAGCCAGGGAGCCACAACCCGCAAGAAGCTTTGTGGATGGTTCAGGCAGCACGGAAACATCAACGTGTCGTCCAGATGGGAAATCAGCGCAGGACTTGGCCAGCAATTAGAGAAGCCATGGCAAGGCTGCATTCGGGAGTCATAGGGGAAACCACCTTTGCTCGTTGCTGGTATGACAACGCGCGTGGTTCGATAGGGAGAGGCAAGAAAGCACCTGTTCCGCCACATTTGAATTATGACTTATGGCAAGGACCGGCTCCGAGAAAAGAATACAAAGACAACCTTGTTCATTACAATTGGCACTGGCACTGGCACTGGGGCAATGGAGAGCTCGGGAACAACGGCATCCACGCTCTTGATTTGGCAAGGTGGGGACTGAATGTAGATTACGCTGAAAAGATCACCTATAATGGAGGTCGATATCACTACTTGGATGATCAGGAGACCCCCGATACGGCTATTGCAACATATGACTTTGGTGGTAAAGGAATTGCATGGGACGGTAGCAGCTGTCACCCAAGAAGAGAGGAAAAACATGACTTCGTCCGCTTTTACGGTAGCAAGGGTTCCCTGGCCATTAACGGTTCTGGATATGAAGTGTTCGATCTTGATGGCACATCCCTCGAAAAACACACAGGTGAGGGCGGAGACAAAGGGCACATAGACAATTTCTTTGAATGCATCCGTTCAGGTAAACGACCTAATGCGGAGATTGAAATCGGTCAAAAAAGCACACTGATGTGCCATCTGGGCAATATCGCTTATCGCACCGGTCAGACCATCCACTTTTCACCGGAAACGAAGCAAATCATGAACAGCCCAGAAGCCGATAAACTGTGGGAACGCGATTATGAGGCAGGCTGGAAACCTGTAATTTGATCCTGGGGCATTGCGTTTGGAATGGAGGAAGCACATAAAAATCGGCTGTGAATGCGAAATGCATTTGGTTGCCGATTGACGTTCAATGACAACTATTGCCCTGCCCCTGTTTTAAGCTCTACGATGTCATGAGTCGCTGACTCACGCTGCCCGGCTGGACTTACACGTATGTATCTGGCCCTTTTGCGCAACTCGGGCAAACTTCGCGCTCCGAGATACCCCATGCCTGATTGAATACCACCAATCAATTGTCCGAGCACGTTATCCACCGGCCCTGAGACCTCTTTTAACGCCTCGACCCCTTCGGCTGAGACCTTCCGGGTGGTGTCCTTGGAGCTGTGCCCGTAACGTGCAGCAGACCCTGATTTCATCGCAGCCAAACTACCCATCCCGCGGTACTGCTTGTAGAGTTTCCCACTGATTTCAAGTATTTCGCCCGGAGCTTCGGCACAGCCAGCAAGCAGTCCTCCGCAGATAACAGCATCCGCAAGAGTCAAGGCCTTCACGATATCTCCAGATTTTGAAATCCCGCCATCCGCTAAAATAGAAACCCCTTTCTTCCTGGCTGCCTGCAGAGCCAGATAAAGAGCAGACATTTGGGGAATACCAACCCCAGCGACAATACGCGTGGTGCAGATACTTCCGGGCCCCTGACCTACCTTGATGCAATTGGCACCACAGTCTGCAAGAAATTCGACTCCCGCACCGCTGGTCACGTTGCCTGCAATAATTGGAAGATGAGGAAACTCTTTTCGTATGAGTTTGACAGCTTCTCCTACCCCTTTTGTATGACCGTGGGCAGTAGAAACAGCTACAGCATCAACCCCCCTTTCTACCAGTGCGGTCACATGACCAAGGACACGATCGCTGTCCAGCTCACCAAACGCATTGCGAGCGGCTGAAACAGCTGCTCCGCAAATCAACCGGAACTGTTCATCCCGCGCAGGCTTAAACTGGGCCTGAACTTCCTGAGCAATTCGATCCACATCAGAGAGAGTGAAAAGGCCTCTGAGACGATCCGTATCATCAACCACCATCAGTTTGTCAATCCTGGGGTGATCCGCAAAAAATTGGTCTGCTCGCGCGATGGGATCGTTTCCCAATTCTTTTTCGGTCAGGGTAAAAACCTGATCTCTGGGAGTCAGGGCCTCTTTGACCAGTCGATCTGAATAGCGCAATCGAACCACACTACCTGGCAACAATCCCACTAACTTTCCATGTTCATCAACAACCGGAAACGTGCTGAATGTAAAACCCTTCCGGTCAATTAACCCCAAGACGTAAGCGATACTTTTTTCAGGATGAACGGTGATGGGATCCTGAATCAGTCCGTGAACATGATTTTTGACTCGGGAGACCTCTTTGAGCTGATCTTTCTCGCTCATGTTGTAATGGATCAATCCCATGCCACCATTTTGTGCCATCGCAATCGCCATTCTGGATTCTGTGACAGTATCCATATCTGCGGAAATCATGGGCAGATGAAGATTCAGCCCTTCTGATAAAGACGTCTCAAGCTGAGTGTCGCGAGGGAGGACTTCCGAGTACAGGGTCGCCAGGGTAAGGTCATCGTAAGTCAGGGCACAGCCTTTGTTGGCGGAAAAGAAATTTTCAGCCTGCAGATAAAATTCGCAATCCAAAGAGTTCGGTTCCTGATTAACTACCATGTCCCAGCTTCTCAAAGCCACCCCAAGATTGACAAGCAGGAACTTGCCTAAGTCTACATTTTAACCCATCTCACCTTGAATGCGCCAAGTTACTCTTTTGAGCTCATCTAAGCCAATAACACCATCTTGAATCTTTTGAAAGGCACTTTCCCTCAATGAACGCCAACCAAATCGGCGGGCTTTTTCTTTCAATTGAGTTAGGGACATTCCCATGGCTATGGACTCGGCCAATTCATCGTTCATCAGGAAGAATTCGTAAATGGCAATACGACCTCGGTATCCATGGCCACTGCATCTCTCGCAACCTTCTCCTTTCCAAGCCTTGATTTCGCGGACCGGCAAGGAAAGCGCTTGAGCCATTTCTTGCCGCAGATCTGCATCCAATATTTCATTCTCGGACCGGCAATGCTCGCAAATCCGCCGCGCTAGACGTTGGGCCACGGAGGCCGCAAGGGATGAACCGATCAAATGCGAGTCCATCCCCATCCCCAGCAGACGGGTAACAGCACCAACGCTATCGTTCGTATGGAGTGTAGACAAAACCAGATGCCCTGTTTGAGCGGCTCTCACCGCGATCTCCGCCGTAGTGTGATCGCGAATCTCACCGACAAGAACGACATCCGGATCATGGCGAAGGATCGAACGAAGACCGCTGGCAAAAGTAAGCCCAATCGGTTCTCGAGTCTGTATTTGTGATACACCTTCTATTTGATATTCGACGGGGTCTTCTATGGTAATGATTTTTCGACCATCTTCATTGGCGCGTGAAAGTGCGGCATAGAGACTCGTTGTTTTGCCGCTCCCGGTTGGCCCGGTGACCAAAACCAGCCCCTGAGGCAGGTTGACCATTTCAGAAAAAAGCTTTTCCTGTTCATCACTCATGCCCAGCTCGGTTAAATCCAAAAACAGACTCTCCCTCCCCAAAATCCTCAAACATATGGTTTCACCATGTTTGGTGGGAATCACGGAGACTCGAAGATCAAACTGTTCCCCATTGGTCTGCATTGTGATGCGGCCGTCATGAGGCAACCGCTTTTCGGAAATATTCAAGTCGGCCATAATTTTCAGCCTTGAAACGATAGCACCATAAAGCCGCCTCAACTGCTCAGGAACGGGCACTCTCTTCAGAACCCCGTCAATTCGATATCTCAGTCGAATTGAATCATGATAAGGTTCGATGTGAACATCCGTAGCTCGCAGTTTCAATGCTTCAGCCAAAATCTGATCTACTAAACGCGAAATGGTTCCATCTTTGAGCTGCGCATCGGGAGCCCGCCCGACATCATAAACAATCTCCTGCCCATCATCAGGTAATTGGCTTTGAGATTTCAATTGCTCAACGGTATCGGCCCCAATACCGAAACTGCGCTTGATGACGGATTGTATGCGACTTGGGGCAGCCAATGCCACTTGGATGCGTTTTCCTAGAATTAACCGAAGATTTCCCAACTCAATGGGCGAAGGCACTTCAGCAAAGGCCAAGGTCAAACAATCATCTTCGACCTTGATGGGAAGTATTTGGTAGTGAAAAACCAGTTTGACCGGCAGGGTGTGAAGTAATTCAGAGGTAGGCTCGTAATGCTCCAGGTCGAGGAATTCAAGGTGTTCCGATTCAGCAAGGGCCTTGAGCGTTTCTTCTTCCGAAGCAAGCCTCAGATCGAGAATCGCTTTAGCACAGCTTACCCTCAAACGTTTTTGACGCTGTTTAACCTGTTCAAGCGAGGACTCGGTCAAGATGCCCTTGGCCAGCAATAAATCTGCGACATCACCGTGTCGGTTTTGAGTGGTTGCATTGTCCATTACTGAATAGGTATTTCCAATGAGGTTAGCTTGTTGAACGGTATACGGTGCTCCTTATCATCTTTACTTTTCAAGAGGATGAATTCTGAATTTATTTCAAGCAAAGTAAACTCGGGGCTTAAATCCCCGCTAATCCCTGCACTGAGTTTTTTATTATCAATAGTCACGAACGCCTCCAGTTCCTTGCCTGAGCTTTCGAACCAGCCCTGATAGAGCAATTCCACTTGCTTCATGGTGGGCTTGGGCGGTGGCGCCGGTTTTGGAGCGGGCTTGAAAAAATCGGTAAAGAACGGGTTGGCTTCGTTTTTCATCGCAGGCCAGGCCTTTATCGGGGGAAGACCTGGTCGGTTCACCAAGGTTTGAAAGGGGTGTTTTGATACCACTTGGCTTGACGATCGTATTTGTGGTAAGTCAGGCAAATCACCCCCCAGACGCATCGCGGCCAGGAAAGTCATCAACAACGTGACAATCATCACACCAACAGACACCCATTGATACATAGGCCAGAGTGTTGTTTGATTTACTGGTTTTTCATTCAATGCCTGATCTCTCCTTGATTTCATGGTAGGTAAACCCGTTGACAACAAGATCCAACACCACTTGATTAGCCGATCCTTTGGGAGTTTTTTTAAGAAGCAGCCGTTCGATGTACAAGGCCGGTTTTTCAGGATGCACCATAGGCAATTCCAAGCTTTCTGCTTCATCGCCTCGCAGCGGCAAGGCCGCCAAAAATTGTTGAGCCTCAGCCATGTCACATTGAACGGACATGCTGAATCGCGAGCGATGCAAACGATGTCGTTTTGAAATTGAAGCATCTTCCGTCAACTGGGGCGGTAACGATTCAAATCGGAGAATGGAATCAAGTTGGCATTCGATTGCCAATGAGAGGAGATAATTGGCAAAAGCAAGCCCAGCCCACAACAGACGCGGCTCCTCCACTGCAACATCATGCCGAGGCAATCCTTTAAACACTTCATCTCCTACAGAAATTGTTTTTTCAGCAGCACTCTTCTTCAAAAAAACCTCAAGCGCCACCAAGGCGTTTTCATATTCAACCAGCTGAAAAGACTGCTCCATTTTAGCTTGAGTCTCTTCGGGCAGCAGCACTCGACTAATGAGATTTGCCTCAGCATCGGTGAAACTCGCAAAAGTGGATTCCATCGAAGAGGTCAGCTCGTTCATCGCATGAATGTCCAAGGCACCTCCAAGCTTGTTCGTGTTGATAGAATCTCCAAGCCTAGTCCAAGAAAGCTGCAATGGCGTATTGAGTGCTTGAACTTTCTTGTCCAGCGGGATCAAAACCAAAAAATAAAAAAGGCATGTTCCCAGGGCCAACATGATCATGGATTTTGAATCTGCTGCCATTTTTTGGAAAAAAGAGATCATACTAAGGCCCTCACTCATTGCTGGATGTTGATTGGGAGATGTTGGGCTGCAGACTCCGCCAAACCGGCTTGTACCCAGCAGCTTTGTCGGCAGTTGAATCAAGTCTGTCTGAAATTGCGATGACATCAGTGGCATCCATTTCCATACTAACTGCAAAGTGCCTGTCTTGAATGAGCAGTTTGGAATCCACCAAGGGACGCCTGGTATCTGCAGGAAGTATGTCTGCATTAAACAGGAAATCTTGATCACGCAAAAAAGTAACAACGTCTGCCAATTCTTGACGCATGGCTTCCCCCTCTGACTTCAATACAAGTTCGAGAATGAACCCACGATGCATGTTGACACGATTGGTTCTATTAACGAGGTCAAGGTCCGACGACGTGGTGGTATTCGTTGAGGAAAGAACATCGTCCGCGTAGTAGGAGCCCTGGTCAGCCAGAAGCACCATCCAAGCGTTTTGATTAGTTCGGATATGCTGCATTGAACCCAGTATTTCTATGGCTGTATACGTATCCTGCTCTACCTGAATCAGCGGTTGAAGCATGCGATATTCCTGCTTGAGCCTTTGCAGAACCACGAGACTTTGATCAAATCGAAGTTCAACGTCCTTCACTTCTTCGATCAACTCGGTTTTCATTTTCCAGAGCATTCCTTTCTGGAAAACTGCCACCAGCATCACCACCATGGCGAAGACACAGCTCAAAAGTGCGAGAGACCTCCAAATGATTCCTATTTGTTTTTCGTTCCATGCCGCCTTTACCGATTCAGGAAGCAATGAGGGCACTTCAACTTTCTTGCGATGCGTGGCCAAAACAGCACCCCAATGACGCCATTCATCCGGCTGAAGGTTTGTAACCGATTCAGACCATATGGATTCCGTCTTGAGAAGAGAGACCTGTAATTTATCCCTGACCGCAGTTTCCCATGCAGGCAAAACAGGATTGTCCGCCAGCAGGATCACAGGGCAAGTTAAAGCGCTTGATTGATGATCCTTCAAGATGGAGGCCCGGTATTCCTGCCATGCTCGATTGATATCACGAGTCCATTCAGAAGCAATCTCAGGGATACCTTTCCTGATACGCAGCCATTCCAAATCCTTGACTTCATTACGTATCCCCACACGGATTGGCCCGGCGGAACGAGTGTCCTGCTCTTTTGCCATTTCATTGCCAATGGGAAAAAAGGAACAATATCGGGGATGGGCGCCCTCGAAGACAATGGTCGAAGTCCCCCCATCGCGAACATCAAGCATCAACCATTCCCCGCTGATGTCTGGACTTGACTGCAATCCCGCAGCAAGAGCATCCGCATCCGCAACCACATCACATATGGCGACATTCTTGAGACCGAATTCCTGAATGATGTTGTGAACTTCGAATTCCTGGCAATAAGTGATCCAATACGCAGAGCGATCCGGATCGGGCGAAGGAGCCTCAACGTAATCAACAACGATCTTGCTTTCACCCAAACCAACTAGCTGCCGCGTCTGTTCCTCCAATCGATTCTCTAATTGATCCGGTTGAGAGGAATCCAAATCCATCCATTGAGAAATCGTGACTTGATGCGGAAGTATAATGATCCAGGAGTCATCCACATGACGCCTCACGAAACGCTCCCACTCCAAGGGGCCACCTATGGACTGAGTCTCGTCTGGATCTCCATCCAGCTTGAAACGATATGATTCACGCCGCAGAGGTCCTCGAAAAGTTTCCTCAAACACGACCACATGCACGGCATCCGAATCAGGAGCCATGACTATCAAATGGCGATTGCGCCACAAAACCTGTTTAAGGCCCGTGATCATAAAAGTTGAAGTCAATTTCACCGCAGTGAACGAAATGACAAGGGTTCACCTTCTGGGATTTCCTCATAGCGAAGGAATTCACCTGATTCTGACAGAAGGGTCGCGGTAACAAATATAAGCAGGTATCTGGGTTTATCAACCTCAGTGCGCCGACGAAAAGCCGCCCCGATCAAAGGAATTTTCCCAAGAATAGGGACTGATTCGACATAGGTCGATTGCTCCCGCTCTAAAACCCCTCCCATGACAACAGTCTGCCCGGATTGAACAATCACACGCGTGGAAAGGCTTTGGGTTCGGGATTCCGGCAACCGAATTTCAAAGCTGTTACCTGAAGCATCCGATACTGAGGCAAAAGGAACCAGTTGAACATCCTGATTGACCTCTGGGCTCAGCGCCAAATAAATGGATTGACCATCCCCGCCGATGCTGGCCAGCACATCCAATTTCACTCCCGATGTGATTTGCTTTGGTGCTCCCTTGGGAACCAGGGAAGCCACCACACTTCGGTCCGTGGTGGTTTGCGTGATGGTATATTCTTCGTAATAATACTGCACTTTACCGTCTGAAATGGTGGCTGGAAGATTATTGATCAATGTCAATCTGGGAGCGCTCAGGGTTTGCGTCTCACCTTCCTGCTCCAAAGCGGTGAGCGTGACACTCAGGTTATCTCTGTCCAGGATATTGTTGAAAGTTTCTTGAAGCCCAAGCCCGATGTTCTCGGGACCAAATCCGAGAAGGTCCTCTGATGACCGACTCTCGGAGCTTGGGTTGCGGCCTGTCTCCCACAAAGCACCTAACTGCAAAAATGCCGCTTCTGAGACGGTAATGAACCTTGCCTCGATCAACACCTGTTGGAGGTGACGATCATACTCCTCAATGATTCGCTCCAGAACACTTAGTTGCTCCCTTGTTCCTGTGGCCAGAATGATATTACGTTCGTAGTCAATTTCATATTCAGTACCTTTGAAGAATTTTTTGATAGCGCTCTCAATGGAAGGAGCCCCCCCGGCACCATCACGCACAAACGACTTGGCTTTCTGGACTGTAACAGTTGTAACGTCGCCACTCTTTTTTCTAGTTTCCGTCTTGGTGGTTTCATCTGCGCCGAAGATGGCAGGCAAAACAAACCCTTTTCGCAACCGATAAATGCGAGTCTCTTCAATGGCTTTTGTCATATCCTTGCCATCCACAATCCATATCAAATCGTCGCCAATTTGGAATTGGAGATCGAAATTCCTGGAAATATAATCAAGAAACTCGCCCAACCTTACGTCATCGAAGTTGATACTGAGCTTTTGTTTGAAAGCTTCCAGAGATCGATCAGCCACAAAGTTAATTTGTTCCTTGTCTCCAATTTGGAAAATAATGGTCTCCAAATCCACGTCATCCATCTTGATAGAGACCTTTTTGTTTAACTCACGCGCCATTCGGCCTTGCTGACTGGTGAAGTCAAACATTTCACTCTGGCGGATGATCGTTTTGGTTTTGTTGTATGACTCTGGAACGTAAGGGGTCGCTTCAATTTCCTGGACGGCATCGCGTAGATCCTTGCGAGGAGGGAGCCCCCGATCCGTTTGCTCAGTAACGAGTGACTTCACACTGGGGCTGAAAACAGAGTTTTTGGAATCGATCTGCCGAATTTTATCTTCCAAAGCCTGATCTCTGAGGGTTTGAGACTGTTTGGAAACCCAACGGTAAACGCGCTCAACAGATGGATCCATCAGGCCGGGTTTCGCGCTTTCCCGATTATGTAAGTCAATGGCTAGATTTTCTGCATCTTCCCACTTCCCACGATTGGCCAACGAAAAAATCTGTTGAAATTCAGCATCATACTCTTTGTTGTAGACAATATTATCAAGAATCGCAGATTGTTTCATCTCGAGAGCCCCCTTGGCCGCAGCTGCCTTGGTAGGCTCCTTCTCTGCGGTGGGATTGGATTCCGTTTTGGATTCCGTTTTGGAAGCAGTTTTGGAAGCAGTTTTGCAACTGGATAAGCCAATCGAAAAACATAAGAAGACCGCCAGGCACATTGATTGCCGAGGAAACAGATATCTCAAACCACTAGAAACCTTGAACGACGTAAACCAAACGCATCGTCCATTCAAAATTGTCAGATGAATGAGATTCTTAATCAAAATTTTCTATCTTGGTGGAGGCAATACTGGAGTGCCTCGCCACTACTAGCTTTTCTACCCGAGGTATCTCGGATCATCGATTTGCTTATTCACATATGAATAATTGGATCCAAGACGCCAGACTCGCATCTTATAATATGGTTCAAAACAGCTGAAAAGCAAATCGAATTTGGTATCAGACGGAAAGCGGCGCGCCTAGAGGTCACCATTGATGCGCAAGCTCGGTTGAAGATCTTCGATGGTATGAAGACTGATTAAACGCGGGGCTAATGCGTTCGTTTCAGCAAATATTCCGCGATGACATGAAGAGCGGTCGCCTTTTGATTGAAGGGTTTGAGTGCTTTGAAGGCTTTATCTGTAAGTTTTTTTGCAATTTCCCTTGAGGGTTCGAGACCTATTAATGACGGATAAGTAGCCTTTTGAGCCCTCTCATCTTTTCCTGCGGTCTTGCCCAAGTGCTCACTGGTTTGAGTGACATCCAGGATGTCATCAATCACTTGGAAGGCTAATCCCACATGATACCCAAAATCTGATAACGCAGAGAGTTGAGTCGGCGTGCAATTTGCACTCATTCCTCCCAGGCGTGCCGAACAGCTCAAAAGGGAGGCTGTTTTGCATTCATGAATGTATTTTAACTGCTTGAATTCGATAACCTCGCCACCTTCGGCTTCTGCATCTGCAACTTGCCCGGCTATTAATTCGCGAGATCCTGAGGCACGTGTCAATTCAAGGATCACATTCTTTAGAGGATACCTTTTGGTGGGCTCACAATGAGCTGCAATCTCGAAGGCTTGCGTGAGCAATGCATCTCCAGCAAGCACAGCAATCGCCTCACCATAGACTTTATGATTGGTAAGCTTTCCACGCCTCAAATCATCATTGTCCATCGAAGGCAAATCATCATGAATCAAAGAGTAGGTATGGATACATTCCACCGCACAAGCATGAGGCATGGCTTGCTCCCAGTTCCCTCCGCAGGCCTCAGCTGCCGCCAAACATAAAACAGGACGCATCCTTTTTCCTCCCGCAAAAATGGAGTAACGCATTGCCTTGTGGATCGTTGCGGGCTTAATCTTTCCGCTTGGCAGGTATTTTCGCAAGGCGCGATCCACCTCGCGACTGGAGCGGTCCAAATAATCTTTCAGATCAAATGGACTTCTTACTCCAGCCTTTTCCACAAGCTTGCTCAGATTCTTGCGCGTTGGCATAAGCCATTACATAAAGCCAGTCACCGGTCTACATCAAGTCTGAAAACATCGGGAATATTTACATGACAACATTTAATGGATAGAAACAATGCATGCCTTTTCAATTACAGCGTCTACTTCCAGTTCTCTGGATGAGTTTATGGATACAAGTAGCCACGTCCATTGCAGCGGAAACATCTTCCAAGAAAATCAGCAGAGCCTTGAAGGTTGACATCACATCGACGGTTGATGGCACATTACAAAAAGCCATTTGGTGCCCGGCCCCGGAAACTACGCATCCCCAACCATTGCTTGTCGCCCTGCACAGTTGGTCTGGTAACTATTTGCAAGCCAGCGGCGAAATGTACCTCAAGCAAGCTAAAGAGCGAAATTGGCATTTTATTCATCCTGATTTCAGGGGGATCAACCAGCGACCAGAAGCAACCTGCTCGGATCTGGTCGTGAGTGATATTTTGGATGCTGTTGAATTCGCACGCACTGATGCAAACGTGGATACTCGTCGAATTTACTTGATGGGAGCCTCTGGTGGAGGAATGGCAAGCCTCATGCTGGCGGCCAAGGCGCCTCAAATCTGGGCTGGTGTTTCATCATGGGTTCCTATTTCTGATTTATTGCGCTGGCACGCAGAGACCTTGACCCGCGAACTCAAATACACGGCCATGATTGAGGCATCCTGCGGAGGCAAACCCAATCAACACGCCGCAATCGATTTCCAATACTGGAATAGATCTCCCATTCACTTTCTGACCAATGCAAAAAAAGTAAGGCTGGATATCAACGCAGGGATCATGGATGGACATACCGGGAGCGTCCCGGTGGGGCACAGTTTACGGGCATTCAATGCAGTCGCGGCAGAGAATAAGCGATTCTCTGAAGATCAGATTCAATTCATTGAGACCAATGCAAAAATCCCGCTCATTTTGTCGAACGAAACTTCGAGGGATCCAAGCTATGGCAAAAAACGCCCCTTACTCAGAAGGCAATCAGGTAAAGCACGCCTCACCCTTTTCCACGGCACACATGAAATCATTGTGGAAGCTGCTCTGGAATGGTTGAGTCATCAGGAATTGGAAGACGGTGCAGATAACAAAACTCCCTTATGAAAGCCTGCTGCGGTAATCCTCATACCCAAACTCACGCACCACTTCTACGGTTTGAGTCAAGGGGTTATATGTTGCTATGGATGGGAGATGCACCCCGTTGAAAGTGGTGTTTTTAACCATGGTGTAATGGGCCATGTCTTCAAACACAAGCCGGTCGCCCACTTTCAGGGGTTGATCAAAGGCATAATCGCCTATCTCATCTCCTGCCAGACAGGTCAAACCTCCGAGTCGAATCGTGTGCGCCTTGCTCCCGGGAGCCCCGGCCCCCTGGATAACTGGACGGTAGGGCATTTCAAGCACGTCCGGCATGTGGGCAGTGGCTGAGGTATCAAGGATTGCAAGTGGGATGTCATTTTCAAATACGTCCATGACACTCGCGATGAGAATACCCGTATTCAAGGCAATGGCCTCACCAGGCTCCATGTAAACCTGCAGTGAATATTTTTGCATGAAGGCATCTAGAGCACGACAAAGTCGATCAACATCATAATCAGGCCGCGTGATGTGATGTCCTCCTCCAAAATTGATCCATTTTAATTGCTCGAAGTAAGGCGAGAATTTCTCTTCAACCACCTTGAGTGTGCGCTCCAGTGTGTCTGAGTTCTGCTCACACATGGTGTGAAAATGAATTCCTTCAATCCTGTCCAATGCTTCGCCCTCGAAATGCTGCAATGTCATCCCTAAACGGGAACAAGGTCGACACGGATCATAGAGTTCGGTGGCAACCTCGGAATATTCAGGATTGATACGAAGCCCCATGGATACTTGGGGATTGATGTTTGAGACCTGCTCCTTGAAACGATGAAATTGCGAAAATGAGTTGAATGTGATGTGTTTGATCAATGGTGAAAGTTGATGGATATCCTTTTCACTGTAGGCAGGCGCGTAAGCATGAACTTCTCCACCGAATTCGTAGCTACCAAGCTTGGCCTCGTTTACTGAACTGGCGGTCGTTCCACAGAGATACTCCCGTATGATAGGAAAAACGCGAAACATGGCAAAACCCTTCAAGGCGAGGATAATTCTGGCCCCCGTTCGATCCTGCACACTGCGGATGATTTCCAGGTTTTGACGCAATTTCTGCGTATCCACCACGTAGCATGGGGTCGGTAATTCAGAAAATGGATTCATGGTTTTCAGTGTTGGCAAACAATACCCGGAGTTTTCCAGATTCCTGAGTTTACCTTTAAAAACACAGGCACTGAAATGAGGAAAATCAAAAAAATACTGAGCTTGATCAAACGGGCTTACGATCAGCTGAATCAGAATCCAGGGCATGCCAGTGTATGATGTCTGTTTGCCCAATTTCCCAGCAAAGAAAGACTTCTTCACCTCCCATCATGGAGGGAAAATCCACCAGGCCTCTGGATAAATCTGTGATAAGGATTTCTCTGTCTTTGAATTCCTGCAGGAGATGGAGCAATCGACTGAGGTTTCTGACCTCAGCTTCAATTTGATTACCACCAAGATCATGCCCTTCTTCGAACATGGCATGTTGCCACCTCCTACACTCCTCCTGCTGCAAATTGAGCGCATGAATCTCACCCAGCCATTGCTCGATTCGAGGAATCATCTCTCGCGCTTCTTCCAGAGTGTAATGCCTTGAATATTGGAAAGGAACCGACATGACACTGTAGGACGCTATACACTGATTATCAAAGATCAGGACTTGGTTTCGCCCTGATCCTTAAGGATGCGCCATTTTTTGAAAACTCTTTCGTTGAACTCGATTTCCAGCGACTGCTTCCAGGCCTCTTCGGCTTTCCCAGTTTCACCCAAAGCTTCATAGACATCAGCAAGGTGATCCAAAATCGTAGGATCAGGTTCGGTCAATTTTTCCTTGGCTTTTTCAAGGAAAGGCAGGGCTTCAGCAGGCTTCCCTTTCTGGTAAAGCACCCATCCCATGCTGTCCAGAATCGCTTCACTTTCCGGTTCAAGCTCGTGGGCTTTCATGATCCATTCATGGGCTTGATCCAGTTTTACTCCCTGCTCCGCCCACATGTAACCCAGGTAATTTAAGGTGGTGGCATCGTCGGGGGCTTTATCAAGACATTTGAGAAACTCGACTTCAGCTTCCTTGAACTTTCCCAAGCGTTCTAAAACGGAACCTACCCTGAAATAGAAGAAACCTGTCAATCGCTCTGGTTCCTGCTTCTCCGCAATGCTCTCTGCCTGCCTCAGAAATCCAAGGGAAGGCTCATAGCGGCGAAGCGCGGACATAGCCAGGCCAGAGTAAAACTCCAGGATAAACTGATCGGAGAAATGTTCACGGGCCTGTTGTAAAACTTCAAGAGCTTCACGCGCCTCACCCTCGTTCAGCTTCATTGCAGCCAACTCATAATAGGGGGGCTCAAATTCGGGCCTTATGTCCATTGCCTTGCGATAGTGCTTCTCAGCTTCCGCTGAATCACCGTCGCCGGCTTTCAGGGAGCCGAGAAGAAAATAAGGGCGGGGGTTTTCGGAGTTCTCACGGGTGAGCTCGCCCAATTCAAGTATCGCCATGTCTTTTTTGCCTGTTCGCAAGAACAAATCAACCAGTTTTTCACTAACCAGCGGAACCGGGGGCTGCACGTCCTTGAGATCCTTCAGCATCTTTTCAGCATCCTCAAATCGCTCCTGCAGCATCAAAAGATCCGAAATCGATAATTTCAAGGCGGGCTGCTCTTTGGCGATCTCAGAGCTTTTGGCGATAAGGGATTCCAACTGTGAACCAAGATCCTGCAAACGATCGGGCCGCATGGAGACATACCTGAGATACATGCCAATGAGGAGAGTAACTTCATCGACCTGATTTGAAGTGGCCTCCAGGGCTTCCTGTATCATGCGAAAAGCTGGTCGCTCTTTCCCGTTTCGCAGGTGGACGTCTATCACCCGCTGCCGAGATAAAATCAAGGAAGGATCTCGCTCGAGAGCCTGTTGGAAACTTGCCAGGGATGTTGCCTCTTCTCCTCTGGACATCTGTATGAGCCCCAGAAGTTCAAAGGCTTTGCCTGGGGCGGTTTCCTGACGCGTGGCCGGTAGGAGAGTTTGATAGGCCAGCTCAATCTCCCTGAGTGAGATGAGTTTTTCGGCAACCTGAACCGCCAGCCTTGTATTGGAAGGATCTTCCTCAAGAGATAGCCTGAATGATTCCAGCGCCTTGCCGGCCTGTCCCTGCGCTTCCCATGATACTCCGGCAGCGAAATGAGCCTGAGCTTTGGCCGGGTTTCCTGAGGTGTCGGTGCTGTCAATGACGACAGGGCTGCCTTTGTCCTCTGGCAGGAGAGATTCAACAGTGTTTTGCTCGTTTTGAACGCCAGCCCCCTGACCAATAATCTGCACGGTTGTCGTGCAGACGCTGAGCGTCAAAACCTTCAAAAATGATTTTAGTGGCGATTCGCTGATCATAATTCAAGAAGAAAGCCCAGCCCAAATGTGGGGCGAGGGCTTTGTTGAACAATAGACACCCAATGCGAAGCGCCTGCAAGCGGAAGACAGATTATTTCTGCCAAGTACGCTTTTTATGGCGATTCGCGCGCAGCTTTTTGCGGCGTTTATGCTTATTAATCTTAGATTTCCGACGTTTTTTGAGTGAACCCATATTTTAAAACTTCAATATACTATTTTGTTAAGAGGATATTCAATAATCCCTTCAGCTCCAGCCGACTTTAACTGAGGGATAATCTCCCTGACAACATGTTCGTCAATGACGGTTTCAACCGCCACCCAGCCTTCCATTGCCAAACTGGAAACCGTTGGATTACGCAATGCTGGCAAACTTTGCAACAATTTTGCTAAATTCTTTTCAGGTATATTGAGCTTCAACCCCACTTTAGCCTCCGCATCAAGGGCGCCTCGAAGTAACATAGCCAAGGTTTCAATCTTCTCTTTTTTCCAACTATCTATCCACGATTCCTTGTTCACAATCAATCGTGGAGTTGAAATCAAAAGCGTATCAACAATACGTAATTTGTTCGCCCTCAGAGAGTTACCTGTCTCAGTGATTTCAACAATGGCATCCACCAATTCGTGTGCTTTCACTTCTGTAGCACCCCATGAAAATTCGACGTCTGCCTTGACCTTGTGTTTGCGGAGATACTTTTTGGTAATATTAACGACTTCGGTTGCAATGCTTTTACCTTCCAGGTCCTTGACTGATTTAATCGACGAAGCCTCAGGCACCGCAAGCACCCAGCGCGCAGCCTGACGCGTTGCTTTACTGAAGAGGAATTCGCCGACTTCGTGGACTTTCGAACCATTTTCAATGACCCAGTCATGGCCGGTGATACCACAGTCCAGATATCCATGCTCGACATAACGACTGACCTCCTGCGCACGAATCAATCGGATTTCCATTTCCTCATCGTCAACATAAGGCAGGTAGGAGCGGCTGCTTACCGAAACATTGAAACCGGCTTTGGCCAACTTTTGAAAAGTGGCTTCCTGAAGACTGCCTTTGGGCAATCCGAATTTGAGAATTTTCTTTTTCTTGGACTTCATTGTTGCAAACGGAGTCGCATCTTTTGTTGTGCAAGGCACCAATCTCAGGGAGAACAGACAAGCAGGTCATGCGACGACCACCGTCTTGATACCCTCGATTCCAATAAAATTACCACCCCTTTTTGCCCAAGAATGCAAAAAAAATTAAAACAAGAGGGACAATAACCCCGAATTCTCGCTGATCAGATCGCTGCTTTTGAGCACAAACGGCCGCGCACTTCAAGCCGCCCTTCAACGGCCAGGCCAACAGCGGCGGGGTAAAGATGGTGTTCAGCGTCTTGAATGCGGGCATGCAGTCTTTGGGGTGTGTCATCATCCATGACAGGAACGGTCTCCTGAAGGATGATCGCCCCGGTATCGATACCCTGATCAACGAAATGCACGGTGCACCCTGTATATTTAACCCCGTATTCAAGGGCTTGCTTCCAAGCTTCCAAACCAGGAAAAGAGGGTAACAGGGAAGGATGAATATTGATCACGCGATTTGGAAAAGCTTTTAGAAAGTCTCCCTTCAAGATTCGCATGAAACCCGCCAAAACAATCCAATCCACCTTGGCTTCCCGGAAAAGGCGGATATAGTTCAACTCTGCATCCTCGTCCAGTTTTGTGCGAAAAGCCCCCGGAGACAAGTAAGTGGCAGGGATATCAAAATCCTTTGCCCTGTCCAGTATGCCCGCATTTTCAACATCACTCACCACCTGCGCTATTTCGGCGCGAATGACACCCTGATGACATGCTTCAGCCAAAGCAAACATGTTGGATCCTTTTCCAGATCCCAATATTCCTATCCGAGCCTTTATTTCCATTTCGGATCCAACATTGAATCAATTTATCAATAAAATCCAGCCCGAAGGGAAGGATTGACGCAGGCCCCCCTTCCCTCCGGAGCAAACTCAAAAACAGCCCGTTTCAAACGGACTGAGCGCCATCTGCTTTTTGTAGTTCCGATTTCACGGAGACTGCCCAAGAGGGGTTTAACATGGCCGCTGTGGCTGTCTGGACACCTTCCACCCCCAATTTCAGATAGTCGGAAACATCCGTTGCTTCTGTCACGCCACCGACGGCGATCGTCTTAACCTTTGAACGATGCTCATGTATCAATGATTGAAATGTGCTTACTTGCTTTCTGACCGCTTCAGATATGGCGGCTCCAGCGATGCCCCGTGACTCGCCGCTGAAAAAGTCTTTACCATCCGGTGACTGGACTTTTGCCCCGATACAGTTGGTCATCACCAGCCCCTGAACCAGCCCCCCGCTGAGCTCCACCCAATTGCGTGCCAAGGCATCCTCTCCAACGAATCCAAGTTTGACCAAAAGTGGCTTATCTCCCACAAGGTCTCTCACCCGATACAATACATCTCTTGAAGCAGTGGGCTGCGTGTAAAGCATGCCGTCAGGTGTTTTGACATTGGGGCATGAGAAATTCAGCTCAACGACATCAGCACCACTCTCAAAAGCCCATCGTGCACAGGAGGCGTAGTCTTCTCCAATGGTCTTCAAATCGTCCCCCTCCTCGGGAGTGGCTACCACTGATACTGATAAGATTTGGCCTGCCCCAAGGCTTTGCCGGGCAGTTACGAGGTCATCGCGCCAAATCTTTGGCTCACGTGATGGCATGCCGAAAGAAACGGCCCATGATCCTGTCATTTGCCGTATCCCCCTTACCGATGCACCTGGCCTCTGAACCCTCATCGCTTCAATCGGCACAAGGTTAGGCAACCCATAACTTACTCGTGAGCAACGCCGAACAGTTTTGTAGGTTAGAATATCAAAGCTTCGTTCTGCGTAAAACTTGATCCACTCGCTGTTCAACAAGGGACCGGCTGCTACGGCAAGAGGCGATCGCACTGGTAATCCAGCATAAGTCCATTCGCCAGAGATTTCCACGGCAGGCTTGGAGATATGAGGCTTTGATGAAGGGACATGAGCATAATTCCACTGGTAGTCCTTGAGGATATTGTAGGCTGAGTGATTGGGAGTCACGATCACTATCTTCGATCCCGAGTGTCACAAAGGCAACAGAATTTCGATGACTAAAAAATCCATTCTTTTTGAAACAATGATGCTTTAAATTAGGAATAGGGTATTGTTGGACCAAATAGTGAGCAGTCATTATCCATTTATGATGTATCTGAGATTAGAACTTTCCTGGTTGTTGCTGATGACGATTGGCGTTCATGCTGGCCCACTTCAATGGGGGCAAGTTTCAGATGACGCTCAATGGGTGGCGCATTTCGACTTTGAAGGGCTTCGACAAACGAGTTTCTACAAAGAGGTCAGTGAAGAGTTACTCCAGCAATACATCAGCGAAGCTGAAACCGAAATCAAACGTTCAAGCGGCATTGATATAACCATTGACAGTGTGTTGTCGGTCACAGCTTTTGGCAAATCCGCCAACAAAGCACCTGATGAAGACGGCATACTGATGATGGAAATCACACCGACATTGAAAACGATTGCCATGGATTGGCTTTGGAATTCTCACGGGGCCAAACCGAACGAACTACCCGTTTCGGTGTCCAAAATTGATGCTGCGATTGAATATCTTTATTCCATTGACGGTGAGATCCTGATAGCGGCTGATACCAATTCCAACCACCTTTGCATCGGGCGCAACAAGGAACTCATCATCCATTTCATCAATATTCTCGGCACTCAAAAGCAAAGGGGAGCCGCTAAGCGGCAGTTCAAGGATTACCCCTCCCCTAAAGGCACAATGGCCTACATTGCAATTGCCAACACGTTCGATGGGGCACAACTCCCCGCCCAGCAGGCAAAAATACTTCAAATGTCCAAAGGAGCCAGCATGGCCGCAGGAGAATCAAACGAAAATATTTTCCTGAAGTTATTGCTAAGCACCGAAGGCTCAGGAGCAAGTCTGCAGATCCAGCGCGTCCTTGCGGGTGTTCAAGCGGTAGCCATGCTTAACGCAAAACAACCCGAGTGGTTCCCGGTTTTACAGGCGATTGACATTCGAAATGAAGATCAGCGCGTGTGGGTCGATTGGAATATGTCATTACAAAATGCCACAAATTTTATTCATGCCCTGCAAGGTTCCACAAAGTAAAGTGCCAACCGAAATGACACCTGCTGCGAACAAATTGGAACTGACTCTCGAAGAACTCGCAGAGCAATGCAAATCCGGCGACCTTCATGCGTTTGAATCTCTGGTTCAGCGATTGGAATCCCGTGTAACGTTCTTCCTATATCGCATGGTTGGCAACATGGATGACGCCGCCGATCTTGCGCAGGATTCTTTCGTCAAAGCTTATAAAAATATTCACCGCTACGACTCCAAATATTCCTTTACCACCTGGTTGTTCACGATCGCAAAACGCACAGCTTACAATTATTTCAGGTCGGCAAAACCCAGTGTGGAGTTCCAGGATTACGCTGAGCTTGAAGAAGCCCACCCACGATCATTGCTGGAGAGCAAGGACGAAACGGAGACACTTTGGGCAACAGCAAAACGATTATTGAAACCGTTACAATTCGAAGCGCTCTGGTTAAGATACGGGGAAGATTTAACAATTCAGGAAACCGCACACGTGATGAAGACGAATCAAATACGTGTCCGAGTGCTAGTCCACAGGGCCCGCGGCATTCTGGTGCGTCATGTGAAAAACGAATCCAAAGGAGAAATCCAATGAACCCATTGTGTCGCTACCACAAATTTCGAATGCACCGTACACTGGATGATGGATTTGAGCCCTCAGAAAAGTCAATCAGGCACATGAAGGTATGCAGTTGCTGCCAGTCTTGGTATCAGGAGCAACGCCGGTTGATCACTCATTTAAAGCGCCTTGCTAAATCTCAGGAACCTTTCGGATCAGCTCAGCTTCTTCCCGGGATGATGGCATCCATGGGCAGGCCGTCAAGCGAGGAGCCTGTCTCCGCGCCATCAACAACTCCTTTGCCATGGCAGAAGTGGTTAATGCCATTGGCAACCAGCTGTGTGGTAATCACCGCCATGGTCCAACTGTTTCTGAGCAATGAGCTACAACCAAATGCGGCCACCAATCCCGGATGGCTTTCTCTTTCTCCCGATAGCTTGATTCAGCATACAACAGGGTTGTCGATTACCGACTGGGGGCAACAGCTGAACGAACCACTTGAGAAAGAATGGATGCTACTGAAAGAAGATGCCCGGGCGACTGCAGGTGGTCTGGCGAGCACGTTCCTCCCAAGTAAGTTTGTCGCTTTCTATCAACCGTCCATGAACTCAAAACCCTGATCCTTCATGCCTGAATTTGTCATACGGACCGAAGCGTTGACCAAAAAGTTCGGATCGCAATCCGCTCTGGATGAGGTAAGCGTCCAAGTGCCCCCTGGCCCCATCGGTTTACTTGGCCCGAACGGTGCCGGAAAAAGCACCTTCATGAAGTGCCTGCTTCAGCTTATGCCAAGCACATCGGGAAAAGCTTTCTTGCTCGGTCAGGAAGTAGGGCAAGTGGGGCGTGAAATACGCACCCGTGTCGGCTACACCCCGGAACAGGATTGTCACATTCCAGGTATGCTGGGTTGTGAATACGTAGCCTATTGTGCCCAGTTGACAGGGCTACCTTATCAGGCGGCTCGCCAGCGATCTCATGAGATGCTGGATTTCGTAGGGATGGGGCAGGAGCGCTACAGAAAAATTGACACCTATTCGACCGGCATGCGTCAGCGCCTGAAATTGGCTCAGGCGATTGTTCATGACCCTGAGATTGTGTTTCTGGATGAGCCCACCAATGGACTGGATCCGAGGGGGCGCGAGCAGATACTGGAATTGATTCAGAGTCTGTGGACAGAACACGGTATCAGTGTGGTTTTGTCTTCGCATTTGCTTCATGATGTGCAGCGCATTTGTGACCAGATCATTATCGTCGCACTGGGGAAAGTGCTGATACACGATACGATTGCCAATCTGAGCGCTCAGTGCAAAGGGTCAGCAGAGGTGGTTGTCGCAAATGATCAGCAAAAACTAGTCCGTTTATTCAAGGCAGAAGGTTGGCCCTCTGAAAACTTGCCCAACGGGCA